>Ga0247713_1000963_pt1 | contig 15452 bp, 13 predicted proteins | sample 21E_NmetaG_FD_189936 | JGI IMG/M metagenome (GOLD analysis project Ga0247713, IMG submission 189936) | Soil microbial communities from hillslope of Landscape Evolution Observatory, University of Arizona, Oracle, AZ, United States - 2-1-E_N | ecosystem: Engineered > Artificial ecosystem >... | reverse complement strand
CACCGGCGGGATGATCGCCCCCAGCGAGCGGCGCAGGTCGTCGCCCTCGACGTGGGCGACCTTCGCGTCCAGGCCGAGCCGCTCGGCGACCCGGCGCACCGCGCCCGCGCACCCCACCGGGTTGAGCCCGCCCGCGTTGGCGACGATGCGGATCCCGCGCTCCAGGCAGCTGCCGAGCACGTCCTCGACCTGTGTGAGGAACGTCCTCGCGTACCCCGCGCCGGCATCCTCGGCCTGCCCCTTGGCGAGGATCAGCATCGTCAGTTCGGCGAGGTAGTCCCCGGTGAGGACGTCGATCGGACCACCGAAGACCATCTCGCGGGCGGCGGCGAGCCGGTCGCCGTAGAACCCGGAGCAGTTGGCGATCCGGACCGCACGCGTCATGCCGTCCTCCCGGTGCGCGTCCCGGCCCGGGCGGGCCCGCGAACGCCCGGCGCCAGGTCGTCGGCCGGTGCGGCCATCGAGACCGGCACGTCTACCTCCCCGCGGTCGTGTCGACGACGGCCAGCACCTGGCCCGTCACCACCTGCTCGCCCGGACCGACGCGCAGCTCGGCGACCACGCCGTCCACCGGGGCGGCGACCGTGTGCTCCATCTTCATCGCCTCCAGGACGACCAGCGCCTGCCCGGCGGCGACGGTCTCGCCGGACTCGGCCAGCACCCGCACCACCGCACCCGGCATCGGCGCGAGCAGCGACCCCGCGAGTGCCGCGGCGTCGGGCTCGGCGAACCGCGGCACCTCGGTCAGCGCGGCCGACCCGTCGGCCCCGTCCACGTAGGACACCCCGGCCACGGTGTGGACGGCGTAGCCGCGGCGCACCCCGTCGATCTCCAGCTCGACCGCGTCGGGGGCGGCCGACAGCAGGCGCACCGACCCGCCGAGCGGCGCTGCGTCCACCTCCAGGTGCAGGCCGGCGCGCCCGAGGGCGTAGGTGACCTCGTGCGTCTGCTCGCCGCGGGTGTACGCGACGCGCTGGGGCGGGCCGCCGACGTTGCGCCAGCCGGACGGCATGCCCGCGAGCACCCGCGCCGTACGCCGGTTGCGCGCCTGCCGGGCCAGCGCGGCGGCCGCCGCCTGCCGCACCCCGTCGCCCTCGACGGCGCCGAGCGCGGCCGGGTCGTGCCGGGTGAGGTAGCCGGTGTCGGTGCGCCCGGCGAGGAAGTCGTCCTCGCGCAGGATGCCGACGAGCAGGTCGCGGTTGGTGGTGACGCCGTGCAGCTCCGCGTGCTGCAGCGCCCGCGCCAGCGTGCGGGCGGCCTCGTGCCGGGTGCGCGCGTGCCCGATCACCTTGGCGAGCATGGGGTCGTAGTGCGGGCCGACGACGGACCCGTCGGTGACGCCGGAGTCGACGCGGATCCCGGGCAGTTCGGGGATCCGGAAGCGGTGCAGCACCCCGGTGGCGGGCAGGAAACCGGCCGGGACGTCCTCGGCGTACAGCCGGACCTCGATCGCGTGCCCGGTGATCGACGCGCCGATGACCTCCGGCGGCAGCGGCTCACCCTCGGCCACCCGCAGCTGCAGCTGCACGAGGTCGAGCCCGGTGACGAGCTCGGTGACCGGGTGCTCGACCTGCAGCCGCGTGTTGACCTCGAGGAACGCGAAGCGGCCGGCGCGATCGAGCACGAACTCGACGGTGCCGGCCCCGACGTAGCCGATCGCCTTGCCCGCGGTCACGGCGGCGGCGCCGAGCTCGGTGCGCAGCGCGTCGCCGACGGCCGGGGACGGCGCCTCCTCCACGACCTTCTGGTGGCGGCGCTGGATCGAGCACTCGCGCTCGAACAGGTGCACGACCTCGCCTGAGGTGTCGCCGAGGATCTGCACCTCGACGTGCCGCGGGTCGACGACGTACCGCTCCAGGAACACCGTGCCGTCGCCGAAGGCGGACGCGGCCTCGCGGCGGGCGCCGGCGACGGCGTCGGCGAGCTCGGCGGCGCGGTGCACCACGCGCATGCCCCGCCCGCCGCCGCCGAACGCGGCCTTGACCAGCACCGGGAACCCGATCCGCTCGGCCACGGCGGCGAGGTCGGTGTCTTCGGTGACGGCGGCGCCGGCCAGCACCGGCACCCCGGCCCGCTCCATCAGGGCCTTGGCCTCGAGCTTGGACCCCATCGCCGCGATGGCCTCCGGCGAGGGCCCGACGAACGTGAGCCCGGTCGCGGCGCAGTCCCGGGCGAAGTCGGCGTTCTCGGACAGGAAGCCGTACCCGGGGTGCACGGCGTCGGCGCCGGTGTCCCGGGCCGCGGCGATGATCAGGTCGCCGCGCAGGTAGGTGTCGGCGGGGGCCGCACCCGGCAGGCGGACCGCCTCGTCGGCGAGCCGGACGAACGGCGCGTCGGCGTCGGGGTCGGCGTGCACCGCGACGGTGGCGATGCCCATGGCATGGGCGGTGCGCATGACCCGCGCGGCGATCTCGCCGCGGTTGGCGACCAGCAGTTTCCGAATCATCGCTGCCCTTCGGGGGTCGACCAGGGGCCAGGCCCCCGTCTGGTGACCGGGGGGTCGACGGGGGGCGGAGCCCCCGTCTGTTCACATCCGGAAGACGCCGAAGCCGCGACGGCCCTCGACGCGGTTCGAGTGGACGGCGGACAGCGACATCCCCAGCACCGTACGGGTGTCGCGCGGGTCGACGACGCCGTCGTCATAGAGCCGGGCGGTGACGAAGAAGGAGTGCGACTCGGCCTCGATCTGCGCCTCGATCGCGGCGGTCCGCTTACGGTCGGCCTCCTCGTCGAACGGCTTGCCCTGCGACTCCGCCGACGCCCGGCCCACGATCGACAGCACGCCGGCGAGCTGCGCCGCGCCCATGACCGCGAGCTTGGCGCCGGGCCAGGCGAAGATCAGCCGCGGGTCGAAGGCGCGCCCCGACATGCCGTAGTTCCCGGCCCCGAACGACGACGCCATGATGACCGTCAGGTGCGGCACGGTGCTGTTCGTCACCGCGTTGATCATCTTCGCGCCGTCCTTGATGATCCCGCCCTGCTCGTAGCTCGCCCCGACCATGTAGCCGGTGGTGTTCTGCAGGAACACCAGCGGCGTGTCGGTCTGGTCGGCCAGCAGGATGAACTCGCCGGCCTTCTTCGCCTCCTCGCCGAACAGCACCCCGCGGTGGTTGGCGAGCACGCCGACCGGATAGCCGTGGATGCTCGCCCACCCGGTGACCAGCGCAGTGCCGTAGAGCGGTTTGTACTCGTCGAAGTCGGAGCCGTCGACGATGCGGGCGAGCACCTCGCGCGGGTCGAACGGCACCTTCGCGTCGGGCGGGACGATGCCGAGGATCTCCTCGGGGTCGTAGCGCGGCGGCTCCGGGTGCGGTGCAGGCCGCGGCCCGAGCTTGCGCCAGTTGATCCGGGCCAGGATGCGGCGGCCGAGCCGGATCGCGTCGTGCTCGTCGACTGCGAAGTAGTCGGACAGGCCCGACACGCGTGAGTGCATCTCCGCGCCGCCGAGCGACTCGTCGTCGGACTCCTCGCCGGTCGCCATCTTCACCAGCGGGGGGCCGCCGAGGAACACCTTGGCCCGCCGGTCGACGAGCACGGCGTGGTCGCACATGCCGGGCACGTACGCCCCGCCCGCCGTCGAGTTGCCGAACACGAGCGCGACGGTGGGCACGCCCGCGGCCGACAGCGCCGTGAGCTCGCGGAAGATCCGCCCGGCCGGGACGAACAGGTCGGCCTGGGTGGGCAGGTCCGCCCCGCCGGACTCGACGAGGTTCACCACCGGCAGCCGGTTGACCCGCGCGATCTCCAGGGCGCGCAGCGTCTTGCGCAGCGAGTACGGGTTCATCGCGCCCCCGCGCACCGTGGGGTCGTGCCCGATGATCATGCACTCGACGCCCTCCACGGCGCCGATGCCGGTGAGCACCGTCGCTCCGACGGTGAACTCGGTGCCCCACGCGGCGAGCGCCGAGAGCTCGAGGAACGGGCTGTCCGGGTCGAGCAACAGCTCCACCCGCTCCCGGACGGGCAGCTTGCCGCGGTCGCGGTGCCGCTGCAGGTAGCGCTCACCACCGCCCGCGACCACCAGCTCCAGCTGCTCGTCGAGCCGGGCGAGCAGCTGGAGCTGGGCTCCGCGGTTGCTCGCGTAGGTCTCGGACGCGGTGTCGAGGTTCGACCGCAGGGGTGTCATCGGACTACGTCCTCCTGGTAGAACCGCGGCAGGCCCGGGTCGTGCCGGGCGACGTCGCCGAGGATCATCTCGCGTCGACGGTGGGATCCCGCAGCAGCCCCGCGACTCCCGGTGGGGCAGCAGCATCAGTCCATCCCGAACGGCGCGAGAAGGCGCAGGGGGCTGCCCGCGTCGTGGTTGACCTTCTTTGCACCAGCGGCTATAATTTTTCTGTACTCACGGTGATCGAGCCTGGAGAAGGGACCGTCGGGTGAGCGTGCGCCGGCTCGACGACGAGGACTACCCGGCGGTGACCATGGGCCAGGCGGCCGAGCTGCTGCAGGTGCAGCCGGCGTTCCTGCGCCGCCTCGACGCCGCGGGTGTGCTCCGGCCGGAGCGATCCAGCGGGGGGCACCGCCGCTACTCGCGCCGCCAACTGGAGCTGGCGACCCGGATGCGGACGTTGTTCGACGAGGGTCTCACCCTGGACGCGGCGGCCCGGATCGTCGGGCTGCAGGACGAGCTCGACGCGGCCCGGTCGCGTATCGCGGAGCTGGAGCACCAGCGGGGCGGCGACGGCGCTGCGCCGGCTCCGGACGGCGCGGGGGCGAAGGGCGCCCGATGACCGGATCGACGAACCTCTGACCGCCGGTCCCGGCCCGACGGAGGAGCCGCCGGCGACGCGCGCGGCGGTCGCGCCGACTCCTGACGAGCGGCGCCCGGCGCCGCGGTGGGCGCCGGGCGCCGCTGCGCACGATGCCGGCCCGCCGGATCCGGGGCGGTCGCTCGCGTCGCTGCTGCCCCGGTTCCGATCCGGCCGGGCCGGCCGGTGCGCACCCGTCCGGTGCGTGCGGTGCGATCAGGCGTTGATCTGCTTGCGGTCGTCGGCGGCACCGTCGATGGTGATCCGGCGGGGCTTGGCCTTCTCCGCGATCGGGATCCGCAGGGTGAGCACGCCGGCGTCGTAGTGCGCGTGGGCGTGGTCGGCGTCGAGGGTGTCACCGAGGAACAGCTGCCGGGAGAACACCCCGAGCGGGCGCTCGGCGACCTGCATCTCGACCTGGTCGCCCGACGCGACCGGACGCCGTTCGGCCTTGACGGTCAGGACGTTGCGCTCCACGTCCAGCTCGATCGCGTCGGGATCCACCCCGGGCAGGTCGAAGGCCACCACGAACTCGTCGCCGGCGCGGTAGGCGTCCATCGGCATCGGGGTGGGCCGTGACCAGGTGCCGTGGGTGTTGCCGAACACCTGCTGGGTCAACCGGTCCAGCTCGCGGAACGGGTCGGTACGCATCAGCATCGCGGGCCAGCTCCTTTCGTGATCGACTACAGGGCGGCGATGCACTGGAGCGGCTCGGAAGGGTGACCCGGGCCCGCTCCAGATAACTGCTATGTTAGATACAGACTTCCTCTGTTGCAAGTGCTAGTGTCGCCCGGCGCCGTGACTGACTGGACGAGTGTGGGGAGAGTGCGGTGAGCTTGTCGAACGTGTGGGTGCAGACCCAGGCCGACGGGCTGATCCGAGCCGACCAGGTGGTCGGCATCGAGGCCCATCGGACACCGACGCTGAGCGGGAAGCCGTCGCGCTGGCTGCTGGACGTGGTGCTGCCCGCCTCGACCGGCAGCGGCAGCCGCGAGGGGTGGTCGGTCTCGGTGCTGCACCGCACCCTGATCCAGACCGGCGAGGACCCCGGAGAGGCACCGCACATGCTGGCCCGCCTGCTCACCCAGCTCGACCTGGTCAGCGCGACCGGCGTGATCGTGACCACCCGCGAGGAGCGCACCACGGCGGACGGGGCCGTCGAGCCCGGGGCGGTGCGGTTCCGGTTCGTCGCGTTCACCGATCCCGCGCCCGGACACCACACCGGCCCGGAGTATCTCTGACGACGGCGCCGGACCAGGCGGCAGTCACCGAGGTAGCCGTCCGGGCGCTGCCGGCCGGTCGTGAGGACCTGTGCGAGCATGCGGCACGTCCGACGCCCTCTCCTTCTACACCACGATCTGTCACGCGGTGGCGGTCAGCGGGACACCGGCGTCCTGGGCGTCGCCGAACATGTCGTCGACGACCACCACTGTCCGCCCGGCGCGGGCCAGCAGCGACGCGGCCGCGGTGGCGCGGTACCCGCTGCCGCAGTGCACCCACACCGCGCCGTCGGGCACCTCGGCGAGACGGTCGCCCAGCTCGGGCAACGGAACGTGCACCGCGCCACGCACGTGCGAGGCGTCCCACTCGGTGCCCAACCGGACGTCGAGGACCACCTGAGCGGGCGGCAGGTCCGTATTCCGCCCTCCGGACAGCTCCGCGGCCAGGTCGGCGAAACTCGCGCTCGGCAACCCGACCACCTGTCCGGCGTCCTCGGCAAGATCCTCGGGGTCACCGGTGGCGGCGGCCGCGACGCGGTCGACGCCGATGCGGACCAGCTCCCGCTGGGCCCGCGCGACCTGCGCGCGGTCCTCGCCGAGCAGAGTGATCGGGGCGTCATGAGGCGCGATCCAACCCAGCCAGGTCGCCATCGGCCCGTCCAGGCCGAGGCTCACCGTCCCGGTGAGGTGCGAGTCGAGGTAGGCCTTGCGGTGGCGCAGGTCGACCACCCACTCGCCGTCGTGGAGCCGGCGTGCCAACTCGGCCGGGTCGGCCGTGGTCGCCGGGCGCAGGTCCACCGGAGCAGGCCCCGCGGCGTTGAGCGCGCCCATGTGCGCGTAGTAGGCGGGGTAGGCGCCCAACCCGGACAGCGTCCGCCGGACGAACTCGTCGCGGGCGAGCCGCAACACCGGATTGACCTCCTTCTCGTGCCCGAGCGTGGAGTCGTGTCCCGAGCCGGGGCCGGCGGTGCAGAAGCTGCCGAACCCGTGGGTCGGCCACACCTGCGCCCCGTCCGGCAGCGCGTCGGCCATGAACCGGGCCGAGGTGTGCTGGGCGCGGGCCAGGGTCTGCGCGTGCTCGTCGCCGAGCAGGTCGGTGCGCCCGGTGGTGCCGTAGAGCAGTGACCCGCCGGTGAACACCCCCTGCGGCCCGTCCGGGCCCTCCAGCACGTAGGACAGGTGATGGAAGGTGTGGCCGGGGGTGGCCAGCACCCGCAGCCGCAGCCGCGGCGAGGCCTCCAGCACGTCCCCGCCGACCACGCCGGTGCGGTCGAAGGCGAGGTCGTCCTCGGCCGACATCACGTACGTGGCGCCGGTGAGACGCGCGAGCTCCAGCCCGCCGGAGACGTAGTCGTTGTGCACGTGGGTCTCCGCCACGTGCGAGATCCGCACCCCGAGCCGCCCGGCCAGGGCCAGGACCCGGTCCACGTCGCGCTGCGGGTCGATCACCACCGCCACCTCGCCGTCGGAGGCGAGATAGCTGCGGTCGCCCAGCGAGGACGTTTCGATCACCTCGACGTCGATCACGACAGATCTCCTTCGTTTCGTCGGTCCGGTCGCGTTGCCGGCGAGCTCCTCGGCCTCATCGGGGATACCCGGCGGGGTATCCCAGAAGCACAGTGCTGGTCTCGGCTCGCCGCCGAGGACGATCCCGGGCAGGGCCCGAACCCGCTGATCAGGCCAGCGACAGGAACAGCTTCTCCAGTTCGTCCTCGGTCATCGGCGGCTGCTCGCCCCGGTCCCGGGCCGCCTGGCAGTGGCGCATGCCACTCGCGACGATCTTGAAACCGGCCCGGTCCAGGGCGCGGGACACCGCGGCGAGCTGGGTCAGCACCTCGGCGCAGTCCCCACCCCCCTCGATCGCCCGGACCACGCCGGCCAGCTGCCCCTGCGCGCGCCGCAACCGAACCAGAGCGTCGCCCACCAAGGCGGGAGTCATCTCCACGTCGCACCCTCCACGCCCGACAGCATACCCCCGGGCGTATCTCATGGCGGCCCTCGGTTCACGGCGACCGATCCACGCCCAGGCCAGGACGGCGGTCCGGCCTCGTCGTCCTGACCTGCTCCTCGCGTTCGGCGTGGAACGCTCGAGTGTGTTATCTCCGGGTCCCGTCACGGACACGGACGGAGGAGATCGCGATGGCAGGCAACAGCACCACGCCGGGCGTGAGCGTCTCCGCCCGGCTGCTCGCCGTGCTGGCCGCCTTCGACCCCGATCACCGCAGCTTGTCGCTCACCGCCATCGCGCAGCGCGCCGACGTTCCGCTGGCGACGGCCCACCGGCTGATCCGGGAGCTCGTCAGCTGGGGGGCCCTGGTCCGCCGGCCGTCGGGCGAGTACGTCGTCGGCCGGCGGCTCTGGGACGTCGGGCTGCTCGCGCCGGTCCAGGCCGACCTGCGCGAGGTCGCGTCGCCCTTCCTGCACGACATCTACGGCGCCACCCTCGCCACCGTCCACCTCGCGGTCCGCGACGGCCACGAGGCGCTCTACCTGGACCGGCTCGCCGGGCACGCGTCCGTCCCGGTGGTCAGCAAGGTCGGCTCGCGGCTGCCGCTGCACGCGACGGGCGTCGGCAAGGTCCTGCTCGCCCACGCCCCGGCGCCGGTGGTGCGCAGCGTGCTCGACGACCTCGTCGCCGCCACCCCCTACACCGTGACCCAGCCCGGGCGCCTGGCCAGGCAGCTGCGACAGGTCCGGGAGGAGGGCTTCGCGCAGACCGTGGACGAGATGACGATCGGCGCCTGCTCCGTCGCCGTCCCCGTGCACGGTCCGGACGACGACGTCGTGGCTGCGCTGGGCATCGTCGTGCCCGACCTCAGGCGCGACCGCGGGCGGCTCGTCGCGGCGCTGGACGTCGCCGCGCGCGGGATCAGCCGCAGCCTCCCCTCGGGTTTCCACTGAACGGAGACGGCAGGTTGGCCGGGCGATCCGCGTCCGGTCCACTCCCGTCCATGCGAACCGAGGTCGCCATCATCGGCGCCGGCCCCGCGGGGCTCCTGCTGTCCCACCTGCTCGCGCACGACGGCATCGAGTCCGTCGTCGTCGAGACCCGCAGCCGCGCGTACGTGGAGTCGCGGATCCGTGCCGGGATCCTCGAGCACTCGACCGTCGAGCTGCTCACCGACGTGGGACTCGGCGACCGGCTGCGCCGGGAGGGGGACGAGCACCGCGGGATCTACCTGCAGTGGCCCGGTGAGCGCCACCACGTCGACTTCGTCGAGCGCGTCGGTCGCAGCGTCACCGTCTACGGGCAGACGGAGGTGCAGAAGGACCTCGGTCGCGCCCGCGACGCCGCCGGCCAGCAGATCGTCTACGAGGTGTCCGACACCGCGGTGCACGACATCGGGTCCGAGCATCCGTTCGTGGCGTTCCGCGACGCCGCCGGGGTCGAGGTCCGGCTCGACGCCGACGTGGTCGTCGGCTGCGACGGGTCGTTCGGGCCGTCCCGAGCGGCGGTGCCCGAGACGGCGAAGCGGACCTGGCAGCGCACCTACCCCTACTCCTGGCTCGGCGTGCTCGCCGACGTCGCCCCCTCGACCGACGAGCTCATCTACGCCTGGCACCCCGACGGGTTCGCGATGCACTCGATGCGCTCGGCCACGGTCAGCAGGCTCTACCTCCAGGTACCCCCGGACACCGACATCGCCGACTGGTCGGACGAGCGCATCTGGGACCAGCTCGCCATGCGGCTGGGCCATGGACAGGACGGGTGGACCCTCACCCCGGGGCCGATCACCGAGAAAAGCGTGCTGCCGATGCGCAGCTTCGTGCAGCGGCCGATGCGGCACGGGCGGCTCTTCCTCGCCGGCGACGCGGCGCACATCGTGCCGCCGACCGGCGCCAAGGGCCTGAACCTGGCGGTGGCCGACGTCGCCCTGCTCGCGCCCGCGCTCAGCGCGCTGCTGCGCAGGCGGGACGCGGGCCCAGCGGACGCGTACTCCGAGACCGCCCTGCGCCGGGTGTGGCGTTGCACCCACTTCTCCTGGTGGATGACCACCATGCTGCACACCGGTCACGACGAGTTCGAGCAGCAGCTCCAGCTCTCCCAGCTGCGCTGGGTCGCCGCCAGCGCCGCGGCGGCCACCGGCCTGGCCGAGAACTACGCGGGCCTTCCCATCGGCTTCTGATCCGCGCGTCGGTCAGGTCCACGGGTTGTCCCGCCGGTGTCATCGGGCGTCCCCCGGCGCGTTACCGCCGCTCGGCTCGGCGAGTATCTCCTGGGCGATGCGGAAGGCGGTGTTGGCGGCGGGGACGCCGCAGTACACGGCGGTCTGCAACAGCAGCTCCTTGATCTCGTCGTCGGTCAGGCCGTTGGTGCGGGCAGCCCGCAGGTGCATCGCCAGCTCCTCGTGGTGGCCGCGGGCGACCAGCGCGGTCAGCGTGATCAGCGACCGGCTGCGCCGGTCCAGGCCGGGGCGGGTCCAGATCGTGCCCCACGCGTATCTGGTGACGAGTTCCTGGAACTCGCGGGTGAGGTCGGTCGTGGCGGCCGCCGCCCGGTCGACGTGCGCATCACCGAGCACGGCGCGGCGGACCCGCATCCCGGTGACACGCACGTCGTCCATCGTCGGTGCGCGGTCGCAGTGCGCCGCGATCAGCCGGGCCACCTCGGCCGGTGCCTCGGCCGGCGCCAGGTGGGCGACCCCGTCGAGCACCACCATCCAGCCGTCGCGCACGCCTACGGCGATCTCACGCAGGCTCGCCGGCGGGGTCGGCTCGTCATCGGAGCCGGCCACCGCCAGCACGGGCGTGGCGATCCGCTCCAGCCGCGCCCGCACGTCGAAGCCCGCGAGCGCCTCGCAGGCCCACGCGTAGCTGTCGGCGTCCGCGACCCGCAACGCGTCGAGCAACGCCTCGGCCACCGTGGGCCGGCGGAAGGTGAAGCCGGGCCCGAACCAGCGGCCACGCGAGCCCTCGACGACCGCGTCCGTTCCCGACTCCCGGACCAGGGCGGCGCGCTCGGCCCACGCCTGCGGCGTCCCGATGCGCGCGCCCGTGCAGAGCAGGGTGGCTGCGGTGACCCGCTCCGGGTGGTCGAGCATCAGCTGCAGCCCGACCGCCCCGCCGATCGAGTCGCCGGCGTAGGCGAACGCGCCGCCCGGCGCCCGGCGGGCCTCGAGCACCGGCTCCACGGCTGCCAGCACCGCCTCGGCGAGCTGGGCCACGGTGAATCCGGTGGCGGCGGGCGCGCTCTCCCCGTGCCCGGGCAGGTCCCAGGCGACGACGTGGAACCGCTCGGCGAGGCGGGCGGCCGCCGCGCCCCACAGCGCACGTGCGGACGTGCCCAGCGACGGGCCGAGGAGCAGCAGCGGCCGGTTCGGGTCCGGCGCGGCGAGCGCGGTGACCGCGACCGCGGGCGGGGTGGGGGTCCGGCTCACGGCGGCTCCTCCAGGTCGCGCGCCCGGCTGAGCGCGGCGTCGATCAGGGCGTCCGTCGCGCCGAGGTACCGGGCGGGGTCTTCCGCGAGGTCCTCCGCGAGTCCGGGCGCGCCCGCCGCGTCCCGCAGGTCGCGCCACTCGGCGAGGATGGCGGGCGCCGCGCCGCGGGCGGTGGCCCGCATCCGCTCGACGTCCACCCGCAGGCCGCCGAGCAGCTCCGCCGTCTGGCTCGCCGCGACGACGGTGCGGCGAGCCAGCGTGCGCAGTGTCGCCCACTCGAGGTGCCAGGCTCCGTCCGGCCGCTCGTCACGGGCGTCGGCGGCGGCGGTGTGCAGCGCGGCGGCCCCGTGCGGCGCCGCGAGCGCGGCCCGCCGGACGAGGACCGACAGCACCGGGTTCACCTTGTGCGGCATCGCCGAGGAGCCGCCCCGCCCGGGCGCCCGCGGCTCGCCGAGCTCCCCGATCTCGGGGCGGGCCAGCGTGAGCACGTCGTTGGCGATCCGGCCGCACGCGTCGGTGCACGCGACGAGCGCGTCGCCGAGCCGGGCGACGGGCGCCCGCGCGGTGTGCCACGGCGGCGCCGCGCGGAGCCCGAGCCGCTCGGCCGTGCGGGCGGCCAGCTCGATGGCGGCCCCCGCCGGGTCGGCGCTCCCGCGCAGCGCCGCGAGCTCGGCGGACGCGGCGAGCGTGCCGGCCGCGCCGCCGATCTGCACCGGCAGGCCCGCGCAGGCCGCGAGGGACTCGGCGGCGTCGAGCACGCCGTGCAGCCAGCCCGCGGCCTTGGCACCGAACGTCGTCGGTACCGCGTGCTGGGTGAGGGTCCGGGCGACCATGACGGTGCCGCGGTGCGCGTCGGCCAGCGCGGACAGCAACGCGACCTGGGCGCGCAGCTCGGCGCGAAGCCGCGCGACGACGTCGGCCGCGCCGAGCGCGAGCGCGGTGTCCAGCACGTCCTGGCTGGTCAGGCCGCGGTGAACCCACGTCGCGGCGGCGGGGTTGCGGGCCGCGAGCCGGGTCCGCAGCAGCCCGAGCAGCGGGATGACCGGGTTTCCGCCGGCCTCGGCGGCGGCCGCCACCTGCGCGACGTCGCCGCCGTCCACCAGCCCGGCCAGATCGTCCGCCGCGTCGGGCGGCGCGACACCGGCCGCGACCAGCTCCGCGAGCCAGGCCGCCTCGACCCGGACCATGGCCCGCAGCAGCGCGGGATCGCTCATGAGTTCACCCGCGCGGTGCGTGCCGGGCCAGAGCAGGTCGTGGGCCACGGCTACGCCCTCGCGTGCCGCAGATACACCGTCTCGCCGGAGCCCTGCAGGACGACGTCGAAGACGAGCCCTGCGGCGTCGCTCGCGGCGACCAGCGTGCGGCGGCGGGCCGGGGGCAGCGCGGCGAGCAGCGGGTCGCGGGCCAGGGCCTCGTCGTCGGGGAGGTAGACGCGGGTGAACAGCCGGTCCAGCAGGCCGCGGGCGAACACCGTCATCGCGATGAACCGGGCTGCCCCGGGCTCGGTCGGACCCGGCTCGACCGTGGTGAAGGTGTACCGGCCGTCGTTGTCGGTCGCGGCCCGGCCCCATCCGGTGAACGTGTACCCGTCGCGGCGCAGCGACCCGGGCTCGCGCACGACCCGGCCTCGCTCGTCGGCCTGCCAGATCTCCAGCAGCGCGTCCGGCACCGGCTCCCCTGCGCCGTCGATGACCCGCCCGTGCAGCCGGATCGCCCGCGGATCGCCGTGCGGCACGAGCTGCTCACCACCGGGAAACGGCAGCGCGTCGTGGAAGAACGGGCCGACGGTCTGGCCCGGGGTCGACGGGTGGCTCATTCCGTCCACGATCGCCCCGTCCCGGACAGCACGATGTCCCAGCGGTACCCGGTGGCCCACTCGGGGCTGGTGAGGCCGTGGTCGTAGGTCGCGATCAGCCGCTCGTGCGCGCCCGGGTCGGTGATCGACTGGTAGATCGGGTCGAGCCCGAGCAGCGGGTCGCCGGGGAAGTACATCTGCGTCACCAGCCGCTGGGTGAAGGCCCGCCCGAACAGCGAGAAGTGGATGTGCGCCGGCCGCCAGGCGTTGTCGTGGTTGCGCCACGGGTAGGGGCCCGGCTTGATCGTGGTGAACGCGTACGAGCCGTCGGGGCCGGTCAGGCACCGGCCGACGCCGCTGAAGTTCGGGTCCAGCGGGGCCGGGTGCCGATCCCGGCGGTGGATGTAGCGGCCCGCCGCGTTGGCCTGCCAGATCTCCACCAGCTGCCCCGCGACCGGGCGGCCGTCGCCGTCGAGCACCCGCCCGGCGACCACGATCCGCTCGCCGATCGGCTCGCCACCGTGCCGGGCCGTGAGGTCGGCGTCCAGCGGGTCGGCGTCGACGGCGCCGAACACCGGCGCATGCCGCTCGACCGTCTCGGGGTCCACCTGCTGCAGTTCGCTGCGCGGGTGGCGCAGGGCGCTACTGCGGTACGCCGGATAGTCGAGTCGTGGCTGATCGCGCTGCGGCCGGCCCGCGAGCTCGGCGATCTGGGCGCTGACGTCGGCCTGGGTCGGGGCCGCGGACGCGTCACCGCCTGCCCGTGCTGTGGTCATCGGCGGAGGCTATGCACGCCATCGTCGACGGGGTGACCGTCGTCTTCCACCCAGTGGAATCCTGGCCGTCCGGTCCCGTGTGGCGGACCCATCTCCAGCCACCAGCAGACCCAGGGTTCCCCCTACCATCGTCGCGCGGACGATCGATCGGACGGACATGGCCGAGGACGGCGGGGGGCGGCGGGTACTGTGCCCCGAGCTGATCGGGCGCGCGGGCGAGGTCGCGGCCCTGCGTGCCCGCGTCGATCGCCTGGCGCGCGGCGGCGGCGGGGTCGTGGTGCTCGTCGGCGAGGCCGGCACGGGCAAGACCCGGCTGGCGCGCGAGGCGTCCGCCGCTGCGGCCGAGCGCGCGGTGACGGTGCTGGCCGGGCGGGCGGTGCCGGGCGCGCACCCGGTGCCGTACCGGCCGCTGACCGAGGCGTTCCTCGGCGCGTTCCGCTCGGCGCCGTTGCCGGACGCGCCCGAGCTGGCCGGCCTGGGTGCACACCTCGGTCGACTCGTCCCGGCGTGGCACACGCCGGGGGTCGACGAGTCACCGATGCTGCTCGGCGAGGCCGTGCTGCGCCTGCTGCGCCGGCACGGGAACGGGCGCGGGTGCCTGCTCGTCCTGGAGGACCTGCACTGGGCCGACGCGGAGACGCTCGCCGCACTCGACCATCTGGGGGACGCCGCGCCGGGCGAACCGGTCATGTGCCTCTGCACCGCCCGCCCGGACGGTGCGGCCGCCGAGACGCTGGAGCGGCTGGAGCGGCGCGACCCGGCGTCGACGATCCGGCTGGCGCCCCTCGGCGGCGACGACGTCGACCGGATGGTCGCAGCCTGCCTGCGCACGCCGACCGCGCCGCCAGGGCTCGCGCCGTTCGTGCGGGCGCACGGTGACGGCAACCCGTTCCTCGTCGAGGAGCTGCTCGCCGGGCTGGTGGCCGCGGGCAGCCTGCGCCGCACCGACGACGGCTGGACCAGCGACGCCGAGCTGACGCCCGCGGTGCCGGCGAGCCTGCGCGAGTCGGTACGGCGGCGGCTGTCCGGGCTGGACCCGGACGCGCGCCGGGTGGTCGGCGCGGCGGCGCTGCTCGGCCGGCGGTTCGACTGGGAGCTGCTGCCGGCCGTCGCCGAGGTCGACGGTCGCACGGCGGCGGACGCGCTGCGGACGGCGGTCGCGGAGCAGATCGTCGACGTCGACGGTGGCGGTTTCGCCTTCCGGCACTCGCTCACTCGGGAAGCCGACGTCGACGATCTGCTGCCGCCCGACCGTCGCGAGCTCGCCCGCCGCGCATGGCCGGCGATCGAGCGGGCGCACCCGGGCCTGCCCGGCGCCGTCTGCGAGCTGGCGGCGGAGCTGGCCGAGGCCGCCGGGGACGCGGCGAGCGCGGCCCAGCGGCTGGTCGAGAGCGCGCGGCGGGCGCTCGCCGCCGCGGCCCTGACCAGCGCCGAGGCCACCGCACGCCGCGCCGTGCGCACCGCTCCACCCGAGGGCCCGGTGGCGCTCGACGCCGCGGAGACGCTGGTGCGGGTGCTCGTCGCCGCCGGGAAGC
>Ga0247713_1000962_pt1 | contig 15461 bp, 15 predicted proteins | sample 21E_NmetaG_FD_189936 | JGI IMG/M metagenome (GOLD analysis project Ga0247713, IMG submission 189936) | Soil microbial communities from hillslope of Landscape Evolution Observatory, University of Arizona, Oracle, AZ, United States - 2-1-E_N | ecosystem: Engineered > Artificial ecosystem >... | reverse complement strand
CCGCCGCCCCCACGGCGGCCGACCACCGAGGACGCTCGTGACCCGCGCCCCCGTGGCGCGCGCCCTGCTGGCGCTCGCCCTGCTCCTGCTCTCCGGCTGGATCGCCTTCTCGCAGACCCCGACGCTGGGCCTGGATCTGCGCGGCGGCACGCAGATCGTGCTGGAGACGCAGGACACCCCGGAGGTCGCCGCCGACGCCGAGGGCACCGACCGGGTGCTTGAGGTCCTGCGGGGCCGGGTCGACGCGCTCGGCGTCGCCGAGCCGACGTTGGCGCGCTCCGGCGAGAACCGCATCATCGTCGAGTTGCCCGGTCTGCAGGATCCGGCAGAGGCGGCCGAGGTGCTCGGGCGCACCGCGCAGCTGACCATCCATCCGGTGCTCGGCATCGCCGAGGCCGGTGCGCAGCCCGCACCCGGCGAGCAGATCATCCCGGACGAGGAGGGCGTTGCGCTGCGGCTGGGCCCGGCCGCGATCACGGGCACCGACATCGAGGCCGCCCGCGCCGAGCGGCCCCAGGACCAGTTCTCCTGGGTCGTCGCGATCGACTTCGCCGGGGGCGCGGGCCAGGCCTGGCAGCAGCTGACGGCGCAGGCGGCCTGCTCCCCGCCGGGCGATCCCACCCGGCGCACCGCGATCGTGCTCGACGGCCGGGTCATCTCCTCCCCCGCGCCGGTCGATTCGGTCCAGTGCGGCGTCGGCATCGTCGGCGGGCGGACGTCGATCACCGGCGACTTCACCCAGGAGTCCGCCCAGGAGCTGGCCGTGCTCATCGAGGGCGGCGCGCTGCCGCTGCCGGTGGAGATCATCGAGCAGCGCACCGTCGGCCCGACCCTCGGGGCCGACGCGATCAGGGCCAGCGCCGAGGCCGCGGTGATCGGCATCGTGCTCACCGCGGTCTTCCTGCTCGCCGTGTACCGGCTGGTCGGGCTCGCCGCTGTGATCGGCCTGGCCGGCTACGCCCTCGTCGCGTACGCGGCCCTCACCGGGCTGGGCGCGACCCTGACCCTGCCCGGCCTGGCCGGGTTCGTGCTCGCGATCGGCATGGCCGTGGACGCGAACGTGCTCGTCGCCGAGCGCGCCCGCGAGGAGTACAACCAGAAACCCGGCAACCTCGAGCGCTCCGCCGGCAAGGGCTTCACCGCCGCGCTGCCCGCGATCCTCGACTCCGGCGTGACGACGCTGCTCGCCGCGGGCCTGCTGTTCTTCCTCGCGTCGGGGCCGGTGCGCGGATTCGGGGTGACGCTGACCATCGGTGTGCTGGTGTCGCTGTTCTCCGCGCTGGTGCTGTCCCGGGCCGTCACGGAGCTGCTCGTGCGCTCGCGCGCGGTGTCACGGCGACCGCGCTGGTCGGGCATCTCGTCGATCGGGCCGGTCCGGCGCAGCCTGGAGAACGCCGACCCGGACGTGCTGGCCGCCCGCCGCCGCTGGCTCGCCGCCGCCGCGGCCGTGGTGGTGGTCGCCCTCGGCGGGATGCTGGCGCGCGGGCTGGAGTTCGGCGTCGAGTTCACCGGCGGACGGCTGATCGAGTACAACACCGAGCGGCCGATCGACCCCGAGGCCGCGCGCGGGGTGCTGACCGAGGCCGGCTACCCGAACGTCGTCGTGCAGGAGTCCGGCGACGGCGATCTGGCGGTGCGATCGGGCGAGCTGACCGACGCCGAGGCGGCGGAGATCCGCGAGGCGCTGGCCGCGGCCACCGGCGGGGTCGACGTGCTGCGCGACGAGCTCATCGGTCCCAGCCTGGGCGACGAGCTGCGCCGCAACGCCCTCATCGCGCTCGCCGTCGCGCTGGCCGCACAGTTGGCCTACCTCGCGTTCCGGTTCCGCTGGACGTTCAGCGCCGGTGCGGTGACGGCGCTGGCCGCCAACGTCGTCGTCGTCATCGGCTCGTTCGCCTGGCTCGGCCGGCCACTCGACGGCGTCTTCCTCGCCGCGCTGCTCACCGTGATCGGGTACACCGTCAACGACGCCGTCGTCGTGTTCGACCGCATCCGGGAGGCGATCGGCGCCCAGCCGCCGGGCCGGCGGCGTATGCCGTTCCACCGCATCGTCGGCCGCGCGGTGCTCTCGACGCTGCCACGCACCGTGAACACCGGCCTGTCGACGCTGGTCATCCTGTTCGTCCTGCTGTTCCTCGGCGGGGCGACGCTGGCGGACTTCGCCCTCGCACTGATCATCGGCATCGTCGCGGGTGTGCTCTCGACCATCGCCGTCGCCGCACCGCTCGCGATCGAGCTGGAGGCGCGCTGGCCGGCACCCCCGCCCAAGAAGAAGGTCAAGCCGGAGAACCGCGGCACCGGAGCCGTCGTGTAGGTGGGCTCCCGGGCCGGCGCCCGCGTCAGGACGCGGCGCCCGGCTGGAGCTCGGCGGCCCGCAGCCGCGCCGCCAGCGCGTGCAGCTCGTCGCGCAACGCGGTGAGCTCGCGCAGGTTGAGCGCCGTCGCCACCTCCACCCTGGCCTGGGCCCCCCGCGCCCGCGCCCGCAGCTCCCAACCCAAGGACGTGAGGGTGAGCTGGATGGTGCGCTCGTCCTCCACCCGGCGCTTGCGGGTGAGCGCACCCTGTGCCTCCAGCCGCTTGAGCAGCGGGGACAGGGTCCCACTGTCGAGGTGCAGCTGCTCGCACAGGAAACCGAGCGACACGCTGCCGTGCTCCCACAGCACCAGCATCACCGCGTACTGGCTGTAGGTGAGCCCGATCTCCTCGAGCAGCGGCCGGTACGCACCGGTCATCGCGCGCGAGGCGTCGTGGAGCGCGAAGCACAGCTGCTGGTTCAGCAGGAACTCGGACCGTTCCGTCGCCATCGGGACACGATAAGCCCGTCGGTGAGAACGGCGGCGCGCTCCCCGGCCGGAACGGCGGTCGCGGACGCCGGGTCTCGTCGGGGCCGGTCCCGGCAGGGTCACGCGACCGTTCGGCGCCCTCGCACGCGACACCACGCGATGCCGGATCCCGCGGGTGGCGGCTACCGTCGAAGCTCCCATGCCGTCATCTCCACCCCGCTTCGTCGTCGCCACGCTGCGGGCCGCCGGCTGCGTCTTCGCCGAGGACGAGGCGCGGTTGCTCACCGCCACGGCGCGCACGCCGGCCGAGCTGGCCGTGCTGGTGGACCGCCGGGTCGGCGGGGAGCCGCTGGAGCACGTGCTGGGCCGCGCGGAGTTCTGCGGGCTGCAGGTCGCCCTCGACCCGGGGGTCTTCGTGCCGCGCCGGCGGACGGAGTTCCTCGTCCGGCAGGCCGCCGCGCTCGTCGGGCCGGGGGCCGTCGTCGTCGACCTGTGCTGCGGGTCGGGCGCGGTCGGGGCCGCGCTGGCCCGGCCGGGTGTCGAGGTGCACGCCGCGGACGTGGACCCCGCCGCGGTGCGGTGCGCCCGGCGCAACCTCGCCGCCGCCGGCGCCCGGGTGTACGAGGGCGACCTCTACGCGCCGCTGCCGGCGGCCCTGCGCGGCCGCGTCGACGTCCTGGTCGTCAACCCGCCCTACGTCCCCACCGCGGCGATCGGTCTCCTGCCGGCCGAGGCCCGCCTGCACGAGCCGCCGGTCGCGCTGGACGGCGGCGCGGACGGGCTCGACGTGCAGCGCCGGGTAGCCGCGGCGGCGCCGGCCTGGCTGGCTCCCGGCGGGCACCTGCTGGTGGAGACGAGCGCGGACCAGGCGTCGCGGACCGTCGCCGCCGTCGCCGGCGGCGGATTGACGGCACGGGTGACGAGCTGTGCCGAGGTGGACGCGACCGTGGTCATCGGCGCCCGGTCCGGCGGGGCGGTTGACCGCTCCCGCGACCAGGAGCACGGGCCCCGACCTCCGCAGCAGCGACGCCCGCGTGAGCCGCGGGCGCTACCTGAGGATCTTCGTCACGCTCTCGGCCAGTCGGACACCCTCCTCGGCGGCCGCCGCGTCGAAGGGAGCGTCGCGGACATCGTCGGGCCAGGCATCGACGAGCTGTGACGCCCAGTCGACCCAGTGCGCCACCATCACGTAGTAGTCGGTGAGGAAGCGGCCCCCCAACTGGTTGAGCGCGGCGCGCTCGGGAAACGCGCTGCGGCCTTCGAGGTACGCGCGTGCGGTCGCCAGGTTCTCCTCGTTCTCGTCGATCACCCATGCGCGGGTGGCCGCCAGGTTCGCGACGATGTCGGCCTTGCTGCCGCTGTCGGCAAAGCTGATCTTGAGCAGCTGCTCGAACTCGAGGACCGGGCCGGCGCCCGGCTCCTGCAACCAGGCGGCGAGCGCCCGCCGACCCTCGGCGGTGATCGTGTAGCGCGTCCGGCGCCGCCGGCCGACGGAGTCGTCGCTCGCCCGGGCGAGGCCGTGGGTGACCAGCTTCTTGGGCTCCTCGTACAGTTTGCTCCGGGCTCGCGGCCACATCCGGCGCAGGCTGCGGTCGACCTGCTGCACGAGCTCGTGGGTCGTCCACGGCCTGACGGCCAGCAGCCCGAGGACGGCGTAGGACGTCGTGGTCATCGCCGGAGCACTTGACATGACTCTCCCTTTGGGACATATTAACTCTCCCAAAGGGAGATTAGCAGGTGGTGGACATGACCACGACCAACGCACTGCCCGTCGACTCCGCGAACATCGAGCAGCTCCGCGCCTGGGATGGCGACCAGGGCGAGTACTGGGCCGACCATGCCGAGTACTTCGACCGGGCGGTCGCCGCGTACCACCGGCGGCTGCTCGAGGTGGCCACGATCAGCGAGCGTGATCACGTGCTCGATGTCGGCTGCGGCACCGGTCAGACCACTCGGGACGCGGCCCGCGCCGCGTCGACGGGCTCCGCGCTCGGGGTCGACCTTTCGTCACGGATGCTCGCCTACGCCCGCCGCCGCTCCACCGACAAGGGCGTGACCAACGTCAGGTTCGTGCAGGCCGACGCGCAGATCCACGCCTTCGAGCCGGGCGCCTACGACGTGGCGATCAGCCGCACCGGGGCGATGTTCTTCGGCGACCACGGCGCCGCGTTCCGCAACATCGGCCGTGCCCTGCGCTCGGGTGGGCGCCTGGCGCTCGTGACCTGGCAGCCGCTGCCCGGCAATGAGTGGATTCGCGAGATCTCCGGAGCGATGGCCGCGGGACGAGAACTGCCGGTCCCGCCGCCCGACGCTCCCGGCCCCTTCGCGCTGTCCGACCCGGACCGCGTTCGCGCTCTGCTCACCAGCGCCGGATTCGGCGATGTCGAGCTCGAGGGGACGACCGCGGGCATGTGGTTCGGCAACGACGCCGACGACGCCCACCGTTTCGCGCTCGGCCTGTCGGGCTGGATGCTCGACGGCCTCGACGGCCCCGGCCGCACCCGAGCCGTCGACGCGCTCCACGCCGCGATGGCCGCCCACGAGACCCCCGACGGTGTGCTCTTCGCGTCCGCGGCCTGGATCATCCGGGCGACCAGGCCGTGACGATCGCCGAGCGAACCGCTCGGGAGCGTCGGCCACGTCGACGCCGCGCAGGAGGCGCGAGCGGCCAGGTCGTCACCCTGGGCCGGAGGACCACGTCCCCGCCACGCAGCTAGGATCGGCGCGCCGGCCCTCGTAGCTCAGGGGATAGAGCATCGGTTTCCTAAACCGTGTGTCGCAGGTTCGAATCCTGCCGGGGGCACCAGGTCAGGTCGGCCCGCCGGACTGGGTCGCGACGGCGGACGCCGATCTCGAACGGGGCGCCGCGGGTGGTGAGCGCGAGGCGAGTAGCGGCATGGGGTCACCGATCGTCGAGCCCCAACCGGAGCCGCTCCGCGGGCAGGACCCGCTGCGCCACCGGGATAGTCTCGCCGTCGAGCGCTGCGGGCCGGTGCTCGGAGGAGTCGACGGCCCGGCGGTCGGCCTACTTGGCGTCGCTGCGGCGGGCGAAGTGGTCGAACAGCAGCCGCTTGCCGTACTGGATCTCACGGATCCGCTCGTCGATGCTGTCCCTTGCCAGCAGCCGGTGCACCTGCACCGTCCGAACCTGCCCCATCCGGTGCGCGCGGGCGATCGCCTGCTCCTCGGTGCTCGGCTTCCACTGCGGCTCGACGATGATCACCACCGACGCCGCCTCATGTTGATCCCCTCGCCGCCCGCTTCGATCTGCGAGAGCGGGTTTTCCTCGTCGTCGGCACGGACGGCAGATCCACTTCATTCCACGGGCCCTCGACCGGGCGGTGCACTGGCACTTCCTCGGCAAGAACAAGGCGACGTTCCCCGCGTCGCCGGCCCTCGAACGGCCCGATCCGGATCCACCGCCGACCGAGGGGTCGTCACACTCCTCAACGAGGCGTGGTCCGGCCCGGCGTGGGGGCTGTTCCTCTGGCTGACCATGGTCACCGGTTGCCTCCGCGGCAATATGTGCGCGCTGCGGTGGACCGACCTCGATCCTGACCGGCGTCAGATGAGCGTCGAGCGCAGCCACGCCCGGACCGTTGGTGTTCTCCCGGCGTGCCCGACGGCTCGAACGCCCCTGATGCGCCTCGGTCACGGCTCCGGCGGAGCGACGACGCTGCGCTTCTACGCAGCGTGGGTCGCCGAGGTCGACCACCGCGCGGCGAGGCGATCGCGGATCTCATGCCGCGGCCCGACCCCGCCCGGGCGGCGGCCAGAACGCCGTCCGAGAAGCTCGCCGCCGCACTGCGTCTCCGTCGCACCGTCACGCGCGCCGTCGGCCTGCTACGGGAGGCGGGACTGATCGTCGCCGGCCGCGGCCGGGCCGCGCCGGCGCCGGCTTGACGGTCACGCGGTCACCGCGAGCTCCTCGACCGTCGGCGTCGAGCCGGCGAGGCACGCGTCCGCCAGCACCTCGCCGAGCAGCGGCGCGAGCTTGAACAGGTTCTCGCCGGAGATCGTGACCACCGATCCGCTCCGGTGGACGGTGAAGCCGTCTCCGAGGCCGGACACAGTCGTGCAGTGAAGGCTCTCGAGAACCGTCGGCTCGACGACGAGGTGCTCGCGCACGTACGCGGTGACGGCCTCGCGGGACGCCTCCGTGGCCGCGTGGCGCCCGACCTCCCAGGCGACCTTCGACGGGTCGAGGGAGCCGCCAACCGCCCAGGTCCCGGGCTCGCTCTGGTGCTGGTAGGTACCCAGCCCGTCGGCAGGCTTGTCGATCCAGCACTGCCAGGCGCGGGTGTCCGCGATCGGGAACGTGAAGCGGACGTGGTGGGCCAGCGTGCTCGGCACGGAGATCCCGACCTGCTCGGCCAGTGGCGGCGTCCCGGCACCCGCGGCGATGAGGACGGCGTCGAACACCGCTCGGCCGCTCGGGCTCCACGTCGAACCGGCGTCGTCGACGGCGTGGACGGGCTCGTGCACGACCGTGTGCCCGGCCTGCGCGACGAGGTGGACGCGCACGGCGTCGACGTCGATCACCCCGCCGGACGGGTCCACGAGCGCGGCCGCCGGCGGCTTGACGGCCGGCACGCGCAGCCGCTCCGATGGCCCGTCGATCACCTCGAACGGCGCGCCGGCGTTCTCCATCGCGGACGCCCACACCGCCAGATCGGTGAGGCTCAACGCGCACTTCTGGGTGCCGACCATGCGCCCGCCGGCGGCCGCCTCCCACTGGCCGAACCCGGCTCGGGAACGCTGGGCCAGCCGCACCAGCGCGGGGGTCGGATGCGCGAGGCGGAAGATCCGCGACGAGCCGGCGGACCGCTCGCCCATCACCGAGCCGGAGCGCTCGTAGCAGGTGACGTCCGCGCCGCGCGCGAGAAGCCGGGCGGTGACGGACAGCCCGACGACGCCGGCCCCGACCACTGCGATCCGCACACCCGCGAGCGTAACCACGACCCCGACCACGCTCGGGTCTCGCGTCGCCAGGCGCGCGGTCAGCGAGCCAGGAAACGGTCGGCCTGAGCTCGTACCACGTGGCGATGGCCGCGTCCCCGGCATCGGCGACGGTCGGCTCGACGCCGGCGGCGAGCTCGGTCGTCCCGGTGCGGAACGCCGCTCCGCCGTAGGCGGTCGACCGACGATCTCGGCCCGCGTGGCCTTGAGCGCGTCGACTACCCGGAAGGGTCCTGCTTCCACTGGTCGGCCGGACGAGCACAACTCCCCGTGGTCCTCAGCCCGTCGCTGCGCCGGCCCGGTGGGAACGCTGCGAACGTCCGGCGCTAACGGCCGAGACGGGTCCGATCGCTGAACGCGGCCAACACGGCGCGCTCGACCGCGGCGACGTGTTCGTCGTGGCGGGCCACCGCGCCGGCCGAGTCCGGGCGGCCGGGTGCCCGGGTGCCGGGCCAGCACCACCCCCGCGCGCGTGACCAGGTCCAGAGTCGCGTGCCCGGTCCGGTGGGTGACGGTCACCGTCACGCCGGTGGCCGGGGCCGACCGAGTAGCGGTTGCCGCGGAACGGGCCAGGCGCTCCCGGAGCTCAAGCGGTGCGGTAGGACGGCAAGTCCGGTGCGGGCACCGTTACTCGGGCGAGACAGCCGTGTGGCTCCTCCACCGTCCATAGCGACAACGCGCCGCCCTCCCCCTCAACGAGCTGGCGACTGAGTGCAGCCCCAGCCCGGTGCCGCCCGCGTCGGCGTTCCCGACGCCGCGGCCCATCAGCATGTCGACAACACCGGGCGGTAGCCCCGGGCCCTCGTCCGCAATCCGGCGACCGCCGCAGACCCTCGGTCAGGACGGTGACGGCGATCGCCGTCCACGCGACGGGGACGCCGAGCGAGGCGAACGACCCCGCCCGAATTTGCGGTCGAGGTCTCGGTCCAGGTCCCCTCGTACGCGACCCGCTCTGTGGTACTGCGACAGCACATGGTCAGTGGGTGGAGTCACCTGCCCGTGGCAGGAGATCGTCACGGCGGCCGAGGTTCCGGTCGTGACGAACCTCCCGATCGACCGCTGCCTGGTCGCCGGCGCGATCCTGCAGGACCTTCACGGAAGCCGGACGCGCCCGGAGTCGCAAGCCGCTCCGCCCCCGGCCCGTCCAGCTGTGCGAGCACGGCCTCGGTCCGGCCCGTGACCAGAAGTAGCAGCGCCTGGATCGGTCCGCGGACCTCGGCGCCGGCACCGGCCGACCAGTCGACGTCGGTGGCGGACAGCCGCAGTCCGCGCAGTCGGTGCCGAGCCCAGAATGGCCATCCCATCCGCCAGACTCGTTCAGCGCCCTCCCGGGCGGCGTCGAGAGGCATGACGGCGGTGAGCCCCAGCGGCACGGCCACGTCCTGTATGTGCACGAGCGTGTCGAACAGCAGGTTGTCGAGCGTGGTGATGGCCGGCTTGCGCCGGCTGTCGGCCAGCGCCCGCAGCTGGGCGACGAGCTCGGCGGGCGGCCGGTCGGCGTGCGCGACCGCCATGTCCCGGTTGAGCGCGTCGAAGTCGCCGCGGGCGCGAAGCGCGCCGGCCAGGATGCGGACGATCCCCGGCGACTGCGGCGTGAGCACGATGTGTGCCGCGACGTCCTTCACCCGCCACTGCGCACACAACGACGGCCGTTCCAACTGCTCCTCGTCGAGCCCGGCGAGGAGGTCGGCCAGGGCGCGACGCTGCCCGGCGATCACCCTCCACTTCTCGTCGCGGTCCACAGCGCACCTCGTTTCGTCAGAACGACTGACTAGAAAGTCAGAGTGTCTTACGATTTGCTAGGATCGTCAAGCATGATCGAGGCGCTGAACGTCGGGGTGCTGCTGCTCCTGCCCTACCGCGCGATGGAGACCCGGGTATTCGAGGGGCTCGCAGCGGCAGGCTTCGACGACTTCACCCCGGCGCAGGCGCGGGTCTTCCAGCGCATCGCGCCCGCCGGCAGCCGGCTGACGGACCTTGCTGCGCAGGCCGGGATCACCAAGCAGAGCGCCGGCTTCCTTGTCGACCAGCTCGAGCGTGCGGGCTACGTGGAGCGCGTGCCCGACCCCGCGGACGGCCGGGCCCGGCTCGTGCGCATCGCGGAGCGGGGCGCACGCAGCGTGGAGGTCTCACGCGGGATCGTCGCGCAGGTCGAGGCCGAGTGGACCGCGCACCTCGGCGTGCGCCGAATGACGCAGCTCCGGTGCATCCTCACCGACCTGCGGGAGATCACCGACCCATGGCGGTAGCACCCCGCAGTGGCTGCCTTCCACCCGAGGACACGTGACGACCGGGCACCGGTCTCGGGGCGGCCGCCACGCGTGCCGGCGCGGCGGCTCCGACCTCGTCGGTGAGTAGGCGGGAACCACCACAGGTCAGCGGAGAAGGAGGCGACGCCAGGCGTCGGCGAGGAAGGCGCCGTAGCGCTGCGGCGTCCAGCCTCGGTCGTCCACGAGCAGGTTGTAGTACTCGGCGGCGTTCATGCTCCAGACGATGTCGGCGACCTCGTCGTCGGTCAGGTCCGCGCGCAGCTCGCCGGTCGCGCGCAGGTCGACCGCGAACAGCAGCATGTTCGCGGCCCGTCGCCGGGTGATCTCGGTGTGCAGCGCCGCGCAGTCGGGGTCGCGCGTGGCCGCATCGCGCAGCGCCCGGAAGACCGGCCCGGTCCGCGGGGCGATCCGGGCGAGTGCACCCGCATAGAGGTCGATCTTCTCGCCGGCCGTCGCCGCGGCGCGGATGGCCCGCACGTAGTCGCGCTCCTCGGCGGGCACGGCCCGGTCCTGGCCGGAGATCGCGGTCTCCACGACCTCCCGCAGGAGCGCCGGCTTGCGGCCGACCGCGGCGTAGAGGGTGTCCACGTTGACCCCGGCCCGCTCGGCGATCTGGGCGACGGTGGTCCCGGCGTATCCGCGGCGGGTGAACAGCTCGTAGGCGGCATCGAGCACCGCGCGCCGGGTGGCGGCGGCCCGCTCGGCCCGCTGCGGGGCGTGGTAACGCCGGCGGGGCTTGACGTCCTCGGCCACGAGGTCCAACCTTAACGCATTCGCCCGTACGGTATTCGGGCCGATTTGAGGGGGCCGAGATGGTCTACGCGTACATCCAGGACGTACCGATCGGACCGGAGCTCTACGAGAAGATCCTTCAGGAGATCGGGCCGGAGCCACTGGCGGGCTCGCTGCTGCATCTGTGCGTCCGGCGCTCCGACGGCGGCCTGCGCTACATCGACGTGTGGGAGTCCGAGCAGGCCTGCAGGCGAGCCTTCGACGAGCGCATCCACCCCGCCGTCGACCGCGCGTTCGGCGGAGCGCGACCGGAGACCGAGCCCGTCGTGCAGCGCCTCGACGTTCTCGACGCCCGCGGGGCGCTGCTGTCGAGCCGGGCGCAGCGGTGAACGTGCCCACGGTCCCCACCCGTGGTGCGGCCGTCCGGTTCCCGCTCCCGCCGCTGCTGTTCGCCGTCCCGCTGGTCGCAGGCCTGCTCGTGCACCGGGTCCTGCCGCTGCCGCTCGGCGGGCACTCGGCGATGACCGCCGCGGGCGTGGCGCTCGTCGCGGGCGGCGTCGGCTTCAGCCTGTCCGGCACCGCGACCGTGCTGCGCCATCGCACGACCGTCGTGCCGCATCGCCCGGTCACCCGGCTCGTCACCACCGGGCCATACCGGATCAGCCGCAACCCCATGTACACCGGGCACGTCGTCGCCTGCCTCGGTGCCGCCCTCTGGGCCCACTCGTGGTGGCCCTTGATCGCCGTGCCGCTGTCCGTCCTCGCCACCCTCCGATGGGTGATCGAGCCGGAGGAGGTCTACCTCGCGCAGAGGTTCGGCGCGGATTACCTCGACTACCGGTCGCGCGTCCGACGGTGGCTCTGAGCCGGCCCCGTCGCGACGCAACAGACCGCGGCGGCGGGCCTCGCCCCGCCATGACGTGGCAGACGCACCCGGTGACACCGGACCGCTTCGACGACTTCGCCGACGTCGTCAACCGCACCCGCCGCGCCAATCACTGCTGGTGCCTGTCGCACCGGCTGCGGGTCGGTGAGATCGAGAGGCTCGGCGGCGGGAGCCGTGAGCAGGCCATGCGCCGCCTGTGCGAGCGGGACCATCCTCCGGGGGTGGTGACCTACCGCGACGGCGAGCCGGTGGGATGGTGCAACATCGGCCCCCGCACCGAGATCACGCGGCTGGCCGCCTCGCGACTCATCCGTCCGATCGACGACCTGCCGGTATGGAGCATCGTGTGCGTCGTGGTCCGCTCCGGCCACCGTCGGCAGGGCGTGACCGCACCCCTGATCGACGGAGCGGTCGCCTACGCCGCCTCGCACGGCGCGCCCGCCGTGGAGGCGTATCCGGTGGACCCTCCGGGACGGATGGACCTCACCATGGCGTTCGTGGGGACCAGGTCCATGTTCGAACGAGCGGGATTCCGGGTCGTCGGTACCACCGACGCCGTCGCCGGCGGGATGCCGCGCCTGGTCATGCGGCGAGACCTTCCCTGAGCGAGCAGGCCGTCGAGCGCCACCTCGAGATCTAGAAGAGCGGTGACGGGACCGCCTCGGCACCGAGCAGCCGCGCACCCGTGAGTTCGAGGATGGTGGGCGCGGCCTGGATGTGCGCCCCGGCGGCGCGCAGGTCCTGGAAGCGTCGCTGCAGCGGGTGGTCCTCGGCCACCGCAGCCGCCCCCGCGGCCCGGTGCAGGGCATCGGTCGCGGCGACGGCGGTGGTGATGGCGTGGGTGATCGCCAGCCGCATGCGGACCCGTTGCGCCGGGCCGGGCGGATCGCCGACCAGGATCGTGTCCCACGTGTCGGTGACCGTCTCCCGCAGCCACGCCCGAGCCGAGCCCACCCGAGCCTCGACATCGGCGACGCGCGCCTGCACCGCGGGGTGATCCCGCAGCACCGCCCCGCTCATCCACCGCACGGTCGTCGCCGCGAGCTCGGTGAAGGCGTCGGACGCGCCGCGCGCCACGCCCAGGGCGTGCGCGGCCTGCAGGGCGAAGACGAGGTTCTGGTACCCGTCGCGGTACAGGGGGCCGTCGTGCGGCGCCGTGCCCGGTGCCGGCAGCGGCGCGGTCCACTCCTCGGGGACGATCACGTCCTGCAGCGTGAAGTCGTGGCTGCCCGTGGCACGCAGCCCGACGGAGCGCCAGGTGTCGAGGATCGTCGCCGCAGCAGCGGGCACGAAGGCCAACCGGAACTCGGGGTGCGGCCGGGCCCCGTTCGGCCGCCCCTCGACGAGGAACGTCCCGTAGAGGTGGTCGGCGTAGGTGCAGCCGCTGGCGAGGCGCCATCGCCCGCTCAGCCGGTAGGTCCCGTCGACGCCGTCCGCACGCCCGCCCGGCCGAAGTACCCCGGCCAGGGTCGCGGCGGGGGCGAGGACGCGCTCGGCGACCGGCGGCGGCAGGAACGCGGCGTGCCACGCCGACTGGGCACCGATCATGACGGCCCAGCCCACCGAGCCGTCGATCCGGGACGCCGCCTCCACCACGTCGGCGGCGGTGAGCGGGTCGAGCTCGAGGCCGCCGAGCCCCCGCGGGACGAGCAGCGCGAACAGCCTGGCCTGGGCGAGAGCCCGGGCGAGGTCATCGGGCAGCCGGCGCTGCGCCGCGCTCGCCGCGCGGGTCTCCTCGATGCGCGCGGCGAGGGCGGCGAGGGCGGCGAGCACGGGCTGCGGCCCGCCGGTCGCCGGGGCGGGGGCTTCGGCGGTCACCTCAGGCCTTCTGCGCCGTGACGAGCAGGTACTCGGCCTCCCAGCCCGTACCGTCGGGTGCGGCCCAGGTGGTGAGGAACTGCAGGAAGTCGCGGTCCAGGTCGGCGACCCGCTCCGGCCGGTCCGCGTTGAACCGGTAGACGGCGATGGTGGGCCCGTAGTTGCGCTTCCAGTACTCGCGGAACTCGGCCGGTTCGGTGCAGTGGTCCATCCGGACGCTCCGGCGGTGCATCTCCAGCGCGGTGACCCGGTCCCCGAGCAGCGCGCGGACGTGCTCCTCGTCGCCCCACAGCGGCGGCGGGCTCGCCCCGGGCGGCGGCGGCGGCGCGTACGGCGCCATCGTGCGGAAGAGGTTGCCGATGAAGCCCTGCGGGGTCCAGTTGATCATTCCGATGGTGCCGCCGCTGCGGGTCACCCGCAGCAGCTCGTCGGCGACCGTCTGGTGGCGGGGCGCGAACATGGCGCCGACGCAGGACAGGACGACGTCGAACGAGCCGTCGGGGAAGGGCAGCGCCTCCGCGTCCGCCTCCACCCAGGCCACGTCGACGCCGCGCTCGGCGGCCATCCGGCGACCCGCGTCGAACAGCTCCGGGGTCAGGTCGGACGCGGTGACGTCGGCGCCGAGGGCGGCGGCCGGGACGGCGGCGTTGCCGGAACCGGCGGCGACGTCGAGCACGCGCTGCCCGGGCCGCACGCCGCTCGCGCGCACCAGCTCGGGCCCGAGCTGGGAGATCAGTTCCGCGGCCACCGCGGGGTAGTCGCCCGAGGCCCACAGCGCCCGGTGGCGTGCCTTCAGTTCGCGATCGGCGGTGCGGTCGATCGAGGTGGTCATGTCGTCCTCCGAGGTCGGGTTCGGTGTCGCCGACCCTGCCCCCGGCCGCATGTGGATTCCTTCGGAGCACGTGAAGTGCGCTGGTCAGGCGGCCGTCGTCACGAACGGCGAGCGAGCGCGGCCCGGGCGTGGGCGACCACCCCGGCTCCCGAGAGTCGGGATCCGGTGCGCGCCGCGGCGGCGTGGCGCGCCTCGCCAAGGCGGCGGGCGAGATCGGCGACGCGGGCGGCGTCAAGTGGGGACGGTCTCCCCGCGGCACGGATCGCGATGTGCAGGGCGACGGCGTCGTCGAGCGCGTCGACGCGCACCAGCAGGCGCACCGCGTAGCGCAGGGCGACCCACTGCTGGCTCCAGTCGCCGACCCGCTCCCAGTGGTCGAGCACCTCGACGAGCGCGCCGCAGGCGTGGCCGGCGTCGGCGTGGACGGCACGGGTGGCGGCGGCCTCCATGAGCGCGATGCCGTGCCACCAGAAGTTCCGCACCGCGGCGGCCAGCTCACCCGCCTCGTCGAACAGCGCGAGCGCCCGGTCCGGATCGGCCTTCTTCAGCACCAGACCGAGCGCGTAGCGCGCCATCGACCGCGCGGACGGATTGGCGGTGGACTCGGCCACCCGGACCGCCTCCCGCGCGGCGGGTAGCCCGTGCTCCGCGCCCCGGAGCACGGCGTGGCAGACCGCGACGTAGTAGAGGGTCCACACCAGCCGGACGGTGTCGTCGTCGCGGCGCGCGCGGAGCACCTCGGCGCGGTAGTGCCGCAGGGCCGCACCGGCGTCGCCGTCGTAGAGCGCCACGTCGGCGAGCACATCGGCGGGGTAGGCGATGCGCCCGGTGCCGCGACCGGGCACCCGACCGCCGGCGAGCGCGGCCAGCGACCGGGCCCGGGCGTGCTCGGCGCGGTTCCAGGCCCCTCGCGCCGCGGCGCCCACCGCCGCGGGGAACAGCGGGTGGCTGGATTCGGCGAGGTCGAGCGCCCGCTCGGCCCACCGCGCGGACTCGTAGCCGACCCGCAGGTGCGCGAGCTCGGGCAGCGACGTGACCAGCCGCAGCGCGAGGTCGCCGTCCCGGTCCGCGACGGCCCGCTCGAACGCCACGCGCAGGTTGTCGTACTCGGGCAGCATCCGCTCCACCCAGGCCTGCTCGTCGGCACCCTGCACGGCGCGGGCGCCCTGCTCGGCGAGCGC
>Ga0247713_1000961_pt1 | contig 15472 bp, 15 predicted proteins | sample 21E_NmetaG_FD_189936 | JGI IMG/M metagenome (GOLD analysis project Ga0247713, IMG submission 189936) | Soil microbial communities from hillslope of Landscape Evolution Observatory, University of Arizona, Oracle, AZ, United States - 2-1-E_N | ecosystem: Engineered > Artificial ecosystem >... | reverse complement strand
CGGGTCGGGCATCGCCTGCAACCGAGCCTGCGCCTGATACCGCCACGACACCGCCTCCCAGACGCCCGCCGGTCGCAGGTCGCTCGTAGCCTTGCACATCCTGCTACCGATTACCATGACCGCGATAGCGCGCCATCGAGCGTTGATAGTTGTTGGGACTAACGGTGGGGGGCTTGGTCGAGAGTTCAAACGTCGCGTGGATCTCCGGTCGAACGTTCACCCTCGACCGTCGCGTGAACGGAGCGTCAGGCAGGCTCGCTTGGTGCCTTGAGCGCGGAAGGGTCCGGCAAAGGACACAGGTTCCGCAGAATGTGACTCGGCCGGGGCCGCCGGGATGGACTCCCGGCGGCGGCTAGGCGCCCGCTTCGACCAGCTGCAGCACCGAGTCGGGGATGTCGAAGTTGGCGTAGACGGCCTGGACGTCGTCGTGCTCTTCCAGTGCGTCGACCACCCGCAGCACCTTGCGGGCGTCGGCCTCGGACTCGAGCGCGATGGTGCTCGTCGGCACCATGGTCAGTTCCGCGGAGATCACCTTCACCCCAGCCGCCTCCAGCGCATCCCGCAGGCGGCCGAGGTCGGTAGGCGGCGCGGTGAGCTGCCACGTGTCGCCCTGGTCCTCGAGGTCTTCCATCCCGGCGTCGAGACCGATCATCATGACCTCGTCCTCGTCGGATGCCGGACCGCCCTTGGGCGCGATGATCACCGCCTTGCGCTCGAACTGCCAGGCCACCGCACCGGGCTCGGCGCTGGACCCGCCGTTCTTCGAGAAGATGGCCCGCACGTCGGCACCGGTGCGGTTCCGGTTGTCCGTGAGGGTCTCGACGTAGATGGCGACTCCCATCGGTGCGTAGCCCTCGTAGTTCACCGGCTCATAGCGAACGCCCTCGAGGTCGCCCGTGCCCCGCTTGATGGCTCGCTCGATGGTGTCGGTGGGCACCGAGGCCTCACGGGCCTTCTGGTACATGCTGCGCAGCGTTGCGTTGGCCGCCATGTCCCCACCGCCCTCTCGCGCTGCGACCTCGACCTGGCGGAGCACCTTGGCGAAAACCTTGGCCCGGACCTTATCCTTGGCCCCCTTCTGGTGCTTGATCGTCGCCCACTTGGAATGTCCGGACATTCGTCAATCCTCCAGAAAGAGTCGGTGCAGCCGTAGGTCGTCGGAAAGCTCGGGATGGAAGGCGGACGCCATGACGCCACCGTCACGGACGAGGACGGGACGGCCGTCGACGCTCGCCAGCACCTGGACGCCGTCGCCCACGCGCTCGATGACCGGAGCCCGGATGAACACTGCGGGGAAGCCTCCCCCGCCGACGCCCTCGACGGCCAACTCCGTCTCGAAAGAGTCGACCTGGCGGCCGAAGGCGTTGCGGCGGACGTCGACGTCGAGCACGCCGAAGCTGCGCTGGTCGGACCGGCCGTCGAGGATGTAGGTGGACAGCAGGATCATGCCGGCGCACGTGCCGAACGCAGGCATCCCGTCGGCCAGACGTTCGGTCACCGGCTCGAACAGGCCGGAGAGGTCGAGCAACTTCGACATCGTGGTCGACTCGCCACCCGGGAGGATCAGTCCGTCGATGCCGCCCAGATCCTGCGGGGTGCGGACCTCGACCGCGTGCGTGCCGAGGGCGGTCAGCGCCTCAACGTGGCGCTGCGACGCCCCCTGCAGGGCCAGGACGCCGACCTTGTGCACCTGGGGGCCGCCTCACCAGCCGCGCTCCGCCATGCGGGTCTCGAGACCCTGGATCTCGGCCCCCCGCATCGCCTCGCCCAGGCCGCGGCTGACCTTGGCCACGATGGACGCGTCGCGGAAGTGGGCGGTGGCCTCGACAACGGCGCGGGCCATGGCGCCGGGGTCGCCGCTCTTGAAGATGCCCGATCCCACGAACACCGCGTCGGCGCCGAGCTGCATCACGAGCGAGGCGTCGGCCGGCGTGGCGATGCCACCGGCGCAGAACAGCGGCACGGGCAGCGCGCCCGTGTCGGCGACCTCGGCGACGAGGTCGATCGGCGCCTGGAGCTGCTTGGCCCAGGCGTAGCGCTCGGCCGCGTCGGCCTGGGTGAGCCGGCGGATGTCGCCGAGGATCGAGCGCAGGTGGCGCACGGCCTCGACGATGTTGCCCGTGCCGGCCTCGCCCTTGGAGCGGATCATGGCCGCCCCCTCGGAGATGCGCCGGAGGGCCTCGCCGAGGTTGGTGGCGCCGCACACGAAGGGTACGGCGAAGGGCCACTTGTCGATGTGGTGGGCCTCGTCGGCAGGAGTGAGCACCTCGCTCTCGTCGATGTAGTCGACCTGCAGGGACTCGAGCACCTGGGCCTCGGCGAAGTGCCCGATGCGGGCCTTGGCCATCACGGGGATGGTGACTGCTGCCTGGATGGCCTCGATCATGGCCGGGTCGCTCATGCGGGCCACGCCACCGTCGCGGCGGATATCGGCCGGCACCCGCTCGAGGGCCATGATCGCCACCGCGCCGGCGTCCTCGGCGACGCGGGCCTGCTCGACGTCGACCACGTCCATGATCACGCCGCCCTTGAGCATCTCGGCCAAGCCGCGCTTTACTCGGGAACTGCCGGTCATGCGGTCGGTCATGGACGCGATTCTACCGCCGTCACGCAGTCCAGCCCGGCGAGTATGCGCCCGTCATCGGGTGCTGGCCGCCGCGCCGACGCGGGCCAGCTCCACCCAGGTGCGACCGGGCAACAGCCTGATCGGCGCCCCACTGGTGTCGGTATAGCTGGTGAACACCCCCGCCGAAGACTTCGACCACCGGCCCCGCACGGTCATCCCACCAGAGACGATGAGGGCGTCGCCGGAGCCGACCGTGACCGCCTTCTCGACGGTGGTGTCGGACTGATCAGTCTGGTCGGTCTCCTCGTAGCGCGTGAACTGCACGATGACGTTGGCGGGCGCCACCACGCCGGGCCCATCGACCAGCCCGGCCCGTCGATAGGTCTTGGAGGCCGCGTCGTAGTCGAACACGACGGAGGTGGTGCCGACGGTGGCGGTGAGGTTTACGGCGGGCGTCGCGCCCGTGGGGGCGAACGGCTGGCCCTCCGGAAGAAAGTCCGCGAAACGGCCGGGGGGCCGTCCGCCTGTATCCGGCGCCTTGGCGTACAGCTTGGAGGTGGAGGTGTAAAGGTTGCTCGGCGCCGGGCGATCGGTCCGGCGCATGTACGCCTTGTCGGACTTCTCGTCGATCTGGTCGACGCCCACGTCGGTTATCCCGGGCGTCCGCCGGAGCGCTTCGAGAAACGGCGGGATCCCTCCCGAGTGTCCGAACAGCCCGCCGAAGGGGGCGATGATGTCGGGATCGGACGGTCGCAGCGAGCGCACCGGACCGACCAGTTCGGCATCGGTGGAGTGGAACACGGCCAGGAACCGCGTGATCCCTCCCTCGACGATCTCCTCGAACACCACGTCCGCGACGTCGAGCCCCGACTGCGGTCGCGACACCGGGGCGTTCTCCACCTTGACCACGACTGCCGGCCGCGCCAGCCGGGCCTGGTCGGTCAAGGACAGGCCGGTCAGCGGCGCGAAGGGCGCAAGGGTCGTGGTCGTGACCGAGGGACCGCTGGCGCCCTTGCCGTCACCACCGGAGCAGGCGGCGAGCAGCAAGGCGAGGACAACGAAGGCTGTCGGGCGACGTGGCATGCGGCGCCTCAGGCGACGGTGACGGGCGACCCCGTCTCCTGCAGGTGGACCCAGGTCTGGCCCGGCGCCAACGGGATGGGCTTGCCCGCCGAGTCGGCATAGGTGGTCATGTCGCCGGGCGACGACTTCGTCCACCGGGCCTTGACCTGCGTGCCGTTCACGAAGATGAGGGCGTCACCCGAGCCGACCACCTCCGGGAACCTGACCTTCCGGTCGGCCTCGAAGCCGGAATAGCGCGTGAACTGCACGATGACGTTCTTGGGCGAGATCTGGGCGCCGCCCTCGAGCATGTGGGCCCGGCCGTCGGTGGACCGCTTCCACACCCCTGCGTCGGCATCCCACTGGTAGGCCGCGCTCACTTTGGGCGCAGGGGCGAGTCGGACGCTGGCCGCCGGAGTGGCGCCCGCAGGCGCTCCCGTCTCACCGGGGCGCAGGAACGGGGAGAACACGGGAGGGGGCGCGCCTGCACCTGCCTTGCGGAACATGGCGTCCGTGCTGGTGTAGAGGTTGTGCGGCGCCCGCCGCCCCGAGCGCCTGGGGAGCGTGTCCCTGTCGTTCTCCGTGATCTCGGTGACGCCGGCCGCGCGGACCACGGCCTCGACGGCCGGCGCGCCGCCCGAGAATACGAAAGGACCTCCGAAGGGCTTCACGATGTTCGCGTCGGCGGGCCGGGCCGAGCGCACCGGCCCTACGAAGGGGGCGTCGGAGGAGTGGAAGACGACCACGAAACGGGTGATCCCCTCGGTGAACTCCTCATAGATGACGTCAGCCGCGTCGAGGCCCGCCTGCGGTCGAGCGGCGGCGGCGTTGTCGATCTTGGCAGCCACCGCCCGGCGACGGGACTTGGCCGGGTCGGCGGGCACGCCGGTGAGGGGATACGTGCCCGATGTCAGCACTGACGTGGTCGTCTCCATCGGGCCAGCCCGGCCGCGGTCGGCCGCGCTGCCGCCACCCCCGCATGCGGCGGTGAGCGCCAAGACCAGAGGGACGGCGAGGGCAATCGGTCTGCGCTTCATCTTTCTAGAGCTCCTTCAAGGCCTGGATTCGCTCCTCGAGGGGAGGGTGCGTGTCGAACAGTCGGTTCAGCCGGGAGAGCCGCCCCTCCTCCGGCGTGCGGGCCAGCGGCGACTCCACCCACAGGTGGGCCGTGGCCCTCGACGACGAATGGACGACGGTCGTGTCGTCCCTCAGCTTCTCCAGCGCCGAGATCAGTCCCGGAGGGTACCGGGTGAGGGCCACGCCGCTCACATCGGCGAGAGCCTCCCGCCGGCGGCTGATCGTGGCCTGCATGAGCTTGGCCACGACCGGAGCGACGAGCAGCAACACGAACCCCACCACGGCCAGAGCGGCCACGGGGCCCCCTCCCCCGGCTCGGCTGTCGTCACGGTGGCGGGGACCGCCCCACCACAGGAAGCGGAGGCTGAAGTCGGTGAGGACAGCGACCACCCCCACCAATGTCACCGCCAGGGTGGAGACGAGGATGTCGTAGTTCTTGATGTGGCTCAGCTCGTGGGCAAGGACGCCTTCGAGCTCGATCCGGGTCAACTTGTCCATCAACCCCGTGGTCACGGCCACCGCCGCGTGCCGGGGGTTGCGGCCGGTGGCGAACGCGTTGGGTGCGTCGTCCTCGATGACGTAGATACGGGGCTTGGGCAGGCCGGCGGCGATGCACAGCCCCTCGACCAGGTTGTGGAGCCGGGCGTGGGTGGTCGGGTCGGCAGGCCGGGCGTGGCTCATGGCCAGGGCGATGGAGTCGGACTTCCAGTAGGCCACGCCGGTCCCGACGGCCGCCACCGCGAAAGCAATGACCAGCCCGGCGAAGCCCAACCCGAGGAGGAGGTCGACGGCCCAGCCGACCACCATGACCAGCGCCACGAAGGCGAGGACCAGCAGTATCGAACGCCGCTTGTTGGAGGAGATCTGGTCGTACAGGAGCGTCGCTCAGAACTGCACGGAGACGGGGCCGCGCGAGGTGTCGTCGGCCTCGAAGTACTCGTGCTCCTTGAACCCGAACATGCCGGCCAGGATGTTGGACGGGAAGCTCTGGATCTTCGTGTTCATCCGCAGCACGGCGTCGTTGTAGTACTGCCGGGCGTAGGAGATCCGTCCTTCTGTGCCGCTCAGCTCCTCCTGGAGCGACAGGAAGTTCTGGTTGGCCTTCAGGTCGGGGTACGCCTCGGACACTGCGAACAGGGACTTCAGGGCCCCGCTGATCATGTTCTCGGCCTGGGCCTGCTCGGCCGGTCCCTGGGCGTTGATGGCGTTGGCCCGGGCCTGGGTGACGGCCTCGAATGTGCCCTTCTCGTGGGCGGCGTAGCCCTTCACGGTCTCGACCAGGTTGGGGATGAGGTCGTAGCGACGGCGGAGCTGCACGTCGATCTGGGCCCAGGCATTCTCGATGCGGTTGCGGAGGCGCACCAGGCCGTTGTAGGTGACGATCACGTACAACAGGAAGACGACCACCAACGCGATGACGACGATCGTGATCATGCAGCGGCCATCATACGGGAGCCGCCTGGGCGATGGCCGAGCGATACAGCTCGACGTAGCGCTCGGCCAGCCGGTCCATGGAGAAGGTGGCGGCCCGGAGGTCGCCGGCGGCTGACAACGACGCCCGGAGGTCGGCGTCGTCGAGCACCCGGCGTAGGGCGGCGCCCAGGGCGACGGGGTCGCCCGGAGGAACGAGGAGGGCCGCCGGCTCCCCCTGGCCAATCACCTTGCGGTAACCCGGCAGGTCGCTGGCCACGATGGGTGTCTCCGCCGCCATGGCCTCCAGCAGGATCATCCCGAACGACTCGCCCCTCAGCGACGGCGCGCACAGCACGTCGGCGGCCCGCAGGCGGCGGATCTTCTCCCCCTCGTCGATGCGGCCGAGCCACTCCACCCGCGGGTCTCCGGCGGCGGCCGCCTTCAACCGGGCGGTGTCCGGACCGTCGCTCGCCACCCACACCCGGGCGTGGCCGGGGATCGCAGGGAGGGCGTCGATCAGCACGTCGAGGCCCTTGCGCTCCTCGTGCCGGGAAAGGAACAGCACCGTGGGGCCCTCGGTGGGCCACGGTGTCGCCTTGGCGAAATGCTCGACGTCGATGCCGTTGTGCACCAGCTCGTACCGCCCTCCCAGTCCGCCAGCGGCCAGCTCGAGGGCGTCCTCGGAGACCGCGCACCGGATGGTGAGCCGGCCCGCCAACCAACAGGTGAGCGGGGCCAGCCACCGATAGGCGGCGCTGACCCCAGCGGCGTGGAACGTCCCGACCATGGGGGCGCTGCTCCACACCAGCGTGGTGACCGTGCAGCCGGGGGCGATCGGCTCGTGGAGGTGGATGACGTCGAAGTGCTCGTCGCGCAGGGCGGAGATGGTGCGCAGGGCGTTCGACGGGTCGGGCGCCACGGGGGCCATCGACCCGTTCGCCGCGGTGGGGATGCTGTTGCCGAGCGGGGTGATCCCCACTTCGGGCGGGGCGCCGTCGCAGGGACCGAGCACGCGGACCTGGTGACCGAGCCCCCGGAGCGCCTTGGCGAGGCCGAGAACCTGACCCTGAACGCCCCCCGGCAGCGAAAGGCTGTACGGGGACACCAGGCCGACTCGCACGGAGGGGAGGTTAGCTGGGGGCGGGCAATACTGACCCCATGACTTCCGCTCCAGAGGCAGTGGACAATCTCACCCGGGCCGAGGCGCAGGATCGGGCCACGAAGCTGTCGAGCGTCTCCTACGCGGTGGCGCTGGACCTGACCACTGGCGACGAGACCTTCACCAGCGATACGACCGTTCGCTTCCAGGGCAACCTCGTGGGGCTGACCACGTTCATCGACCTCGATGCGGAGAACGTGCGGGAGGCGTCCCTCAACGGCCGGGTCATCCCGGTCGAGTCCTACGACAAGGGCCGTAGCCGCATCCCGCTCCGCGGACTGCTCGCCAACAACGTTGTCAGGGTCGTGGCCGACTGCGCCTATCAGCACACCGGTGTCGGCATGCACCGTTTCGCCGACCCGACCGACGGCAAGGTGTACCTCCACACCCAGTTCGAGCCCTACGACGCCCACCGCGTCTTCGCCTGCTTCGACCAGCCCGACATCAAGGCCACATTCAACCTCACCATCACCGCGCCCGACGACTGGACGGTGGTCAGCAACAGCCCGGCCACAAGAGAAGGGGCGGTCTGGCGCTGTGTCCCCACCGAGGTCATCTCCACCTACCTGGTCGCCGTGGTCGCCGGCCCCTACCACGTGGTTCGGGAGTCCCACGGGCAGGTGGACATGGGCATCTACTGCCGTGAGTCCCTGGCCGAGTACCTCGACGCCGACGAGCTGTTCACCCTCACCCGCCAGGGCCTCGACTTCTTCGAGGCGGAGTTCGACTATCCCTACCCGTTCGCGAAGTACGACCAGCTCTTCGTGCCCGAGTTCAACTTCGGCGCCATGGAGAACCCCGGGTGCGTGACGTTCAACGAGTCCATGGTGTTCCGGTCGCGCCAGACCGACGCCGCCCACGAGGGCCGGGCCAACACGCTGCTGCACGAGATGGCCCACATGTGGTTCGGCGACCTCGTGACCATGCGCTGGTGGGACGACCTGTGGCTGAACGAGAGCTTCGCCACCTACATGGCCACTCACGCCCTCTCCCAGGCGACCCGCTTCTCGGACAGCTGGGTCCGCTTTGCCGCGGAGGTAAAGGGCGGCGCCATGGCCCAGGACCAGCTCCCGAGCACCCATCCGATCTCCGCCGACATCGTCGACACCGACGCCGTGCGCCTCCACTTCGACGGCATCACCTATCTGAAGGGGGCGTCGACGCTGAAGCAGCTGGTGGCCTGGGTGGGCCACGACGCCTTCCGCCAGGGTCTCCAGCGTTACTTCCGCCAACACGAGTGGAGCAATGCCGAACTGGCCGACTTCCTGTCGACCCTGGAGCAGACGAGCGGCCGCAAGCTGACCGAGTGGTCGGAGGAGTGGCTGGAGACCGCGGGCGTCAACACGTTGCGGGCCGCCTTTTCGGGGAATGGCGCCTACGACTCGTTCGCCGTCCTCCAGGAGGGCCAGCCGGGCCACGACACCCTCCGCTCCCACCGGGTGGCCGTAGGCCTGTACCGCCTCACCGACGACGGCCTGGTGCGTGACCGGCGTGTCGAGCTCGACGTTGTCGGAGAGCGGACCGAGGTTCCGGAGCTCGCGGGCGAGGCAGTACCCGACCTGCTGCTCCTCAACGACGACGACCTCACCTACGCCAAGGTCCGCCTCGACGAGCGTTCGGTCGCTACCCTCGCCGGCCACCTGAGCCGGATCGTCGACCCGCTGGCGCGGAACCTGTGCTGGGCCGCGACCTGGGACATGGTCCGGGACGCCGAGCTGCCCACCCGGCGCTACGTCGAGCTCGTTCTGGCGCACGCGCCAGCCGAGAAGGACGACTCCACCTTGGCTCGACTGCTGGGCCAGTCCCATGTCGCCGTGGACGTGTACGGCGACCCGGCGAACCACTCCGCCGCCCGTGCCGCTCTAGCCGCCGCCGCCCGGACCGGTCTGGCCGCGGCCGAGCCTGGCACCGACCGCCAGCTCATCTGGGCCCGCCACTTCCAGTCGGTGGCCGACTCCCCTGAAGATCTCGCCTACGCCCGGGCGCTGCTCGATGGCGCCGAGGAGGTGCCTGGCCTGGCGGTCGACACCGACCTGCGCTGGCAGATCGTCATGACCCTGGCGTCGGTCGGCGCGGACGACGACGGCGCGCTCATCGAGGCCGAGTTGAAGCGGGACCCCACCGACATCGGCGAACGTCGAGCCGCCTCGGCTCGAGCTTCCCGCCCGACAGCCGAGGCCAAGTCGGCCGCGTGGTCCCGCCTGGTGGAGGACCAAGACGTCCCGCTGGCCACGCTGCGCGCCATCGCCGGTGGCTTCGGCGTCCACGGCCAGGATGAGCTGCTCGCCCCCTACGTGGAGCCGTACTTCGCCAACGTGACCCGGTTCTGGGAGGAGCGGACGCGCGACGAGGCCCTGAGCCTCATCCGTGGCCTGTACCCGAGCACGTTGATCAGCCCGGAAGTGCTCGACGCGACCGACCGGGTCCTCGCCGACGAGGCCCTGCCGGGGCCGGTCCGCCGCATCCTGTTGGAGTGCAAGGACAGCATGGCCCGCGCCCTGCGCGCCCGCTCCGCCGATCAGCAGGCCTAGCTCAGCCGACCCGTGAGCCTGCGATGCGCCGTCGCTCCCGGACCTATCGCCCCCATCGTGGCCGAGGCCATCACCACGGCGGGCGGCGAGCTGGTGGAACCAGACAAGGCCGAGGCCCTGGTATGGACCGATCCGTTCGACGCCGACGGCCTTGCCCACCTGCTGGCCACGCAGCCGGACATCCGCTGGGTCCAGCTGCCGTTCGCCGGCGTGGACCGCTTCACCGCCCTCTTCGGTGACGGCCGCACCTGGACGAGCACGAAGGGCGCCTATTCGGAGCCGGTCGCCGAGCACGCCTTGGCCTTGGGACTGGCTGGACTGCGCGAATTGCCCCGCCGAGCGCGGGCCCATTCGTGGGGCGAGCAAGGTGGCCAGCGATTGGCCGGCAGCCGGGTGACCCTCGTCGGTGGCGGCGGGATCACTGGAGCGCTCCTCCGACTCCTGTCGCCCTTCAACGTCGAGGCCACGGTGGTGCGCCGTCACGTCGCTCCCGTCGAGGGCGCGTCCCGGGTGGTCGGCCACGACAGCCTGCACGACGCCCTGCGGGGCGCCCGGCTTGTGATCCTGGCGCTCGCGCTCACCACCGAAACCAGAGGCCTCGTCGGCGCCAACGAGCTCGGCCGTATGGACGACGACGCGTGGCTGGTGAACGTCGCCCGTGGGGCCCACGTGGTCACCGACGACCTCGTGGACGCCCTCCGGCACGGCGCCATCGGCGGCGCTGCCCTCGACGTGACCGACCCCGAGCCGCTTCCCGATGACCATCCCTTGTGGGCTATGGACAACTGCCTCATCACACCCCATACCGCCAACACCTGGCAGATGGCCGAGCCGCTCTTCGCAGAACGGGTCGGCGCCAACGTCGGGCGCTATGTCCGAAGTGAACCGCTCCTTGGCCTGGTCGACCCGGCACTCGGGTACTGAGGGAACGATCGGCCAGACTGTCGCATGGCCTTCGGTCAACAAGCAGGCCCGCCGGCCTCGGCCAGACAGGTCCGGGAGCTGTTGGAGCTCCTCCAGGAAGCCGGCTACGCCGACTTCCGCGACGCCCGCGGCCCGATGGATTTCACCCAACGCCAAGCCGCCGGCAAGTTCACTCGGGAGGAGGCCGCGGCCCTGATCGATCGCCTGCAGAGCGCGGCGTGGGATGAAGACGTGCCACCGGCGGCCGAGCCGGCCCCCAGGCTGTCCGCCGCGGCGAAGGCGCTCAGCCGCGTGACCACCGAGGACCTCGCCGCAGAGCTTCAGCGCCGCGGCTGGATCGTCATGGAGCCCTGACGGCTACAGACCGCCCGTAGCCCGCTTGTAGGCCCGCAGGCTTGCGGTCTGGGTGACGACCAGCATCGCCACGGCCACGGCCACGGCCTTGGCAACGGGCGCGAGGGTCATCGGTCCCGTGGTCATGGCTCGGGCCGCGTCGACCATGTAGGTGAAGGGGTTCCATGCCGAAACCGCCTGCACCCACCCCGGCAGGAGCGAGTGGGGCACGAACTGGGTGGAGATGAACTGCAGCGGCAGGAACAACGGGGCCAGGGCCAAGGGCGCCTGAGCGTTACCGGTGGTGAGAGCGACGACGAAATACAGGCCCCCATACGCAGCGGCCCACAGCACGAGCAGGGCGAACAGCAACACGACGCCCAGGACCCCCTCCTCCAGGTTGGTGCCGAGCAGCAGTCCGACAACCAACAGGACTGCGCCGGCGGGCACGACTCGAACCACGTCGAACAGCACCCGGCTCATCAGCAGCGCCACCGGCCGGACGTCCAGCAGACGAAGGCGGTCGAGGAAACCGGACTGGATGTCGACGACCAGGCTGGTGGCCGCGTAGCCCACGCCGGTCATCGCCGTCAGCATGATGATCGCCGGGGTCATCCACTCTGCGTAGTTGCTGGTGGGGAACCCTGGGAGGTCGGTAACCCGGTAGAGCGTCTTCGCCACCAGGACCAGCACGGCCAAGGGGATGATGATGGGCAGCGCGTAAGCCAGCACGGGGTTCCGGCCGCCCTCGCGCAAGCTCCGGAACAGCAGCAGCCGGAGCTGGGCGGACGGGGTCATCGTCCCGGCCCGGTCGGCACGCCCAACCCTCGGCGGACGGCGGTGATCTTGCCGACGTCGGCGCCGCCGGCCGACGTTTCGATCTGCGTGCCGGTCAGCCTCACGAACACGTCTTCCAGGCTCGGCGGATGGACGCTGAGCCGGTCGACGTGCACCTCTGCGCCGGTCAAATGTCCGACCACCGCAGGGACCGCGGCCTCACCGCCCTCGATCGTGATCTCCAGCCAACCGCCGGCGACGGGCGCGACGACGTTCGGCGCCACGGCCTCGCGGATCCGATGTTCGTCGGCTGGCGACACCCGCACGCGGACCGTCGTCGTCCCGAGCTGGTCCTTGAGCTCCTGCGACGTGCCAATGGCGGCAACGCGTCCGTCGTGGACAACGGCCACCCGTCCGGACAGGTCGTCGGCCTCGGCCAGGTACTGCGTTGTCAGGAACACGGTGGAGCCGCTGTCCCGAAGGTCGCGGACCAGATCCCACACGGCACGGCGGCCCTGGGGATCGAGTCCGGTGGTGGGCTCGTCGAGGAACAGCACCTCGGGTCGACGGACCATGGCCATGGCCACGTCGAGCCGGCGGCGCATGCCTCCGGAGTAGCCGGCGGCGATGCGATCCGCGGCGGCGCGGAGGCCGAAGCTCTCCAATAGCTCGGCAGCCCGCTCTCGAGACCGCGCCTTGTCCAAGCCGGCGAGGCGCGCGGCCATCTCCAGGTGCTCCCGGCCCGTCATCAGCTCGTCGAGGGCAGCCTCTTGGAGCGCCGCCCCGAAGACCTTGCGGACTGCTCCCGCGTCGCTGATCACGTCGTGCCCCAGGACTCTGGCCGTGCCGGACGTCGGCCGGAGGAGGGTCGTCAGGATGCGCACGGTCGTCGACTTCCCTGCGCCGTTGCGGCCGAGGTAACCGAACACCTCACCCTCGTCGACGGTGAAGCTGACGCCGTCGAGGGCCCGCACTCCGCCGGCGAACTGCTTCGTGAGCTCGTCCACCTCGATGGCGAAACGGGCGTTCACCGCGACACCCTGTCACGTCCTCCGTAGGCGTGCGGGCCGCGGTGCGGCGTCCTAGCCGGGCACCCCGTCAGCCGTACGGGCCGAGGCGTGGGGGCCGGGCTCTGACCCCGGTTGTTCGTCGAGCGGCGGATGGACGACCCGGTTGGCCAGCTCTCGGATCTTCACATTCATGCGTTGCGATGCCCGGCGCAGAATGGCGAAGGCCTCGTCGTCGGAAACGTGCTGGCGGGCCATAATGATGCCCTTGGCCATGCCGATGAGGTCACGAGTCGCGGCCTTGTCCTCGAGCTGAGCCTCCCTCTGGGCACTTGACAGCGCCACGGCGGCGTGGGCCGCGAACACCGATCCGGTAGCGATGTCTTGATCGTCGAAGGCGTCCGCCTTCGTGCTGTACAGGTTCAGCGCCCCCATGGTGTCCTCGCTGGCAAACAGGCGCAGGGAGAGGATGCTTTGGACCCCGGTCTCCTCGTAAGCCCGGCGGGAGAACTCCGGCCAACGTGCTTCCGCGGACAGGGCGCCGGTCAGGAACACCTCGTGCTCCTTGATGGCATCGACGCAGGGGCCCTCCTGGGTCTCGGACTGGATGTCGTCCAGGGTGCGGGGAATGGCATCAGTAGTCGACAATGAACTGATCCGTGGACCCGAAGCGATCGAAATTCCCGCGGCCTCGCACGCGTCCATCGTCTTCACCGCCAGGGCACAGATGCGGTCGAGCGTGCCCTCGACGTCGTGCTCCTCGAGGAGCGCCCGCGCCACCTCGGCGAAGATCTCGGCCAGCTCGACGTCCTGCCCTTGGGGCTCGGCCACCCCACCATCCTACGGGTAACCGCTCGTTATCGGTCGGGAAGTTCGAAAACGCGGCGCACGGGGTAGGACAGCAGCGCTCGTGGCTTCAACACGGAGGCTCGGACGACCTTCAAGGCAAGGAGTCCACGATGGAAGACCTCCCAGCCGACACCCTCGAGAAGCTGGCGCGGGTGACCAAGCTGCTCAAGACGCAGCGGACGCTCCCGGCCAAGCTGGAGGCGGTCGTCGCGCTGGTCAAGCGGACCATCCCCAATTGCGACGCTGCCGGGGTGTGCCTACTCATAGACGGAGAACCGACCAGCATCGCGGTGTCGGACCGTCTGGCCGTCGAGATCGACCTCGTGCAGTACCGGACGGGAGAAGGGCCCTGTTTGGCTGCGATAGGCGGGTCGCAGGTCGTCAGAATCGACGTCTTGGACGCTGATACCAGGTTCACCCATTTCGCCCCCGGAGCCCTCGACATGGAGCTCAGCAGCGTGCTTTCGGTTCCTCTGGCGGCGAACGGGCGCACCGTCGGTGCGCTCAACATGTATTCTCGCCGACCGGACGCCTTCGATGCCCGGGCGGAGGAAGCGGTACAGCCGATGGCCGACTACGCCGCCGAGTCGATCAGCACCTCTCCGATCTATGCCTACTCCCTCGACATGGTGGACGGGCTGGCCGAATCAATCGAGAGCCAGGCCCTGATCGACCAGGCCACGGGCGTTCTCATGGTCACCGAGGAGCGGTCGAGCGCAGAAGCGCTGGATCGCTTGCGCGAGCTCGCCCTGAGCAGTGGCGAGTCGATGAGGACCGTCGCCTCGTGGGTGCTCGACGAACGTCCGACGAGCGCCCCGCTCCTCGAACAGGAAGAGACCATCCTGCGCGACGATCCCTGACCTGACCGAGGACGAGTCTCCGGCGCCCCATCTCGCGGACGAGAACGTGAACCGGTAGCACTGAGGCGCCGCTGGGAGTTACTAAGGGGTATGGCTGTTATCCTTACTTAATTGGCCCCTTTGCAAAGGTTAGATGTGGAGCGGGGAACGACGGTCGCGGTCACGTGGCGGGGTCGGCGGGTGGACGCGTTCGTCCCTGGGCCGATGCCGCGCACGCTGGATCTGCCGGAACGCGTCGTACGCGCTACGGAAAGGGCGGCCTCGTCCCTGCGGCGGGTCGACGACCGGCTGGACCACCACTTCGAGCCTCTGGCCCGGCTGCTGCTGCGAGCCGAGGGCGTCGCATCGTCCTACATCGAAGGAGTGCGAGCGCCGGCCGAGCTCGTCGCTGTGGCCGAGGTTGACTCAGGCGCAGTCGACGCCACCTCCGCGTGGGTCGCCGACAACTTGGCTGTCGTCGACGCCGCGCTCGAACACGCCCGTTCCGACGCGGCTTTGACGGCCGAAGACCTCCACCGCTGGCACGCCCGGCTGATGGCCCACGGCGGCGCCTTGCCCAACGAGCTCGTCGGCCGCTACCGCCGGGTACAGAACTGGATCGGTGGCGCCACGCCCCGGGAGGCGGCGTACGTGCCTCCGCCGGCCGAGCACGTCGGCAGATTGATGCGGGACCTCGTGCGAGCCACCAACACAAGCAGACTCGACCCGGTTACCCTCGCCGCTGTCGTCCATGCCCAGTTCGAGGCGATCCATCCCTACGGCGACGGCAACGGCCGGCTGGGTCGCGTGCTCATCGGTTGGGTGTTGGCTCGACGCGCCGATGTTGCCGTACCCCCGCCGGTCAGCGTGGTCATCGCCCGCGACACGGGCGGCTACCTGTCCGGTCTCACGCGTTGGCGGCAGGGCGACGTCGC
>Ga0247713_1000960_pt1 | contig 15476 bp, 15 predicted proteins | sample 21E_NmetaG_FD_189936 | JGI IMG/M metagenome (GOLD analysis project Ga0247713, IMG submission 189936) | Soil microbial communities from hillslope of Landscape Evolution Observatory, University of Arizona, Oracle, AZ, United States - 2-1-E_N | ecosystem: Engineered > Artificial ecosystem >... | reverse complement strand
TCGTCGACCGTGAGCGCCATGTGGTTGTAGCCCGTGCCGAGGTCGTAGGGCTCGTCGTGGCCGCGGTTGACGGTCAGCTCGAGGACGTCGCCGTCGCCGGGAAGCCCCATGTAGAGGTTGTAGGCGCTCTCGAAGTTCAGCCGGCCGCGCAGCTCGAAGCCGAGCGCGCCGTAGAAGCGCTGCGACGCCTCGGGATCTCGCACGCGGACGCAGGTGTGGACGTACCGGTTGGCCATCGTGGGTCTCCCTTCGGTCGACGTGGGCCGGCCCGCTCTCGTCGAGGTCGTCGACTCCCGTGAGCCGAGCGCCGACTTGGCTACCCGCGCGACTGCGCGCCCGAACGACGATCGCGTCCTCGCTCCGCGCGCCGCCGGAGGTCGGCCACGAACTCCTTGAGGGTGTCGACCGGGATCGCGAACGCGATGCCCGCGCCGCGGCCCCGGGAGATCACCCCGATGACGCGCCCGGCCGCGTCGAGCAGCGGCCCGCCGGAGTTGCCGGGGTTGATCGGCGCGTCGGTCTGCACCGCGTTGCGGAGCCTGGAGCCGTCGGGGGCGCGGATGCGGCGACCCGTGCCCGACACGACCCCGACCGTCAGCGAGCGCTCGAGCCCGAGCGGGTTGCCGATCGCGATCGCCGTGTCGCCGACGCGGACGGCGCCGGAGTCGCCGAGCGCCAGCGGGCGAAGGCGACCGACGTCGGCGGGATCGACCTTGACGAGCGCGAGGTCGGCCGACGCGTCGCGGCCGAGGATCCGCGCGCGGACCGGGTCCTCGCCGGCGTCGAACTGCACCGTCGTCGTGCCGCGCCCTGCGACGACGTGCTGGTTCGTCACGACGTGGCCTCGGTCGTCGATGACGAATCCCGAGCCGGTGGCGACCCCGTCGTCGCGCCGCGGCGGTCCGGTCCTCGGCTTCACCCCCGGCGGGCGGTGGTCGATGAGCACCACGCCCAGGCGCGCGCGCCGGTAGACGTCGCCGACCGAGGCCGTGGTCGCGCTCGGCGGCGTCGCAACCGTGCCGGCGCGCCCGCCGGCGGGCGCATCGTCGAAGGCGCCGGCCGCGAGGAAGATCGCGGAGACGAGCAGCGCGGACACGAGGCCGCCGGCGAGGGCCGGCCCCAGCGACGACCGGGCGCGTTCGTGCATGCCCTCATTGAAGACGGGCGCCGGCGCTCCTGCGCCGGCTGCCGCCTCGGCGGCGACGGCGACTTCGTGCGCGACTGGGAGCCCGACGATCCGGGCCCGGCTTCGCCCGCATGTGCGACCGGCTCGCCGTCGGCCCGGGCGGCTGCCCGCCGACGTGCGCGAGCAGATCGCGCGCCGGCGGGCCGGCCGCGGGGTGCTGCTGTGCGGCGCAGAGACACGCGGCCGGCGGAGTCGGCGCGATCGCCACGCCCGTCGCGCGCTCACGCGGCGCGGACAGCGAGATCGGCGACGGACGCCGGTCCCGAGGCCGGCGCTCGAGCGCAGCGTGCCGAAGGTCACCGGCGTCGCTGGGCCGCCTGACGGGCGGCCTCGGCGTCGATCGCGGCCCTGATCGTGCGCGCCATGAGCACCCCGCCCGCGGCCGTGAGGTGAATCGAGTCGTACGTGAGGCCGCGGCGGTTGGAGACCGCCGCCCAGTCGGCCAGGACGACGTCGTCGCGAGCGCGGTCGAGCGCGCGCAGCCGCTCGTTGGCGTACGGGAAGTACCATGAGTACTCGCGCAGCTCCGAGCGCCCGAGCGGCGTCAGGAACTCCGCCCGCGGCTCGCGCAGCGTCACCCACACGATCTGCCGGGCGCCGAGCCGGCGCAGCGTGCCCAGCAGCCGCCGGGCCTCGCTGTCGAAGCGCGCCGCCCAGACGTCGTAGCGACGGCGGTTGCGCTCCCAGAGCGAGTTGTAGCCGACGCCCACGACGACGAGCGGCGCGACCCGGCGGCCCGCGGCGCGCAGCTGTCGCTCGGCGGCGCCGACCATCAGCGCGGGACGGCCGCGGATCGCGATGCGACGGCATGCCATCACCGAGCGCAGCTTCGTCTGGCCGCTGAGCAGCACGGAGTCGACGAGGACCGTCACGTTGCGCTGGCGCGCCCAGTACGGTAGCGCCTGGTCGGCCGCCAGCGACCGGCAGCTCAGCCCGCGCTGCGGCGCGCCGCCCGCCGCGGACACCGGCAGCGCGACGATCGCCGCCGCGCCGAGCGCCAGGAGCAGGCAGCACGTCCAGATCGTCGATGCGCGCGCCACGCGCGCACCCTGACCGTCGCGGGCGCTCGCGTCAATGGCCGCAGCGGCCGTCGGGCGGCTCTGACGCGTGCGGTCGTCGCGTCGAGGTCCGCGAGCGACATGGCGGCAAGATCGTGCTGTGCATCGGGGATGTCCGAGACGCGGGTGCACCGGGAGCGTCCGGGCAAGCGGACGCGGAGCCGGTACGGGCCGTACACGGTCCGCGCCGTCTCAGCGCCCTTGAAGCCCGGCCGGGCGAACCCAATGCCCTAGAGGCCGGCTCACCGTTGGGTATTGCCGGAGCCCGCCGCCGTCAAACAGCCTGCGGGCTATCGGTCCGCCGACGCCCATAGGGAACCGTCGAGGCCCCCCGGGGCGTGGCGCTCACGGGCGGCAGGCGGAGTTGTTCACCGCCTTGACCATCCCCGCGTCCCCGTGGTGGTTGGTGTGGTCCCTCATCGCGGTCGTCATCGCGTCGCCCGCGTTGCGCATGTTGGCGCCGCCGCACCATCCGTTCGGCGTCTCGCGCGGCCCGGCCGCCGCCGGTCCCGCGCTGGCGGCCAGGGCGGTGACCGCCAGCACGGCCGTTGCGGCTGCTCGCCTGGTGGCTGATCTCATGTCCGAGCTCCCTCGTTCGACGATGACATTCCTGCCTCTAGGTGCCGATAGGTACCTGAGTCGGTTCGCGGATGCAACCGCGCCGCGCGCGTTCTATGCGATGTTCGGACGCCAGAACGCCGGCGTCAGCAGTACCAGGACGGTGAAGATCTCGAGGCGTCCGACGAGCATGAGGGCGCTGAGCACCCAGCGACCGCCGTCGGGCACGGCCGTGAAGTTCTCCGATGCGCCGACGTCGCCTAGCCCCGGTCCCACGACGTTGAGCGTCGCCGCGACGCTGGACGCCGCGGTGACCGGGTCGAGGCCGAAGGTCGCCATGACGAGCGTCCCGACGAAGAACACCGCGAGGTAGATCGCGAGGAAGGCGAACACGCCGCGGCGCACCTCCTCGGAGAAGACGCGGCCGCGCACGCGCAGCACCTGCATGGCCTTCGGCTGCAGCTGGCGCTGGACCTCCTGGACCGCCGCCTTGCCGAGCAGCATGATGCGGATGACCTTCATGCCGCCGGCCGTCGAGCCGGCGCACCCGCCGACGAACATGAGCCCGAGCAGCGTGAGCCGCGTGAAGGCCGGCCACTCGTCGAAGTCCGCGGTCGTGTAGCCCGTGCCGGTGACCACGGTGACGACGCTGAACGCCGACGCCCGGATCGACCCGCCGACGCCGGCGCCTTCGTCGGCCAGCAGCAGCGAGGCGGTCACCACGGTGCTCGCGCCGAGCAGGATGAGCAGGTACGCGCGCACTTCGGCGGCCTGCGGCCACAGCCGCTCGCGACCGCGCAGCGCGGTCCAGTAGAAGCCGAAGTTGATCCCGCCGGCGACCATGAACGTGATCGCCACGAGCTCGATCGGGAGCGACTCGAACCCCCCGATCGACGCGGTGCGCGTCGAGAACCCTCCGGTCGCGACCGACGTGAAGATGTGGTTGATCGCGTCCCACGGCGTCATCCCGGCCAGCCAGTAGGCGCCGAAGCCGAGCGCGGTCAGCGTCAGGTAGATGCCCCAGATGATCTTCGCCGTGTCGGCGATCCGCGGCGTCAGGCGCTCGGCGGTGATGCCAGACGTCTCCGCGTAGAAGACGCGCTGCGTGGCCAGCCCGGTCGCCGGAGCGATCGCCACGACGAGCACGACGATGCCGACGCCGCCGAGCCACTGCGTCAGGCTGCGCCACAGCAGCACGGCGTCGGGCTCGTCCTCGATCCTGTCGAGCAGCGTCGCGCCGGTCGTCGTGAAGCCGCTCATGCTCTCGAAGAACGCGTCGACCGGCTGCGCGAACGTCCCGTGCAGCAGGAAGGGCACCGCACCGGCCGCCGCGGCGACGATCCACGCGACCGTAACGGCGGCGAATCCGTCGCGGGCGCGCAGCGGCATCGAGCGCAGCCGCCGGCCCGACGCCACCCCGACGAGCGCGAGCGGCAGGACGACCGCGGCCGGCGCCCCGAAGGCGATGACGGCGCCCTCGCCGACGACCGCCACGACGAAGCAGACGGCGAGCCCCAGCCCGACCGCGAGCAGCGCCCACGAGACGACGGGGACGATGATCTGCCAGTTGAGGTTCGGGCCGAGGCGGCCGCGGACGCGCCTCACGCGGCGGCGTCGAACGTCTTGTCCAGCGCGGCCAGGCCCTGACGCGTGTTGAACACGACGAGGCGATCGCCGGCCTCGAGGCGATCGGCGTCCTTCGGGATCAGGACACGCCCTCCGCGGACGATCGCCGTCACGTGCGTGAGCGCGTGCGTGTTGGCCTGCGCGACCGTCCGGCCCTCCGCCCGGCAGCCCCGATCGGCCTGCACCTCGACGACCTCGGCCCCGCCGCTGAGCAGGTACATCCCGTGGACGTTCGGCCCGCGCACCGCGCGCAGGATCGCCTCGGCCGTCACGAGCCGCGGCGAGAACGCGGCGTCGATCCCGAGCGCGTCGACGAGCGGCATGAACTCCTCGCGCGACACGACCGACAGGCACAGGTCGGCGCCGAGCTGCTTGGCGTGCAGCGCCGCCAGCAGGTTTGCGCGGTCGTCGCCGGCGCACGCGACGAACGCGCCGGCGCGATCGACGCCGTGCGCGACGAGCGCCTCCTTGCCGACGCCCTCCTCGTGCAGCACCGTCGTGTCGTTGAGCTGCTCGGCGATGCGTCGCGCGCGGTCGGCGTCGCGCTCCATGACGGTGACGCGCAGGCCCGGCGTGGTCTGCAGGGAGCGCGCGAGCGGCAGGCCGATGCGCCCGCCGCCGAAGATGATGACGTCGCGCACGCGGTTGGCGCGGCCGGCGATGTGCGCGACGACGGGCTCGATGTCCTCGCGCGCGGCGGCGGTCAGCACGTGGTCGCCGACCTTCGGGCGGTGGCCGGGCTCGGTGGCGATCGCGCGGCCGTCGCGGATCAGGCCGAAGACGAAGCTCGGCTTGACGATGCGCCGGTTGCCGAGCGGCTGGCCCCGCAGCGGCGACCGCTCCGTGACGATCGACTCGGCCACCGCGACCTTGCCGTCGGCGAAGTACTCGACGTGCACGGCACCCGGCAGCAGGATCGCGGCCGCCAGGTCCTCGGCCGTCGCGCGCTCGGGGTTGATGACGAAGTCGATCCCGAGCTCGTCGCGCGCGAAGGAGTCGTCGTCGCCGAAGTACTCGGCGTCACGGACGCGCGCCACCGTCCGCTCCGTTCCGAGCTGGTGGGCGGCGAGGGCGGCGATGACGTTGACCTCGTCGCTGTGCGTCACCGCGCACAGCAGCTGCGCGCCGCCTGCACCGAGCTCGCGCAGGAACTTCGGCGACGCGCCGTTGCCGTTGACGACGAGCGCGTCGAGCTCGCCCTGAAGCGCCTCGACGCGGGCGGCGTCGGCATCGACGAGCGTGACGTCGTGACGCTCGGAGCTGAGCGTGCGGGCGATGTGCTGGCCGACCTCGCCGGCGCCGATGACGATCACGCGCATCCGTGCATTGTGGCCATGTCGCGGGCGACGTCGCGCGCTGCGCTCGCGCCGCGACGGCGGGACGTACGATCAACCCGTGGCGGCGGACGCCGAAGGTCTGCTCGGACGAGCACACAAGGCCATCGAGGCGGGCGACTGGCCTGCCGCCAGGGCCGCCTTCCAGGCCCGCGCTCGAGCGCGACGGGCGGCCGAGGCGCTTGCCGAGCTCGGCAACGTGCTGTGGTGGATGGGGGAGGCCGACGCGTCGGTGCGCTGCCTCGAGCGCGCGTATGCGGGCTTTCGCCGTGTCGACCTTCGGCTGCATGTTCGCCCAGCGCCACGACCTCGCCGCCCGCGAGCTCAGGGCGCGATCCGGCCGCCGGGCCGCAGGACGCGCACGGCGCCGGCTGAGCCGGGGCGCTGCTCGGCTACTCGAGCAGCTCGCAGCCGTGCGCCCGGATCGCCGCCTGCATCCGCTCGAGCTCCTCGTCGGACGCCGCCGCGCCGTCGTCCGGGGGCGGGAGCGTGCGTCTCTCGGCCGGGCGGGTCACTGCCGTGAGCAGCTCCTCGAAGCCGCCGGGGGTGAAGATGAACAGCATCCGGCAGCCGTCCGGACCGGTCGAGTAGCGATGGGGGATGTGCCGCGGGCCGAAGACGTAGTCGCCCGGCCCGGCCTCGATCGTGCGATCGCCGATCTCGAACGTGGCGCTGCCCTCGAGGATCCAGAACGCCTCGTCCTCGGTGTGGTGCACGTGCAGCGGCCCCCTGCTGTTGGGTCGCTCGGTCATCTCGAGGATCGTCATCTGCCCGCCGGTGTCGGCCGCCGTCGCCTTGACGACGGCGAGGCCGTCGGACCACCAGCGCGCCTCGCCGTCGGTGCTCGATACGGCCACGGGGTCGAGCGTCGGCGCCTGGGTCGTCGCGTCCGTCATCGCATCCTCCCTTGCTGATCGGGTCGTCGAGAGATCGACCACGAGGATGGCTCCGGGCGACGCGCTCAGCATCGGTGGGACTACCTATTCGACCTACTGATCTTCGGCGCGCGCGCGAAGGGCGTACGCGGCCGCCTCCGCGCGCCTGCGCAGCCCGAGCTTGGCGAGGATGCTGGCCACGTGGTGCTCGGCGGTTCGCCGGCTGATGTACAGGCGCTCGGCGATCTCGGCGTTCGAGGATCCAGCCGCGAGCAGGCGAAGGACCTCCGTCTCGCGCCTGGTCAGCGTGCCGGAGCGCTTGGGCCACGTCCGCCCCGCGGCGTCGCCGATCGTGCGCAGCAGCTCGGCCGCGGCGTCGGCGTCGCGCGCGGCGCCGAGCCGTTCGAACGTCGCGAGCGCCAGGCGTGCCTGCGCGCGGGCGCCCGCGGGGGCGTCGCCGGCAAGCGCCCTGGCGAGCTCGAGCTGCGCTCGCGCCGCCTCGAGCGGCAGCTCGAGCGCCGAGAAGGCGTCCATCGCCGCCTGCAGCTGCGCGCGGCCGCGCTCGTCTCCCGCGGCCGTGCTGACCCGTCCCGCGGCGAGCTTCGCGGCAGCTGCCGTGCGGCGGTCGCCGCTTGCGGCGGCGACGGCTCGCAGTTGCTCGAGCGCCTCGCCCGCCGCGTCTAGCTCGTCGCCCGCGAGGTGGATGCCGACGAGCAGCTCGAGCAGCGGTGCGCACGCCGGGCCGGAACGTGGCACGCCGGCGAGGCAAAGCTGCGCGAGGTCCCTCGCCAGCGCCAGATCGCCTCGCTCGAACGCGATCGCCGCCAGCAGCTCGCGCGCCGCGGGGCGCGACTCGTTGCCCTCGAGCAGCCGCTCGGCATCCTCGATGCGCCCTTGGCGGATGCGCAGCGCGGCGAGCCGCATCAGCGGCGCCGTGCGCATCCCGCGGTAGCCGTCCTCGAACGTCCGCGCCGCTGCGACGAGCTCCGCCTCGGCCTCCGCCCAGCGGCCGACCGCGACGAGGATCGCTCCGTAGTGCAGCCGGCAGGTGGGCGCCACGAAGTCGCCCCAGGCGACGAACCGCCGCGCAGCGGCGATCCACTGCTCGGCGCGCCTGACGTCCGTCGCGCGCTCGCACGCGCCCAGCAGGCGGCAGTAGATCGAGCCGATCGCCTCCGTGTCGGCGACCTCGCCGCCGGAGACGGCCGCCATCGCCTCGTCGAGCAGCGACATGCCCTCGTCGACGCGTCCCGCGACGACATAGGCGTGGCCCAGCACCGCCTGGGCGGCGAACTCGAGGTCGCGGTCGCCGAAGCGCCGGGCGATCGTCAGTGCGGCCCTCGCATGGCGCTCGCGCTCGGCGGGGTCGTCGGTCCAGGGCGCACGGTCGAGCGCCAGGCGACCGTGCTCGACGGTCTCCTCGATGCCCTGCAGCAGGCGCTCGGCCCATCCGAGCCAGCCGTTCGCGGCGGCCCTGTTGCCCTGGACGGCGCCGTAGAGGAAGGCCAGCCAGCGCGCCGCCTCGGCGGCCTTCACCGGCCGGCCCTCGCGCCGGTAGGCGGCGAACGCCCGCTCCTTGAGCTCGATCGCCTGCGCGTGGTCGCCGCCGTAGTGGGCGGCCTCGCTCAGCCCGTCGAGGGCCTCGGCGGTCTCCGCCAGCTCGCTCGCGCGCTCGAAGCTCGACCGTGCGGCCTCCCAGTCGGCCGCGGCGAGTGCCCTCCGACCCTCGCGCAGCAGGTCGTCCCTCGTCTCGGGGACCATGGCGGACGATGATCCCACGTGGCAGAGCGCTTGTGGACGACCGGGCGAGGCGCGACACTTGCCGTTATGCCGGGCGATCGCAGCGCCACGCCAGCCGAGGTCGTCGAGTCGCTGCACCGGGCGATGAACGAGCACGACCTCGAGGCGTTCGTCTCGCTGTTCGCCGAGGACTACGACAGCCGGCAGCCGGCGCACCCGGACCGGGCGTTTCGCGGCCGCGAGCAGGTTCGCGCGAACTGGTCGGCGATCTTCGCCGGGATCCCGGACTACCGGGCAGAGCTCGTCGCGACTGCGGCCGCCGGCGACTCGGTGTGGACCGAGTGGCACTGGCAGGGAACCCACGCGGACGGCAGCCGACTGCAGATGGCCGGCGTCATCGTCATGGGAATCCGCGACGGCCTGATCGCTTGGGGCCGCCTGTACGTCGAGCCGATCGAGGAGTCCGGCGCCGGCATCGACGCCGCCGTCAGAAGGATGTCCGGGGAGCCCTGAGGCGGCGCTCGCGCTGGAACGGCGGTGTGGCCGCCGGTGCGTGGCTCGCCAAAGGCGCGGGCGGCCGCGGACGCGGTGAGGGCGGCGCGGGACCGCAGCGCTACGCGAGCCCGCGGCCAGGGCTGCGCGTCGCCTGCGATGCCGCCTCGTCGGTCCCGCGCTGCGGCGTTCTCCACGGCGCGTCGCTCTCGCCGCCGGGAAGCTTCGCGAGCGCCCGGTCGAGCGCGGCGAGGTCGCGCGCGGTCAGGCGGTCGGTGAAGTGCTCGGCGATGTCGGCGCGGTGCGTCAGCGCCGCCGCGACGAACCGGCGCCGGCCCTCCGCGGTCAGCTGCGCGTAGACGACGCGGCGGTCGGACTCTCCGGCGACCTTGGCCACGAGCCCGTCGCGCTCGAGCTTCTCGAGCAGCCGGGTCACGCCCGACTGCGTCAGGAAGATCGCCGCCGCGAGGTCGACGCGCCGCAGCCGGCGACCGGGGGCGTCGTTGAGCGCGAGCAGGACCTCGTACTCGCGCAGCGAGAGCCCGTGCTCGTCGGCCAGGTGGCGATCCATCCGCGAGGTCACCTCGGCGTGCGCGCGCAGGAAGCGAACCCACGCGGTCGGGATTTCGCTTGACACCTCAAGTATTCTACGGCATAGTAATGCTTGAGTCCTCAACTACTTTTCCACGGAGATCGCCATGGCTACGACCACCGCTCTCGCGACGACCCTCCCGACCGACACGTGGGTCGTCGACCCCGACCACACAACGATCGAGTTCCGCGTCAAGCACGTCGGCCTCGCGCGCGTGCGCGGCGTCTTTCACCGCTTCGACGGCGCGCTGGCGGTCGGCGAGGACGGCGCGGCGTCGCTGTCGGGCACCGTCGACGCGGCGTCGCTGGACACCGGCGTGGCGGCGCGCGATGAGCACCTGCGCTCCGCTGACTTCTTCGACGTCGACAACCACGCGCACATCGCGTTCTCGGCGACGTCGATCGAGACGCTCGGCGAGGAAGGACTGCGGATCGTCGGCGACCTCACCATCCGCGGCGTGACCCGCAGCATCGAGCTGACCGGCGAGATCCTCGGCACCGGGCTCGACGACGCGGGGGCCGAGCGCCTCGGCCTCGAGCTCGCCACCGTGCTCGACCGCCGCGACTTCGGTCTGACATGGAACCAGGCCATCGACGGCGGGGGCCTCCTCGTCGGCAACCGCGTCGACGTGCGGCTCGAGGTCTCCGCCGTGCGCCGGCCCTAGCCCGTCCATGCGTCCAAGCCGATCGAAAGGAGCCTTCGATGTCCGTCACGGCCATGCCGACCCGCACACCCGCCGCGCGCCGCTACGTCAACCCGGTCATCAAGGATGCCGCGACGTTCCTCGAGAGCACCGGCGAGCGCACCGTGCTCGAGATCGAGCTCGCCGCCGGCGGCGGCAACACGCCGCACCGTCACAGGACCTACGCCGAGCACTTCACGGTTCGCGAGGGTCGCCTGACGGTCGTCGTCGACGGCGCCAGTCACGAGCTGGCGCCCGGCGACGAGGTCACGGCGCCGAGCATGTCCCTGCACCACTTCGCCAACCCGACCGGCGAACGAGCCGTCTTCGAAGTGCAGCTGCGGCCCGCCCACCCGGGCTTTGAGAAGGCGATCCGCGTCGCCTATGGCCTCGCCGCCGACGGCCGCACGACGAAGAAGGCGATCCCCCGCAACCCGCTGCACACCGTGCTGATCCTGGACTGGTCCGACATGCTCGTGCCGGGCCCGCTGAGCCTCAGGCCGCTCCTGAAGCTGCTCGCCACGCTCGCCCGCGCCCTGGGCGTCGAGCGGGCGCTGGAGCGGCGGTATCCGCCTCCGAGCGGCCGGTGATGCCTCGGGCGTCGGCTCGCTCGGCTCGACCGCCGCGCGCGGAGTGGCTGTCACGGCGGTCGCGGGCTCGAACGGGGACCTCCTGATCCTGATCGAGGGGTAGCGCGCGCTATCGCAGCACCGTGACGCCGAACACCATGCAGGCGACGCCGAGGCCGACGACCGCGGCCCCGTGCCGGCGCAGGCCGCGCCGCCAGAGCACGGTCCCCGCGAACGTCGAGCCGACGATGGCGAGCGGGATCAGCAGGCAGAGCGCGGCGAGCAGGTAGCCGACGACGACCGCCTGCGGGCGCACGGGGAGGGGGCGGTCGTCCATGGCGATGCCATGATCGCGCCCGTGCCGGCAGCGCGCGTTGTGCGTCGACTGCGGCCACTCGTTGGGCCGACCGTCGCGCGAAGCCTCGTTGCGGCGCGGCTGTCGCTTCCACGCGCATCATGGGCTTCTGGGTCTCGTCCAATGAGGAGCGCGGGCCTCCATGACGCCAGCCCCGTTCGAAGAGCAGCGGATCGATCGTGTCCGAATCCGAGCTGATTGTGTCCTTGCTCACATCGTGGCGCTCGCGGCATGCTGGTATCTCAAAGATCGAGCGGGCTCGGGGATGTGCGCCGGGCACGGCCTCAGGCGAGGGGAGAAGCGTCATGACGCAGGGTCCAACGCTGCTGCTGGTGCATGGTGCATGGTGTGACGCCTGGGTCTGGGAGCCCGTGCTTGGGGCGCTGCGCGAGCGTGGCGTACGTGTCGACTCGATCGAGCGAATGCCCAGCGCTGGCCGAGACGCAGATCAGCTGGGAGATCTGCACGCCGACGTCGAGCATGTGCGCGCGCGTCTGTCCGAGCTCGGCGGCTCGGTGATCGTGTGCGGCCATTCCTACGCCGGCGTGGTGATGACCGAGCTTGCCGACCACCCGGCGATCGACCGCAGTGTCTATCTGACGGCGTTTTGGCCAGGCGAGGGGCAGTCGGTCTTGGACCTCGTCGGCGGGCAGCCGCCCGACTGGGTCGTCGGCCGCGACGACGGCAGTCTCGCCGTTACCGATGACGTCGAACGCGCGCGCCGCGTGCTGTTCGGCGACTTGGATTCCCAAGCCGCAGCGCAAGCGTACGAGCAGCTCGTGTTGCAGTCGGCGGCGAGCTTCGTCGCGCCGAGCGGCTCACCCGCCCGCTCACATCCGACCACCTACGTGCTGTGCACTGAGGATCAGGCCATCCCGCTCGCTCTGCAGGAGGCGATGTCGGCACCGGCCGACGACGTGGTTCGCCTGGAGAGCGCACATTTCGCGCAGCTTTCACATCCACAGGAGGTGGCCGATCTGCTGGCGGCGTTCGTGAACGAAGGCTCCGCAGCATCGCGATGACCGTGCGTCGCGGGGCGCCTGTCAACAGCGCGTCCGGCTCGGAGTCGAATATCTCGTTGTGGAGGTGCGAAGCGTCGTGCAGTATGGACGTGATGGCGCTGCGCAAGGTCGTCATGGTGCTGTTTGCCGGAGTGCAGACGCTCGACGTCGCCGGACCGGCGGACGCGTTGACGTGGGGAACGCATTTCGCACCAGGGGAAGGCGACGGCTATGCGATCACGTTCGTCTCCCTCGACGGACGCCCGGTCCGGTCGGGGTCGGGCCTGCGGCTTGCCGTCGACTGCTCGCTGGCCGAGGTCGACGGTCCGATCGACACGCTGCTGGTTCCGGGCGGCGGCGGGATGCACCTGCTCGACAGGCCCGCGCCGCTCGTCGGCGAGGTCAAGCGGTTGTCAAGCGTCGCGCGACGGACTGCGGGGGTGTGCACTGGCGTGTTCGTGCTCGCCCACGCCGGCCTGCTGGACGGTCGCGTCGCGACGACGCATTGGTTTGCGTGCCGGACGCTGGCAGAGCGCTATCCGTCCGTTGCAGTGCAGCCCGACCGCATCTACATCGATGACGGCGTCGTCTCGACCTCCGGCGGAATCACGGCAGGCATCGACCTCGCACTCGCACTGGTGGAGTCAGACTTCGGTTCGACGACAGCCCGCAAGGTCGCTCGCTGGCTGGTGGTGTTCTTGCAGCGACCCGGCGGCCAGTCGCAGTTCTCCGAACGGCTCACGCTCGAGCTGGCGAGCGGTTCTCCGCTGCGCCCGCTCCTCGACGCGGTCGTCGCCGAGCCACACGCGTCGCACACGATCTCCCAACTCGCGCGGCGCGCGGCGATGTCCGAGCGACACCTGACACGTGTCTTCGCCTCCGAGGTCGGCATGACCCCCGGACGGTTCGTCGAGCGCGTGCGCGTCGAGGCCGCTCGCAACCTCTTGGAGTCGACACGACTGAAGCTGCCTGTCATCGCCGACCGCACCGGATTCGGCAGCGTCGAGACGATGCGACGCGCGTTCCTACGGATCACCGGCATCGGGCCCGGCGAGCACCGCCGCCGCTTCGGCCATCGTGCCGAAGCCCCAGCACGCCAAGCCGCCTGACGCACGCGGTGGGCTCCAAGCGCCGACTGGGCACAGTGGGCGTTACCGTTGGCTGCGTGGACGACCGCGCCGCCGAGCTCGAGCGCCTCGAAGACGACGCGCGTTACGCGCGAGAACGGCTCGCGCTGTATCGCGCAAAGGCGCAGACTGGGCACGAGACGAGTCCTGTGCGAATGCGCGAACTGCAGCGCTCGGCTGATCAGACGGCCGAGCGGCTCAACGCTGCGCGCCGCCGCGCGCGCCGGCGCGCTGCTGTGGATGGACCGATCGCCGATCGTTCATAGGCGTGGCCGTGGGTGAGCTGCGCAATGCCTCCGGAAACCGGCTGCCCGGCAAGCAACACGCGTCGCGATGCAAGAGTCGCCAACGCATCAACGTCGAGCCGACCCCATGGTCAGCACACGAGCGGTCGAGCGAAGAACGACCGTCACGCGACGCCGAGTACGAGGAACAGGCTCGCTGAAAGGAGCGCCAGGCCCGTCGCTGCCCCGGTGGACCCGGTTGCCACGAACCCGCCGTCGAGCGGCTTGGTCGGCGCAGCATGATCGGGCGCCTCGACACGCACGTCGCTTCCCGCATCGGCGAGCATCGGTAGCCACGTCTTGAGGCGCTCCGCCGTCAGCGCGACGAGGTCGAAGTCGACGCGTTCGGCGGCGGTCGCCTGAGCACGCGCGAGCTCGAGCAGGCGGGCGGTGGTGCGCGCCAGTCGGTCACCTTCCGTCAGCGCGAGGCGCACGTTGCGGCGACCGTCGCCGCTCAGCGCGTCGCCCAGCGCCTCGATGCGCAGGCGCAAAGTCGCCAGCGGGTTGCGCAACTCGTGCGAGGCGTCGGCGACGAATGCACGTTGGCGCTCCAGCGCGGACACGAGCGTCGCGGCCCCGCGGTTAAAGGACACCGCCAGCCCGCGAACCTCGGGTGGACCGTCGCGCTCGGCCGCGCGGGCACGCAGGTCGCCCGCCGTCAGGCGCGCCGCCGTCGCGCTGAGATCGTCGATCGGTCGCAGTACCCAGCGCGCCAGTGGCAGCACGCCGACCGCGATCACGAGCACCAGCACGCTGATCCCACCGGCGGCGAGCAGCACATTCGTCGTCGCGCTCGCGACGCAAGCGCTTGCACCACGTCCCGGCGTGGTTGCGGTACTCAGTCCAGGCTTCGTGGAAGCTCCCGGATTTCGTCCGGCGCTAAGCCTCAACCCGACCGCTCGTCGAGTCAGTTCGCTCGGAGCCGTCGAAGCGCTTGGGGTCGCGGGGTGCGGACAGTGACCCGCCAGGGTATTGCCGGCGGCGACGACTACGGCGAGGCGCTTAAGCGCGGCCAGGGGTGCCTCGAGCGCGCACAATTCGCGCACATCAGCGTCGCCCAAGCGGCCTACGCCCGCCGCGGCGCGCGGCGCCCGTGTGCTGGCGCGGGCGCCGATTTTGTATTACGCGACAGCACAACTCCCATGTGATGGCTCAGGAGAGCTGCGCGGGTCTGCTGTTCGTGGCGTTACGGTTGGTGCTCTAGGACCATAACGCCTTCCCCGCCGGGCGATGGCCCAAGCTGCGCTCGACGAACCCACTCGAGCGCTTCAACCGCGAGATCGGCCGACGCACCGACGTCGTCGGCATCTTCCCGACGACGCCTCGCTGATCCGGCTCGTCGGGATGCTCTGCCTCGAGCAAAGGGACGAGTGGCTCGTCGGCCGGCCGCTACCTGTCAGCTGCCGCGATGGAGCCGCCGCTCGAGCAGCGGCTTCATCGCGACCCACCACCAACGACGAGGAGGTCCAAATGCTCACCGCCGCCTGAGCAGCCAACTACTTCACCGACGAGCATGAACGTCAGCTCCTACACCACCATGTGAGAGTTGACAACCCGGTTGGGCTGTCTTACCCTTCGATTTATTGGCTAGATCGAGCCAGGCTGAAGTGGGGGGATTTTTTGTTTGGCAGGGGGAACGCACGTCTCAACTACGCGAACGTGGCCGCGACGCTGGCTTTGGTACTTGCCCTCACCAGTCAAGCGTGGGGGGCCCCTGTCGCGAACCTTTCCGCGGGTCTCCAGAAGACAGCGAGGAAGGCGCTCGGCCTGAGTAAGAAGGCCGACAAGCTGAGTAAGAAGGCCGACAAGAGATCCCGAGCGGCGCTCGCGCGTGCCAGCGCGGCGCTGGCACGCAGTGGACCTGGGCCGCAGGGAGCAAGGGGAGCGCAGGGACCCCCCGGTGCCAAGGGCGACCCGTGCCTAGCGAGCGATCCAGCCTGCCGTGGACCCCAAGGGGCGCCTGGGAGCGGCACGACGAATTTCGTGATGCGGTCGGC
>Ga0247713_1000959_pt1 | contig 15483 bp, 17 predicted proteins | sample 21E_NmetaG_FD_189936 | JGI IMG/M metagenome (GOLD analysis project Ga0247713, IMG submission 189936) | Soil microbial communities from hillslope of Landscape Evolution Observatory, University of Arizona, Oracle, AZ, United States - 2-1-E_N | ecosystem: Engineered > Artificial ecosystem >... | reverse complement strand
GGCCGCGGGGGTCCCGAACCTTCGCCCGCTCCTCGAGTCGCTCGACACCGACGAGCGCCGAGCGATCCTGACGGGCCTGTTCAAGCCCGAGCGGATCCCCGGCACGATGGAGCGGCTCACGACGCTCGTGGAAGACGTCGACGTCAGCTTCGCGAACGCGCTCATCACCCTCGACAACGCCACCCGGGGCCGCCGGTTCGTGGCCATCGACGAGGCCAAGGCGATCCTGGACCGATGGCTCCCGCCATCTGCCGTCGTCGCGGAGCGAGAGTGGGACGTCGCCCGCCTCCTCGAGCCGTACGGCGACGGCTCGTACCACGGCAAGCTCCTGAGGCGAACGCGCAAGCAGCTGCGCTCGGTCTCGAGCCGCGAGGCGCTCCGGGTCCCGTTCCTCTTCCGGCGCAGCTGGGGAGCGTCCACCTCGTGAGCCGGTCCCAGCGACGCCGGAGGAAGGGCCGTCCCTATCAGCCGATGCCGGAGCGCCGGAACAGCGCCTGGGTCATCCGGCTCGTGGTGGTCATGGTCGGGGCGGCGCTCGTCATCGGATCGCTCGCCCTCTTCGGCGGGATGCAGTGAGCGTCGCGCGTCACAGCGTCTCCTCCATCAGCGATCGGACATGGAGCAGCAGCTTCAGGAGCTGCGGCGCGGCCGCCACGAGGTCGATCTCGTCGGGCTGCACGTGGTCGAACAGGCGGAATTCGGTGTGGGCCTCCAGCACGCCGGCGCGCTCGAGGGCGGCGGCGAGCCGGCGCGACTCGACGAACGGCACATGGCGATCCTCCAGCTCGTGCATGACGTGGACGTCCGCCGCCAGGCCGTCGAGGTGGCGCGCCGGCGAGATCGCGGCGATGAACTCGCGCGCCGGCGGCGGGAGGCGGTCGATCGCCCGCTGAGCCTCCGCCAGCGTGCGGGCCGTCAACAGGTCGTGCACCGTCCGAGCAACCGGACTCTCGAGGTCGCGGATCAGCGCGGCATCCCGCCCCGGGCGCTCGCCGTGGAGCACCGCTCGTTCGAGCGCCCGCTCCAGGGAGCGACGGTCGCGGCGAACGTTCACCTGGTCGAGCGCGAACCGCAGAAACACCTCGCGCGCGAGCGGAGTGGGCGTCCATGCCACCGGCCGGCCGGCCTCGCCGAGGTAGGCGTGCGACGCCACCGACGCGAGGTAGCTCGAAGCGTCGGCGTAGGCGCCGAACGCGTTCACCCAGCGGACCTGGTGGCTGATGCGCGGATCTCGGGCGGCGAGCAGGGCCAGCGACCCACCCACGCTGAAGCCGGCGATTCCGAGCCGTTGGCGGTCCACCTCTGGCCGCGCGGCGAGCAGCTGGAAGGCGCGCACGACGCCGTCGATCTCGGCGTCGGTCAGCCGGCCCTCCAGCAGGGCGCGTGAGTCCGGAACGACGACCGCCGCGCCCGTGCGCGCCAGCGCGTCGGCGACCCGCTCGATGGCGGGGTGGTTCCGACCGAGGTTGTTGACGCCGAAGACGAGCAGCACTCCGCCGGCGGGGCGCTCCGCCGATGCCCATGCCGGCAGCCACAGCTCCGCGAGGTCCGGCTCGTGTCCGGGCTCCGCCGCCCGATACGGCAGGCTCTCACGGCGTGGCGCGTCGCTGAACAGCTCGAGCGGCTTCGGGCCGGCGTCGAGCATGCTGGGAAGCATGGCCGCCGTCTGCATGGCCACGCGGGTCGGCTCCCACGCGACGAGGAGCGCGGCGACCGCGAGGAAGGCCACGCCGATCCGTCGCCACCGTCCCATCGCCCGCCATGCTACGCGAAGCCGGTTCTGGGTCGGTCGGAGTCCCTATCGGCGCTCGATGCGCTCGCCGGGCTCCTGCCCGTCGGCACGCCGCGACGCCGCCTGCTCCACCTGGAGCCGGAGCCGATAGAGGACGTTCCACTCGTCCCCGTTCAGGCTGGCGGTGTCCATGCGCTGCTGGATGTCGTCCAGCCGCCGGCGCATGGTGTCGACGTCGCCGTTCGCGCCGTCGTGCGCCGCCATGAGCTCGTCCTCGAGCGCCTGGGCGTCCTCGCTCCAGGTCAGGTACACGTCGCAGAAGGCGAGTTCTCGCTCGACGGCCGCCCGGATCCGGTAGACGTCCTCCTTGGGCCCGGTGATCGAGATGTTCGTGGCGTAGGCGTAGATCTGCGTCTCTCCCGCCGCGAGCCGCATCGGGTCGCCGCGCACGACGGCGCCGAGCAGGTGCCGGACGGCGTAGCCGACGGTTCGCATCGGCCAGGCCTTGATGCCGTCGGCCTCGGTGACCGACACGTCGTCGATCCCGATCGAGCCGAGCGCCGAGCGGACGGCGTCGACGAGATCGTCGTCATCGGCGCCCTCGCGGAGGGCGAGCGGCACCTGGACGAACTTGCGCTTGGCGCGCCAGCGCTGGAAGAGGAGGATCGGCGTGAAGGCGACCATCTGGAGCACCGCCAGGCCCAGCATGAGCGTCGCGGTATAGCAGCGCGGCAGCAGACCGAGCCAGGTTCGCACGCTCCGCTCCGCGTGGAAGTTGCCGTACACCGCGGTCGCGGCGACGGCCGGCGGCAGTGCCACCACGGCCGCCATGAGGCCGAGGTAGTGGTACCAGGTGACCTCGAAGTTCTCGTCGATGACCCCGGCCGCCTCGAGGATCGCACCGGCCAGGATCGGCACCGCGAACCCGACGATGACGATGAGCCACGCGACGGCCATGAGGCTCACCACCGACAGGAGACGCCCCTGGCGTCCCGGGACCTCGCCGAAGTAGAGCGAGGTGGCCCAGCCGAGCGCGAAGCGGGTGGATCGGCTCAGCGCCTGCCAGGCGATGAGAAGGACGAACGGCAGGAATGGCACGACCGCTCACCAAGCAATCGACGTGCCGTCAGTCCAGGTCGAGCGGCCTCACGGTCATGACCTGGTGGACCCGGCCCTCCCACTCGGCCCGCGGCGTATCGCAGAACAGCTCGATCTCGTTCCCGTCGGGGTCGACGGTGTAGAGGCTCCGCGTCACTCCGTGGTCGGCCGTGCCCTTCAGCAGTCCGCGCTCCGCCAGGATCCGGTGCGCCAGCTTCACGGCATCCCAGTCGGCGAGCTGCACGGCCACGTGGTACAGCCCGACGGCGCTCGGGACCGGCGACGGAGCCGAGTCGCCGACTCGGAGCAGCGCGAGATCGTGGTGGTTCTCACCGGTGGCGGTCAGGAAGATCATCACGTTGCTCATCTCGCTCGCGACGCGAAAGCCGAGGATGTCGCGGTAGAACGCGAGCGACCGGTCGAGATCACGGACCTTGAGGACGACGTGACCCACCCGGATGGGCTGGAGCATGGGCCGATGCTACCGCAGCGCCATCGGGCGCCGACCGCGACGGCTACGGCAACCCGAGCTTGAGGCGGCAGGCCGGCCACGGCTGGTAGCCGCGGACCGCGCGCAGTCGCTCGGCGACGACGATCTGCTCGGCCTTCGACGCCTGGTGCGGATAGTCGGCGAACTCGCCTCCGCCGTAGTCGTGCCACGTTCCGTAGCTGAACTGGAGGCCGCCGTAGTAGCCGTTGCCGGTGTTGATCGACCAGTTGCCGCCCGACTCGCAGCGTGCAAGGTCGTCCCAGACGCTGTCGCCGCTGTACGTCGTCGTGCGGCGGGGCGCCGGAGCGACGGCCGGGCGAGGCGCCGGCGTGGGCGGTGGCGTGGCGATCGTGACGATCGTCGCCTCGTTCACGACGCTCCCCGGTGTGGGGAGTGCCTCCGGCTCGAAGGCTTCGGCCGTCGAGGGCCGCAGATCCCCCAGTCCGCTCCGAGCCGACAGCAGGCTTCGCTCGCCGATGACGGCCGGTACCGGGCCGGGCGGCAGCAGCTGATCACCGAGCTCCACCGGCGGCGGCGGAGCAGCCGACCGGGCGGCGAGGGGCGCGAGGAGCGCCACGCCGGTGACGCTGAGCGCGGCGAGCACGAGGATCCGCTTCACGATCGTCATCAGCTCAACCGCCCAGGTGCAGCGTCACGGTGATGATGCCCGCGCTGCGAGGCGTGTCGGTCACCAGCGCCCAGGCGGCCGCCGACAGATCCACGATGCGCTGGCTCGGCGTTCCCCAGTAGCAGCCGCAGTAGTCCACCACCGGCAGCTCGACGCACCGGTCGGCGCAGACCGTGACGTACCCGACCACGCCACGACCGCCAGCGCCGCCGAGCGCTCCGGGAAGCGCGACGAACGCATCGGCCGGGGTGAAGCCGTACGGGCAGGTGCCGACCTTGTGGCAGTACCACGAGGCGCGGCCGGTCAGGGTGCCGTCGCTCGGCGCGGGCGGGGCCACGCTCGGCGCGGATGGCGCCGGCGCAGGGGCGGTGGCTGCAGTGGGGCTCGCCGGCGGCGCGGCAGAGGCAAGCGGGGGCGGAGTGGCGATCGCGACGAGCGTGGCCTGCATCGGCGCGGTGGCCGGATCCGGCAGGGGCGGGGTGGGTGCGAGCGCCTCGGCGGCGGCCGGTGGAGTCAGGGCGGCCAGCCTCAGGCTCGGTGCTGCCGCACGTTCGGAGAGCCGGCCGCGATCTGCGTCGAGCGGGAGCGCATCGGCCACGACGAGCAGCGGCTCGACCTCGACGACGACATCGGAGATCGCGGAGCGTGCGGTGAGCGGCGCCAGCAGGCCGATGCCCACGGCGCTGAGAACGGTCAGTGCGGCGACGCGCCGCAGCAGGTCCGGCAATAGAATCGATCCTGAATACGAGATCCGACCGGCACGGCCGCAATACGCATGACCCGTGCCGGCGAGCGGCCACCCTAGCATCCGATTCGGGGGCTGTCGAGCGAGAGGAGAGTCATGGCCCGCAGGAAGAAGGAGCCCGAGCGCCGCCGCGGCGCCGTCGTCGTCCGCGGTCAGCAGCCCGGCGACCGGCGCACCGAGGACCAGAAGCTCCTCCGCTCCCGGATGCCGATCGTCGGCTTCCAGGAGACCGATACCTGGCGGACGCTCCGGATCATGGGCGAGTTCATCGAGGGCTTCGACGCCCTGGCGGAGGTGGGTCCCGCGATCAGCATCTTCGGCTCGGCGCGCGTCGGCCGCCGCAACCGCTACTACGGCGCCGCCCGTCGCCTCGCGGCCGCGCTGGTGCGCGAGGGCTTCGCGATCGTCACCGGCGGCGGCCCCGGCATCATGGAGGCGGCGAACCGCGGCGCGAAGGAGGCTGGCGGCGTCTCGATCGGCTGCAACATCGAGCTTCCATTCGAGCAGGGACTCAACGAGTACGTCGACCTCGGCATGGAGTTCCGCTACTTCTTCGTTCGCAAGGTCATGTTCGTGAAGTACGCCGAGGGATTCGTCATCTTCCCCGGCGGCTTCGGGACGCTCGACGAGCTGTTCGAGGCGCTCACGCTCATCCAGACCGGCAAGGTGGACAACTTCCCTGTCGTCCTCTACGGGAAGGAGTACTGGGACGGGATGATGCAGTGGATCCGGGACAAGCCCCTCTACGAGGAGAAGATCAGCCCCGAGGATCTCGACCTGCTCATCATCACGAGCGACGTCGAGGAGGCCTGCGCGGCGATCGTCAAGCACCACCGCTCCCGCGAGCAGGCGCGGCGCGAGGCAGCCAGCCAGGAGGCGACGCGGGAGGCGGTCAAAGAGGCCGAGGCCGGCTGACCGGCCGGCGTGCGGCGGCACGACGACGGCCCGCCGCGGGGAGCTCCCACGACGGGCCGGTTCGGTATCGCTGGGGCGACGGGCGTCAGCCGATGACGCCGAGCAGCCACAGGATGATGATGATGAGCAGAATCGTGCCCACAATCCCGAGACCAAACATGCTGCTGTCCTTCTAGCGGTTGTCCGCTCGCTTGGTACGCAATGCGCGTGCCAGCGTCCGGTGGGCGGTCAGGGGAACGGAGGACCGAGGGGCGAAGGAAGTGGCGGGCCCGACCGGATTCGAACCGGCGATCTCCAGCGTGACAGGCTGGCATGTTAGGCCACTACACCACGGGCCCGCGGAGAGTGACGGCGGGCGAATATAGCACAGGATCCCGATCCCTTCAGGATGCCCCTTCGGGCCGGCGCAGCCGGTTCGTCAGGGCGACGGCAGTGGCGCCGTAGCCGATCGCCAGCGCGGCGAACAGCACGGCCCCACCCACCGCCAGCCCGGTCTCGATCGTGCCGGCGGCGCCGCTCGTCAGCGCTGCCGCGGCCCCGCCGATCCAGCCGATGCACTGCAGGGCTGCGAGGAGCACGCCGGCGCTCGCCGCCCATCCAGCGCGACGGACCAGCGCGAGGGCCACGGCCGCATGGGCCGCGGCGACCAGCAGGCAGGCGACGGCGAGCGTGATGACCGTGCGCCCCAGGGCCGCGTCGCCGATGGCCAGGTCGGGCAGCCGCGGGACCACGGCATCGGCGCCCCCGATCGCGACGGCGAGACCGACCAGTCCCGGGACGCCCCACGCCACGGCGGCGGCGGCAAGGAACCAGCGGGCCACGCGGGCCCTCAGCGGCGAGGGCGGAGCAGGAGGAGGGCGCTCACCCCGAAGACGAGCGTGGCGATCGTGAGCGCCACGGCGATCACCGGGTTCGCCGGCGGCGTGATCATGACGAGCACCGCGCCGAGCGCCGCGAGGCCGGCGGTCAGGCCGGCGAGCGCCCCGGTCAGCAGCCGTGCCCGCCGGGCGGCGGCGAGGACGCCGAGCCCGCCTGCGGTCAGACCGGCACCGAGCAGCAGGAGGAGAGCCCCGAGCGCGGCGGGCAGGAGCGCCAGGGAGCCGACGTTCGGCGGCGGATCGCCGCCGTAGCGCGCACCGATCGTGAGCGCCATGACGACGATGCCGATCCCGCTGATCACGAGCGCGATCCCGCCGACCATGACCGCCACGGTCGCTGCGGCGGTCGCTTCGCCGAGGTGTGCCGGCGCCAGGGACTGCGCCGAGCGCGCGCGAACGCCGGTGCTGGACGCGGCACGGATCGGTCGGCGGTTGGTCATCGGCGACGGATTGTACGCGCAGCGCGGGGGACGCTGCAGCGTGCGCTATGCTCGGAGGCGCGATGCCGTACGAGCTGCCGCCGGAGCCGAGCGCCGAGCGACGGGCCCGCATCACGCGATGGGCGAGCTTCGCCTTTGCCGCGGTCCTCACCATCATCGTGACCTACCTCGGCTACATCGGCTACGAGGGCTCGCGTCAGCTGACGGACGCCCCCGGCCCGAGCGCCAGCTGCCGCACTCCGGCGGCGCTCGGCTGGGACTACGAGGCGATCAACTACGACGCCGGCCGCGACGCCGCGCTTGCCGACGAGTCCGACCCGGAGAACTGCGTCGGCCGCGGCGCCACCGCCGGAGACGAGATTCGCGGGCCGGGAGGCGTGGGGATCGCCGCCTGGTACGTGCCGGCCGGCGACGGCGGCGACCCCTCGGGACCGACGGTCGTCCTCGCCCACGGATGGGGCAGCAACAAGAGCAACATGCTGGCACGCGCCGAGCTCCTGCATCCGCACTACCACCTCGTCCTGCTCGACTTCCGCAACCACGGCCAGAGCCAGCCGGCAGCCACCACGCAGGGGGTCCGCGAGGCCGGCGACCTCCGCGCGGTGCTCGATTGGCTGCTGGCCGAGAAGGGTGCCGAGCGAGTCGCCGTCTTCGGCGTCTCGATGGGCGGTGCGAGCGCCCTCCGCCACGGCGCGACCGACCATCGGGTGGACGTGCTCGTGATCGAGTCGACGCACGCGACGCTGGCCAGCGCGATCGAGTCGCGACTCGAGCGAGCCGGGTACCCGCTCGCGGTGCCGGGCGCCTGGGCCGCCATGCTCGGCGCGCTGTTCCGGACAGGCGAGGACGTGACCGTGGCCGATCCGATCCGGTCGATCGAGCGCCTGGACGGGCGGCCGCTGCTGCTCATCTCGGGCGGTGGCGACACCTCCATCGGTGCGGACGATGCGGCGGCCATGCTGGCCGCCGCGGAAGCGGCCGGGTCACCCGTTGAGCTGCACGTCTGCCCCGACGCCGAGCACGCCCAGTCGTTCACCGCCTGTGCGGAGGAGTACCCCGACTGGGTGCTAGGCTTTCTCGAGCGCCACCTGGACGGCAGCTGACGCGGACGCCGGCTCCGGACCCGCGACCCCGACACGGCGCTCTCTCGAGGACCACGACGCTTCATGACGACCGCCCCTTCCGACGCCGACGCGCGATTCGACCGCACGATCGATCGCTGGTTTCGCGACCAGCTCGCCATGCGGCCCGAGACCGCGACCTTCCTCGGCATGCACGACCGCGACGCCGAGCTCTCCCCCGGCGGCCGCGACGCCATCGACGAGCACGTCGCGTTCTATCGCCGCACGATCGACGAGCTGTCCGCCATCGATCCGGGCGAGCTGACCGCGGAGCGCGCGCTCGACCGCGACCTCGCCATCCACCAGGCTCGCCTCGGCCTGCATTGGCTGACCGAGTACCGGCCGTGGAGCGGATCGTCGGAGGGCGCCGGACACATCGGCGAGGCGCTGTTCCCGCTCTTCACGCGGGACTTCGCCCCGCTCGCCGACCGGATGGAGAGCATCGCCGGCCGCCTCGAGGCGGCCCCCCGCTACCTGGCCGAATCGCGGGACCGGGTCACCGACCCGGTGCGCGTATGGGTCGAGATCGACGTCGAGTCGACCGAGATGATGCCCGGCTTCCTCGACACCATCCTCGCCGCCGCCGAGGCGGAGGTCCGCGACGACGCGCTGACCGCTCGGCTCCGCCGCGCGGTCGACCGGACGAAGGTCGCGCTCGAGGAGCACGGGGCGTGGCTGCGCGACGAGGTCCTGCCACATGCGACCGCCGGCTGGATGGCCGGGCCGGAGCGCTTCGAGGAGATGGTCCGGCTCCGTGAGCTCGAGGCCGATGCGGACGAGATCCTCGCCGTCGGCGAGGAGCTGCTCGTCAGCGAGAAGACGGCGCGCGAGGCGATCTGCGCCGAGATCGACCCCACCGCCTCACCGGCGGAGATCGCGGACCTGGTCAAGAACGACCATGCCGCCACCTTCGCCGAGGCGCTCAGCGAGTACCGCGAGGCGATGGACCGCGCGCGTGCGTTCGTCGTCGAGCAGGGGCTGGCCACGCCGCCGGACGAGGATCACCTCAACGTCATCGAGACGCCGTCGTTCATCCGCCACCTCATCCCCTTCGCCGCGTACTACGAACCGGCGAAGTTCGACGCCTCGCCGGTCGGGACGTACATCGTCACGCCGCCGAGCTCGCCGGAGATGATGCGGGAGCACAACCGCAGCTCGATCAGCAACACCAGCGTCCACGAGGCGTATCCCGGCCACCACCTCCAGCTGTCGGCCGCCATCACGAACCCGAGCCTCGTGCGCCTCTTCTCCGGCGCCCCGGAGTTCGCCGAGGGCTGGGCCTTCTACTGCGAGCGGATGATGAAGGAGGCGGGCTTCGACGACACGCCGAAGGGCTGGTACATCGTCCATACCGATGCCATCTGGCGCGCGACCCGCATCATCCTCGACGTGCAGCTGCACCGCGGGCTCATCGGCTTCGACGAGGCGGTCGACCGGCTCGTGGCCGAGACGGGGTTCGAGCGTCCGGCCGCGCTGGCCGAGATCAAGCGCTATACGTCGACCCCGACCTACCAGCTGAGCTACCTGTTCGGGCGCCACATGATCGAGCGCCTCAAGGCCGATGTCGAGGCGCGCGAGGGCGGCGACTTCGACCTGCGCCGCTTCCACGACACGCTCCTGTACGGAGGCACGCTCCCGGTCTCGTACGCGCGCCGCCTGTTCGACGGCGTGAGCCGATGAGGACGCCGGCGATCTTCATCGGCCTGGCCACGGCGCTTGCGCTGGCTGCCTGCGGGGCCGATCCGACTCCGACGCCACTGCCGCCGTGCCCGACGGAGCCTCCGACTTCGACCTCGGCGCAGGCGTCCCTCCAGGGAGCCGAGCTTGCCACGGTGACGGTCAGCGGCGCGGTCGAGGGCGAGTTCGCCTTCGAGCTGTACGGCGACGAAGCGCCGATCGCGACGGCGAACTTCGCCGATCTCGCGCGCTGCGGCTTCTACGACGGGATCTGGTTCCACCGCGTCCTGTCCGGCTTCGTGATCCAGGCCGGCGACCCGAACACGCGTGACGCCGAGGGTGACTTCTCCGGAGTCGGACGCGGCGGTCCCGGCTACCGGTTCGACATCGAACCGCCGGCGGACGAGCTCGAGTACGAGCACTACTCCGTGTCGATGGCGAACGACCAGGTCGCGAACGGCAGCCAGTTCTTCATCGCGGTGGCGGACCTGTCGGGCGGCCTCCCGCGCGACTACACGATCTTCGGTCAGGTCGTCTCCGGCACCGACACGGTCGACGCGATCGCCGCAGTACCCGTCAACGATCCCCGCGTCGGCATCCCCGTCGACCCGGTGGTGATCGAATCGGTCGTGATCTCGGACCGCTCCTCGGAGTAGGGAGGCCGTTCCACCACCTCGGCACGACCGCTCTGTTTTGTAAAGGAATCTCAACCTGCAGATGTCTTGTCGAAAGAGAACAGGCGGTCTATCCTGACAGTGCTGTTCGCACAGCGATTCACTACTGGTTGCAAGGCCATGGGTAGGTTAGGGTTAGGGTAGTGCGGGAAACCGTGCGTGAAAGATGCCCTTGCGATTAGCGAATCCGGCAGCAATGAAGGCCCCCGCTTCGGCGGGGGCCTTCGACTTTGTCGGCGTTTATGACTCCGTTGAAGGTCCCGAGCATGACGCCGCGGGACCACGCGTGTACCATGCCATCCGGCCTTCGTGGCCGATGTTCCCAATCACGCGCGCCGGTAGCTCAGTGGATAGAGCGTCGGCCTCCGGAGCCGAAGGTCGCAGGTTCGAATCCTGTCCGGCGCGCCAATTCCAGGCCGGCACGCTTGCCCGACCGTCACCGCCCGACGGTGAATGTGGCGCGACGACACGCGGGGCACCCCCCATGCCGCACGGCCCGGATGCCGCGCGGATCACACGACGCGGCCAGCGAGGAGAGGAATATTGAGGAAGCACATGCAGTTCCTGGCAGTGCTCGTCGCGATGATGATGTTCGCGGTGGCCTGCACCAACGGCGCCGGCACCGGCGACGATCCGACGGCCACTCCCGGCACCGACAACGGTGAGAACGGCGACAACGGGGAGACCGGCTACGAGGACTGGCCTGACGAGCTCGTGCTCGGCCTCGTTCCGTCCCGCGAGGCGGACGTTCTGGTCGAGACGGCGCAGCCGCTCGCCGACCATCTTGCCGCCGAGCTCTCCGCGATGTCGGGACGTGACATCGCCGTGGACAGCTTCGTCCCGACGGACTACGCCGGCCTCGTCGAGGCGATGGGCACCGGGCAGGCGGACATCGGCGCCTTCGGACCGATCGCCCTCGTCCAGGCGGCCGACCGCCACGGCGCCGAGGTGATCCTCCAGTCCGTTCGACGCGGCAGCACCTCGTACCACACCCAGTGGATGACGAACGACCCCGACCGCTTCTGCGAGGACGAGCCGCAGGCCGACGACAACGGCTGGCTCCACTGCAACGGCACGCTCGATGCCGATGAGGGTCCCGTCGGTGAGGACTCGCTGGCCAACATCGAGTCCGGCGAGACGGTCTTCTTCGTGAGCCCGTCCTCGGCGTCGGGATACTTCTACCCGGCAACTCAGCTGGAGCGCGCCGGCACCTCGCTCGACGACGTGGACGTCCAGTTCTCCGGCGGCCACGATGCCTCGGTCCTGGCGATCCTGCGCGGCGACGCAACGGTGGCGGTCTCCTTCGACGACGCGCGGAGCGTGGTCGCCGAGGACGAGCCGACGGTCGGCGACGAGGTGATCGTGTTCGCGTACTCGGACGAGATTCCGAATGACGGGATCGCGGTCCGTGGCGACCTGCCGCAGAGCCTGATCGACGCGATCCAGCAGATCCTGCTCGACTACGCGGAGAGCGAGGAGGGCCTCGCGGTCCTCGACTCGATCTACGAGATCGAGGGGCTCGTCGAGGCCGATCTGTCGGCGCTCGATGCCGCTCGCCAGGTGGAGCAGTCCTTCGGCGACCAGTAGGCGCGCCGACCAGCAGCGCGCAGCCGGGAGGGTGATCGCGTGATCCGATTCGAGAAGGCGTCGGTCACCTATCCCGGCGGCGTGCACGCCCTGCGCGGCGTCGACCTGACCATCGAGGACGGTCAATTCGTCGTCGTGGTGGGTCTCTCCGGCGCGGGCAAGTCGACCCTCGTCCGCGCCATCAACGGCCTCGTGCCGCTCACCGACGGGCGTCTCGAGGTCAACGGACGCGACGTGACGAAGCTGTCACAGCGCGAGCTGCGCGCCCTGCGCAGCGAGATCGGCATGATCTTCCAGTCCTTCAACCTCGTGAAGCGCACGAGCGTGCTCAACAACGTCCTGATGGGACGCCTGCACGTCACCCCTGCCTGGCGGTCGCTGCTCGGCATGTGGCGGGCCGAGGACATCGAGCTCGGGATGCAGGCGCTCGAGCGCGTCGACATCGTCGAAAAGGCGTACGTCCGGGCCTCGAACCTGTCCGGCGGGCAGCAGCAGCGCGTCGGGATCGCCCGTGCGCTGGCGCAGAAGCCGAAGGTCATCCTGGCCGACGAGCCGGTCGCGAGCCTCGACCCACCGACGAGCCACGTCGTCATGCGCGACCTTCAGCGGATCAACCGAGAGCTCGGGATCACCACGATCGTCAACCTTCACTTCCTGGACCTGGCCCGCGCCTACGGCGACCGCATCATCGGCATGCGCGCCGGCGAGATGGTCTTCGACGGCACCGGCGCAGAGGCCGATGAGCACGTGTTCCGCGACATCTACGGACGCTCCCTCACCGCCGACGACGTGATCGAGCGGGCGCCGGGCGCGTTCGCCGCTGAGGGCACCGGATGACCGCGGCCGCGTCGACGCGCCGGCCGGCCAAGCCACGAACCCCCTGGACCATCTGGGCGGGGGTCGCCGTCTTCCTATTGCTCACGTTCTGGGCGGCGAACCCGTGGTTCGGTATCGGCTTCACGCTGATCCCGCTGTTCACCGACCTCACCCGTGGCGAGCGGATCATCGCCGAGGTGCTCCAGCCGAACTGGGCCTTCCTGCCACGAACGATCGACCCCTTCATCGAGACGTTCCAGATCGCGATCCTGGCGACGACGATCGGCTGCTCGATCGCGCTGCCGGTGAGCCTGCTCGCCTCGCGCGTCACGGCGCCGAACGCCGCCACCTACGTGAGCGTTCGGACGGTCCTCAACGTGATCCGCTCGATGCCCGACGTGCTGTGGGCGATGCTCTTCGTGGCGGCCGCCGGCTTCGGTCCACTCGCCGGCGTGATGGCGCTCACGATGTTCAACCTCGGCATCACCGCCAAGCTGACCTCCGAATCGGTCGACTCGGTCGACACCGGTCCGATCGAGGCGGCCGACGCGGCCGGCGCCACCCGCGTCCAGACGGCGCTCTCGGCGGTCGTGCCGCAGGTGCTCCCGGGATACATCGCCTACACGCTGTACGTGTTCGAGCTCAACGTCCGCGCGTCGCTCGTCCTCGGCCTCGTCGGGGCCGGCGGCATCGGCCGCGTGCTCCAGACGGAGCTGGCACGGTTCCGGTACGACAACATCGCCGTGGTCATCATCCTCACCTTCATCATCGTCTTTATCCTCGACCAGGTGTCCCGCGCGCTCCGGAGGCGGCTGGTATGAGCGGCGGACCGCAGCTCGACGAGCGAGGACGGCCGCGCCATCCCGGCCACCGCTGGCGGAACATCTTCACGATCGCGGCGCTGCTCCTCATCGCCTGGGCGGCCCTCGACATCGACGTCCGGCCGGAGCGGCTGCTCACCTTCCCGCAGGAGCTGTGGACGACGGTGGCTCGGATGTTCAGCCCACCGGATCTCGCCTATGCCCCCCGGGCCCTCGAGGCGATGATCGAGTCGGTGCACATGGCCTGGATGGGCACGATCGTGGGCGCCGTCCTCTCGCTGCCGGCCGGGTTCCTGGCCGCGCGGAACACGAGCCCGACCGCCGTGGTGGTGGTGATGCGCCAGATCCTCAACATCATCCGCGCGGTGCCCGAGCTCATCTGGGCCATCGTGATCATGATCCCGATCTTCGGCCTGGGCCCGCTGGCCGGCGCGATGGCGCTCGGCATCAACTCGATCGGCACCCTGGGCAAGCTGACCTCGGAGGCGATCGAGTCGATCGACACCGGCCCGGTGGAGGCGACCCGCGCCACCGGTGCCAGCCAGGTCCAGATGCTGCGCTGGGGCGTGCTGCCGCAGGTGCTTCCCGAGGTGGTCGCCTTCTGGCTCTACCGCTTCGAGATCAACATCCGGGCGTCGGCGATCCTCGGGGTGCTCGGTGCCGGCGGCATCGGCACCCTCCTCATCAACCTGTTCAGCTTCCGGCGCTGGCCGGAGATCGGCACGACGCTGCTGGTCATCGTCCTCGTCACGATGGCGATCGACTTCGCGAGCGCCGCGATCCGCAAACGGATCATCTCGGGCCTTCCGACGAAGGCAACGACCGAGGCGGCCCCGGACGCCGCAGGCGCCTGGGGATAGTCCCGAGCTGGACGACGAGGGCACCGAGCGCCGCGAGGACGAGGCCGAGCACCTGGAGCGCACCGAGCTGCTCGCCGAGGAACACGATCGCCAGGACGGCGATCTGGATCGCCATCGTGTTCGCCACCACGCTCGATTCGACCGCGGTCAGCGTCCGCAGCGTGTGGGTCCACAGCGTGAAGGCGAAGGCCGTGTTCACGACCGCCAGCCAGCCGATGATCAGCCAGCCGCCGGCCGTCAGCTCGGGCCAGCCCTCGACCAGCAGCCCCGTCGCGAGCAGAGCCACCGCCCCGATCCCCATGCTCGCCGCGGTGAGGCCGATCGGTCCGCCGAGCCGCGCGATGACGTCGCGTGCCAGTCCTCGCCCGAGGTGCGCCGAGACGCCGCTGGCCAGCACGCAGATGCCCGCTGCCAGCAGGCCGATGGGCGCGCCGGGACCGAGCTCGAACGGGCCGAAGTACAGGAACGCGCCCAGGACGAGCAGCCCGATGCCGCCCGCCTGCGCCGGACGCGCCCGTTCGGAGCCGCCGGCCAGGGCCATGAGCGCGACCACGGCCGGGATCGAGGAGAGGACGAGGTTCACCGCCGTCGCCGGCAGGACGGCGAGCGCCGCGAACTGCGCCCCTTGGGCGACCGCGATGAACAGCAGCCCGTACAGCGCCATGCGCAACCAGAGGCGCGCCCCGAGCGCCGTCTCGGCGTGGGCGGCGCGGATGGCGCGCGCGCCGAACGGTGCGAGCACGAGCGCCGCGAGCGCGTAGCGCAGTCCGGCGAAGCTCAACGGCTGCAGGTCGAGATCGTCGAGGCCGATCTTGATGAGCACCCACGAGGTGGACCACAGGAAGGTGACGAACAGCGCCTGCCCCACCGCCAGCGCGTGCTGGCGGCCGGTGCGTGGCTCGGCGACGATCGGCCCTGACAAAGCCGGTCACCTTAGCAGAGCCGATGCGCCATGATCGGTTCATGGCACCGTCGCCGACCGTGGTGGTCCTGCCCGGATA
>Ga0247713_1000958_pt1 | contig 15487 bp, 18 predicted proteins | sample 21E_NmetaG_FD_189936 | JGI IMG/M metagenome (GOLD analysis project Ga0247713, IMG submission 189936) | Soil microbial communities from hillslope of Landscape Evolution Observatory, University of Arizona, Oracle, AZ, United States - 2-1-E_N | ecosystem: Engineered > Artificial ecosystem >... | reverse complement strand
GGGACCGGCCCACCCGCCGCGCCCCTCGCGCGGATCCTGGCGGCCTGCGACCCGCGCTGGCCGGCGGGCGCCGCCGGCACCCACCTCGCCACCGTGCGCGCGGCGATGGCCGGCACCGCGGGCGAGTCGCTCGGGCCGGTCGAGCTCGTCGACGCGGTGCGGGCGGCCCACGGCCCGCACGTGCAGGTCACGGTGGACGCCGGCGCGCACATGCTCGCGGTGATGCCGGCCTGGCCGGCGGTCCGCCCGCACCAGGTGCTGATCTCCAACGGCCTGGCGACGATGGGCTACGCGCTGCCCGCCGCGATCGGCGCCGCGCTCGCCCTTGCGGACACCGGGCGGGACCCACGCGTGGTGTGCTGCGTCGGCGACGGCGGCCTCGGGATGGTGCTCGCCGAGCTGGAGACATTGGCGCGGCTGCGGCTGCCGGTGACCGTGGTGGTCTTCGACGACGCCGCGCTCAGCCTGATCGAGCTCAAGCAACACGCCGGGCAGGGCGGCGCCGGCGCCGTGCGGTTCGCCCCGGTGGACTTCGCCGGGGCGGCCAGGGCGATGGGCGTCCCGGCGGCCGACGCGGGCGATGCCGCGGGCGTCCGGGCGGCGCTGGCGCAGGTGGGGCCGGGCCCGTTCCTGCTGGACGCCCGGCTTGACCCGACCGGTTACGACAGGGTGCTGCGCGCCACCCGGGGATGATCCGGAGTGCGTCAGCCGTCGCCGGTTCCCAGTACCGACCAGCCCCGATCGGGGAACCCGGCGGCCTCGGCGACCCGCGCGGAGCCGGCGTTGTCCCGCTCGTGCAGGTAGGTCGGCACCGCGCCCTCGTCGAGGACGCGGCGGGCCGCCTGGGCGACGAGCCGGCGGGCCAGGCCTCGGCGACGGGCCGCCTGCGCGGTGACGACGGCGAGCTCGTGACCGTGCGCGTCATGGCGCTTGATCCCGACCCCGGCCAGGTGCTCGCCGCTGTCCGGATCCACCGCGACGAGCACGTCACCGCCGAAGGGGCGCAGCCACCCGGGCACCGACGGGTCGGCCGCCGCGATCCACTCCCCCGCGTCCGGCAGGTCGGCGGGTCGCCCGCTCCACCGGAACACCCCGTCGACCCACGGACGGTTCGGGAAACCGGCCGCCGCCGGCACGTCCCGGGGCGAGCCCGCGGCCAGCACGGCGCGGACCCGGTCCACCGCCCGCGACGGCACCGACAGCACCCCGGACTCCGGGGTCCGCACGCCGATCACCGGGTGCACGGCACCGTCCCACCCCGGCTCGAGCCGCCGCGCCGACCCGACGACCAGCAGCGGCTCGCGCGCCGGCCACCTGCCCAGCCACGTCCTCAGGTGCGCGGCGAGCCGCTCCGCGGTCATCGGCGGAGGATGCCGGACCCTGCGCTCACCACCCCCGCAGCGGGAACCCGGACTCGCCGCGGGGATCCGGGCGTACGCCGAGCACCTGGTGCAGCTGGATGTTGTCGCGCGCGAAGCCCACCCGGCTGGCCGCCATGTAGAGCCGCCACACCCGCGCCCGGCCCAGGCCGACCTCCGCCACCGCCTCGTCCCAGTGGGCGTCCAGGTTGCGGCCCCAGTCCGCGAGCGTGCGGGCGTAGTGCTCGCGCAGGTTCTCCTCGTGGCGGATCTCGAAGCCGGCATCGTTCATCACCGTGACCAGGTGCCCGAGGCTGTGCAGCTGGCCGTCGGGGAAGACGTATCGCGCGATGAAGGGGTCGAGCCGCGGGGTCGTCGGCGTGCGCGCCTGCGTGATGCAGTGGTTGAGCAACCGCCCGCCGGGGCGCAGCCGCCGCAGCAGCGCCGCGAAATAGCCGGGCAGCGCGGCACGACCGAGATGCTCGGTGAGGCCGATCGAGCTGATCGCGTCGAACTCCAGCTCCGGCACGTCGCGGTAGTCGAGGTGGCGCACCTCGGCGAGCTCGCTGAGGCCACGGCGCGCGATCTCGGCCTGTGCCCACTCGGCCTGGTTGCGCGAGAGCGTCACACCCAGGGCCCGCACCCCGTGCTCGGCCGCCGCGTGCATCACCATCCCGCCCCAGCCGCAGCCGACGTCGAGCAGCCGCATGCCCGCCCGCAGCCCGAGCTTGCGCGCGACGAGCTCGTGCTTGGCGGCCTGTGCCTCCTCCAGTGTCGCGCCCTCCCCGGGATAGACCGCACAGGTGTAGACCATCGACGGGCCGAGCACCCAGCGGTAGAAGGTGTTGGACACGTCGTAGTGGTGGGCGATGGCCCGTCGGTCGCGGGCCTTGGAGTGCAGCCGGCCCGGCGGGCGGTACTCCAGCGCGGGCGGCGGCATCCGGTGGCGCAGCCACAGCGGCAGCAGCTGCCGCGCGATGCGCACCTGCTGCGCCCGCGGCAGCTGGTGCAGGGTCACGTCGGCCATCGCGTCGAGGAGCGTGAACAGGTCGCCCTCGACCTCCAGCTCGCCCTCCACGAACCCCCGGGCCAGGCCGAGCGAGCCGGGTGCCGACGCGAGCCGGGCCAGCGCCCGCGGGGAGACGATCCGCAGCGCGACCTCCGCGGTGTCCGGGCCGACCTTGCTGCCGTCGTAGCCGATGACCCTGATCGGCACGCTCGGCCCGATCACGCCGCCGATGACGTCCGCGACCTGCATCTCCTCACCGCCCCCTGCTCGACCCGACCTTGGTGTAGAGGTCCGGCATCCTGCCCTGCGGGTCGTAGCGACCCTTCAGCGCCCGGTACGCCGGACCGTTGTAGTGCGCCCAGAACTCGGCCTCGCCGTAGTGCACCGTCGAGTACAGCGACTTGTGGCCGCCGAGCGCCGCGACGAGCTCCTCGATCCGCCGGTTGTGCGCGTCGGGCAGGCCCGGCACCTGCGGCACCCCCGACCAGAACCCGACGTTGACGTACAGCTCCCCCGGCCGCATCGGGTAGAGCGGCCACGTGCGCCGGCCGCGCAGCCGCAGCGGGCACAGCCACACCGGGGACACCCCGATCTCCGCGTGGAAGGCGTCGAGGAACTCGGGCAGCCGGGCCACCGGGATCTCGACGTCCTGGACGACGGGCTCCTCGGGCGGGCGGCCGGCGGCGCGGCGGATCCGGTCGCTGATGCCGTGACGGCGGTCGAGCGCGACGATGCGGCGGTAGACGTCGGACCGCCGCCACCGCCGGGGCCACAGCCGCCGGACGACGGGATGCTGCACGCCGAGCGCCCGGGAGCACCAGAACCAGTCGGTGTCCCAGCGCCAGAGGTAGTCGCGGACCGTGAGGTGGTCGACCGAGCGGCGCTGCTGGGAGCGGTAGAAGACCTCCTGCCCGGTGTAGTCGCTCACCGGCGTCGTCGGCTCGTCGACGAACGTGCCGAGGGTGAGGTACTGCTCGCCGGGGCCGAACACCGTCCCGTCGAGGAAGTCGACGTCGGCGTCGGCCAGCTCCCTGATCGCCGCGGCGCAGGACGGCGCGTCGGGGTACCGGCGGTGCTCGAGGCGGACGTAGGGCGCCACCGGTGCCACGTCGATCACCAGTCGCAGCGCGTACCCGAGGGTGCCGTAGGAGTTGGGAAAGCCGTGGAAGAGGTCGGCGTGCGCGTTGTCCGGGGTGGCGGTGACCAGCTCGCCGGCGGGGGTGAGCACGTCCATCTCCCGCACCGACTCGTGCGGCAGGCCGTGCCGGAACGACGTCGACTCGATGCCCAGCCCGGCCACCGCGCCGCCCAGCGTGATCGTCTTCAGCTGCGGGACGACCAGCGGCATCACCCCGTGCGCGAGCGTGGCGTCGACGAGGTGCTCGTAGGTCGCCATGCCCTGCACCTCGGCGGTGCGGGCAGCCGCGTCGACGCGCAGCACGCCGGTCAGGCCCGAGATGTCGAGCCGCTGCGCGCGGTGGTCGTCGCCGAACCGGAACAGGTTCGAGGTGCGCTTGCCCAGGCGCACCGGCGTGCCCGGCGGGAGGGCCCGGAACCCGCGCACCAGCTCCGCGACGGCGGCCGGGTGGTCGACCGGGACGGCGGTCGGGCTCATCCGCACGACGCTAATCGCCGTGCCCCGGGCTGCCCAGTCCTTTCGGCGTGCGACACCCGCACGCACCTGGTCTGATCGGAACGTGTCCGAGAACCCCGCGCAGAACGTCACCTTCCCCAGCAACGGCCACACCGCCCACGGCTACCTCGCCGTGCCCGGCTCCGGCAGCGGCCCCGGCGTCGTCGTGATCCAGGAGTGGTGGGGTCTGACCGAGCACATCACCGACGTCACCGACCGTCTCGCCGCCGAGGGCTTCGTCGCCCTCGCGCCGGACCTCTACGGCGGCGCCACCACCCACGACGCCGACGAGGCCGGCGAGCTCATGGGCAAGCTCCCCGTGCAGGACGCCGCCCGCGACCTCGGCGGCGCCGTCGACTTCCTGCTCGCCCACGAGGCGGTGACGTCGTCGAGCGTGGGTGCCGTCGGGTTCTGCATGGGCGGCGGCTTCGTCCTCGTCCTCGCCGCTCAGCAGGGCGACAAGATCGGCGCCGCGGTGCCGTTCTACGGCGTGCTCAAGGAGGGCTACCCGGACTTCTCCGGCCTGACCGCGCCGCTGCTCGGCCACTTCGGCGAGCAGGACGAGATGGCCGACCCGGCGTCGGTGCAGGCGCTGGCCGAGCGGATCGAGCGCGAGTCCGGGGTGCGGCCGGAGTTCCACCAGTACCCGGCCGGGCACGCGTTCTTCAATGACGAGAACCACCTGGGGACCTACGACGCCGAGCAGGCGCAGCTGGCCTGGAACCGGACCCTCGAGTTCCTCCGCGCGAAGCTGGGCTGACCTCACCGGCACCACCGCGGCGGCCACCACCGCGAAGCGGAGCGCCGCCGCGGATCCCGGGTCTACCGCCGGCCGCGTACCAGGCCGGGCAGCGCCGAGAACCCCACGCGAGGACGGAGGGCCTCGGCGGCTGCGGTGAGGGCGGCGTGCTCGGTGTCGGTCAGCCGGATGTCCGCGGCGGCGGCGTTCTGCTCCACCTGCTCCACCGACGACGCCCCCGGCACCGCCACCACCCCGGGATGGTGCACCACCCACGCCAGCGCGATCTGCGCCGGCGTCGCGCCGTGGGCCGTGGCGATCTCCCGCAGCAACCCAGGCAGCGGCCCGGCGGCGCGCGGGCTCGCCGGTAGGAACAGCGCGTTCGCCGCGCGTCGTCCGCCCGGCCGCGGCCCGCCGGCGCCGGGCCGTCCGGACAGCTCGCCGCCGGCCAGCGGATCGGCGGCCAGCACCACGTGTCCGGTCCGCCGCGCCCACGGCACCAGCCCGTCCCGCGGCGCGGGAGCCAGCAGGCTGAACGGCACCCGGTTCGCCAGGATCCGGGTGCCGAGCGCCGCCTCCGCCCGGCGCCACCGCCGCAGCGGGTGGTTCGACACCCCCACCTCCTCGACGACCCCCGCCTCGCGCAGCGTCCGCATCCCGCGCATCGTCGTCGCATCCCCGACCAGCGGGTTCGGCTGGTGAACCTGGCACAGGTCGAGGCGGCGCACCCCGAGCCGCCGAGCGCTCGCCACCCCGAGCTGGTGCACGCCGGCCGCCGTCGGCAGCACGGGCAGGATCGTCGTCGCGACGACGACGTCGTCCGTGCCGCCGCAGTCGCGCAGGGCGGCACCCAGGATCCGCTCGCCGCGGCCGAGCCCGTGCGTCCCGGCGGTGCCGAACACGGTGACGCCCAGCTCGCGCGCCCGCGCGACGAGCCGGCCGGTCCTCCGCTCGTCGTGGTCGTGCCGGGTGCCGAGCCCGATCACGGAGAACCGCTTGCTCGTCTCGAGCTCGAGGTGGCGCATCACCCCAGTCAAGCACCACCATCGGGGCATGACCGCCACCGAGCAGCGCGCCACGACCACGTCTGTCCACCCGCTGGAGCCGCTCACCGCCGGGGAGATCGCCACGGCCACCGCGCTCCTGCGCGAGGCCGGGCACATCGGCGAACACTGCCGGTTCGTCTCCGTGGTGCTGCGGGAACCGGCCAAGTCCGACGTGCTGGCCTTCGAGGCCGGCGGCGACCCGCCCGCGCGCGCGGCCGCCGCGGTCGTCCTCGACAAGGCCGCCGATCGCACCTACGAGGCCACCGTCTCGCTCACCGAGGGCGCCGTCGTCGCCTGGGAGCACGTGCCGGGGGTGCAGCCGCAGGTGATGCTCGAGGAGTTCTTCTCCACCGAGGAGGTCGTGAAGAGCGACCCTCAGGTGCAGGAGGCGTTGCGCCGGCGTGGGATCACCGAGTTCGACGGCGTCATGATCGACCCCTGGTCCGCCGGCCACTACGGCGACGAGGTCGAGGGCCGCCTGCTGCGCGCCCTGGTCTGGGTGAAGATCGGTGGCCCGGACGACAACGGCTACGCGCACCCCGTGGAGAACCTCGTCGTCTACGTCGACACCAACGCGGGCCGGGTCGCGAAGCTGGAGGACCACGGGGTCGTCCCGGTGCCGCAGGAGCCGGGCAACTACACCCCCGACGTCGTGCCCCCGCGCACCGACGTCAAGCCGATCGAGATCACCCAGCCGGAGGGGACCTCGTTCACCGTCGACGGACACGAGGTGCGCTGGCAGAAGTGGCGCCTGCGCATCGGGTTCACCCCGCGCGAGGGCCTCGTGCTGCACACCGTCCGCTACACCGACGGCGAGCGCGAACGATCGATCCTGCACCGCGCGTCGCTGTCGGAGATGGTGGTGCCCTACGGCGACCCGGCGCCCACGCACCGGCGCAAGAACGCGTTCGACGCGGGCGAGTACAACATCGGCACCCTGGCCAACCCGCTGGAGCTGGGCTGCGACTGCCTCGGCGAGATCCACTACTTCGACGGCGTCCTCGCCGACGGCGACGGGAACCCGCTCGTCATCCCGAACGCGGTCTGCCTGCACGAGGAGGACCACGGGCTGCTGTGGAAGCACACCGACTTCCGCACCGAGAAGACCGAGGTGCGCCGCTCGCGGCGGCTGGTGGTCTCGTTCGTCGCGACCGTCGGCAACTACGAGTACGGCTTCTTCTGGTACCTCTACCAGGACGGCACCATCGAGTTCGAGGTCAAGCTGACCGGGATCCTGTCCACCGGCGCCGTGCCGCCGGGGACGCGGCCGGCGCACGGCCAGCTGCTCAACCGCGACGGCCTGTACGCCCCGATCCACCAGCACGTGTTCAACATGCGGCTGGACCTCGACGTCGACGGCGTCGCGAACTCCGTCGTCGAGGTCGACACCGAGACGGATCCGCCCGGCCCGGAGAACCCGGCCGGCAACGCGTTCCGCACGCGCGAGACGGTGCTCGGCACCGAGCAGCAGGCCCGGCGGCGGGTGAGCCTGGAGCGCGCGCGGTTCTGGAAGATCGTGTCGAGCGACGCCCGCAACGCCGTGGGCGAGCCGACGGGGTACGCGCTCAGGCCGCACGGCACGGTGGTGCCCTTCGTGCGGCCGGACGCGAGCGTCATGCGCCGGGCCGGGTTCATGGCGCATCACCTGTGGGTCACCCCCCACGCCGAGGACGAGCGGCACGCCGCCGGCGACTACCCCAACCAGCACGCCGGCGGCGACGGCCTCCCGGCCTGGACCGCGGCCGACCGGTCGATCACCGACACCGACGTCGTCGTCTGGTACACGTTCGGGTCGCACCACGCCGTGCGGCTGGAGGACTGGCCGGTGATGCCGGTGCAGTACGTCGGCTTCGTCCTGCAGCCGTTCGGGTTCTTCGACCGCAGCCCGGCCCTCGACGTCCCGCGGCCGGAGGGCGGGCACTGCGGATAGGCCGGGAGCACCGCTACCGCACTCGATCGCCGAGGAACTCGTCGAGGTACCGCCAGGTGGTGCCCCGCGCCGCCCGCCCGGTGAGCACGCCGAGGTGCCCGCCCGGTGCGGACTCGAACCGCACCTCCGGTGACCCGGTGAGCAGGTCGGGCAGCCGGTGTACCGCCCGCAGCGGGGCGATCACGTCGCTGCGCCCGGCGACCACCAGCACGGGCACCTCCACCGCGGAGAGCCGGATCGTGCGCCCGCCGAGGTCGATCGTGCCCCCGGCGAGGTCGTTGTTGCGCAGCATCAGGTGGTAGATCTGCCCGAACGCCCGGCCGGGATAGCCGTGCATGTTGCGCATGAGATGGTCGACCGCCTCGATCTGCGCCAGCGCGTCGCGGTCGTCGAGCTTCGAGGCCAGCGTGAGCGGCTTCGTCACGAGCTTGTCGACGGCGGTGAGCTGGAAGGCCCAGCTGACGACGGGCGCGGGGAAGCTGCCGATGGCCCGGTACGCCGCGGAGAGCCCGCGGCCGCCCATCACCGCGGCCAGCGGTCGCAGCGGGGCCACCAGCGGCACCGCGGCGATGTCCACCGGGCTGGCGATCACCCCGAGCCTGCGCACCGGTAACGGTGTGCCCGCCTGCGCCTGCGCGGCCACCGCCAGCAGGCAGAACAGCCCGCCGAGGCACCAGCCGACGAGGTCCAGCTCGTCCACCCCGGCCTCGACGCAGGTGTCGCGCACCGCGCGCGGCACGACGCCGTCCACCCAGTTCTCCAGCCCGAGCCGCCGGTCGGCGAACGAGATCGAGCCGTAGTCCACTCCGAACACGTCGCGCCCGCCGGCCAGCAGGTGCTCGACCAGCGAGCAGCCGCGCCGCAGGTCGTAGGCGAAGTCCGGGGCGCCCAGCGGGGGCACCAGCAGGACCGGGGGCTCGTCCGCGCGGGGCACGCCGGGCAGCGGCCGGTACCGGTACAGCGTCGCCCCCGGCGAGCCGACGACGCCGTCGCGCGGCATGCGGGTCAGGTCCGCCACCCCGCCCCGGGCGACCTTGTCCACCAGGTTGACCGCGGCATCGACGACGTTCACCGGCGCGAGGCTAGTCGCTCGCGCCCGCCGTCGCGGCTGTCGATGTTACCGGCGGGTATGTGACACTTCCGGCATGCAGCGGGACATCTTCGATGCCGAGCACGACGCCTTCCGGGACCTCGCGCGCAGCTTCGTCGCCAAGGAGATCACGCCCTTCCATCCCCAGTGGGAGCGCGACGGGCAGGTCAGCCGGGAGGTCTGGCTGGCCGCGGGCGCCACCGGCCTGCTCGGCATGGACGTCCCCGAGGAGTACGGCGGGGGCGGGGTCGCCGACTTCCGCTACCACGCCGTGCTCGACGAGGAGCTCGTCGCGGCCGGCGCCAGCGGCATCGGCTTCCCGCTGCAGAACGACGTCGTCGCGCCCTACCTGCTGCGCCTGGCCACCGAGGAGCAGAAGCGGCGCTGGCTGCCCGGCTTCTGCTCGGGCGAGATCATCACCGCGATCGCGATGACCGAGCCGGGCACCGGCTCGGACCTGCAGGGCATCCGGACGACGGCCCGCCGCGACGGCAACGGCGACTGGATCCTCAACGGGTCCAAGACGTTCATCACCAACGGGATCATGGCCGACCTGGTGATCGTCGTCGCGCGCACCGACCCGGCGGCGGGCAGCCGCGGTTTCAGCCTGCTCGTCGTGGAGCGCGGGATGCCCGGGTTCGAGCGGGGCCGCCGGCTGGAGAAGGTCGGCATGAAGGCCCAGGACACCGCCGAGCTGTCCTTCGCCGACGTGCGCGTGCCCGCCGACAACCTCCTCGGCGAGCAGGGCCGGGGCTTCGTCCACCTGATGCAGAACCTGGCGCAGGAGCGGCTCTCGATCGCCGTGGCCAGCGTCGCCGGCGCGGCCCGGGCACTGCGGACGACGGTGGAGTACGTCAAGGAACGCAAGGCCTTCGGCCGTCCGGTGTCGGCGTTCCAGAACACCCGTTTCGAGCTGGCCGAGATGGACACCGAGGTGACGATCACCCAGGTGTTCGTCGACCGCTGCCTGCACGAGCACGTCACCGGCGAGCTGTCGGTCCCGGACGCGGCCAAGGCGAAGTGGTGGGCCTCGGACCTGCTCAAGCGGGTGGTCGACCGGTGCGTGCAGCTGCACGGCGGCTACGGCTACATGCTCGAGTACCCGATCGCCAAGGCGTTCGTCGACTCGCGCGTGCAGGCCATCTACGGTGGGACCAACGAGATCATGAAGGAGATCATCGGGCGCAGCCTGATCGGCTGATCGACCCTCAACCGCCGTCGACGCACTCGGCCTGCACGGCCTCGGCCGCGGCCACCAGTCGGTCGGCGTCGACCAGCACGGGGTTCTCCACCGCGCTGCCGCCCTCGGGCAGGGCCGCGCGGGCCTGGGCGTCGAGGTCGTCGATCGCGGCCACCAGCTCCGCCAGCGCCGCGGCGAGCTCCGGGTCCGTGACGTTCGCCGAGGCCGCGGCCTGGCGCGGCGCCACGAGCAGCAGCGCGACCCCGGCCGGCAGCACCGGGCCCTCGGCGACGGCGCCGTCGATACCCTCCGCCGCCGCGATGATGCCCGGGACGGCCGCGCAGACCTGCTCGTCGGACGCTGCAGCCGCGGACGACGGCGCGGACGAGGCCGTGGGAGGTGCGGGCGGCGCCGGCTCCGCTCCCCCACCGCAACCCGCCACCAGCGCCGCCGCCACGAGAGCGGCGGCGAGCCCGCTCGCGGTCCTCACGCCCGCTGCGCGAGGACCCGCGCCCGCTCGACGGTGTGCAGCATGCACTCGACCATAGTGGCGCCGCGGCCGGACGACCGATCCAGTGATCACTCCACGGCGGCGGGATCCGGTGTCGCCAGGTCGAGCGTGACCGGGAACGGGTCCTCCAGCCGCAGCGACTCGCCGGGCTCCGCGCGGACGTGGTCGAGGTACCGCCCGCCGATGAGCAGGCATGCCGCGAGAGCCGGCCCGTCGAGTTCGACGCGAAGGTAGTAGGGGATCCCGGCCTCCGCGTAGAGCTGCGGCTTGACCACCCGGTCCACGAGCGGGCCGCCGTCCCGCCCGCCGGGGACGACGTCGACGACCTGCAGCACGTCGGCCGCGTCGCGGACCGCGCCGCCGTCCCCCGGCCCGGTCACCACCACGAGGTCGGGCAGCAGGATCCGGCCGGGGGCGACGCGCAGCGCCACCGGCCCGACGACCGCGAGCCCCGCGGGCAGGGACGCCGCCAGCAGGTGGCGCAGGTGGTCGACCAGCGCCGCCTGCCCCGACGCGGGGGTCGGGGAGAGCAGGAGGCTTCCGTCGATCAGCTCGATGCGGCCGCCGGGCACCGCCCCGGCACCGCGCAGACGAAGGTAGTCCTCCTCGGTCCAGGGACCGTCGTGCTCGAACACCGGGTGCGACACGGACGCATCGTGGCACCGGGCGGATCGCGGGGGAAACCCGGCCGGGGCACACCGGCGCCCCGGTCGGGCGTGCGGTGATCGACCGACGGCGGAATCAGGGTAGCCTCACCATATGGTCGCCGTCACCGAGAACCCGCTCGCGGCGACCCTCGCCCGCCTCGCCGTGCCACTGCCCGCCTGGCCGGTGCAGCCCGGACCGCCGCGGGGTGCCGGCTGGCACCGGTATCCGGACCTGCTCGACGACGCGGCCGTCAGCGCGCTGCTGGGCGCGCTCGACGGCCTGCTCCGGGGCGGTCCGGCGCTCGCCGCGCAGACGCTGGTCGGCCGCGTCGCCGGGCCGGTTGCGAGCGTGCTGGCGGCGGCGGTGTTCACCGAGCGGCGGCTCCCGGTCGTCGAGCCCGGCGGGTTGGCCCTGGGCAGGCTGGCCGACGACCACCGCATCCACCCACCGACCCTCGCGCTCGTGGACGCGCGCATGCTGGTGCTGCCCGGCGACCCGGCGGTCGGGCATCCGGACGTCGTCGTCGTGCCGCACCCGCGCGTGCTCGAGGCCGAGCTCACCGCGGGCCTGCACCGGCTGTTCGCGCCGCTGGTGGAGACGGTCTCCCGCCTCGGGCGGCGGGGCCGGCACGCGCTGTGGCAGGCCGTCGGGGACCGGGTGGCCGTCGGCTTCCTGCTCGCCGGCAAGCACCTCGGTGAGCCCGCCCGGGCCCGTGCCGAGGCGGACCGCACGCTGGCCCGCGCGGCGAAGCCGCTGAACCTCACGGTGGACTGGCTGGAGATCGAGCACCGAGGGCGGCCCGAGCTGTTCAAGCGCAAGTCGGTCTGCTGCCTGTACTACAAGAGCGCCGAGTACCGCGACGAGTACTGCACCACCTGCCCCCTGCTGCCCCGCGACGAGTCGCTGGGCCGGCTGCGCGCCTACCTCGACGAGCGCGACGGGCGCGCCCAGGGCTGAGGACCGCGGTGGTGCCCGCCTGCCCTCGACGGTCGCGCGGGCGGCCGGGGAACGATTCCTGGAGCCGACCACCTCGAAAGGGACCGTTGTGCCCACGACCCCGCTGCACGTCCCGCCGAACCTTCCGACCCCGCGCTGCGCCCCGGGGCCACCAGGTCGTGCTCGACGACCTCGTCGAGCAGTGGACCGCGCTCGCCTGAAGGATGGCACGGTGCACATCCTGTGGCCGCGCTCCGGACCCGACACCACCGTCGACGACGCCGCGCTCGCCGCCCACTACGCCTATCCCGGCGAGCTCGGCGCTCCCTACGTCCGCGTCAACTTCGTGACCTCGGCGGACGGCGCGGTGACGGTGGACGGTCGCTCCGGCGGGCTGGGTTCCGCCGCCGACCGCCGGGTCTTCGGCCTGCTGCGCGAGCTCGCGGACGTCGTGCTCGTCGGCGCCGGCACCGTCCGCACCGAGGACTACCGGGGTGCCCGCCGGCCGACGCGGGGCCGCGCGACGCCGCCGCCGATCGCCGTCGTCACCGGCAGCGCGGACCTCGACCCGGGTGGGCGGCTGTTCGACGACACCGCCGTCGCACCGCTCGTGCTCACCACCGCGGCGGCCCCGGCCGGGCGCCGGGACCGGCTGACGGCCGCCGGGGCCGACGTGGCGCTGCTCGACCGCCTCGACGGACCGGCGCTGCTCGGCGAGCTCGCCCGGCGCGGTTTCCTGCGGGTGCTCTGTGAAGGCGGGCCGCGCCTGTTCGGCGACCTCGTCGCCGCGGACGCCGTCGACGAGCTGTGCCTCACCGTCGCCCCGGTCCTCGCCGCGGGCGACGCCGGCCGGATCTGCGCCGGCCCGGCCGTCGCGCCGCGCGGGATGTCGCTGGTCGGCGCGCTGTCCGCGGGGAGCGAGCTGCTGCTCCGCTACCGGCGGGACCGCGCCACCGCTGCTGCCCCGATCGGGTGATGTTCCGGGAGGTTCGCGCGACTCGGGGCATCTCACCTCCGACAGCGCAGGCAACAGACGAGGAGCGGGCGATGACCCAGAGCAGCGGCAGCCAGTCGAGCGGCAACACCCCGGCCCGGTTGGCCGACGACACGAGCCAGGGCAAGACGTCGATCGCGGCGTCGGTCGTGCAGAAGATCGCCGGCATCGCGGCGCGCGAGATCTCCGGCGTGCACTCGATGGGCGGCGGGGTCTCCCGGGCCTTCGGCGCGATCCGCGAGCGCATCCCGGGCGGCGGCACCGGGGCGTCGAACATCGCGGGAGTGCAGGTCGAGGTCGGCGAGAAGCAGGCCGCGGTGGACCTGGACCTCGTGGTGGAGTACGGCGCCTCGATCGTCGACCTGGCCCGCGCCGTGCGGCGCAACGTGATCAGCGCGGTCGAGCGGATGACCGGCCTCGAGGTGATCGAGGTCAACATCGCGGTCAACGACATCCACCTGCCCAACGAGGACCGCGGCGGAGACGAGCAGCCGGTTCCGGTCGCGCCCGCCCGGGTCGAGTGACGGGGGACCGAGCGACGGAGGCCGGCGCCGTGCCCGCCGCCGGCACCCCGTCCGCCGAGGAGAGCCTCGCCGAGCGGGTGGCCGCCGTGGTCACCGCGCACCCGGCGGTCGCCCGCCTGCACGGCGGCGCGTTCGGTGCGGTCGCCACCTACCTGCCGGGGCGTCGTCTGATCGGCGTGCGGGTCGGCGCCTCCGGCGAGCCGGTCGAGCTCGGCGTCGTGGTGCGCCTCGGGTACCCGCTGCCGCCGGTCGTCCGGACGCTGCGCCGCGAGGTGTCGGCGTTGTGCGGGGGCGTCCCCGTCGACATCACCGTCGCCGACCTCGACGTGCCGGCCGAGGCGATCGGCGCGCCGGCCGGACCGGCGCGGCCCGCCCAGCAGAGCACGTCCGTGCCGGCCTCGTCCCCCTGACCTCCGTGCACGGCGAGTGGACCGCGGAGGAACGCGCGGCCTTCCGCGCGTTCGTCAGGGAGCACCACCCCGACCGCGGGGGCGACCCCGCGGTCTTCCTCGCCGGGATGGACCGGTTCCGGGCCGGGCCGCGCGCCCTCCCGCCGGGTTCGTCGGGGGCCGGCGGGGCGGGGTCGCCCGGCCGGCCCGACCGCTTCGACGCCCCGGTCGAGATCGTCACGCACGGCGTCCCGCTGCGCGTGCTCATCCGCCTCGTGCGGCTCTGGCGGCGGCACCGCCGCACCCGCGTCCGCTGATCGACAGGAGAGACACATGAACGCCACCCAAACCGGCCTGCTGGCCGGCCTGATCCTCGGCGCCGCCGGTTTCATCGGCGGGTTCGGGGCCTTCCTCGCCGCCCTGCTGCTGGGCGCCGTCGGGCTGCTCGTCGGCCGGGTGCTCGACGGCGAACTCGACGTCAACGCCGTGCTCGGCCGGGGCCGGGACCGGTGATCGACACCCCGCCTGCCGACCGCGGGCGTCTCGACGTCCACCCGGCGGTGCTGCGCAAGATCGTCGAGCACGCGGCCGACCAGGTGCCCGGCACGCTGCGCCGCACGCGCACCCTCGCCGGTGTCGACGTGGGCGACGCCGGGCCCAGGGCCCGGGTCACGCCGGGCGCCGGCGCGCCGGACGCGGTGGACGTCCGGCTCGAGCTCGCCCTCGAGTACCCCTCGACGGTCCGGGACGTGGTCGCGGACGTGCGCCGGCGGGTCGGCGACGAGCTGTCCCGGATCGCCGGGCACCGCATGCGGTACCTCGCCGTCACCGTCACCGGCCTGCGCGGCGCGTCCGCCGGGCCCCGCCTGCAGTAGGAGTCGACCGTGCGTGTGCTGATCCGTGTGCTGTCCCCCCTGCTCGGCCTCGCGCTGGCCGCCGCCGGGGTGCTGCTCGTGATCGAGGTCGTCGCCGCCTGGGTGCGCCCGGACACCACCGGGCTGCTCGTCCCCTGGTTGTCCTGGCGCGCCGCGCTGGCGGCGCTGACCTGGGCCGACCCGCTCGTCACCTGGGTCGCCGTCGGCGTGGCCGTGCTCGGGCTGCTGCTCGTGCTGCTCGGCCTGCTGGCGCGCCGCCGGGACGTCCCGCTCGAGGGCACCGCCGACGGCATGACCGTCACCACCTCCCCGCGCGTCCTCGCCCGGCTCGTCGGCCGCCGGGTGCGCAGCACCGACGACGTCGCCGGCGCCTCGGTCACCGCGTCCCGCAGGGCCGTGCGTGTCTCGGCGCAGAGCTGGGGCGAACCCTCTGACGGGGTGCGGTCCGCCGTCCGCGACCGGGTCGACACCCTGCTCGACGAACTGCCGCTGGCCCGCCGTCCCCGCGTGGCGGTCTCGGTCCACGGTCGGAAGGGACCGCAGTGATGAGCACCCCACGGATGACGAAGGATCCGGCCTCCCAGGACGCACGTCCCGACCCCCCGCCCGCCGTCGGGGCCCCCGG
>Ga0247713_1000957_pt1 | contig 15500 bp, 14 predicted proteins | sample 21E_NmetaG_FD_189936 | JGI IMG/M metagenome (GOLD analysis project Ga0247713, IMG submission 189936) | Soil microbial communities from hillslope of Landscape Evolution Observatory, University of Arizona, Oracle, AZ, United States - 2-1-E_N | ecosystem: Engineered > Artificial ecosystem >... | reverse complement strand
GAGCTGAGGGTCATGCCCGGAGCGCCGGATGCACGCCTCCACCTGGTTGCGCCGGCGCTCGGATCGGAAACCGATCTCCTCCACGAACCGATGGGCGACCGATGGATTGATCACGACCGTCCAGTAGTTGCGGTCGTAAATCTTGTTGTATTTGCAAGCAACGGTCGCCGGTATCCCGAAACCGTAGAGCAGAAGCTGTACCTCGCGGGCAAGTTGTTCGGACGCACTGCAATACCCGATCGTGGACGACGTATCGACCCAACCATCGCCTTCGAACAGCGCCGAAAGGAACGCCCGCTGGATCTTGTGGCCGCCTGTTCGGATGCAGTGAGGAATCTTCTTTCCGGCGGCATTTACGTAGTCGAGCCCATATCGCTCGTAAAGCGTGGTACGTAGGGCCTTACTGCACAGGTGATATTCCTTGTCGTCGTAGACCTTGACGTTGATGTCGAACAGGGATTCGGAAAGGCGTACGAATTCTCGTCCGACCTCGTGGTCCCAGTTCGTGAAGGAGACGCGCGTGGTCGCGCCGAGTGACCCCTCGGAAATAAGGTAGCCCAGAAAAATCGCCTCATCCTCGCCGATACCGTCTCCGGACGCAGCTTCCACCGCGCCGAAGAGCGCCGATACGACGATGTCGCCGGGTTGAATAGATCCCACGTTGCGCCACCCGATGAAGCCGTTGTCGTCGATGACGCGCAACGGGTGATTGTGCGTAGCCTTGATCGTTCTCCCCGAGCGGAGCCGGAGGCGCACCACCGGCTTGAGATTGTTGTGCGTAAGCGCAACGACCCCCTCGAGGTCGCCGTGCTCGTTTGTTGCACGAATGTCTAGGTCGTCGACGTCGGTGATTCTGGAAGTGCAGCTCGCCTGTTGCCCCGCGCGCGCGAAAACCTCGGTCATCGTTTCGAGTCCGCGGTCCGTCCAGACATAGGTGTCGGCGGTGAGGCATTTTCCGGACCCCTCGGGCCCGTATATCTCCACGATCCGACCGCGCGGGAGGCCGCCGATGCCGAGCGCCAGGTCGAGGGCGAGCGATCCCGTCGAAACCGTCTCGATCCCGGTGTAGGCGACGTCACCGAGGCGCATGATCGAACCCTTGCCGTGCTGCTTCTCGATCTGTGCAAGAGCCATGTCGAGGGCTGCGTCGCGACCTTTCCCCTCGCCGCGCACATCCCTCACGTCGGTCTTGTGGCTCCGCATGCTCGTCACGGGGATTCCTCCTTGTCGCCGGTTGATGAACGACATCAACGCTAGTGAGGCGGTGTGACAGTTTCGGGCACTTTATCGAACGTCTGTTCGGGAGTGACGGATTTGGCCGCCATTTAAATAACCCGCGCGTAACTACCCTCATGTGATTCTACGCCCCGCCCGGCGCTGCGCAAGGCCCCACCGCCGGGGTAGCGTGCGTCGATGCGGCTCGGGATCAATTTGGGTTACTGGGGCGCGGGCGCGGCAGACCCCGTCGCGCTCGCCCGGCACGCCGAACGCCTCGGATTCCACTCGGCGTGGACGGCGGAGGCGTACGGCTCCGACGCCCTGACCCCCCTCACGTGGGTCGCCGCGCAAACAGAGCGGATCAACGTCGGGACCGCGATCATGCAGATGCCGGCCCGGACGCCGGCGATGACGGCGATGACCGCGGCCACCCTCGACCACCTGACGGGCGGGCGGTTCCTTCTCGGCCTCGGGCTCTCGGGCCCCCAAGTAGTGGAGGGGTGGCACGGCCAGGCGTACGGGCGGCCGCTCGGGAAGACCCGCGAGTACGTGGCAATGGTCCGGGCCGTCCTTCGGCGCGCCGAGCCGCTCGAGCACCACGGGCGCCACTACGACGTTCCCTACACCGGCCCGGACGCGACCGGGCTCGGAAAGCCGCTCAAGCTCATCCTCCATCCGCGGCGGGCGGACCTCCCGATCTACCTCGCCGCGATTGGACCGAAAAACGTCGCGCTCGCAGCCGAGATCGCAGATGGATGGCTCCCCACCTTCTTTTCTCCGTGGCGCTTCGACGACACCTACGCGGCTGCGTTGAGCGACGGCTTCGGGCGCGCCGACGGCGGGAAAAGTCTCGACGGCTTCGACATCGCGCCGAGCGTGCCGGTCCTGCTCGGCGACAGCGTAGAGGCGTGCATGGCGATGGTGAAGCCGTGGATCGCCCTCTACGTCGGCGGCATGGGCGCGCGCGGCCGGAACTTCTACAACTCGCTTGCGGTCCGCTACGGCTTCGACGCCGCGGCGCGCCGAATTCAGGACCTCTACCTCGAGGGAAAAAAGATCGAGGCCGCCGCCGCGGTCCCGGACGAGCTCGTGGATGAGGTTGCCCTCGTTGGCCCGAAGTCGAGGATCGCCGAACGACTGCCGGAATGGGAGGCATCGGGAATCACGACGCTCATATGCGCGGCACAGCAGCCCGAGGCGCTCGATGCGATGGCGGAGCTCGTGCTGTAGGTCACGCCTCGAACGCGAGCGGGGGCCACGGCGGGCCGCCGACGGCCTCCGCCAACGCCGCCGCGGCGGCAAGACACCGGTCGTCCTCCCCCGCCGGCGCGCATAACTGCACTCCGATCGGAAGCCCGTCGCCGTCGAACCCGGCGAAGATCGCGCACGCGGGGGTCCCTGCGAGGTTCTGCGGGACGGTAAAAGGCATCACCAGGTCGCGAAAGCGAAGACCCGTTTCGTCACCCGCGTAGTCCGGTCGCTCGACCCGCGACGGCCCCCCGGCGGTGATCGGCGACAGCAGCACGTCCACCTCCTCGAAGACGGCCGCGAACCGACGCCGGATCTCGCGCCTCTCGGCGCAAGCCCGCCGGTATTGCGTCGCAGTGACGTCCCGCGCCAGTACGAGACGAGCCGCGACCGCCGCGGAGTACTCGTGCTCGCGCTCCGGCAGCAGGCGCAAATCCTGGCGGTGGACCCGGTAGGCCTCGAACAGCTGAATCCGGGAGAAGACGTCGTAGAGGTGCTCCGGGGAACCGATCGACACCTCGCACGGGGACCACCCGAGCGAGCGGGCGGCGTCGACGGTCGCGTCGAAGACATCCCGGTGATGGGCCGTCGGCGGAATTACCCCCGAGTCCCGGCAGAACCCCAACCGGAGCGAGCGAAAATCCGCCCCGGTTACCCGGGGGGTTCGGCCGCCCACGACCGACGACACCTCGACGAGATCCGCCGGCAGGCGCGCCACGACGCCCCCATGATCGAGCGACGGCGCCAGCGGACACGCGCCTCCCATCGGGATCCGCCCCCACGACGGCTTGAATCCCGATACTCCACAGAAGCACGACGGGATCCGGATCGAGCCGCCGGTGTCGCTTCCGAGCGCGACCGGGACGTATCCGAGCGCGACCGCAGCGGCAGATCCTCCGCTCGACCCGCCCGGGACCCGGCCGAGATCCCATGGGTTCCTCGTGCCTCCCATATGTTTGCTCTGGGTGGTGATCCCCCAGGCAAACTCGTGCGAGCGGGACATCGCGACGACGACCGCTCCGGCGCGCCGAAGCCGTCCGACCGCGTCGCCATCCACCTTCGGGACGCGGCCCCGCAGCGCCGCCGAGCCGTAGGTCGTCTCCGCCCCCGCGACGTCGAATATTTCTTTGACCACGACGGGTATGCCGTGAAGCGGCGGTCGCTCGTGTTTGCCCGCTCCGGCACATACTCGTGCCTCGTGGAGCGCCCGCTCGTAGATCTTCGTCGTGATGGCCCCGACGCGCAGATCGAGCGCTTCGATCCGATCGATGCACTCCTCGACCACCTCGACCGGTGAGGTGTCGCCGCGGGCGTAGGCGGCGCGAAGCCCGCTCACCCCAAGCTGCCACAGCTCCGTCACCGGCCCAGTGTGGCAGCCCGGCCCGCCGCGGCGCGGGCCGCCCGGTTTCGCGGGATTTTCCTCATTTTCGTATTCCAGGGGCGGCCCCTTCGTGCCGATAATCCGGACAACCAAAATAGAACCGGGAGGAATCCTGCTCGTGCGTCGCGCCGCCGCCGTTCTCGCCACCCTTCTCTCGATTGCCCAGCTGCCGGCGCTCGCCGCCGCAGAGTCGAGCCGGCCGCGCCCGTCCGTCGGCGTCAAGAGCACACGTGGGCTCCCGTCGCGGGCGGAGGTCCTCGACTTCTGGACGAAGGCGCGCCGGAAATCGGCCGTCCCGGTCGACGTCGAGGTCCCCGTGGGTTCGCTCGACGCAACAGGCCAGCCGGTAGCAGAGGGTCCGGCCGGCGAAGTGGCGGCCGACGAGCCGTCGGGGCCCGCTCTCTGGAAGGCATCGTCGTCGGCCGAGGGGTTCTCCTCGGGCGCGGGACCCTATCCCTACTCGTCCGGCGAGGTCTCGGTGGCCTACACCGCATATCCGTACTCGACCCACGGAAAGGTCTTTTTCACCGATCCATCGACCGGCGGCAACTACGTCTGTTCCGGAACTGCAGTCACCAGTCAGAACGAAAGCGTCGTGTGGACCGCGGGCCACTGCGTGCACGGCGGTGGTGCGGGCGCGGGATGGATGACGAACTGGGCGTTCGTTCCCGCTTACAAGGATGGACAGCGGCCACTCGGAACCTGGGTCGCGACCCAGCTGTTCGCCGCGAGCGGGTGGGTAACCGCGGGTGACTTCGGCTACGACATGGCCGCCGCGATCGTCGCACCGGACGCGGCCGGCACCTCCCTCACCGACGCGGTCGGCGGACGGGGGATCCAGTGGAATCAGCCCGACCAGCAGACCTACCACTCCTACGGTTATCCCGCGGCCAGCCCGTTCACCGGCGGGCGGCTTCGCTATTGCGTTTCGGCGCTCGGCGCGCGCGATCCTTATTACCGCGGCCTCGGCCCGAAGCCACTCGCCATTGGGTGCGACATGACGGGTGGGTCGTCGGGGGGCGGATGGGTGAACGACGCCGGCATCCTCCTGTCGCTCAACTCCTACGGCTACGTCGGGCTCCCGGAAGTCATGCACGGCCCCTACTTCGGGGTGGCGGCGCAGAACCTGTACGAGACGGTCCAGGTCATCGGGGCCGCCCCGAGCCCGAGCCCAACCCCCACGCCATCGGCGTCGCCGTCTCCAACCGCGTCGCCGACCGCGCCTCCCGAGCCCACGCCGACGCCCAGCACCTCGCCCTCTCCGGAGCCGTCTCCATCGCCGACCCCCATGCCCGAGCCGACGCCGGAAGCCGACACCCGGGCGCCGCACATCAGTCGGATCGGGGTATCGCCCTCGACCTTCACGCCGAACGGTGACGGGCGCAAAGACAAGGCGCGACTTCTGTTCTCGATCGACGAGAGCGCCGCCGTGACCATCAAAGTCGTGAACAGATTCGGCTCGACCGTCAGGGTTTTGGGGAGAAACGTCCTCACCCCGGCCGATTCGTATCTTGCAGTGTGGAACGGCAAGAAGAACGGCGGGTCGAAGGCCAAGGCGGGTGTCTACAAGTTCAAGGTGTGGGCCGTGGACCACGCCGGGAACCGGAGCGGGAGCGCAATCCAGAAGGTAAAGCTCAGCCTCTAGCCGGCGCCGTCTCCCACCCCGCTAAGCAAATCGCCGAGGTCGAGCGGCAGCGTGGCCATCGCAAGGGAACCGTCATCGTTGTGCGGCCATTCATCCCGCGGGCGGTCGCGATACAGCTCGATCCCATTCCCGTCTGGATCGCGCAGGTAAACGGCTTCGCTCACGAGATGATCTGCGGCGCCATCGAGGGGCCAGCCGTTATCCAAGATCCGCTTCACTGTTGTTGCAAGAGCCGTCCGATCGGGAAACACGATCGCAAAGTGGTAGAGGCCGGCGCTGTTCACCGGAGCCGGCCCCGCTCCTTTGCTGTGCCAGACGTTGAGCCCGATGTGGTGGTGATAGCCGCCGGCGGAGAGAAACGCGGCGTCGGATCCGTAGCGCGTCTGCAACTCGAAGCCGAGCACCTCACTGTAGAAGCGAACCGCGCGCTCGAGGTCGGAGACCTTTAGATGCACGTGTCCGATCTTTGCATCGGGATGGATCTGAGCCTGCATGAATCCTCCTGGAGTCGACGGCCGCCGTTCGGAAAGGTTCGGCCGAACCCGGCCATTCCGGCGGTTGGATGCCCTATCTCTTAGGCCCCATGATCCCGGCGTAGACGTGTCCTCCGGCGGCGCCGATCAGCGCGGTCAAAACGAAGCTGACGATCAGACCGTCGGTCGGAAAATCCGACGGCGCCTCCCGCCGTTCCTCCGTCGCCGGTTCTTCAGGCGCGCCCTCGAACGCCAGCACCGGGTCGTCCGCCGAGCGGTTCCGCCCGCGCGTCTCATCGGACGGGGCCGCCGCGGAGGACGGCCTGCTCCCGCGCCCTCGCCCGTTCGCAGTTCGGGACCTCGGTCGCTCGTCACCCGGCGCGCCGGACGTCGTCGTGGCTGATTCGTCGCCGGCGGGCGCGCCGCCCCCTTCGTCCCTCGGGTCGTCTTCTTCCCCGGCTTGATATTGTTCCCCTGCCCCGGGACACGACTCGCCGCCGGCCGAAGTAAAGGTGAACATACCTCTCGTGAGGTGGCCGTCGAACGCCGACAGGACTGCCCAATCAACCCGATAAGTGCCGGAGGTCGCGGCGCTCACCGACACCGTCAAACGGTATGCGGTCGCCTGTGAGTCGCCGTGGTCGACCTGGCGGCCGCAGGGGTCGAACACCCGCAGATAGGAGCTCGGCGCGGGAGGCTCGGTGTATTCGGCCCACACCGAAGATGGTGGAGACGAAACCGTACTTCGGTCGGCCGGCCCCGACTCCTTATAGGCGGCGTGAGCCGCAGCGCCGCTCGCCCCTCCCGCAACGACGAGCAGCGCGAGGATGATGCCGGGAGCAAACAGACGCTTCCTCACCTCTCTAGTGAAACACCTTCTCGCTACGGCTCGTTCTTCCGCAACCGCTCTGCGCCGGCCTCGGGCGGGCGAGGATCGCCCTCCAGCAGCGCATAGACGTTGCAGTCGAAGAAGCCGAAAGCGCCGCTGCTTCCGTCTCGCGCGACGCCCTCGAGGCGGAAGCCCAGCTTCTGTGCGACCCGGTTGCTGCCGTGGTTGCCTACGCCGGCAAGAAGAACGAGCCGATGGAGGCCCATTACCGAAAACGCATGCTCGACGGCGGCCGCGCCTCCTTCGGTTGCATAACCCTGTCCGGCAACGTCCGAGCGGACCCAGTACCCGAGAGCGGCGTTGCGATGGATCCGATCTACACGTTCGATGCCCACCACCCCCACGACATCCGTCGCGCCGAACATGACGAAGATGTGGGCGTCGGAAGTCCCGGCGCGCCGTTCGGCGTCCGCCGCCCACTCCTCGGTGGTTGCGAGGCTGGAGCCGGCCGCCCACGCCATCCACGGCAGCAATTCCGAAAGCGACCGCTCGGTGGCATCCCACACGAGCGGGGCCACCGCGGGCGTGACGGCCTCGAGCACGAGGCGGTCGGTCTCGATCTTCACCCGCGCATCGCGGAGACGTGACCCACGATGACTCGAGAAGAATGATGTGTCGGCGACTCCTCCCGCACCTCGCTGCCGCCGTCGATGACGAAGGCAGCGCCGGCGAGAAGAAGACCCGCCAGGATCAGCATCACCGACACCCACGTCTTCGCGCTCTTCTGGACGAGGAAGACGACACCGAGTACGAGTAGCGCGACGGAGAAAATGAGCATCTCGATCTGCACGCCACCGGCGAGCGACGAGTGGGCCAGCGGAGTCATGGAGTTGATGATGTCATGGGGCTCCGGTGAACCTTATTGCGGCGGCCATCGCCACCAGCCCGAGGACTCCGGCCGACACCGCGACGAGGGGAAACGACGAACGAGGTTCCTGCGCCGTCTCGGCCGGGGCGGTGACGACCGGGGCCGCGGCCTCCGATGCGTCGGCTCCCGCCGGGCAGTCTGCCTCCCCCACGACTCGGAACGCGAATGAACCTCGGGTGTTATGGCCGTCGAGCGACGAAATCGCCGCCCACGTCACCGTCCATCGTCCCGGCGCGCCGTCTACGACGGGGGCCACTATTTCGTCTCCCACAACAGACGGGCTCTGCGATACCTCCTCGCCGCAACCGTCGAGGATCTGTATGCGCGCGTCCCGGGCAGGCCGCTCGGTCAGAGCGACGCGGACCTCCTCCGGCGCATTCCGAAGGTCCGCACCCGCAGCCGGAACCGACCTCGTCCCCTCTCCGTGGGCGAATGTGGTTGAAGGGGTCAGCACGAACATCACTCCAACGGCGAGTGCAATCTGAGCTATCCGGGTCATTGGTTCCTCCTAGGTGTTTCCCCGGATTCGCAGCCCGATGAACCCGCGGCTTGCCCCTCCTCATCCCGAGTTCACGCCCGTCGCCCCCACCGGTAACGAAACCAGCGGCTCGTACCGGGCGCCGGTGGGAGATAGGTGACTGCGAAAGAGGACGACCTCGCGGACCTCGAACGCCGGCAGGTTCACCGGCGGGACGTCGACGAGGCCGTGTGGGAGCCGGGCCGGCACCCTGAAGCGGGCGAGCGTGAGGTGGGGGCGATACGCCCGCGCCTCCGGCTCGAACCCGAGGGGGACGAACGCAGTTTGCAGCGCCGCCGCCAGCGTGCTCAAGACCCCCGTCGGCTCGTCGAGCCCGATCCACAGAACGCGCATGCGATCGGAGCGGGGAAACGCACCGAGACCGCCGAGCCGCACCGGGCCCGGCCGGCATGCCTCGGCCGCGCTTGCGGTAGCACGCGTCACCCGCTCGAGATCATCGGCGGCCGAGGAGCCGAGGAACTTGAGGGTTACGTGCTGGGCCGCAGGGTCGGTCCAGCGAGCACCTGAAAGCCGCTCCCTCCACGGCTCGAGCACGCGGGCAACGTGGTCCCGTTGCTCCCGCGGCACCTCGGCGGCGACGAACAGGCGCAGGCGCCCGGTCACGAGTCCTCGAGCACCCTCCGTCCGAGGTCGAGGGCCGCGGTGACCGTGATCGCTCGCACCGACGCCCGATCCCCGTAGGCGCGCGGCGATCGAACCTCCGTGCGACCTCGGTACGACGCCCCGACGAACACGGTCCCCGGGGGCTTGCCGTCGTGCGATTCGGGACCCGCTACCCCGGTCGCGCTGAGTGCAAGGCCGGCGGCGAAGATGCGCGCCGCGCCCTCGGCGAGAGCCGCCGCGCACTCCTCGCTCACGACCCCGGGGCCGTCGATCACCGCCTGCGGAACGCCCAACACATCCCGCTTCGCGGCCGCGGTGTACGCCACGGCGCCCCCGGCAAAGAACTCGCTGGCGCCTTCGGTCTCGGTGAGCTCGGCGGCGATCATCCCGCCGGTCAGGGATTCCGCTGCCGCTACCTTGTCGCCGCGTTCCCTGAGCAGGTCGCCGAGAATCTGTGCGAGCGACGAACCCTCGCCGGGAACCGCCGCACGTCCGAGCCGGCTTCGAATCTCGCCCTCGACCGGTTCGATCAGTTGGAGGGCGCGTGCATTCGACTCCGCCTTTGCCGTGACGCGCACCCGCACGCGTCCGGCGCTCGCGAGGAACGCGATAGTGGGGTTCGTCTGCGCCGCGACCAGATCCTTTATCCGAGCATGCGTGTGGGATTCGCCGAGGCCCACAACCAGCACCTCACGACTCACGAGCGTCGCGCCCCCGGCGCGCCGTTGCAGTTCGGGAAGTACCGCCTTGTCGAGCATCGCCCGCATCTCCCACGGTACGCCCGGAACCGCGAACAGAACCTTCTCGCCATGCTCGAGCATGAATCCCGGCGCAGTGCCTTCCGGCTGGATGGCGGTGGCGCCGAGGGGGAGGTCGGCCTGCCTCAGGTTGTCTTCCGGCATGTCGCGGCCGAGGTCACGAAAGATCCTTCGGATCGTTTCCGCGAGCTGTGGATCGGAGACCAGATCAACCCCCAGCGCGGCCGCCACCGCCTCCCGCGTTAGATCGTCCGGCGTGGGACCTAGTCCCCCCGTGATGATCACGACGTCGGAGCGGCCGAGCGCAGTGCCGATCGTTTCGGTCGCCCGCTGCAGGTTGTCGCCTACCGCTACGTGAAACAAAACGTCCACGCCGACCGAACCGAGCGCACGCGAAATATGTTGAGCGTTCGTATTGGCGATTTGGCCGAGCAGCAACTCGGTCCCGACCGCCACGACCTCTGCGATCAGTGGGCGACCTCCTTAATCTTCCGCTGAGCGACGAAGTATTCGGCGCCGGTCCACAACGTCCATACGACTGCGGCGGCGAGCAGAACCGTGTGCATCAAGTTGATGCCGTCCCATGGAATCAGCCACCACCCGACCATCGCGATCTGCAGGACCGTCTTTTCTTTCGCGCGCCGGGACGCGGGCAGAGTTCCTCCCGCGTTCACGATCATGCTGCGGAGCATCTGAACGCCGATCTCTCTCATCACGATGAGGAGGGCGGCCCACAGCGGAAAGTCGCGCAGGTCGACCAGCACGAACAAAGCGGAAAAGACGAGCAGCTTGTCGGCAAGCGGGTCGAGGAACGCTCCCATACGGGACTCGAGATTGGCCCTGCGCGCGAGATAACCGTCGAGCGAATCGGATGCCGACGCAATCAGAAACACCCCGAGCGCGGCGGCGGAGGCGAAGTCCGTACCGCGGTAGGCGAGAACGAGGAAAACCGGCACGAGCAGGACGCGTCCGACCGTGATCGCGTTCGGGACGTTCACCGAATGCGTCGTCCGGCGAGATCGGCCCCCGTATTTCCCGTGATCTCCACACGCACGTAATCACCGACCCGGATTTCCCCCGCGCCGTCGATTCTGATTTCCCCATCGACTTCGGGCGCTTCCCGCGAGGAGCGCCCGAACCACAAGCCGTCCGCAAGGTCGAAACGCTCGGCCAGCACTTCAAACCGTTCACCGATCAACGACCGCGCCCGCCGGTCCATGGCGATGTCGGCGGCATTCGTGATGCGCTCCGTTCGTTCACGTGCCGCAACCGGATCGATCTGCCGATCGAAGGACGCACTGCGTGTTCCCTCCTCGGGCGAATAGGTGAAGACGCCGATCCAATCGAGGTCGTTGTCTCCGACGAAACCCTCCACCTCGGATACGTCGTCCTCCCGCTCGCCGGGAAAACCCATGATGAAAGTGGCCCGCAGTCCCGCCAGCGGATCGCGCGTACGTATTCGCCCGATCAGAGCCTCGAATCGAGCGCGATCTCCCCATCGGCCCATCCCCTTGAGGACCCGCCGAGCCACATGCTGCAACGAGAGATCGAAGTAGTGGGTGACGACCTCCGACGAAAGGACTGCGTCGACCAGCGCGTCGGTGACACCCTGTGGGTGCAGATACATCAGGCGGATACGCCGGATGCCGTCGACGCGCTCGAGACGGTGGAGGAGAGAGACGAGATCACCCGATTCGGTGTCGCGTCCCCACATGACCGAGTCCTGGCTTACGAGAGACACCTCGGACACTCCCTGTGCCGCGAGGCGGCGCGCCTCCTCCTCGATCGTCTTCGGATCGCGGCTCCGGAACTTCCCGCGCATCAGCGGGATCGCGCAGAAGGTGCAGCCCCGGTCGCACCCTTCTGCGATCTTCACGTACGCCCACGGGGCGACGCCGAAGCGCAGGCGCGGGCTCGCGGCAATCGTCGCGTCCCAGTAAGCAGGATCGAAGCGGGTTCCGGGGGTGCCGTGGATTCGTTCGGTGGCCTCCCCCGTCGCGACGTCGCCGACGATGTTCGAGATGCGTGGGTATGCCGCAAAGTCGACCAGTGCGTCGACCTCCGGAAGCGACTCTGCAAGCTCCGGCGCGGATCGAGCGACGAGACACCCGGTCATCACAAGGCCCTTGAGGCTTCCCGTCTCTTTGAGTTCGGCGAGCTCGAGGACTTCCTCGATGGTTTCGCGCCGCGCCGGATCGATGAATCCGCACGTGTTTACGAGCACGACGTCGGCGCCCTCGGGGGAGTTCGCGACTTCGTGCCCGCCGGCCGCTAGAAGACCACCCAGACCTTCGGAGTCGATGGTGTTCTTCGGGCAGCCGAGCGTAACGATTGCAACCTTGGACATATGCGTAGAGGGTACGGCCCGTTAGAGGCTGTCGATGTCGTCCGGCAGCTTAATGGTCACGGGATCGGGACCCCCCGGCGCGCCGAAGCTCCGTCCGTTGACGATGAGGTCGATACCCTGCGGGAAGCCCAGGATGATCGTCATCCCCTTCTCCGCAGTGAAGGTCTGGGAGGACCCGGCGGGGATGGTGTCGCTCCACAGCTTCGTCCCGTCCGCGGTGACGTCTGCCCAGCAATCGCTTCGAGTTGCGTCGATCGTGACCTCTACGCCGTCGGCATGGGCAAGCTCGTCTTCCGTTTCCGCGGGCGAGGGACTCTGGTCGGGAGTCGCCGGCTTTTCGGGCGCGGCCGCCTGCGGCTCTTCGTTTGCCTCGTCCCCACGTTCCGCCACCTGCCGCCGCGAGTCGTCTCGTCCCTGGGTCACGCCGATGAGGCCCAGCGCCACGATCCCGAGCAGGGCGACGGCACCCGCCACCGTCCAGCTATTGATCTTGCGGGGGCCCGGCGGGGCGTTGCGGCGATTGCCTTCGGCCAGCAGTTGTGCGGTGTCGACCCGCCGCACGGCATACCGGCGCTCGAACTCGTGGATCAGCGGGTCGGGATCGACACGTAGGTATTTCGCGTACGTCTTGAGAAACCCGCGGACGTATGCGGGCGCGAGGAAGTCGAACTCGTCCGACTCCATCCGCATCAGGTAGTCGGCGCGAATCTTCGTGTCGTCTGCAGCCCGCTCCACGCTGACTCGTCGTCTGCGTCGAGCGGAATGCAGGTATGCGCCCATCGTCTGGGGTCCGGTCACGATCCTCCGTTCGTCGGGACGGCCCATCGCGCGACGAAACGATCATTATAGGAACGAAACCCCACCGGTCTTACGGCCGCGCCTCGAAGGGGTCAAAGTCGTGGACCCCCTTATGTCGGAGGAGACTCTACGTAGCTGCGTCGTCGTGTGCGGCCGCGACGGTGTTCTCGAGCTCGTCGACGGTCATCAACACGTCGCGCGGCTTGGAGCCCTGCGATGGACCCACGATTCCCCGCTGCTCGAGGAGATCCATAAGACGTCCCGCCCGCGCAAAGCCCACCTTCAATTTCCGCTGCAGCATCGAGGTCGAGCCGAGCTGAGAGCGGACGACAAGCTCCAGCGCCTCCTGAAGTAGATCGTCGTCGTCTCCGCCGACGGCGCCCGAGCCCATCGCCCCCGAGGGCTCCTCCGCGGTGACGCCGTCCACGTAGCTCGGGTCTCCCTGCCGGCGGCTGTGTCCCACGATCGCGGCGATCTCTTTCTCGGTGACCCACGCGCCCTGGATGCGGCGGGGTCGCGACGAGTTCGCATGCAGGAAGAGCATGTCTCCCTGCCCGACGAGCTTGTCGGCGCCGCCCTGATCGAGGATGACCCTAGAGTCCTGTTGGCTTGCGACGCTGAATGCGATGCGCGACGGGACGTTCGCCTTGATGACTCCGGTGACGACGTCCACCGACGGTCGCTGCGTCGCGATCACGAGATGGATCCCCACCGCGCGGGCCATCTGCGCAATGCGACAGATGGCCGCCTCGACATCGCGCGGTGCGACCATCATGAGATCGGCCAGCTCGTCGACCACGACGAGGATGTACGGAAGCGGACCCGGATCGGGTTCGTCCTCCGAACGTTTGACGAGTCCGCCCCGTGCAACCGCGTCGTTATAGAACTCGAGGTTGCGCATCCCGTAGTGAGCCAGAATCTCGTAGCGCATCTCCATCTCGCGCACGACCCAACCGAGGGCGCTCGCAGCTTTCTTCGGCTGGGTCACGACCGGCGTCAGCAGATGCGGAACGCCCTGAAAGTGTGTTAACTCGACACGCTTGGGATCGATGAGAATCATCCTTACCTGGTCGGGGCGAGCACGCGTGAGGACCGACGTGATCATCGAGTTCATGCACGAAGACTTGCCGGAGTTGGTGGCGCCGGCGATCAACACGTGCGGAAACTCGGTGACGTTCGCCATGACCGCTTCGCCGGAGATATCGACCCCCAGTGCAACCGCGAGCGGATGGCGGTTGCGTTGAGCCTCGGTGCTCTTGAGCACATCTCCTAGAGTCACAATGCGTTTGGTCCGGTTCGGAACCTCGACGCCGATCGCGCTCCGGCCGGGGATCGGCGCGAGAAACCTGAGCTCTCCCGAAGCAAGGGCATATTTGATCTCGTTCGACAACGACAGAACTCGATTCACCTTGACGCCCGGACCTAGTTCGATCTCGAAGCGGGTGACGGTCGGACCGGCGGTATAGCCGGTGACCGAAGCGTCGACGCTGAACTGCGCAAGCGTCTCCTCGAGCGCTCGCTGCGTCTCCTCGACCGAGCGAAGCGACACCTCGCCGCCGGCACCTTGTGCCAGCAGCTCAGGCGGGGGCAACTTGTAATCACCGGAATCGCCGACCGGCATCGCGAGCTGGGTCGGTTTCCCCGCCGGTGCGGGTTCGTCCGCTTCCGTCGCCGCGGCAGTCCGCGCCCCCCGGCGGCGGCGCGGCGACGACGGCTCCGCACTCTCGTTCCGCTCCGACTCTGTTTCTTCGTCCTCCTCTTCGTCGGCAAGGTCCACGCGCGCGGCCAGGCCCATTGCGAAACCGCCGAGCGCGGCGCCTCCCGCACGGAGCAACGACGTAACCCGCGACAGCGGCGTGCGCGTCACGACCATCGCCCCCAAACCGAATAGGGCCAACAGGAGCAGCCACGTCGTCCAAATCCCAACCAGGTTCGAAGCCGGTCGTGCGAGAAGGGCACCCGTGATGCCGCCGATTCGTTCGAGTACCTCGAGGGGCGCAGAGACCGCTTTGTTGCCTCGCATGAGGTGAACCATGGCCGCGACCGAGCACAAGCACAGCATCGAGCCGGCGACGAAGCGGCCGGCGTGACCTCGGAGGCGCGAAACGACGATGAAGATCCCGGCCGCGATGATCACGGCGGGAATGACCGCGGCGAGGGCACCGAACAGCAAGCGGGCGACGTGTTCCATCCCGCCGCCCACCGGGCCGGCGCCGTCTCCGGCAACGCCGGCCGCCGCCACCGCCCCGGCAAATATCGTGAACACGCCCCAAGCCTCGGCCGGAGCCCCCCGGAGCGCGACGAAAGTCCACCTCAGCAACCCCCCTCCGGCGCGCGCCGCGCCGAGAGAGGCGCGTCCGACCGTCGCCGCTACGCCCCGCTGCTTCTTCCGCCGCGGCGCACCCCGCCGCGGCGGGGGCCGCCTCTTGTTCGTCGGACGGCGCGCGTGAGACGGGCGCGGCCTAGATCCCGACCGACCCCTCTTCGACGACGTACGCCGGCGCGAACTTGTCGCCACTGCCTCACCTCGGTGCTTTCTCGTCGACCCGTGCCGGAACCGTTAACAACAGTAACAGTAATGCACACGACGAACAGGATTTTACAGCGGCGCGCCGGGCTCAGACCTCCATCACGATGGGCATGATCATCGGGCGGCGGCGGGTCTCCTGCCACACGAATTCGCCCAATGCGGAGCGGGCGCTCTTCTTGATCGTGGTCCAGTCGGTGACGCGGT
>Ga0247713_1000956_pt1 | contig 15516 bp, 19 predicted proteins | sample 21E_NmetaG_FD_189936 | JGI IMG/M metagenome (GOLD analysis project Ga0247713, IMG submission 189936) | Soil microbial communities from hillslope of Landscape Evolution Observatory, University of Arizona, Oracle, AZ, United States - 2-1-E_N | ecosystem: Engineered > Artificial ecosystem >... | reverse complement strand
TGGATATATCGATATCATATCGTGATATCGGTTCAAGCCTTATCTGGCCTTGCCGCTCATCCGCTCCCGGAACCGACGGGCCCAGCCTGCGATGCCTTTTTGATCGCTGCGCTCCAAAGCCAGGCTGTCGGGCTCGACGTCGCTGGTGATCACCGAGCCGGCTCCGACAATCGCGCCTTCGCCGACGACCACCGGAGCAATCAGGGCGCTGTTGGAGCCGATGAAGGCGCCCGCTCCGATCGTCGTGCGGTGCTTGGCAAAGCCGTCATAATTGCAGGTGATGGTTCCCGCGCCGATGTTGGCGCCCTCGCCGACCTCTGAATCGCCGACATAGGACAGGTGGTTCGCCTTGGCGCCGGCGGCCAGATGCGCATTCTTAAGTTCGACGAAATTGCCGACCCGCGCCCTGGCGCCGACCCGCGTCCCAGGTCTCACTCGGGCGAATGGACCGATGCTGGCTCCCGAACCGATCACCGCCCCCTCGATGTGGCTGAACGCCTTGATGATGGCCCCATCGGCGACTTCGACCCCGGGCCCGAAGACGACGTGCGGCTCCACGGTTACGTCGCGGCCGAGCCGGGTGTCGAACGCGAACCAGACGCTTTCCGGGTCGATCAAGGTGGCGCCTTCGTCGAGGGCGTGCTCGCGCCTGCGCCGCTGCCATTCGAGTTCGAGGTGAGCGAGCTCGGCGCGGCTGTTGACGCCGGCAGCTTCGTACGGATCGCCTTCGATCACGACCGCCTCGCGCCTTTCGGCGGCGGCGATGTTGACGATGTCAGGCAGATAATATTCCTGCGCCGCATTATCGTTGCCGACTTGTCCGAGCCATCGAAACAGGTCGCCGCAGCGCACTGCCATCATCCCGCTGTTGCACAGGGTCACGGCTCGCTCTTCCTCGGTCGCGTCACGGAACTCGACCATCTTGGCGATCCGGTCGCCCTGCCCAAGGATGATTCTGCCATAGGCCGCGGGGTCCGGCGGCCGGGAGGCGAGAACGACCACTCCCGGTCCGTCATCGCCGTCGAGCCGATCGAGCATTCGAGTCAGGGTCTCGGGCGCGACGAACGGCGTGTCGCCGTAAAGGACGAGGACGGCGCCCTGGTAGCCGGCGAGCGCGTCGCGCGCCTGGAGGACAGCATGGGCCGTGCCCTTCTGCTCCGCCTGGTGGGCGACGGTGACGTCGCGGCCATTGAGCGCGACCTCGACCTGGTCGCGGCCCTTGCCGACGACGACGACCCTCTTCTCCGCTCCGAGCCCGTCGACCCGGTCGAGCAAATGGAGAAGCAGCGGCCTTGCTGCGATCGGATGAAGCACCTTGTGCGTGTCGGAACGCATTCTCGTGCCCTGTCCGGCGGCCAGGATCACGACTGCGAAACTCTGCGGCCTGTTCATAATGGCGGGAGCAATGGCACGGCACCGACGGGAGCGCCAGTGGCCCCCATTTCCGGAATCGAAAAGGGGCGGCAACCTGCAAGGCGCCGCCCCGATCGAAAGCGTGGATCGCCCCTAAAAGGCGTCGAAATAGGCCTCGTTACCGACAAAGCCCATCTTGTCGACCCGCGCCCGCTTGGTGATTGCAAGCACCTGGTCGACCAGTTCATAGCGGGCCGTCGGCTCGGGCTGCAGATGGAGCTCCGGAGTCGGATTCATTTGCTGGGTCTGGTCGAGATAGAGCCGCAGCTGCTGCTGGTTCACCGGAGTGCCGTTCCACAGGATTTCGCCGGCCCCCGTGACGACGATCTTGTTCTTGACCGGGTCGATCGGCGGCGGGTTCGTCTGATCCGTGTTCTGCGGCAGGTCGAGCTTCACCGCATGGGTCTGGATCGGGATGGTGATGATGAACATGATCAGAAGCACCAGCAGAATGTCGATGAGCGGGACGACATTCATGTCCATCATCGGAATGCCTTCCTCGTTATTGCTGGTGGTTTGCTTCGCCATGGCGATAGTCTCCTAAAACGCTACTCAGCCGCCGCGAGGAAGCGGTTCTGAAATGAAGCCGACGCGCGCGAAGCCGGCGCGCTGCATGGTGAAGATGGCTCCGCCGATGCATCGGTAATGGGTGTCGACGTCGCCGCGGATATGGACCTCTGGCATCGTCTCCTCGGTCAGATTGTCGACGCCGCCGACCCGCTCGATCTCGGTCTCCAGCTTGTTGACCGCCCGGTCGAGCAGCTCTTGGGCGTTAACCTGCTGAAGGTTCCAATATACTTCGCAGCTTCCGTCCGGGCCATTGCGAACCGACAGGTTCACATTTTCCGGCTTGGTCGTGGTCGGCTCATATTCGACCTGCGGCAAAGTCAGCGGAACCGATTCCAACACCACCGGAACGGCGATGATGAAGATGATCAGCATGACCAGCATCGTGTCGGCCAGAGGGATGACGTTGATGTCGGAGATCGCTTCGTCTTCGTCGCCCTCGCCGCCTACTCTCATTCCCATTGCAACTGCACCTTCAATCTATGGGCCGGTTCGGTGGCCGGGAACGGAGCACCGCTCCCGGCCGTCATTGTCCGTTCTTAGGCCGTGGGCGTCTCGGCGCCGGTGCGAGCAGGCTCGCCCGGCCGCTGGGTCGGGGTCGCTCCGGTTCGCGCCTGCGCGGTGCCCTTGGTCGCGGGACCGGCGAACAGCGGCTTCACCGCGCCCTTCGACATCATGAAGCCGTGCACGTCGTTGGTGAACGCCGCGAGGTCTTCCATGATCGACTTGTTGCGGCGAATCAGCCAGTTGTAGGCAAGCACGGCGGGGACCGCGACGACCAGGCCGAGCGCGGTCATGATCAGCGCCTCGCCAACCGGGCCGGCGACGGCGTCGATCGACGCCTGACCGGCGGCGCCGATCTTGATCAGCGCCCTGTAGATGCCGACGACGGTTCCGAACAGGCCGATGAACGGGGCCGTCGAGCCGACCGTGGCAAGAAAGGCCAGACCCTCGGCGAGGCGCGAGCCGATCGCGCCCTGGCTGCGCGCCAGGCTGTTGGTCATCCAGTCATGCTGGTCGATCGGGTCGGTCAGCTTGCCATGCTGTTCTTCCGCCACGAGCGCATCCTCGACGATCGAGCGATAGGCGCTGCGCTGCTCGAGCTTGTTGGCAGCCTCGCGGAGATTCGGCGAGTTCCAGAAGCTCGCCCGGACCTTCCGGCCCTGGCTGATGATCTTCTGCTGCTGCATCAGCTTGGTGAACAGGATGTAGAAGGAAACGACCGACATCAACACCAGGATGAGGAAGGTCGTCCAGGCGATGACACCGCCCTGGTTGAGAGCCGGCAAGAGGCCGTAGGGATTTTCGCCGTGGGCAGCGGCTGCAGCTAGGAGATGGACCATGTTCGTCTACTTTCCTCTCAAGAAAACCTGAATCGCGCGGCGTGCTATTGCAGGCGCCAAACGATCCGTTGGGTATGTGTGTCCGAAGTCGGGTTGCCGTTGCTGTCGCGAGCGGGCGTGAAGCGCGCCCGGCTGGTCAAGATCCGGCAGGTCGTGCTGTCGAGAGTCCGCGAACCGCTGGACCCCGTGACGTCGCAGCCGGTGACTCGGCCGTTGGCGCCAATCGCCAGTCGGACAGTCACCGTGCCCTGCTCGTCCCGCTCGATCGCGCTTTGCGGATAGTCGTCGTTCCGGATCAGGCCCTGCAGGCTGCCGACGGCGCTCTGCGCCTGCACCTGCTTGACCGGTGGCGGAGGCGGCGGCGGCGCAGGCGGAGCCGGCGGCGCGACCGGAGCGGTCGGAGTGACGACCGGCGGCGGTGCGACCGGGGTCGACACGATCGGCGGCGGAGCGACGTTGGTTCGCACGATCGGCGGCGGAGCGACGACCGGCGGCGGAACGTCCGGAACCCTCTCGGGCGGGGGCGGCGGCTTCTCCTCGGGAGGCGGCGGCTCTTCCTCGACGTTGAAGGTCTTCAGGTCCTCGGCGGCCTTTTTGATGACGTTGTAGGCCAGGCCGGTGACGATCCCGTAACCGAGCACTGCATGCAGGATAGCGACGATTATGATCGCCGCCGTGCGGTTGCCGCTCATTTCTTTACGTTGGGCGTAGGCCATTAACCCGACATTCTCCTCGACACGCCGCGAGTTTCCCCGCGACCAGACCGGGCGTTTGGACGCGCGCCCTGCCCTGCTGATTGGCGCGGCTGATGTATCATCATATCATCCGCCGCAAGCGCGCTTCCTTATCGCTGCCATTATTACCGTGCAACGACTTTTGTTCCCAATGACTCGATAACAGGGTCACCCTGCCGGCGCCGGGCCGTCGAAGGACGCGATTTCAACTCCGACCCCGCGGGCGTCCGGATAGATGTCCGGTTTCGCCGTCGCGACGCGAAGGGCGCGGACTCCGCGAAGCGCTGCGACGCGCTGGAAGATGGCGTAAGCCAGTGTCTCCTGGAGGTTGTAGCGGCGCCCGGTGGCGAGCTGCTCGACTTGCGCCTTGAGGAAATCATAGTCCCAGGCGAGGCCCGGATCGTCGTCCGGCGGGGGGAGCGGGTCGTCGAGCCAGATCTCGACCGTGACGAGCAGCCGCTGCGGCCTGCCGATTTCGTAATCATGGAAGCCTATGTCGGCCATGACCTCCAGTCCGTCGAGCAGGATTCGCGACGAGCGCACCACAAGCCATTCGGGAATAAGGCCCTCGAGCGGGCGTTCCGGGGTCAAGATGCACCTCCCTCGTCGAGAAACTGGACGTCGCGCTCGAGTCCGAGAAACCGATGCCCGCCGTCGATGGTCAAAATCTGCCCGGTGATCACCGGTGATTCGGCCAGGAAACGGATCGCCGCGATCACATGCTCCGGCTCGACTCCCCGGCCGAGCGGGTTGGCGGCGTGCATGCGCTCGAAATTCCTTTCGCTCTGCCCCGCCGATCGAAGCATCAGCGCGGGAGCGATTCCGTTCACCCGGATCCCCTTGGGCGCAAGCGACCTTGCAGCAAGCTCGGTCAGTCCGGCCAGCGCCTGCTTGGAAAGCGTATAGCTGAGGAAGTCGGCATTCAGGCCGGAAAGCTTTGAATCGAGCAGGTTGACGACGAGCGCCTCCTCTCCGGCCCGGTGAGCATGGGCCAGCGCCGAGGTCAGCAGCAGCGGCGCCCGGACGTTGACCGCCATGTGGCGGTCAAACTCGTTCGGGCCGGGCTCGCCCAGCGAATCCCAGGCAAAACGGGCTGCATTGTTTACCAGCAGCCGAACCGGCGGAAGCCCCCGTGCCGCTGCAAAAATGCGCGTCGCGCAATCCTCCTGGCCAAGATCGGCCACTGCCTTGACCGTCCCGTCAGGCGCGTCGTCCTGCGCTCTTCGCACATGGGCGACCACCGTCCAGCCGTCCGCCAGAAGCGCTTCGGCAATGGCCCGGCCGACACGCCTGGCCGCGCCGGTGACGATGGCGGTACGGGGCTCTGCGTCCATGTCTTCCTGTTGTCATTGCGATCGCGGGGAAGCAATCCGGCAGCGCAAATCGATTGCGTCGTCGCCCCGCTCCTCGCAAATGACCGCCAATGCCCGAGACACGTCCCCCGATCGAGCTCGCCGGACTCAGCCTTGCCGATCTCGACAGGATGATCGGCGAACGCCGGTTGCCCCCGGTCGACCAATGGGACCCGCCCTATTGCGGCCACAGCCGAATGCGAATCGCTGGCGACGGCACCTGGTATCACGAAGGACGCCCGATCCGCCGGCCGGCCATGGTCCGGCTCTTCTCGACCGTCCTGCGCCGTGAGCCGGACGGGCGGCACATGCTGGTAACTCCGGTCGAAAAGCTGGAAATCGATGTCGACAGCTGCGCCTTTCGAGCGATCGCCATGGAAAGCGAAGGCGAACGACAGGATCGCCGGATCGCCCTGAAGCTGGACAGCGGCGACGCGCTTATCCTCGGGCCGGATCACCCGCTTCGGATGGAATCCGGCGACCATGGCCCAAGGCCGCGGGTCGCGGTTCGTCATGGGCTCGAGGCCGAGCTTGGTCGTGCCGTCTATTACGAGCTCGCGGAAATCGCTTTGGCCGAAAACAATCAGCCGCCCGGAGTTTGGAGCGAAGGCGCATTCTTTCCGCTCGTGCCCGCGACATGACGCTCGCCGATCGGCTGCGCTCGGCGGTTCGCCAGCCCGCCCCGGCCGGGCTGCTTGCCGGCGACCTTCCCGAGCAAGCCTCGACCCAGGTCGAGGCTGCGGTCCTCGTCGCGGTGACCGACCGGCCCGATCCTGGATTGATCCTCACCGTCCGGCGGGATGATTTGCGAACCCATGCGGGCCAGATCGCCTTTCCTGGCGGCCGAATCGATGCCGGGGAAACCGCCAGCCAGGCAGCGGTGCGCGAGGCCTGGGAAGAGCTCGGGCTCGATCCGGCGTCGGTCGAGCCGATCGGCGAGCTCGATCGCTACCGGACGATCACCGGTTTCCTCGTCACTCCGGTGCTCGCCGTCGTTCCGCCCGACCTGCCGCTGGTGCCGCACGATGGCGAGGTCGCCGATTGGTTCGAGGCGCCGCTCGCCTTCGTCACCAATCCGGCCAATCATCGCCTGGACAGCGCGCTGTTCGCTGGGCGGCAGCGCCATTATTACCGGATCGACTGGAACGGCAGGCCAATCTGGGGGGCGACGGCGGCAATGTTGGTCAATCTGTCTCGAAGGCTCGACTGGCGGTGAAGCTCGACGCCGCCCGCTTGCGCCGCCGCCGCGGAATGCAGCGGCTCCTCGCCGCCCTTGGCGGCGACGAGGGCCTGACTCGCTATGTCGGCGGAGTGGTTCGCGACGAATTGCTCGGACTGCCGGTAAGCGACATCGACCTTGCAACCAGGCTAATGCCCGATGACGTCGTTCGCAGGCTCGAGGCTGCCGGAATCAAGGCCATTCCGACCGGAATCGACCATGGGACCGTCACCGCGGTGAGCGATCGCCAGCCGGTCGAGATCACCTCGCTTCGCCGCGACGTGACGACCGACGGCCGGCGCGCCACGATCGCCTATACCGACGATTGGCAGGAAGACGCGGCGAGACGCGACTTCACCATCAACGCCCTGATGGCCGACCCCCTGTCAGGCGAAATCCACGATTATTTCGGCGGCATCGCCGATCTGAAGCAGCGCCGGATCCGCTTCATCGGCGAGCCTCTCGCGCGAATTGCCGAGGATCACCTGCGAATCCTGCGTTTCTTTCGCTTCCACGCGCGATTCGGCGCCGGCCCGCCCGATTCCGCCGCGCTCGACGCTTGCGCCAGCCGCGCCAACGACCTGATGGCGCTGTCCCGCGAACGAATCGCCGACGAACTGATCAAGCTCCTTTCGGTCGAGGATCCCGGCGAGACTGTCGAGGTGATGATCGGCAATGCCATCCTGCGGCCCGTCGTGCCGGAAATCGGCGGGCCGGGCCTCGACCGGTTGCGAGCACTGATTGTGGCCGAACAGCAAGCCGGGATGGCCATCGACCCGCTGCGCCGGCTTTCCGCCCTGCTTCCCGCGGACCCGGCGATCGCCGAGAAAGTCGCTTCTCGCCTCAAATTGTCGAACAAGGCGAAAAAGCGCCTTGCCAGCGCGGCCGACCCGGATCTCGGCCGGTCGCCCCGCGCCCTCGCTTACCGTCTCGGGGTTGAAGGCGCGGTCGACCGGCTCCTGATCGCGGGCCGGACAAGCGATGCCGCCGCGATAGCGGACTGGCAGGTGCCTCGGCTGCCAATCGGCGGCGGCGCCTTGATTGAGCGGGGCCTGCCGCAGGGGCCGATCGTTGCCCGAACGCTGAGATTGCTCGAAGACCGCTGGATCGCGGCCGGCTTCCCGACCGGCCCGGACTTTGAGCGACTACTCGACGAGGCGCTCGAGGCCTCGCGATAGTCGGCAACACCATCGACGCATGGTTAACCGAACGGTGACCCTCGTCTGCTAGGCAAGGCTCCCAATCGGGAGCTGAAGCTAGTGAGGCGCTTTGCCACGGCCGTCGGAATCGCACTCGCGCTCGTGCTGGCGCCGTCGAGCGCGGCTGCCCAGCAGGCGACCGCCAACGCCACCGTCCAGGCAAGCGTCGTCAAGCCGCTTATCCTCACCTGGGTTCAGGATCTCGACCTCGGCACCGTCCTTCTCGGGACCGGAAGCTGGTCGACCGCGACCGTCAGCCTGTCGCGCAATGGCGGCTTCACCTGCGGAGCCAACCTCACCTGTTCCGGCGCCCGGCAGGTCGCGATTTACAATGTTTCGGGAAGCAACAAGCAGGTCGTCCGGATCAACGCTCCGAACGTCAGCCTCGTCAATCAGGCCGACCCCGCTCAGACGCTGACCTTGGTGGTCGACAAACCAGCCTCGGTCACCCTCACCAATTCCGGGCCGCCCGGAAGCAATTTCTCGCTTGGCGGGTCGATCACCCTCAGTTCGGCCACGGCTGCCGGAACCTATGTCGGCACGTTCAATGTCACTGTAGAATATCAATGACCAATGCGGTCATTGCATGGTACGGCTTCCCGCGACGGGGGCTGTATGCGTACGTACCGATTGTATCGGATCGACGGTTCCGGGCGGATTGAATCGGGCACTGTCATAGACGCGTCCGACGACGATGACGCCATCGCTCAGGCATCGGTCATGCTGGAAGGCCGGCGGGGCGAATTGTGGCTCGGCCAGAAGCTGGTCAACAGCTTCCCCGCCAATCGCTGAGGTTCAATTTTCCTCGAAGTAACGCTGGCCGCGCGCTTTCATCGCTCCTTCGAGCAAGCGTTCCGAAGTTTCCTCGGCCGCGTCCGGGGTGAACCGGACATCGACCGCTTCGGGCCCCTTCATCCGCACGGCTCCATCTTCGGCCTCCACAATGCTTGGCTCATCGTAAATCCTGCCGCTCTGCATGATATCTCCCAGTCGACCCCCTCATCGGCTTTGCGAAAAAATGATCGCAGACTGCCAAACGACTGCTGGCGGCCGCTGTTGCTGTTGTTGCGCTTGTGGAGCGACGAATACTTGCCGCTCGGCGGCCCTCAGAGCCAGAAGGGGCCGCGATACCGCTTAGAACATGCTTTCGGACGAAAATTGCGCTCCGGCCTTGCCGTCCAGCGCCCAGCGCACCTGGGCGTCGATGGTGCCTACGCGCGGAATGGCGATGCGAACGCGCTCGCCGATCCGGAACGTATCGCCCGCCTCGATCCGGCACCCCTCATAGGAGAGGTTGGTGAGCGTGACCGTCACCTTGTCGCCGTCGGTGCGGTGAATGACCGCGTCGATGCGCGCGTCCTGGCGATCGTTGCGCGACACCCAGCCGTGAATGCGTTGCTGCTGCATTCCCAATCCCCACCAACAGTCGCCAGAGCATAGGGCCACCGGGTAAAGAGAGGATTAATCAGGGAAAAATGCGCGCCAGCGATGTGCATCCAGTGGCTTTGAAGCCGGCCGGTTCACCCCCGCTTGCGCGACTTCCAATATTCGAGCGCCGCCTCGGCCTCGAGCGGCTTGGCGAAATAATAGCCCTGGCCGCTCGCGCAGCCGAGGGTCGCCAGGGTCGTGGCGAGCTCGACCGTCTCGATTCCCTCCGCCGTGGTCGACATGCCAAGAGCATCGGCGAGGCTGAGAACCGCTCGAACGATGGCGACGCTGTCCGGGTCAACCATCATTCCCGACACGAAGCTTCGGTCGATCTTGAGCACGTCGATCGGCAGTCGCTGAAGATAGGCGAGGCTGGAATAGCCGGTGCCGAAATCGTCCATCGCCACGGTGGCGTCGAGCGCCTTCAACGCGTCGAACACCCGCGTCGCCCGGCCCGGGTCCTGGACGATCGAGCTTTCCGTTAGCTCCAGAGTCAGGCGATTGCCGGTCAGCCCGCTCGACCTCAGCGCGCTGCCGACGACGTCGGCGATATTGTCGCGGGCCACCTGGATCGCCGACAAATTGACCCCGACGTAGAGCGGAAGCTCCTCGCCGGTCTGCCGGTCCCAGTCGGCAAGGGTCTGCGTTGCCTTGTCCATCGCCCAGCGGCCGAGCTGCAGGATCAGGCCCGATTCCTCGGCGACGGGGATGAATTCGGCCGGGCTGATCTCGCCGCGGTCCTCGTGGCTCCAGCGCGCTAGCGCCTCGAAGCCGGCGACCTGGCCGGACTTGAGGTCGATCAGCGGCTGATAGAAGAGCTGGAGCTGGTCCTTGTCGAGCGCTCGGCGAAGCTCGGTCTCGATCGAGAAGCGGCGGCGAGCCAGGCTCGCCTCCTTGGGTTCATAGACTTGCGGCCGGCCGGCCTGCTTGGCCTGCTTGACCGCGAATTGCGCGTTTCGAAACAGCTCCTCGGCATCCTGGCCGGTCTGCATCAGCGCAATGCCGATGGCGCATTCGACCCGGATTTCGAGTTCCGAAAGCTTGAACGGCGCCGACATGACCTCCTGGATCCGCTCGGCGGTCTTGAGCGCGTCGGCGACGCCCCGCCGAAGCGAGACGAGAATCCCGAATTCGTTGCCGCCGGTCCTCGCCAGAACGTCGCCTCCGCGCAAGGCGGAGATCAGCCGCCGGGCGAAGGTGATCAGCAGCTCGTCTCCGGCAAGGCTGCCCATGCTCTCGTTGATCCGGCTGAATCGGAGCATGTCGACGATCAGCACGGCGTGATCGCAGTCGCGTGCGACCTTGTCGCCTGCTTCCTCGATCGTCTCGGTGAAGGCGAGACGGTTGGGCAGGCCGGTGAGGCTGTCGCGCAACATCTCGGCGCGAAGGGCTCGCTCAGCCTGCACCTCGAGCGTCCGGTCGACCACGCTCAGCAGGCATCGCGCCTCGCCCTCGGCGGTCGGCGGAAGCGGTGCCAGCTTCAGCTTGAGGAATCGGCGCTCCGGCCCATCGCCCTCACCCAGATCCAGCTCGTCGGCGGCATCCGATGGGCTGGCGAGAAAGGCGCGGATGAAAGCGCCGCCGGGGCCCTGAGCATAATTGCGGAACATCTCGACGAAGGAAACCTGGTCCCCGTGGCATCCAGCGAGCGCGAGAAAACGCTGATTGAGGGCATGCACCCACAATTTTTCGCCGCGGATGGAAAAGATGCCAGCCGCGATCGGAAGAGCCTCGATCAGGCAGTGGTCGTCATCGCCTCCAACCGGAACCACCTCGAAGGGCGGCCGCACGGGGCGCGCCGAAGCGCGCTCGCCGACGGGTTGAGAGGCAGCCTGCATGGCGAAGCTATTACGCCCACGAGGTTAACTCCCGGTATCCAAGCCCTGTTACGCTGGATTGTTGATCGAAATTGCTCCACAATCAGCAAAAGCGGTTGTTTCTCGGGAATCCGATAGGCGGCATCCGCCCGGCCGCCCCCCGCGCCGCTCGCCATGGACTGAGGTCGCTCTCCGTCCGAACCCGCCCGGATTCCCCGCCGAGCATCCAGCTCAGGCCATCGGCAAGCCGGAAGGCGAGCACGTCGCCCAGCCCGCCGTCGCGATAGCGCTGCAGCGTTACTCCCTGGCCTCGGCCAAGCTCGGGCAGCTCGCTAAGCGGGAAGACCAGCATTTTCCGGTTCTCGCCGATGACCGCGACCGCGTCGGCGCCCTCCGGGATCGGCCGGACGACGGCAACCTGCGCTCCGGGCCGCAGGTTGACCAGCTGCTTGCCCTTGCGCGTTTCGGCCAGCGTTGCCTCGCCGCTGGTGACGAATCCCCGCCCGTCGCTCGATGCGACCAGCAATTTCATATTCGGCCGGGCGACCATGAAGGCGGCGATCCCGACCTCGGCGTCTAGGTCGATGAACAGCCGGACCGGTTCGCCGAAGCCGCGGCCGCCGGGCAGCTTGTCGCCGCTCAGCGTATAAACCCGGCCATTGGCGGCGAACAGCGCCAGCCGGTCGGTGGTCTGGGCATGGAAGTGGACGCTCGGGCCATCGCCTTCGCGCCACTTGAGGTCGGCGATCTCCTCGAGCGCGACATGGCCCTTCATCGCCCGGATCCAGCCGCGCTGCGACAGGATCACAGTGATCGGCTCCTTCTCGATCATTGCCGACCAGTCGATCTCCCGAGCCGTCGGAGCGACTTCCTCGATCCTGGTCCGGCGTTCGTCGCCGAACTTGTCCTTGACCGTCCCCAGCTCTTTCTTGAGCCTGGTGCGCTGGCGCCCCGGGCTCTCGATCAACTTGGCGAGCTCCTCGCGTTCCTTCGACAGCCGGCCGCGCTCGCGGCCAATTTCCATCTCCTCAAGCTTGCGCAGCGAGCGAAGCCGCATGTTGAGGATCGCCTCGGCCTGGCGGTCGGAAAGCGAGAATTCGGCGATCAGCACCGGCTTGGGCTCGTCCTCGCCTCGGATGATTGCGATCACCCGGTCGAGGTTGAGATAGGCGACCAGGAAGCCGTCGAGCAGCTCCAGCCGCTCGTCGATCTTGCCGATCCGCACCTGGCTCTTGCGAACCATTACCTCGACCTGGAACTGGAGCCAGGCCGACAGCGCCTCCCGAAGGCTCATCACCAGCGGCGTGCGATTGGAATCGAGCACGTTGAGATTGAGCGGAAAGCGCACCTCGAGATCAGTCAGCCGGAACAGGCTTTCGGTCAGAAGTTGCGGATCGACCGTCCGGCTGCGGGGCTCGAGGATCAGCCGGACCTGCTCGTCGCTCTCGTCCTTGACGTCGGCCAGGATCGGCAGTTTCTTTTCGGCGATCAGGGCTGCGATCTGCTCGATCAGCTTCGATTTCTGAACGCCGTAAGGCATTTCGCTGACCAGCAGGTGCCAGCCGCCGCCTTTCTCCTTCTCGACCTCGACCCGCGCCCTGAGGCGGAAGCTGCCGCGGCCCGTCGCATAAGCGTGGGCGATCGTCTCGCGGCTGTCGACCAGCACTCCGCCGGTCGGAAAATCGGGCCCGGCGACGAAGTCGAGGAGCGCCCGGTCCTCGGCCCTGGGATTGTCGATCAGGTGGATTGCGGCATCGAGCAATTCGGTCACATTGTGGGGCGGGATCGACGTCGCCATCCCAACCGCAATCCCTGACGCTCCATTGGCGAGCAGATTGGGGAACAGCCCGGGAAAGACCTCGGGCTCTTCCTCCTCGCCATTATAGGTCGCCCTAAAGTCGACCGTGCCCTCGTCGAGCCCGGCCATCAGCGCCATTGCCACCGCGGTCAGCCGAGCCTCGGTATAGCGGTAGGCGGCGGCGTTATCGCCGTCGATGTTGCCAAAATTCCCCTGGCCGTCGACCAAAGGATAGCGGAGCGCGAAATCCTGGGCGAGTCGGACCATCGCGTCATAGACCGACTGGTCGCCGTGCGGGTGATATTTGCCGATGACGTCGCCGACCACCCGGGCGCTCTTCTTGAACGCCCCGGCCGGGTCGAGCCGCAGCAGCCGCATCGCCCAGAGCAGCCGCCTGTGGACCGGCTTCAATCCGTCGCGAACGTCGGGAAGCGAGCGGGCGGTGATCGTCGAGAGCGCATAGACGAGGTAGCGCTCGGAAATGGCGGCATCGAACGGGACTTCGATTTCGGAATCGGTGGGTTGCATGACCCTTGACTAGCAAGCCCCGGCCGCTCCCGCCACGGCGGCTTTGCACACATTCCCGATGGCGATCGGGGAACACCGGCAGGCGCCAGGCTTTGTGCCTCCGTCCCACACAAGAGGAGAGTGACGTGAAGAAAACGGCACTTGTCTTTGCCGCGGCCGGCACTGCCGCTTTGGCCGCTGGCTGCGCGACCAGGTCCGAGCCTGTGCCGCCTGTCGCAATGGTCGATCCCGCCTCTCCACTGGCTGCGCCGACCTACATGCGAATGGCCGCGAGCAGTGATCTGTTCGAAATCCAGTCGAGCCAGCTGGCCCTCCAGATGTCGCAGAACGCGGCGGTGCGAAGCTTTGCCCAGATGCTGATCGGCGATCACTCGCGGATGAGCAGCCTGATGATGGCCGCGGCACAGTCGGCCGGGCTCATGCCGCCGCCGCCTGCGCTCATGCCCCATCACCAGCAGATGCTCGACCAGCTGCGCATGGCCCAGCCGGGAACCTTCGACATGGCGTACCAGAACGCCCAGGTCGCCGCCCACCAGGAGGCGCTCACGCTCCACCAGAATTATGCGAACGGCGGCGACCATCCGACGCTTCGGGGCATTGCGGGCCAGGCTGTTCCCGTCATTCAGGGCCACCTCAACCATGCCCAAATGTTGTCTGCGCCGCCTCCGCCGCCGCCCACGGTACCCGAATATCGTCCGCCGCGGCCAGGAGAGCGCGGCTAGCCCTGCGCCAGATCAGGCGGTCCGACCGGCATCGGCCATGCGCCGGTGCATGTCGACTGCCTCGGCATGGGCCTGGTCCATTGCCGCCAGCAGCCATTCGCGGAAGCGCTTGACCTTGGGCACCATCCGCCGCTCCGCGGGATAGACTAGCCAGTAGGACCAGCCGCGGCTTGAGACGCAATCGGCAAACGGCATCACCAGCCGCCCCTGCGCGATGTCGCCGGCCCAGAGGAACGGGGTCAGCAACGCAAAGCCTTGGCCGCCCATCGCCGCGTGCCCTTCATTCGCCTGGTTGTCGAGGCGGATTCCGCCACGCGCCGAAGGCTCTTCGGAGCCTACGCCCCATTCGGCGAACCAATGTGCCCACCAGCGGTCCTGGGCGCTGATCAGCGACAATTTGGGCAGGTCGCCGCGCTCGATCGGCCGCCCCAGCTTGCGCTCCGCCTCCGCCAGGCAGGAAGGCGAGGCCATCGGAGTGAACTCGACCCCCATCAATTTGTGCTTCTCCATTCCCTCCCAGCCGCCCGGTCCGGCGCGAATTGCGACATCGGCCTCGCCGGAACGCAGGTCGACCACCGCATTGTCCGTCGCCAGCCGGACAGCGAGGTCGGGATGCTCCATCTGGAAGGCTCCCAGCCGCCAGGCGAGCCAGGTATTGGCGAACGTGTGGGTGGTCGTGACGGTCAGCAGCTGCTCGTCCTCCGATCGGTGGCTGGCGAAGGCCGACTCGATCGCGTCGAACGCCTGGCTCAGCGACGGCAGGAGCCGAGCCCCGAGCGGAGTCAGCCGGGCCCGGCCCCGCTCGCGCACGAACAAAGGGGCGCCGAGCCGGTCTTCGAGCGCCTTGACCTGGTAGGAGACTGCCGCCTGGGTGAGGCCGAGCTCGGCCGCGGCGGCGGTGAAGCTCTCGCGCCGAGCTGCGGCCTCGAAGGCTCGGACAGCGGCGAGCGGGGGAAGTCGGCGCATGGACGTCTATAAGCACAGCTTATGAACTTCGTCGAGCCTTTGATTGGCGCGCGTCGCCCGCCCGACATAGATGGAGCGCACCGCCGGCGGTCGGCCAGACTCCCCTCGACCCCAACCGTCGGCGGCCCATGACGCGACGCAAAGGAAACGAGCATGACTTATGGACTAAGCCCGCGGCTGTTCATCGAGAACGGGCCCGCCGTCCAGGCCGCAAAGGCGATCCAGGCCCGTTCGAGCCGCAACATGCTGCTCAGCTGGCGCAACCTCGACGCCGGCGACCGTTTGGCGCTGATCGAGCGCGCACTGAACCCCGGCGGGACCACGGCCTCGTGCCCGGCCATTTGAGTGACGGACGAAACATGGACCACGTCTGCGCGTCCGAATTGCCCGGGAGCGGCGGCTCGCCTATAGCCGCCGCTCCCTCGATTCC
>Ga0247713_1000955_pt1 | contig 15516 bp, 13 predicted proteins | sample 21E_NmetaG_FD_189936 | JGI IMG/M metagenome (GOLD analysis project Ga0247713, IMG submission 189936) | Soil microbial communities from hillslope of Landscape Evolution Observatory, University of Arizona, Oracle, AZ, United States - 2-1-E_N | ecosystem: Engineered > Artificial ecosystem >... | reverse complement strand
CACCGAGCTCGCGTGGGAGTTGGGTTGTTCAACTCGAAACCTGACCCTATTCCTTCGCTCGGCCAACAACTTCGCGGCGGCCCTCATCGAGCACAGCGCGGACTACGACCGCGCCGCAGAGGTGGCCCTCGACGCGCTGGAGACCGCACACCGAACCGGACGGCGGGATCTGGAAGCGTGGCTCCTTTCCACGCTCGGTGAAATCGACCTCGACCGCGGCAATCTCGATGGGGCAGAAGAATATTTTCGCCGCGGGCTCGAAGCCGGCCGGGAGATCGGGGACCAGCGCGGCTATGCCGACCGTCTCATGCTCCTTGCCGATGTCCGATCGCAGCGCGGCGACCTCGACGCTGCCGAGGCGCTGCTCGAAGAGGCACGGGAGATCTTCGCCCGGAACCCGGAGCCGCGGTTCGAGATGTGGATCGAGATCATCGGGGCGCGGGTGGCGGCCGCGCGGGCCGATCCGGAACGCGCGCTCGCGCTGCTGCAACGAGGGCTCAACGTGATCCCGAGTGACAGCACGGAGTTCGGCCTGCACATCCTCCTCCTGGAGGTAGTCCGCCGGCTCGTGCATCTGGGGAGAAGCGAAGAGGCCAGAGCGTTCGAAAAGCGTCTCGACGGACTCGTCGGGGGCAGGAGGAACATCGAGGCGTTTGCTCTGAACGCGACCGGCCTCCTCGACGACGATCCCGTGATTCTGGAGCGAGCCGCGGAGATCTTCGACGAGCTGGGACAGCGCATAAATCGGGCGCGGTGTCTTGTCGATCTCGGGATGGTGCGCGGGCGGATCGATGGGGATCCCATCCCGGCGCTCGAAGAGGCGCTCGGAATCTTCCGCTCTTGCGGCGCCTTTCTCTACGTCACGGAGACGGAGGACGCGATCCGCGCGCGGGCGGTGGCGCCTAGAATGGACGGGCGTCCGCATGAAGAAAGGAGCGGCAATACATGACCTCTTCCGTAATCGTCTCCACGGCACGCACCGCGATCGGCAAGTTCGGGGGGGCAATCTCTCATATCCCGGCGGTCGAGCTCGGCGCCGCAGCGATCGAGGGTGCGGTTGCACGAGCGGGTATCGAAGGCGAGCAAGTCGACTACGTCATCATGGGGCAGGTCCTTCAAGCAGGCACGGGGCAGATCACGGCGCGTCAGGCGGCCGTGAAAGCGGGCATACCGATGACGACCCCCGCAATCACGATCAACAAAGTGTGTCTCTCGAGCCTCAACGCGATAGCACTCGCCGATCAGCTGATTCGTGCCGGTGAGATCTCGGTCGCGGTCGCCGGCGGCATGGAATCGATGGACCAGGCGCCCTACCTGCTGCCGAAGGCGCGCGGCGGCTACAGGATGGGTGACGGAGCCATCGTGGATTCCATGATTCACGATGGGCTTTGGGACGCATTCAGTCACAAGCACATGGGCGACCAGAGCGACGATGTCAACAACGAGTTCCAGATCAGCCGCGAAGATCAGGATCGGTGGGCCGCCAGGTCGCACGAGCGCGCGCAGCGCGCCACCGAACAAGGATGGTTTGCCGACGAGATCGTCCCGCTCGAACTTCCGCAGCGAAAGGGTGATCCGATTGTGTTTGATCGGGACGAAGGAATACGGCCGGACACCACGATCGATTCGCTCGCGAAGCTAAAGCCCGTGTTCCAGGGCAACGGCACGATCACGGCGGGGAACGCATCGCAGATTTCGAATGGTGCGGCTGCGGTCGTCGTGATGAGTGCAGAGAGAGCAGAGGAACTGGGTATCGCGCCCGCCGCGGAGATCGTCGCAACCGGGATGTCGGCCGACAGGCCGCCGTATCTACACACGGTTCCTGCTCTTGCGGTTCAGTCGGCGCTCAAAAAGGCGGGGCTATCGGCCGCCGATCTCGACCTCGTTGAGATCAACGAGGCGTTCGCCGCGGTCGCACTGCACTCGACGCGCATGTTGTTCAACGGCGACCCTGCGGCCGAGGAGAAAGTCACCGTGAACGGCGGAGCCGTCGCGCTCGGGCACCCGATCGGTGCGAGCGGCGCCAGGATCACGGTGACGCTGCTGAACGAGCTAAAGAGGCGCGGCGGCGGCGTCGGGGGGGCAACGCTGTGTGGCGGCGGTGGTCAGGGCGACGCCATCATCTATCGGGTCCCACCTAGTCGCTGAAGCGTTTGAACAGGTTGATCTTGTCTAGGTGCCTTGCCCGTAGGTCTTCGTCTTCCACGCCCAACCCCTCTTCAGGAGCGAGACAGAGGATTCCCAACTTTCCTTTGTGAAGGTTGTGGTGCACCTGATACGCCGCTTCACCCGATTCCACAAGCGGGTACGTCTTGGACAGGATCGGGTGTATGTGACCGAGATAGGCGAGGCGATTCGCCTCCCACGCTTCCTTGTAGTTCGCAAAGTGGGATCCGATGATGCGTTTGAGATTCATCCACAAGTACCGGTTGTCGTACTCGTGGCGATAGCCGGACGTCGACGCGCACGTCACGACGATGCCACCCTTCTTCGCGACGAATACGCTGGCGCCGAACGTTTGGCGCCCCGGGTGCTCGAACACAATGTCCGGATCCTCACCGACGAACGAGCGTATTTGCTTACCGAAACGGCGGAATTCGGCCATGTCCTGGCGGTCGCCGTCCCAGAAGGCATAGCCTTCCGCCTTCCGGTCGATCACGTGCTCCACGCCGATCTCGTGCAGCAGCTCTACCTTGTCGCGCGATGACACGACGCCGACCGGGATCCCGCCTCCGTTCAACACGTATTGGCATGCGAAACCTCCGAGCCCTCCGGTGGCGCCCCAGATCAACACGATGTCTCCCTGTTTCATACCGGCGCCGTTACGACTAACGAGCATCCGGTATGACGTGGACGACACGAGGCCCAGGCACGCGGCCTCCTCCCACGTCATGTGTCTCGGCTTCGGCATGAGCTGGTTCGACTTCACCATCGCGATCTGCGCCATCCCGCCGAAGTTGCTCTCGAAGCCCCAGATACGTTGCCGCGTGTCGAGCATGGAGTCGTCGTGGCCCTCGTGGCCCTCCATGTCCACGTAGTTGCAATGGACCGTGACGCGATCGCCCGGCTTCCAGCGCGTGACGCCGGGTCCGGTGTCCAGCACGACGCCGGCGGCATCCGAGCCGACCACGTGATAGTCGAGGTTGTGCCGCGCGCTGAGGTCTCCCTCGCGGCCGAAGCGTTCGAGGAACGCGAACGTAGAAACGGGCTGGAAGATCGAGGTCCACACCGTGTTGAAGTTCACCGCCGACGCCATGACCGCGATGCGACACTCGTTCGGTCCGAGGGGAGGCAGCGGCACCTCCTCGACGTGAAGCGATTTGCGCGGATCTCTCTCCTCGAACGAGATCCCTTCGAACATCTCCTGTTCGTCGCGGCGGACGAAAGCCGCCTCGACCGCCTCGGGAAGGTCGACGCCGGCGATGTCTTCGCCCGGCGCGCCGTCGAGGATCAGACTGCGAATCGTCTCGATTGAACCGGCCATGTCCCCTCCTGCCTGCTTCTGGACTCTACGGTCAAGTTTTGGCGTACCTTACCAATGGAGCGGCGCCGGGAGCCGACCCGGCCCCTTGGGGTGAGAGGCGAGTACGATCGAATGGTGGATCAAGGACTGAATTTCGCACTTTCTGAGGAACAAGAGGCATTCCGTCGCTCGGTCCGGCAGTTCGTCGAAGACAAAGTCGCGCCGCGGGCCGCCGAGGTCGACGAAAGCGACGAGTATCCGTGGGACCTCGACGAGCTCATGGTGAAGAGCGGTTTCACGGGGGTGTCCTATCCCGAGGAGTACGGCGGGTACGGCGGCGGGGCCCTCGAGCTCGCCCTGATGATCGAAGAGATCTCCCGCTGGTCGGCCGGGATCGCTCTCGTGTCGGCGGTGAACAAGCTGGGTGCCATCCCGATCCTGCTCGCCGGCACCACCGACCAGAAGAAGCTCGTAAGCGAGGGGATCGCAACCGGCACCCACCGCATGTCCTACTGCCTCACCGAGCCGAATTCGGGCTCGGACGCGGCCGCGATGAAGAGCCGGGCGGTGCGGGACGGAGACGATTGGATCATTACCGGGACCAAGCGCTTCATTACCGGAGCGGGACCGAGCGACCTCTACACGTATTTCGCAGTGACCGATCCCGACGCAGAAAACGGCCGCAACATCACCTGCTTCCTTGTCTCGAGCGACATGAAGGGGTTCGAGCTGGGGCGTAAGGAAGACAAGATGGGAATCCGCGGCTCGCCCACCCGAGAGGTCATTCTCGACGGGGTCCGGGTCCCCAAGGAGAACGTGGTCGGCGAGGTAAATCAAGGATTTCCGATCGCGATGCGCACGCTCGACTTCTCGCGGCCGAGCGTTGCGGCCCAGGCGCTCGGAATTGCGCAGGGGGCGTTCGACTTCGCCGTCGACTACGTGACCGAACGGGAGCAGTTCGGGAAGGCAATCTCCACCTTCCAGGGCATGCAGTTCATGTTCGCCGACATGGCCATGAAGATCGAGACGGCGCGCCTCGCGGTGTACCGGGCGGCAACCGCAATCGACAACTCTCACTGGGACCTCAAGCCGGATCCCTTCGTCTCGTACTGGGCGGCGATAGCCAAATGCTACGCGAGCGATGTTGCGATGGCCGTGACGACGGATTGCGTGCAGGCGCTCGGCGGCTACGGCTACATCAAGGAGTACCCGGTCGAGCGGATGATGCGCGATGCGAAGATCACCCAGATCTACGAAGGAACGAATCAGATCCAGCGGGTAGTCATCGCCCGAAGTGTGTTCCGCGGCAGGTGATGTGGTGAAGGTCGGCATCGATCTTCCCGCCCCTCCCGGGGCGGCCCCGTGGGCCGACGGAGGCTCGGAATGGGTGCGCCTGACGCGGGCGGCGAACGACATAGATGCGCATCTTCTGACCGGCCGGCTTGGTGAGGCGGGCGTGGAGACCCGGTTCGTCAAAGATACGGGGGCACCGGGGTCGTGGCTCTACGGGGGCTCCAACCCGTGGGCACCAGTCACTATCCTCGTTCGTCGCTTTCAAATCGACGACGCACGCGTCGTACTCGCGGAGATCGCGTACGAGAGCCCTGCTCTCGACCCGCATGTCGCCGGAGCCGCCGCACCACACTTTCCCCTTCGCTGGTGGGTCGCCGCTCTCACCCTCGGCGTCCTCTTCTCTGCAGGAGGGCTTGTGCGCGTGGCGCGCATTATCGAAGCGCGCCACGGACGTTGCACCGTCCCGCTCGTTTGCCGCAGCGCGCCCTGATCGGGCGAACGGCAAACCCCCCTTTGCACGACAAGATTTCGTAAAGACGGCAACGTTTGATCGTTGTTGCCACTCATAATCGGTAACAGATGCGAAACCCGTTCAAGAGGAGAAAAAGCGATCCACTCGCGGCCGGGATGTTCCGGAGCGTTCGCACGCGGGAGAAGCGGCCTCGGCTGACTTTTTTGCGCCGGAAGTGGGTTGTGATCTCGCTCGTAATCGTGGTGGGGGTGGGCGGGGTCGGCGGCTACGGGCTGTGGCTCTATTTTTCATTCCAGGGAGACGTCCAGGACGAAGACACCGTGCTCGACAACCGCGTGGACGAACCCGATGCTCCTTTCAACGTCCTCCTGGTCGGTTCCGATTCGCGGGAGGGCCTCACCGAGGAAGAACAGCAGCGTCTCGGCGCCGACGACGAGGCGGGGGGCGTCCGCATAACGGGGGAGCGGGCAGACACGTTGATCTTGTCCCACATCGACCCGGAAACGCAGAAGGTCACGATGGTGCAGTTCCCGCGCGACCTCTATATCCAGCGCGCCGACGGAACCAAAGGTCGAATCAACGAGGCGCTGCAGGTCGGACGGACCGCCTTGATCAACACAGTCGAGGGGGTGACGGGTCTTCAGATCAGCCACTACGTACAGGTGAATATCGCCGGGTTTCGCGACCTTGTGGATGCTATCGGTGGGGTCGAGGTATGCGTTGCGGAGGCAATTCCGTTCGATCCCGCCACCGGGATCGAGGTGACGGAAGACGAGGTCGGCATGGTCGAGTTCGACGGCGACCGTGCGGTGCGTTTCGTGCGATCGCGCAAGGCTTTCGGCGAGGGAGATCTCGCGCGTATCCAAAATCAGCAGAAGTTTCTCGCCGCGGCGATCAACAAGATCACATCTCCCGCGACGTTCTTGTCTCTCGGCAAGATCCTGGACCTCAAGAACGTCGCAGGCAAAAACCTCGCGGTGGATCGCGACACCGACCTGCGCGAGCTGTATCGCATCCTCCAGAGGTTCCGTTCCTTCGACCCCAAGAACTACGAGGCCTACACCGTGCCGAACCTAGGTCCCGCCGAGATCACGACCGGGTCCGGGGCCGAGCTGAGCGTCGTGGAGCCCGATTCGGAAGCGATGAAGGTGTTGTTCGATGCGATCGCGCGAAACGAGTCGCCCGCGTCGGCAGATACCGTTCCCGACATAGATCCCGCCACCATTCGGGTGGCCGTCTTGAACGGGACCGGCGAGGACGGAGTCGCCCAGAAGGCCGCCGATGCGCTCATCGCGGCGACGCGGCGCGCCGACGGTGCGATCCAAGTCGAGGAGGTCGCAAACGCCGACCGGTCGAATTACAAAGAGACCGTCTTGGTGTTCGACCAAGACACCGAGGCGGAGAACATGGCGAAATATTTGGCGGCCGCAATTCCGGGGGCGCGCCTCAAAGACGGCGCCACCGCCTTGGGCGTCGACGTCGAGGTGATTGTGGGACGTCGCTTCGAGACGGAGAGGATCGTGCAGATCCTGCCGCTTCCGATCCCGATTCCGGGCGAGCTGCCGGAAGCCTGCCGCACCTGATCATCCCCGGGCTCAGGGGGAGGGCGCGCCCTCGAGGTCGAGCAGGAACTCCTTCTTGGCGAGCCCGCCGGTGTAGCCGCCGAGGGCGCCGCCGGTCCGCACGACCCGGTGGCACGGCACGACGATGGGAAGCCGGTTCGAGCCCAGCGCCCGGCCGGCGGCCCGAACCGCCCGCTCGTTTCCCGCCCGGGTGGCCACCTCACGGTAGGAGACGACTCGTCCGTACGGGATGCGCGCCGTGGCCCGAAGCACCTTCTCGGTGAAACCCCGGGCCAGCGACCAGTCCAACGGCTGGTCGAATCGGGTGCGGCGGCCGGAGAAGTACTCGTCGAGTTCCCGTCGGACTCCGTCGAGCCGCCGGGGCAGCAGCAGGATGCGGGGGGAAAGCCGGTGCGCGAGGTCGGCGAGAATGCGCTCTTCGTCGTCCTCGACGTACGCCAGCGTGACCAGCCCCGCGTGCGTGGCGGCAATCAGCAGCAGCCCGAGCGGAGAATCGAAATGCGCGTAGGCGACATCGACCACCCCGGCTGCATCTGCCCGCTGCAGCGCGCGCTCCGATGCCGCTCGTACATCCACCTCGATCTCTTGCCGCAAGGCATCTTCGATCCGGTTCACGGCTTCCACTCCTCTCTGAGGGCCTTGAGCCCTTCGTGGACACTTCGGCGGGCCGCCGGCTCGGAGCAGTCGAGCACAGCTCCGATCTCGCGGTAGGGAAGACCTCCGGCAAAACGGAGGAAGACGGCGCCCTTTTGCTTCGGGGGAAGACGGCCGACCAGGGTCCATACTTCTCCCACGGCGTCATCGGTCGCGGCCGCCCGGTCCGGCACCGCCGCCACCGGGACGGGCGCCCGCGCCCGCCGGCGCGCCGCGTCGATCGCCTTGCGGTGGGCGATCGTAAGCAGCCACGCCCGGAGGTTGCTCGAATCGGTCAGGTCCGGGTAGGCCCGCAGGGCCGCGACCATGGTTTCTTGGAAGCAGTCCTCGGCCTCGAGCCGACCGCATATCGCGGTCAGAAACCGGAGGACGTCTCCGGCGTGATCGTCGAGAACCTGCTGAAAAGGCGGGTGCATACGCCTAGAACGTACGGGAGGCCCGGATCGTGAGAATCACGAGCCCACGCGTAGGTTTTCGGAATCTTAAGGAGAATAATGGGGTTCTAAACTTCGTCGGATCGAGTTTCAGGAAATCGAATTTCAGGAAAAGGAGCCACTGTGACAGGACGACGTGTGGGGGCCGCGGTCGCCGCCCTTCTGCTGGCGATGGTGGCGAATGCCGCCGCCGCCGAAGTGACCCCGACCCCGGCGGTTGCTCTCCCCGGTGCCGGCGATGTCATCGCCGGCGAATACATCGTCGTTCTGAAGAACGGGGCCGCACCACGGCGCGCCGCGACGCGCCATGCCCGCGTGTTCGGGCTGAATGTCGGTCACGTCTACCGGCACGCCCTCAAGGGTTACTCGGCGCGCATCCCCCGAGCCGCGGTTCCGCTGATCGCGCAACTTCCGGGCGTCCGGTGGGTCGAGCCGGCGAGGGTCGTGACCGCGGCCGCTCAGACCGTTCCGACCGGTGTGAATCGAGCGGAGGCCGATCTCAGCCCGACCGCTCGGATCAACGGATCCGACGAGCGCGTCGACATCGACGTCGCCGTCATCGATACGGGAGTCAACCTCAGCCATCCCGATCTCAACGTTTACCGGGCCGGCGCTAAGAACTGCGTGCTGGTGTCGTTGGGCGGCGCGAACGACGACCACGGCCACGGAACCCACGTCGCCGGGACGATCGGTGCCCTCGACAACTCGAGCGATGTCGTCGGGGTGGCGCCGGGGGCTCGGATTTGGCCGGTCAAGGTCCTAAACCTGTTGGGGACGGGCAGCACCGCCGACGTCATCTGCGGTATCGACTACGTCACTTCCAAAGCCGCGGAGATCGACGTTGCAAACATGAGCCTCGGAGGGAGCGGCAGGGACGACAACAACTGCGGCAACTCCAACAACGACTCGCAGCACAAGGCGATCTGCAGGTCGGTCGGGGCCGGAGTGACCTACGTCGTCGCGGCGGGGAACAGCTCGGCAGATGCCGCCGGATCCGTACCGGCGGCGTACGACGAGGTGATCACCGTGAGTGCGCTCGCCGACTTCAACGGCGTGGGCGGCGGCGGCGCGGCGCCTACATGCCGAACCGACGAAGACGACAGCTTTGCGAGCTTCTCGAACTACGGGGCCGACGTCGACGTCATCGCGCCCGGGGTGTGCATCCTTTCGACCCGGTCCGGCGGCGGCACGACGACGATGTCCGGGACCTCGATGGCGAGCCCGCACGTCGCCGGCGGCGCCGCGCTGTACCTCGCGCAAAACCCGGATGCGTCCCCCGCCGCGGTCCGCTCGGCGCTCATGGCCGCGGGGTCCGACGACTGGAGCTCGACTGATGACCGGGACGGGACGAAGGAGCCGCTGCTGAACGTCGCCGCTTTCTAGCGCTCGGAGAGTTGCCGGAGCGGGGGCGCATGCCGCGCCTCCGCTCCGTTCTTTGCTCCGGCGACGACGCGGCCGATGTGAACGCGGCGCGGGCGCGGGCGACTGCCTGCACCGTGTCGTTGCGGATCCGGTGCCGCAGCGCCACGACCGCGCCGAGCAGCGTCGCGGCGCCGCCCACGGCAAACGAGACGCGCGTGCCGAATATCTCCGCCACCCAGCCGACGACGGGGCCGCCGATGGGTGTGCTGCCGAGGAAGACGATGGCGTAAAGCGCCATCACGCGGCCTCGCATGGGCGGTGACGCCGTTGTTTGGAGCATCGAGTTGGTGGTGGCGGCGAAGACGATGCTCGCCGCACCGGTCGGAACTAGGGCCGCCATCGCGAGCGTCAAAGTCGGCGCCGACGCGGTCACGAGCATGAGCACCCCGAAGAAGAGCGCGGAGCCTAGGAGCAGCCGCCGCGTCGGCCGGATCGTGCGGGCGCTGGCGAGCGCACCGAGGAGCGTGCCGAGCCCCAGCATTGCCGACAGCGCGCCGAACGTTCCCGCTCCGCCGCCGAACACTTTCTCGGCGAGAAGCGGAATGAGGGTCCGGAAGTTGTAGGCGAGCGTCCCCACGACCGCCATCAGAAGGAGCGCCGACCGCAGCACGGGCGTGTTCCAGACGTATCTCAGCCCGTCGCGAAGCTGACCTTTCGCCCGGGCGGCGGGCTCGGACGGCCGCAGGCGCGCCGGGTCCATGTGGACGAGACCCCATATCACCGCGAGGTACGACGATGCGTTCACGACGAAGCAGAATGCGACCCCGGCAACGCTGATGAGCAACCCCGCGAGCGCCGGACCGGCGGTGCGCGCCGCGGTCACGACGGTCGAATTGAGGCCGATTGCGTTAGGCAGGTCTTCCGGCTCCACGAGCTCGGCGACGAACGCCTGCCTCGTCGGATTGTCGACCGCGATGACGAGGCCCCACAAAAACGCGAACGCATACACGGTGTGGAGCGTCGCCACATTCGCCAGCGTTGCGACTCCCAGCCCTGCGGCGAGAAGCGCCGCAGCCGCTTGCGTGAAGACGAGGGTCTTGCGCTTGTCGAAACGATCCGCGACGACGCCGCCCCACATGCCGAGGACCAAGATCGGCGCGAACTGCAGCGCGCTCGTGATGCCCAGCGCTACTCCGCTCCCCGACAGCCGCAGGACGAGCCACATCTGGCCGGTCGTCTGCATCCAGGTCCCGGTCATCGAGATCGTCTGTCCGACGAAGTAACGCCGGTAATTGGGATTGCGAAGCGAACGAAAGGTCCGCCCCGGCGCCCGGGATTTCCGCTTCATTCCGGATCCTCGAGCAGGCGTTCGAGCAACGCCACTGCGGCCGCGACGTCTTCGCGACGGGTGTCGTCGAGGGCCCGCAGCCGGCGGGCCAGGTAAGCGTTCTTGCGGGATCGGTTTCGCGCGATCAGCCGGCGTCCGTCGCCCGTCAGCCGAATTCGGGCGATGCGGCGGTCGGTTGGATCTTGTTCCCGGACGACCAGATTCCGTTCCTCCAAGCGCACGACTATTCGTGTCATGGTGGGAGGCGTCACCCGTTCTGCCTGCGCCAGCTCGCCGAGAGTTCGGGGCGCCCCTTCGAGCGTCGCAAGCGCCGAGAGCATCGACGGCGTGACGTCTGCCTCCGCCTGCTGTCGAAGGCGGCGCGCGAGGCGCATGATCGCGAGACGCAGGTCTTCGACGAGCTCGGTTTCCGTCTGTTTCGTCATATCCATGTGTTTAGCACAACTAATTAGGGTCACTAAACATTTCCGGCCGGCCGTTCTGGTGGTAGGCATCGGTCGGAAGGAGGGGTTGTGGAGTCGCTGGTCCTTGGGGTCGACGTAGGGACGTCGAACGCGAAGTGCGTCGCGTTTGCGGAGGAAACGCGACCGGTGGCGGCGGCGGTGCAAGGGTACGGGATGCGGATTCCGGAGCCGGGCGCGGCCGAACAAGATCCTCGCGAGGTTTTCGAAGCGGTAGTCGCCGCGGTCGGGAGGGTCGTCGCCGAGGTCGGTTCTTCATCAGTGTCGCTCGTCGGATTCAGCGCCGCGATGCACAGCGTCTTGCCGGTCGACGAGGACGGCAATCCGCTCATGCCGGCGATCACCTACGCCGACATGCGCAGCCGCGCCGAGACGGAGTGGCTCAGGGAGCACGGCGGAATGGCCATCTACCGAAGAACCGGCACTCCTCTTCACCCGATGTCACCGCTGTCCAAGCTTCGGTGGCTGTCCGCAGTTCGCCCCGACGTCGTCGCCGCGGCGCGGTGGTTCGTGTCGTTGAAGGACTGGATTTTGTGGCGCCTGACCGGAACCCTGGTGACGGATTGTTCCACCGCGTCGGCAAGCGGCTTGTTGAACCTGAACGAGAAAGCATGGGATCACGCGGCGCTCGAAGCAGCGGGCATTACCGCACACGCGCTGCCCGACCTGGTGTCGACGACGCATCTCCTCGACGGGCTCGGCGCCTCGATCGCCCGGCGGCTCGGACTGCCGTCGGACGTTCCCCTGTGCGTCGGTGCAACCGACGGTGTGCTGGCGAACCTGGGGGTGGGAGCCATACGTCCGGGCGTCTTCTGTGTCTCGGTCGGAACGAGCGGCGCCCTGCGGGCGGTGGTCGACGCCCCGGTCACCGACGAGCACGGTGCTACCTTCTGTTACGTCCTGGCGGCCGATAAGTGGGTGGCCGGAGCCCCGGTCAACAACGGCGGCCTCGTGTTGCGGTGGCTGCGAGACAAATTCGGCGCGCCGGAGACGGAACTTGCCGACGACGCGTTTCGAGCTCTGGATGAGCTTGCCGCGCCCGTTCCGCCGGGGGCGCGGGGCCTCGTCTTCGCCCCCCATCTCACCGGCGAGCGGGCCCCTTCTTGGGACCTCGATGCACGCGGCGCCCTGATCGGCCTCACGCTCGAGCACGGAAAGCCGGAGCTCGTTCGGGCTGCAATGGAAGGGGTCGCGCTGTCGTTGGCGCTGGTCGCGCAGTCCCTCGGGCAGGCGGTTCCCGGCAGAGTTGCGCTACGTGCGACCGGCGGGTTCACGCGCTCGCCGCTGTGGCTTCGGATAGTGGCGTCTGCACTCGAAACCGAGATCGAGGTGCCGGATGTGGGGGAGGCCTCCTGCCTGGGGGCGGCGTGGTTGGCGCGCGTCGCTGCGGGCGACGTGGAACTGGATGCCATCGTGGATTCCATCGTCGTGAAAACAACGGTCGCGCCCGAGGCGCGTGCCGCCGAGACCTACCGCGACCTGCTTCCCCTTTTCGCGTCACTTCTCCCGCAACTTCGTGATCACTTCAAGGAATTGCGGCGCATCGAAGGACGCACCTCATCGCACGATCAACCGGCCCCGGATAGCGAGCCAAACAACTCCTCGTAGGCAAGGGCGACCGCGGCCGGCGACGCCCACGATTCGACGAATTTCCGCCCGCGCTCGCCCATGTGTTGCAGCTCGGCCTGCGCGGCGAGCACCCGCTTCAGTGCGCCGATGAACGCTTCGGGATCGTCGGGCGGAACTGCCACGCCGGCACCGGCACGCTCCACCACGCGCGCTACCTCACTTTGTTCGTCGACGCTCGCGAGCAAGGGCCGGCCCGCGGCGAGGATCGAGTACGTCTTGCTGGGAACGCTCGCTCGCGCCAATCCGGCCTTCAAAGGGACCAGGTGCAGGTCTGCGGCGGAGAGGACTTCGGGAAGCCGTTTCTCCGGCTGGGGATCGACGAAACGGATGTTGGTGAGCCCGCGGGCAGCCTGCTCGAGCGAAGCGCGCGCGGCACCACCGCCGTTCACGACGAAGACGACGTCGGTGCGGCCCGCAAGAGCGCCGGCGGCGGCGATCACGAGATGGAGGGACTGAGACAAGCCCACGTTGCCTGCGTACATCACGACGGTCTTGCCCTCGAGCCCGTGATCGCGCCGGTATGAGTTTTCCTTCGGCCCCGGCTTGATCCATGCGGTGTCGACGAAGTTGGGGATCACGTGGATACGCCGGCTGCCGCCGATTTTCTCCGCAACGTTGGCCTTGAGGTCGTCGCTCAGGACCGTCACCGCGTCGGCGAGGTCATAACAAAGTCGTTCGAGGCGATAGGCGCCGCGGATCACCGCCCGGTTCGTCAGCGCACCGAGCTCGACGGCGACGTCCGGGTAAACGTCCTGGACGTTGAAGACGAGCGGTGCCTTGTGCGCCTTCGCGACCGCGTAGCCCGACAGCCCGAGGGTCAACGGGGGAGACATGGCGAGAACTCCATCGATCGGCCCACATCGTGCTCCCACCGCCGCGGCCAGCGTGCTGAAGCCGCCGAAAGCCAGCGCGCGCTTGAACAAATTCGTCTTATCGCGCGTGGGAAACGGGTGCAGGCGTGTGATCGTGCCCCACGGCGCGTCCTCACGGCGCACCCATTTGCCCTCGAAACCGGGCTCGATGCGATGCTCTCGGTACCAGGGGAGGCTGGTGAGCACGTGGATGCGGTGCCCTCGTGACGCAAGCTCCTCGACGATGCGCGTGATCACCGCGCCGGTGGGAGCGAAGTCGGGTGCGAAATGAGGGCAGACGACCGCCAGGTTCACAGGGTGGTCTCGAGCGCGTGGAGATATGCGTCCTCGAGGATGTCGGCCGAGCTCGTCCAGGTGAACTCCTTGGCGCGCTCGAGGCCGCCGGCGGACAGCTCGTTTCTGCGCGTCTCGTCCTCGAGCAGCTCGGCCATCGCCTGGGCCCACTGGTCGGCGTTGTCGGGCGACACGAGGGAGCCGGCGTCTTGGACCACCTCGGGAAGGGCGGTTGCGTCCGAGGCGATGACGGGACACCCCCGCGCCATCGCCTCGAGGACCGGCGCGCCAAAGCCCTCGAACCGAGACGGAAAACACATCGCGACCGCCTCGTTGTAGAGCGCATCGAGATCGTCCGCCGGGATGTAGCCCAGACGCCGGATGTGCTTTTCGATTCCGAGGGATTTGATCTCGGCCGCGAGCCGGGTTTCGAATGACCCCTTTCCGCCGGTGAGAACGAGCATCGCATCCGGGTGTCTTTCCACGAGCTTTGCCAGTCCCTCGACGAGAACCAGGTGATTCTTGTGCGGATAGGTAATGGCGGGATATAGGAAGAATCGGCCTTCGAGCCCGTACTTTCCTCGCATCTCGGCTCCGTCACTTCGTCTGTCTCGGGGGGAGATCCCGTGGGGCACGACGATCACGATCTGTGGGTCGATGTTCAATCGTTCGATGACGGTCCGGCGCGTGTACTCGCTCGGGGTGAGGATCAGGCGCGCCGCCTCGGCGGAGCGCGGCACCATCTTCTTCAGATAGGCGAGCTTTGCCTGAGTGAAGTATTCGGGGTAGTAGAGGTACTGGAGGTCGTGGATGGTGAGCACCGGGCGCGCCGTGCGCACCAGGGGAACGATTCCGCCTGCATGATGCACGAGGTCGATGTTTCGACGGCGGCACTGAGCCGCGAGCCACGAATTCTCGCCGGCTACACGGAAAGACTTGAACTGCCCGGTCACGGGCGCGAACGCGATCTTGAAGGTCCGGGCGAGATCCGGGTGCGCGTCGGCGAACTGCGGCAGAGCGAAGATCGTGTAGTCGAATGCGGTTGAACGTTCCGCCAGGCCCGAGAGCAGGCGCGTGAGGTAGGTCTCGGATCCACCGACGACGCCCGGGACCATCCACAGCAGGTTGATCCCGACTTTCTTCATGCCCGTCCCCTCACTTCCGCGTAGCACGCCGATACAAGCTGCGCCGTTCGTTCCCACGTGTACTCCGCGGCGCGCGCAAGTCCTTTTTGCATCAAGCCCGCGGCCGTGGCAGGGTCGTCGACGACCGATCGCAAGCCGGCGGCGATTGCATCCGGATCGTGCGGATCGACGATGACGCCGGCGCCCTCGGCGACCTCCTCGGTCGAAGTTCCCGCAGAGGTTACGACGGGTGTGCCCTGCGCCATGGCTTCCAGCACCGGAAGCCCGAATCCCTCCATGAGTGACGGATAGCAAAAGACTTCGGCGCCCGCGAGCAATGCGTCGCGATCTGTCGCGGGAACAAATCCGACGAGCCGGATCCGGTCGCGGATCGGGGCAACCAAAGTACCCAGATCTTCATTCCAGCCGTCGGGCCCGGCGAGCACGAGGTCGAGGTCCCGCTCGAGGTTCCGGAAGGCGGTGATGAGCCCGGGCAGATTCTTGCGCGGCTCGATCGTCCCCGCCCACATGACGTACGGCCGCTCGAG
>Ga0247713_1000954_pt1 | contig 15537 bp, 5 predicted proteins | sample 21E_NmetaG_FD_189936 | JGI IMG/M metagenome (GOLD analysis project Ga0247713, IMG submission 189936) | Soil microbial communities from hillslope of Landscape Evolution Observatory, University of Arizona, Oracle, AZ, United States - 2-1-E_N | ecosystem: Engineered > Artificial ecosystem > Mesocosm... | reverse complement strand
GGGTAGGAGTCGGCGTCGGACTCGGGCTCGGCGTAGGCGTTGGGGTTGGGGTCGCGGTCGGGGTAGGAGTCGGCGTCGGACTCGGGCTCGGCGTAGGCGTGGGACTCGGCGTGGGACTCGGCGTCGGTGTGGGAGTAGGTGTCGCCGGCGGGCTCGAGGTCGGGGACGGCGTTGGGTTACCGCTGCACGAAGCTCCCAATGGGCGCGCCGCATCGATCGTCACGTTGTCCACCGCGACCTCACCGCCCGAGGTGTTTTCGTCGCTTCGCAGCTGGAACCGGATGTACAGCGGGCCGGGCAGTGCGGAAAAGTTTTCCGTCGTGGTCGTGAAGTTTGGAAAGTTGGAACTTTGATGAAAGTTCGCCGCTGATCCCGGGTTGCCGGTTCCGAGCATCTTGATCAACGTCCAGTTGGTTCCGTCGGGCGACCACTCGACCCTCAACGGATCGGGTGCCTCTTTAAAAAAGGCATAGTCGAACGTCAGGCTGGTCGTGCCCCCGCGGAAGTCATGCGGTGCGGACACAAGGTTGTAATCGGTCTGGTCGAGGTACGGCGCGATGCGAAATGCATACGACGAACCGTTTGCCCCAGGATTCGTCCTCTGCCAGCCTGGATCGACGGGATGGAGGGGATCAGGAGGATTGATTGAGCCGGACTCGTCGTTCAGAGCCTTCGTCGTGACCCAGCCCTCGGAGCACTCTTCGAATGTGTAGGTGACCCTGTCATTGGACGCAACAGCGGCCGCCATGGTGGCGCCAACCGCCATCGGGGCGAGGACGAGAGCGGTGACAGAACGGCCACGCGTCATCGAAGCGCTCGGCGGAGAGTCACGCGCGCCTGGTTCGATTTCCCGCCTCGGTTGCCGGCGGCATCCACCGGGACCACCTTGTAGTAGTAGGTGGTGTTCGGCCTCAGATGCGTGATCTTCAACGTCAGCGTGTCGCCGACCTCAAGGGGGACGAACTTGCAGGTTTTGCCACAGAGCGTCAACGCCTGTCGCCAGTCCCGCTTGCTCCTGATCGGTCGAGTCGATTGTTTGACGATGTATTTACGAACGGGCGACCCCGCCGTGCCGTCAGATCCCGGAGCCGAGAAGGCCAGCTTTACCGCCCGGGCCTTCACCTGCCTGGCCTTTAGGTCGCTGATGCGCCCGGGGCGGACCGCATCCGATCCAGTCGTAGCTTTCGCCACATTCGACATAGGACCTATGGATCCCGACTCATCTCTCGCCTTTATTGCGTAGTAGTAGGTCTTGGACGACGTGAGCCCGGTGACCAACAAGTTGATTTGGTCCCCGACCTCGCGCGGAGAGAAAGTGCATGCGTCTTCGCACAACGACAACGCGGCGTTGAAGTTATCCTCGTTGGTGATCGGCGAGCGCGACTGCTTGACGATGTAGGCACCCGCCGCGGGCGGATCGTCGCCGTTGGATCCGGGTGCGGAAAAAGTGAGGCGGATCTTGTTTGGTCCCTCCGGAGTCGCCTTGAGATCCTTGACTGCCCCGGGCGTAACCAGGAGGGTCGTTGCGTGGGCTTGATTGGACATTGGCCCCAACGCGCCTCCTTCATTCTTTGCCTTGAGCGCGTAGTAATAGGTGGTCTCCGGAACCAAGTCGGTCACGTGGAGCGTGATGCGGTCGCCGACGTTCTTCGGCGAGAAGGTGCATCCTTCACCGCACAGTGATCGAGCCGCGTCAAAACTCGCTTCATCTGTGATTGGAGTCCTCGACTGTTTCACGACATAAACGCCGGCCGCCGGTGGCTCGTCACCATTGGCACCGGGGGCCGAGAACGTGAGTTGGATCTCTTTGCCTGACAGAGCGCTAGCGGCAAGGTCGCGTACCACTCCCGGAGCAACTCCCAAGGTTGTCGCGCTCGCGCTGTTGGAGAGTTCCCCAAGCGCGCCCGATGCACCTCGTGGTCTTAGAGCGTAGTGGTAAGTGATGCCCGGCGTCAGGTTGGTGATGGTGAGGGTGATTTTGTCGCCGACCTCTTTAGGGGAGAAAGTGCAGGCACCTTCGCACAGTGGCTGAGCAGTCTCGAAACCCTGCTGATTTGTGATGGGCGAGCGCGACTGGCGGACGACGTAATCCGTTATGGGCGGTCCTTCGTTGCCGTCGGATCCGGGTGCCGAGAAGGTGAGTTCGATCTGAGTTCCCGAAAGCGCCTTGGCCGCCAGGTCGCTTACCCGACCGGGTGTGACGGTGGTGGTGGTGGCATTGACATCGTCGGAGATCGGCCCCAGGACGCCGGCGTCGTTGCGTGCCCGCACCGCATAGTGGTACTTGGTGCCCGGGGTCAGACCGCCGACCGCGAGTCGCAGCTTGTCGTCCACTGCCTTCGGCGAGAATTTGCAGACGCCGCCGGGGCACGAAGAACCCGATAGCGCCTGGGCGGCCGAGAACGCCGCTTCGTCTGTGATCGGGGCGGAGGATTGCTTCACGATGTACTCGAAAGCAGGCGGATGCGAGTTCCCGACCATTCCGGTGGCGGAGAAGGTGAGTTCGATCTCCTTGCCCGAAAGTGGCAGTGCCGTGATTCCGGAGACCTTTCCCGGCGCCCCCTGATACGTGAACGGTTGATCGAAGGTAACCAGACCTCCATCGGTGCTGACGGACAAGTCGACTCGCCGCGCCCCGCCCACCGGGGGCACTACCGCGGTGAGCTTGTTGTACGACTCGACGACGACGTTGCTTGCCGGAACGCTGCCGAATAGCACAGAGGCTTGGCCGGTGGCGAGATCTTGGGTGAAGCCCTGGCCGGTGATGGTGACGCTGCTCCCCTGCTCGCCGGTCAACGGGGTGACGCTTGAGATCACAGGAGGCTCGGAGAACAGTTCGGCGCTGGTGGCGGTGCCGGTGCCGCCCACGATGAGAACCTTGCCGCAGTTGCCTCCGCAGATCGCGGGATCGCCGTCGAATACGTCGGTCTTGGCGGACAGAAGTGTGGCCGTCGAACCGGGAGGTCGGACGGCCTGCAACGCGCTCATCGAGCGCCAATTCCCGTTTCCGAAGATGTCGCCGCCGGTGCCGCTCGCGACGAGAAACTTTCCGCTCGCCAGGACCGCTGCGGCGGCATCCGTGCGCCCGACATCCAGCGGAGCAACGGAGTTCCAGGACTTGGTCGGATCGACCTGAAGCGGATCGAACACTTCGGCGCTAGAGGTTGCTCCACCGGTCAGGGCGTTGGTACCTCCCGCCAGGAGGACTTTCCCGTCGGGAAGCGTGGTCGCGCTTGCAAAATGTCTGGTGATCTTGTTGTCGCCCGCGTACGTCCAGAGGTTCAGAGCGGGATCGTAGATTTCGGACCTCGGATCGCCCCCGGCGACGAGGACCTTTCCGCAGTGGTTGCCACAAGACTTGGTCAGCAGCGTCGCTTTGTGGCTTCGGCGCGCCGCGAGCATGCTGCGAACCGTCGTCCACGGGGAACTGGAGTTCTTCGGGTCGAATATCTCGACCGACGCTGACGGCGACGTGCAGCAGTTTGAGTGACCGCCGGTGATCAGGATCCTGCCGTCGGGCAGGCGCGTAGCGGCATGATTCACCATCTCGCGCGGGGTGATGGGCCATGTGGTCCACGCGCCATCCTTGTAGGACTCGACCGACCGTGCGCCTCCCTGGCCCCCGATCATGAGGACCGAACCGTCGGAGAGCAGTGTGGCCGAGTGCGACGCGCGTGGGTTCGTCATCGGGACAGTGGGGCTCCATTCACCCGTGCGAGGGTTGTAGAGTTCGGCGGACGCGGTGGGCGAGGCTCCTACAAACCCCCCCGCCACCAGCACGTTGCCGTTCGGCAACAGTGTGGCCGTGTGTCTCGTTCGCGCGGCCGAGAGTTCGCCGGCCGCCTTGGTGCCGCCGACCCCGGGCGGAAGCTTGATCGGACCGAAGCCTGCAATTGGTCCTAGCTCGCCCTCCGTGTCGAGTGCACGAGCGGCGAAGTGGTACTCCGTCGCCGGTTTCAGGTCGGATATCACGTGGCTGACCGCGTCCCCGACCGAAGAGCCGCTGAAGTTCAAGGCGCAGTCACCGGAGTCGCATAACTTCGTGACGCCGGGGGAGTCGAAGTTGGTCGAATCGATGGGGAACTCCGCGTGGCGGATTAGATAACGCTGCACCGGAGGCCCGACGTCTCCGTCTTCTGCCGCGGCCCTCCACTCGAGAAGGGCATGCGTCGAGTCGATCACCGTCGCGTTGAGCGGCGCGGGGCTGCCGGGCGGCTTGAAGACGAGGAAGCCCGTCGGGCTCGTGACGGTGCCGCTCGGAGTGGTGACGCGGATTGGCCCGCTGGTCGCACCGACTGGGACTTTGGCGGTCACCGATGTCGCCGTCGTGCTCAGGACTTCTGCCGGTTTCTCGTTGAAGGCAACCGCCGCTCCGAGAAAGTTCTTGCCGAAAATCGTCACGCTCGACCCAACACCACCCTGCTGCGGGGAGAACGACGTGATCTCGGGAGGCGGAGCCGGGCGCGCCGTGAACACCTGCGAGCTGGTGGTGCGGCCACCGGTGGCTTCGATCGTGATCGGACCGGTCGCGGCTCCCAGCGGCACGTCGACCTTGACGGTAGTGTAGGGCGACGTCACCGGCGTCTTCGGAAAGACCGGGGGGGTGCCGGTGAACTCCACCACGGCCCCCCGGAAGTTGGTGCCGGTGATCGTGACCTCGGTGCCGGGAGTGCCCTCGACCGGTGTAAACGAAGAGATCACCGGCGGCGGCACGTCGCTCGGGTCCAGCACGATGAAGTTCTCGTGGGTGGCGACGGCTCCACCCGTACCTCGCACCTCGATCGGCCCGGAACTTGCGCCCTGTGGAACGGTGACGGCGAATTCTCTCCCGTTGGTGACCCCCGCCGTCTCGAGAGTGGATTGAGCTGTTTTGTCGTCCCCGGGACCTGGTGATCCGAGGAACGTTACGGATGGATTGGAGCCCCATGAGGTGCCGTTGGTCGCGACCAGAGCGATTACGTCTCCGGGCACCCCGCTGGGAACATCGACCGTGAGGCACTGCCCGTCGAATCTCGTCCCGGTCAAGACGAAGTCTTTCCTGACGCTGAGGCCGCCTCCCGAGATGCGCAGGCCGATGTTCTGCCCGATCAGGCCGCCGGTGTTCTGAGGCACCGAGACCAGCCGCTCCGTATCCGAGGCGGTGACATTGGTCGCCACGGCATCCCCAAAGCGGATCTCCGCTAGACGCAGGTTGGTGCCGGTGATCTTGACCCGGGTCCCGCTGTCCCCTCCGTAGGGGATTTCGCATCCGAGCGCGGGGGAGACATCGGTCACCGTGAAGGCCGGAGGGGCTTCGAAGTAGATGTTGGTCGCCACCAGCGTTTTTGCGCCGGTGCCGGCGCCGGGGGATCCCACGGCAAAGCCGTTGCACGCCGGGCGACTGGCCGGGCAGTTGGCCCCCCCAACCCGAGCGATGCCGTTAACGCTTTTGGACAGGAGATCTGAGGAGCCGGCCCCGCAGGTGTCACTGAGCGAGGCGCATAGATACTGGCGCGCCCATCCCTCGCCGTCGCGGGTGGCAATGATCTTGCCCGCCCCGCCTGCGAGATAGACGACGCAGGCCGGGACCTGCGAAGGACACGAGGCGTCCTTGTGCGCCGAAACCGAGAGGAATTGGGTGGACGAACCCTGGGGAACCTTCGACGTCTGATCGTCCCAAGACGTCCCGCCGTTCGTCGTCCTGAGCACCATGTTGTTGCCGACAGCCCAGCCGTTGTTGGAGTCCGTGAACGAGACGCCGAAGAGGCTTGAGGGCGAAGGCTTGCTGCTCGTCCAGCTCGCGCCGGCGTCGATCGTGGTGAGAACGTGTCCGTCGTTCGACACCACCCAGCCCCGATCTTTGTCGACGAAAGACACCGAGTTGAGAGGGGCCATGACCGTGGCGGCGTTCTGTATCTGCCACGTGGATCCGCCGTCGGTGGTAGCCAGGATGACGCCTACCGTGCCGACGCCGTAGCTTTGCCAGCCGACCACGTGTCCGTAGCACGCCGGCCTTCCGCAGCTTCCCCCCGCCGTGAATGAGACCGATCGAAATTGGGCCTGTGGTGTGGGGGTCGTTTGGACGGTCCAGGTACCGCCGCCGTTGCTCGTCGTGAGGACGGTTCCGCCGTAGCCCACAGCCCACCCGTTGTTGACGTCGACGAAGTTGATCCCGCGGAGGCTCTGTGTGGTTCCGCTGGCTTGGGCACTCCAGTTCGCCCCACCGTCGGTCGTGCCGAGGATCGTGCCGGTGTCACCGACGGCATATGCCTTGTCTTTGTCGGGCGCCGCGACCGCATGAAGGGTAACGGCACCGTCCGGAACCGCCCGCTGTCCCCATGCCTCCAACTCCGTGGCGGCGTGAGCGGGAGCCGAGATCACGAACGTCTGAGCCAGCACGAAGGACGCGATCAAATTAGCCATCACGGCGACCCGACGCGGCCTCCCGGTGGACGAAGCTTGATCGGCGACCGCGGAGCTCCCGCGCAGACGTTTGACGATGGATGCTTGCTTCCTCAAGGGATCCCCCGTTCGACGTCGGGGTTACCCCCGTTCGGTCCTGATCGGCAGCGAACTATGTGACCCGCTGCGGCTTCATCATTACTACGAAAGTGCATACCTCGGCTAGAGATTTCCGCCTTTTTGCCCGCGATTACTTCGGCGTTTTCTGCCGACATATTTAGCCAATAGCGCGCGATCTCCTGCAAAGCCGCGGCGTTCGCGCCTGGATCGCTTTGGTTGGATCTACCGTGGTGGAACCCCGGTCTGCATCTCCTCGAGTGCCTCTGCGACGTCGGCCAGGAGCACTATTCCCACGACCATCTGCTCCCCGTCGGCTCCCGTCTCGAGGACGACGCCGCGACCTCCCCCTCGGTACAGGGCCGTGAACGCCGTTCGCAGGGGCGTGTCCGGCGACAGCGGCACTGCCTGTTCTTTGCTCATCATGACGTCTCGTAGAGACGTAGTTGCGCGCTGCTCCACGGGGATTTGAGCGGCCAGCGCATGGCACACGAGGCCGACTACGACTCCGCCCTCCAGGACCGGATACGGCACCGTGGCGTAGCCTCGGGCACGACTAAGCTGGTCGAGGAAGTCGCCTGCCGTCACGTCCGGGGAGGCGTCGACCTGAGCCGGGAGCAAAAGATCGCGTACTTGGAGAGAATTCGAGCGCCTTCGTTTCATTTGGTCGTGCGCGGCGCGCGCCCGGGCCAGCTCCGGCGAGGCTTGATGAGTCCACCAATCTTCATGTGCGTCAAGCACCTCCTTCTCCATCGAGGCGGCCCGTCGCAGCACCAGGCCCATCACGATGAATTGCGCTCCTAGATAGAAACTGGATGCATAGGTCATGTCCCGGGGTCTCAGGAGGAGTACGAACGGCGGTATCCATCCCGTCGCGATGCTCAAGCTTCCCATCCCGACGAGCAGGACGACCCCTACGGTATTGGTTCTTAGCGCGATCCTCGTCGCCGAGTAGAAATCATTTCTCAGGTACCACAACGCCTCCTGCAGAAGCCGCCCCCCGTCGAGTGGATAGATCGGAAGGAGATTGAAGAGCAGGAGAATGAGGTTGACGAGAGCCATGACTCGCAACAAAACAACTATGTGATCGGACAGGCCGACAGCCGCAGTCGTCGCGGCGAGTCCGAAGCCGGCGGCGAGTAACAGGGAAACCAGCGGACCCGCGGCGGTGATTCTGGCTTCTGGAGCCGGGTCGCCGCGCCCTTCTATCCACGCGACACCGCCGAAGAAGAAGAGCGTGATCCTGTGGACCTTCCTTCCCTCTCGGCGCCCTTGGAAGGAATGACCGAGCTCGTGTAAGACGATCGAGGTGAAGAACATGCACGTCGCGACCGCCCCCAACAACATGCTGTCCACCGTCCCGATGCCGGCGAGCTGGTTCGGAAAGTAGTAATTGGCGAAGGCGTTATATAGGAATGCCGCGCTGGGGACCCATGTCCAGTGAGCCTCGATCGTGATTCCACGCACGGTAAGGAGGGGCACTCCCTCCACGGGACGAAGCCTCGGCCTTCGACTCAGCTGCTAACTCCCGGACTCACTTGTCGTCCACCACGATCCCGCCTGCTGGCATTGACCTCGCGCGATATCCGCATAGTTTGACCTAACGGTCACATCACAGCAACACTGTCCCGATGGGAGTTGTTGGTTCACTCGCTCGTCGTCTCGCCGGGCGACATACGGCCGGGAGGATAGTTGTGGCGGCCGTGGTGGTGGTCCTTACCTCTGCGGGATGTCAGTCTGAGCGGGATACCGGCGGCGGCGGCGAGTCGCCACAAACGATGGTTCAAAGGCTGCTGTCGGAGAGATCGTCCGACCTCGAAAAAGGTGCCGTCGCTGAGTATTTGGAACCCGTGGAGCGCGGCGCTCTAGACGTGGAGAAGACGATCGCGCGTGGAGCATTGAAGGCCAAGCTGGGCACGATCGAGGTGGTTATCCAGCAGGGGTTCGTCCATCCCAGGAAGCCCGAGTTGGACCGAGTGCGAGTGGACTTTACGTACCTGCATAAGCCGCTACCGGATGACAACGTTTTCCGCTTTCGACTCATCTACAAAGTCCGCCGAAAGGGTGTGGAGTGGCGCATCAGGGATGCCGAGATCGACGCCCGCGATCTTCCGATCGTGCCCCCATGGGCGACGGGCCCGATCGAGACAGCTCGGTCTCCGCACTTTCTTGCACTCTTCCGACCGGGGCTACGCGATATTGAGAAGATCCTAAAGATGGCCGAACGCGCGCGGAAGAAGCTGGTTCCAAGAGTCACCTTGCCACTCGACGACGTTCACCTGATGGTGCTGGCACGAAACGGCCGCGAATTCGGAGAATTCATCGGAGGTCCGGGGGACGGGGCCGTCGCCATCGCCTACAAGCTATACAACCCCCGAGGCGGTCTCACAGACCATCCCGAGAACCGGGAAATGATCGTCAACATGGAAGAGGTTTTCTCGTTGAGCCTCGTCCCGCATGAACATCAGGAGGTCATGCCGAGACAGGTTTTTCAGCACGAGCTCGGCCACCTCGCGCTCAGTCGGTACGATCGTTTCACCACGCCCGGCTGGATCAAGGAGGGCGCGGCGATGTATCTCTCCGGCGAACGTCGGCTCGTCGCTTGGAAGGCCGGCACGGAGGAGGGGGTCTTCGACCGCATGGAATTCGCCGAGTTCAGCGGGGAAGGATCATTGGATGGAATTCTTTATCCCTATGTGAACGCCGCCGTCTCTTACCTGACTGAGACCTATGGAACTCGGAGGTTCTGGAAGTTTTACAGAGGGTTCACGAATTTTCGACCGAGCGGAGCGATGAGGGGAGCCGCTATCCGCCAAGTTCGTGCCGACCGCACGCGGCGGCTGCTGGGAATCCACTACGACATCAGCCCCGAGGAACTTGATCGACGAACGCGGGCGTACATCAAGAAGGCGGTCGCAAAAGCGGGTTGAGGCGCTCACGGATCATCTGAAGCGGCGCGCGAGTTCGAATGCGCCGATCAGCAGCACCACCGCGACCAAGCCGAGCGAGACAGGCTGCAGAAGCCCCGGCTTCCGTTCCGGCGAAGCGGGCGTCGCAAGGTTTTCATCGACGGTCGCATCAGACGTCTCATTCGGCTCCGGCGGTTCCTCGCCCTCGAGGAACGAGAGCTTGTCGAGGATGCCCGTTCCCTTGACGAAGACCCAGCGGTCGTAGATAGATCGTCGGAACGCGAAGGCGCCGTTCGAGAAGAACAGAGGGATGGCCGGAAGGTCCTTTGCCAAGACCTCCTGGGTTTGCACGACGAGACGCTTTCGAACCGCGGGATTCGGGGTTGTTGCCATGTGCGTCGCGATCCGCTCGAATTCGCGGCTCGCATAGCCCGAATAGTTGATGAGTGCCTCTTCGGGGTCCGATCCGAAGATCCTAAGTAGGAAGCTGGGATCATAGGAGGCCAGCGGAGGAATGCCCCATATAGCCGCCTGAAAAGTGGGTTCGAAATCACTGGGCGCATCCTCGCCCACCGCTTCTCCCAATTCGTTCCTCGACACCTCCACTACCTCTGCTTCTGCGCTCGCCCTTCGGAGCGCCAGAACGACCTGCTCGCCGGCCTCCGTTCTGACCGGGTCGTTGTTGGGGACGAGAATCTCGATGGTTGGGAGACCCAGCCGGCCGAGCTTGGTTCTGGCAGTGGCAAGGTCGAACTCGTGCATGCGCTTCTTCGCGGCCCACGGGGACTCGGGATGCAAGTAGCCGGTGTCGGCCGGAACGGCTTCCTCCACTTCGTCGACCATCCGATCGAGATCCAAGGCACTACTAACGGCCTTGCGGACGGCGCGCGAATCGAAAGGTGGGCGTCGCACGTTGAACATCAGGGCCGTGCCCAGGTACGAGGGGCCCCGCTCGACGCTGATCGATAGTTCATTCAACTGCTGCGCGAATCTCGAAGGCGGAGTCACCGGCATCATGTCCACTCGGCGTCTCGTCAACGCGTTGAACGCTTGAACCTGGTCGTTGATGATCGGGACCTCTATCGATCGGACGGCGGGCGAACCGCGAAAATAGCCATCGTTCGCCTCGAATCGGTAGAGGTTCCCTGGTTGGTAATCGGCGAGCATGTAGGGGCCGGATCCGATCGGCAGACCCGGAGGTGCGCTTTCGTTCTTCGGAAGAACCGCCCACAGATGCTTCGGCAAGATGGGAACGTCCGACAGAGGTTGGTCGAGGAATCCCGCAGAAGGTCGGGTCAGCCTGATTATCAGCGTTCGAGAATCTCGAATCTCGACATCTTCAATGTCGGACAGTTGTGGAGTGAACCGGGGATGATGGCGCTGGGACATAAAGTCGAAGGTGAAGGCAACGTCGGAAGCCGTTAGCCGAATCCCATCGTGCCATCTGATTCCGCGTCTCAGCCGGATCGTGATCTCTGTGTGCGTTGGATTGGCCGTCACCGATGTTGCAAGCCATGGTTGCGGAACTCCGTCGGGATCGCGCCACATCACGGTGTCGTAGACCAGCGTCACGAGGGGATAGCCGACTTCGAACGTGTACGGCGTCAGGGACCCATCGTCCTGAGGGAAAGGGAAGCGAACGACCTCGACGATGTTCGACTGCGCGGCCGGGGCACTCGCATGGCCGAGGGCGACACAGGTCAATAGTGCGACGACCACTCCGCTCCGCATGATCGGATTCCTCCTTCGCAGGGGACCTCGAGAATGTGCGGAGGTACCGTAGGTAGGCTGCTGGAGTGTCATCGATCCGGCAGTCTACGGCCGCTGACGGCCAAACCGCATAAACGAAAGTCTCGCGAGTTGAGCCTATTCGTCGCCGCGAGACTGTTGTAGCTTGGGCCGATGGCCGACAAAGCAAAGCGACGCAGGGGCTTCAAGAAAGAAAAGAAGAGCAGGCTGGGGCTGTGGGTGATCCTCTTGATGATCCTCCTCATCGCCGGCTATCTCCAGGCCCTGGAGGCACAACGGCCCCATGTGTCGGGCGACAGACTCAGATTCGACACGGTGGTCGATCTAGCCGAAACGGATCGCATCTCGACTGCCAGGATCCTCAACTTCGATGCCTACGTGGTCGGGAAGTATCTCCGGGACGACGGGACGACGGCTGCGTATTTTGCCCCGTACCTGAAGCTGGCCGGAAGTCAGGAGCGGCTTATCGACCTTCTCCTCGATAACCGCATCCCGACCACGATCGATCAGCAGAATGCCAAGCTCGCCATCGGCCCGCTGCTCGTCGCGATTCCGGCCCTGATGCTCGTGCTGGTGTTCGGATACTTCATCTTGTCGTGGCAACGGGGAACGGGGCTTTTCAGCATCGGCAGCGGAGCCCAGCGGATCGAATCCGAGGAAGCGACCGCGCGCTTTGCAGACGTGGCGGGGCAGGATGCTGCCGTAACGGAGGTAAAAGAGATTGCGATGTTCCTGTCGGATCCGGACCGGTTCACACAGGTCGGCGCTCAGATCCCCAAGGGGCTCCTCCTCTACGGTCCTCCGGGGTGTGGCAAGACGTTACTCGCGCGCGCCTTGGCGGGTGAGGCGGGCGCGTCCTTTTATTCGATCTCCGGATCGGATTTCGTCGAGCTGTTTGTCGGTGTGGGGGCGTCGCGCGTGCGCGATCTCTTCAAGCAGGCAAGAGAGGACGCGCCCGCAATCATTTTCATCGACGAACTCGACTCGATCGGACGGCGCCGCGCCGGAGGAGCGTCACAGGCAGCGACAGGCACCCGCGAGGAACAAGAACAGGCGCTCAATCAGATTCTTGCCGAGATGGACGGCTTTTCGCCGAGCCAAGGAATCATTGTGATCGGAGCTACCAACCGTCCGGACATCCTCGATCCGGCTCTGCTTCGTCCCGGCCGTTTCGACCGCGCCGTCGGTCTCGAACGTCCTGATGAGGCCGGACGCCGCGCAATCCTCGCGGTCCATGCCCGGAATAAGCCGCTCGCACAAGATGTCGATCTCGACGATGTCGCCAAGCGTGCGCTTGGGATGACCGGAGCGGATCTCGCTAGCGTCATAAACGAAGCTGCTCTTCTGACGGCCCGAGCGGGAAAGTCGATGATCTCGGAAGCGGAAGTGGATCGTGCGCTCGTCCGGATTCTCGAGGCTCCCGAGCGGCAGCGGCGCCTCTCGATGCGCGATCGGACGATGGGTCAGCAGGCGACTTCGGAGGACCGCGTGACGTTTGACGACGTTGCGGGCGTGGAGGAGGCCATTGAAGAGCTTGCCGAGGTGAGGGACTATCTCGACGATCCGGATCGGTTCGTAAGCCTCGGGGCTCGAACCCCGCGCGGCTACCTATTGGTCGGACCCCCTGGGTGCGGAAAGACTTTGTTGGCGCGGGCGGTCGCGACAGAGTCAAATTCAGCGTTCTTCTCGGTTGCCGCGTCCGAATTCACCGAGGTGTTTGTCGGGGAGGGCGCCGGCCGCGTGCGTGACCTCTTTGCTCAGGCGAGGGCGGTTGCTCCGGCGATCATTTTTATCGACGAGATCGACGCCATCGGTGCCCAGCGGCAGGTATCGTTGAGCGGCCACCGGGAAACAGAGCAGACGCTCAATCAGATTTTGATCGAGCTTGATGGGTTCGGGAATCGAACCGGCGTCATCGTTATGGCGGCGAGCAACCGCCCCGAGATTCTCGATCCTGCTTTGGTCCGCCCCGGACGCTTCGATCGAACGATCACCCTCGGTCTTCCCGACCGTGCCGGCCGCCGCGCGATTCTGGAGGTGCACGCGGCCGGCAAACCTTTGGGTCCCGATGTCGACCTCGATGTCTTTGCCGGCCTGACCCAGGGCTTGTCGGGTGCGGATCTCGCCAACGTCATGAACGAGGCGGCATTGCTTGCGGCGCGCCGCCAACAACCTCAGGTATCCGCAGCTCTTATCGACGAATCACTCGAGCGGGTGAGTATGGGGATTTCGCGCGCTCACGTCTTGGATCCGGACGAACGACGTGTGGTCGCCTACCATGAAGCGGGACACGCACTGGTGGCGTGGCAGGTCGATCGGAGGCAGCTCCCGCACAAGATCTCGATCATCCCGCGCGGGCAATCCCTGGGATCTGTCCGGTATGGCGAGTCCGACGACCGAGTGATCCACTCGCGCTCGCAACTCCTCGACAACATGGCCATTGCTTTGGGTGGTCGGATTGCGGAGGAGCTGATCTTCGGAGAGCCGGGCTCGGGAGCGGCCGACGATCTGGTACGCGTCACGCGCGTCGCGCGCATGATGGTATGCGAGCTTGGGATGAGTAAAGCCATGGGGGCGCGGGTCTACTCCTCCGCGAGTTCCTCTGCCGGCAACGGCGCGGGCATCAATGGTTCGCTGCGTCCATATTCTGACGGGACCGCCGGCCGAATCGACCAGGAGATAGACAGCCTCGTGGAGGAGGCGCATGATCGTGCTCGGAGCGTTCTCCGCCGGTCGAAGCGCTATTTGGAAAAGGTGGCGCAACTACTACTCGAGAAAGAGACGCTGACCGCAGCAGAGTTCGCGGGAGCTCTTGAGAAGTCCGATCCTGCGCAGGTCTAACCCCCGCTGATTCCGACATGTCTTCGGGGCGAGAGGAAGGCCTAAGCACGCGTTCGGGTATTGACAGGTTCGGACCCGCAGTGTTGGGTGGACACCGAAGTTCAAAGAGCAAGCGAGAGGGGTCCACAGAACATCGGGCAATCGGGATTCGTTCCGAAACGCTGTTTTTACCGACGCACCAAGACATAGAACATCCACTTAACTGACATCCCGCAGGATCCCCTGCGGCGGCCAACACTCGATCGGTCCGGGCATGCACGGATCAACCGATGCGTCGCTATGTGTAACAGGCGCGCGCGGGCGGCCGGGATGGATGCTGGAGGACGAGTGTTACCGAGGTTCGTGACATCGAGGACTAAGAGGGGCCTCGCGGCGGCTCTACTGGTAGCCACGCCGGTCGCCTTCCCCCTTGCCTCGCTGCGGGCCGAACCATCAGGCGTCGTTTGGCGGCAGGTGCCCGCCGGCACCACAAACCTGCAGCTCCGCGCGGTTTCATGTCCCAGCGTCACCCGCTGCTTCGCGGTGGGAGCCGATGGGGCCATAGTTTCGACGAGCGATGGTGGGAACACCTGGAGGGAGCTCACGCGTTCGGGCGGCGAGCGCTGGACCTCGTCGCTGTTGTGGGATGTGAGTTTTCCCACCGAGACGGCCGGGTTCGCGGTCGGCGGATACGGAACGGTGCTGGCGACTTCGGACGGAGGAGCAACATGGACCGACCAGGTAAGCACAGCCCCCCAAAGATCGTTTTACGACCTATACGGGGTGTCGTTCTTCAACGCGAATCTGGGAGCCGCGGTCGGCCCGGCAGACACGATCTTGATCACGAAGGACGGGGGACGCGTGTGGGAGCCGCGGGTTCCCAGGAATGCGAGCATCTACCGGGACTTGTCCGACGTGACCTGGGCCACGTCGGATGTCGTGGTGGCGGTCGGATGGGCCTACGGCGGGAGCCCCCTGCTGAACGCGGGTTCCAATCTCATCGTTGTCTCGCGTGATGGAGGACTCACGTGGATGCCTCAAGCCGCGCCGGCGAATCTTGCCGCAGTGGATTTCGGGACTCCGCAGCGGGGGGCCGCGGTCGGAGACGGCGGCACGATCGTCGTAACCAACAACGGCGGGGAGACGTGGACGCAAAGGGCGAGCGGGACCGGCGCGAGGCTCAGGGACGTCGCGTTCATGGATGCCGACGATGCGATCGCGGTCGGTGACAACGGCACGATTTTGGTAACCAACGACGGCGGGGAGACTTGGGCCCGGGAAGCCATCGGGGCAAGCCAGAATCTGTGGGGCGTGACTGCACCGAGCAGCACCTTCAACGTCGCGGTGGGAGATGGAGACAACATTCTGGTCCGGGAAGCACCCACCGCGGATGACACCCCGAGCCTCACGCCGACTCCGACACCGACACCTACTCCGACGCCGACTCCGACGCCGACCCCAACTCCGACACCTACTCCGACGCCGACCCCGACTCCGACGCCGACCCCGACTCCGACTCCTGTGCCCACCCCGACGCCAACCCCGAGCGCCACTCCTACAC
>Ga0247713_1000953_pt1 | contig 15537 bp, 19 predicted proteins | sample 21E_NmetaG_FD_189936 | JGI IMG/M metagenome (GOLD analysis project Ga0247713, IMG submission 189936) | Soil microbial communities from hillslope of Landscape Evolution Observatory, University of Arizona, Oracle, AZ, United States - 2-1-E_N | ecosystem: Engineered > Artificial ecosystem >... | reverse complement strand
GCGGCGGCCTTAGCGACGAGCGCGTCCCAGATGCCGTCCGGCGCATCCGCATCCAGGAGCTTCGGGCGCACCGCGTCGAGGTCCGGCAGATCCTCGCCCTCGGTCTGGGAGATGTCTAATCCCGAGATTCTGGGGCCAAGGCACCTACATTGACGAGGACGAAAGGAGCGACAGTGGCTGCGCGGCGCGAACACCGGGCCGATCTCGAGGACTACCTCGCCTACCTGGAAAGCCGGGGCCGCTCGGCGTACACGGTGCGCTCTTACCGGCTGGGCCTCGAACACTTCCACCGGTGGCTCGAGGCGCAAGATCTCTCGCTCAATGACATAGGCAGAAAGAACATCGAGGCTTATCTGGACAATCTCCGTGTCACTCCCAAGGACGGGGCCGTTCGAATCTCACTACAACGCTCCGGGCAGGTGAATCCGGCGACACGAAAGGCCTACCCCACTCCGGAGCGTAAGGCGTCAACTATCAACCATCGACTTAGCGTGCTCACCGCCTTCTTCGACTTCCTCATCCGGCGCGATGAAGACGACGCTTGTTCCGAATGGAACGGCCGCGTGAATCCCCTTCGCCCGATCGCGGCCCCCCTTACCCACGGCATGACTGGACGCGACGTCCCGAAAAGGAACCGTCGCAGCGAACTGCGGATGCGGGTCCCGCGTGATCTTCCTCGAGACATCGACTGTGAGCTCGCTGAGAAGGTGATCAAGACGGCCACCTCGTGGCGAGACAAGGCCCTCATCACCCTGCTTTATCGCACCGGTCAGCGGATCGGGGATTGGTCTGACGGTGGCCACGGCATCCTCGGCATGCGCCTCGGCGACCTCGACAGGCAGAGCTGCACGGTCGTCGTACGCCTTAAGGGTCCGCGACACGAACATCGCGTCCCAGTAACCGACGACTTCTGGCCCTTCTTCGATCGGTATGTGAAAGAGGAACGGAGGGAGGCCGCCACCGACGCTGCGTGGATCGGCCTCCGAAGAGCAAAGGGTCGGCCACTCACCTACAAGGCGTTCGAAGCGTCGCTGCGCTATATCGGCAAGAAACTCGACGCCAATATCAGTGCCCATATGTTCCGCCACACTGTCGCTCGGGCGGTTGTCGAGGTCGCTGGGATAAAAGCTGCCCAGGAGCTGCTCGGTCACGCCCACATCACGACGACCGCCGACACTTACGCCCGCGTCGACCTGCCAGCTCTCCTAGAGGCGGTCAACAAGGCCCGCGCAGTTGGAAACAACAAGCACCTTTCGGGGCGATCGGCGACGACCAACCCGAGCTACGTCTTCGCCTACGACCCAGAAACCCTGATCGAGCTGGATCTCATCGCGGGTCCAGCAGACACGGATCCGCGATGACAACCGGCACTGGTTTAGGCGAGCTGAGACTTTCAGAGAGTCTTGAAGAGCACACCCTGCGGGATCACTTACCACTTTGGGTCGAGAGGTACGTCTTACCTGCAGGCGAACGCCGGCGCATGATCGAAGGGGTGGAAGAATTGCTCACCGTCCTCGCTGCTCTCGAAGGGTCCTCTCTCCAAGAGCGGTGGGAGGCCTTCGAAGCAAACGAATGGCCGGGCTGGGGAAGAGGCATCCAACGCCCGTCGATGTGGATCTACGGCGTTCGAACCTTGGTCTCGTCTCGGGTTGTTCGCCCAGGGTGGTCGTTTCTCCTCGGTGCACGTGTGACGGACTGGTTCGCTCGGATTCCCGCCGATGATCCGTTGAAACCAGAGCTAGCACGGCTCAAAGGGGCGATCGATAACATCACCTGGATGTCCCAGGGCCAAAGGGATAAGGCCTACCGCCTCGGCATCATGATCCTGCTCCGTCATGGATACGGGCGGGTCGATCAGATCAGCGACTCGGCTCTCCAAGAGGTGCCCGGCCCCTGCAGCAAGGGCATGGATGCCCTCGACGTAGCGCTGTGCAATCTCGGCGTCTTCAACAGGACACCGCAGAAAGGATCGACGAGGCGACTCCGCAAGCCGCGCCGATCGGTCGAGGAGCTCGTTGCTGCGGCGGACATGCCCGATTGCTTCAAGCCGGTGACGACTCTGTATCTGGAAACCTACTCACGTCGGATCAGCTCCGTCTACACCACGCTGCGTCACAAGCTGATTGCGCTCGCCCGCTTCTGGCGATTCATCGATTCGAACTTCCCGGAGGTTCGTAGCTGCGCAGAGCTGACGCCGGAACACGCTCGAGGATTCGTGCCCTTCCAGATCGAAGAGGCGCGCAAAGTACGGCGTGGGAACAAGGACGACGGTGACCGAGCCACTGCCTACTCCTGGCTGATTGAGGTACGGACATTCTTCGCCGACATCTGCACGTGGGCGACCGAAGAAGGCTCGCCGTTCGCCGCGTATGCTCCGGCGACGATCCCACTGACCCGCCACGACCTCACGGATGTCGGCTTCGAGGCAGCGCGGCGTCGGCAGCGCAACCGCATCAAAGCCACGATCCTGGACCTGGAGCGCGAGGTTCCGAAGTTGCGCGCATACGCGGCTCAGAGATGGCACGAGGCACGGGAGTGTCTTGAGGACGACCCGAGCGATCCCCAAGCAGAAGCCGAAGAGCGAAAGGCGTTCTGGGATTGGGGAATCCTCGAGCTGCTGCTCCAGAGCGGCATCCGTATCGAGGAAGCGTGTGAGCTGACCACGCTCGACGTCCTCAAACGGAGGGTCACAGACGGCCGCATCTACTACCTCCTCCACATCAAGCCTTCGAAGTTCGACCGAGCAAGGGTTATCCCCATCGGCGACGGACTCGGGCGGGTTATCGCGGAGATGGTCCGTCACGTGAAACGCTTCTACGGGTCCGACAATGTGCCCGCCTGCGACCACTGGGACTGCCACGAGAAAAGACCTCTTCCGCGTGCTCCTTACTTACTCCAGGGGGTCAGCCATCCCAGTGCCATAGGCGTACAGACGATCAGAGGGCATCTTCGTCGCCTATCGATCGAAGCGGGGCTGCGCAAGGCAGACGGAGCTCAGCTAATCCTGCGACCGCACGATTGCCGGCGGATGTTCGCCAGCGAGCACCTCAACAACGACACTCCGGTCCACGTGATCCAGGCTCTGCTCGGGCACGCCACGATCGGGACGGTGATGGTCTACGCCGAGCTTTACCCGCGCCAGTTGGTCGAGTCCTATCGCCGTTCGATCCGCGGCAACTACGCGGACCTGTACGGCAAGAGCGTCCTGCGAAACCCGACCAAGGAGGAATGGGACGCCTTCTCTGCCTCCTGCAGCATGCGGGACATGGGCACCCATCTGTGCGCTCTTCCCACTGGCGAACATTGCCCCCGCGGGCTCGTCTGCCTAGGTTGCGTGCACGCTCAGCCGAAGAAGAGCGCCGAGCCCATCTTCCTCGGCATGCTAAAGAGCCATCAGCGAGCTCTCGATAAAGCTCGCGAGGCTGACGAACCAGCGGGGCAGATTGCTGCACGTGAACTAGAGGTCAATCGAATCGAGAACGCGCTATACCGTGCTTCAGGACTGAGGGCTGATGTCGCTGCCGCTATAGAACGAGAGGCCAGTGTTCAGAGTTAATCAGTGTGACCCTGACGATTAAAAGGTCCACGCGGCGTCGTATACTGGTCCTACCGATATCTCACCCACGACGCGGACGCGCCCGGTACGTGGGTTCAAGATGGCAAGTCGGCTACCCTGTGCTACCAGCAACACCCGTCCGTCCGGCCGCCAAGCAAGGGCTTCCCAATCGTCGAAGCGCCTTCGAGCTCCCGTCTCGATGTCGACGATAATGATGCGTCCTGGTTGCGTCTGCGTCGCCACAAGCGCATTTCCAGGGCCCCAAAGTAAGCCGTTGAGCTGTCGAATTCCCCTGCCGACACGAACGCTTCTCAGCCGCCGCCTTTCGTTCCTGATGTCGATCACATACGGCGGGAATTGGCTGCGACTGATTGCGAGCCTCCTTTCGGACCCCCAGGCAAGAAGCGTCCCAGCCTCCCGATAGGTATGCATCGTCCGGATCGTTGAAGAGCCTGGTCTCCATGTCCTCACCTTGACGGCCTCAGTTCCCTCGCGCTCTATCGGCTCCATGAAAGCGAGCCTGCACGACCTTGACAGAGTGGGGGCGGAGCCTCGGGGCTTCCCGATCCGTTGGAACGATTCAAGATCATCCTCGGTCAAACGCATGATGTGATCGGCGTACGGATCGGGGGCAGCGACTGCGGCGAAGTTTGGACACGCGGCAACCGAACTAACAGCAGACTCGCTCCCCATTGCCTGCAGCTCGTCGTATGGCGCCTGCAACCTGTAGACCCCCAGGTGAGACGTGCTCTCGCCTGCAAGAAGATAGATCGTTCCGGTTAAGAGTTCGGTTCTCGGGTCGGCTTTCCATCCTCTTTCGCTCTCTGTGGCAGGGGTGTTATCGGGATGGCGTGTGGCGGGCGTCTCGGGAACGTTCGAACAGCTCATCGCTACTCCGGCAACGACGATCAAGGCCACACCAACCGCTGCTGACCTATTTGCTGTTCTGAACCCGAGGCTGCCCACCATCACATCTCTCTCCTTATGGGTTGCTCAGCAGCCGAAGATATTGCTGCAGTGGTACTCGAGCCACCGCCCCAGAAGGAACGTGTAAGTGCGCGACGAGGTTGGCATGGGGAACTCCCAAAGAGCCTCTACCGCAGACCCCTGGAAGTCCGAGCTTCCCGAAGCACGGGTGCACAACCATCCACAGTTCGTATCCCACCAACCGGCGGCGGCGTTTCGGGAGTACTGATCGAAATCACTCGCGTAGGGCCCGACAATCGAGCCTTTCAACACGTGCACCGGGTTCTGCGTGATGGAGCCCGTTACGCTAACCGGGTCCGACCCAACTTGGAACCCGAGAGTAATGGAGGTGTTCGTCTGAGTCTGCCCCTCTTTCCAGCGGTGGTCGATCTTACGGGTAGTCGATGAATTCTTGAAGGCGACTCCGGGACCAGTGACTAGAGCGCGGTAACCGTTCTGAGTATCGGACCCTCCATTGGCGCAAATCAGCCACTGCAGTTGCGAGACGCCGTTGATCGTCCGCGCGTTTCTCTGCCGGTACGGGTAGTAGAGAAACTGGTAGACATATTCATGTCGGTTGGCAGATCGGTCGCGTACTTGAAGCGCCGTGAAACCGGTGCGCTCTCTGTTGTGCAGGCAGTTGAATCTCGAACTGCTCCCACTTCCGGTGGTCTCGCCCGGACCGGGAGTCGATGTAGAGATGAGATTCCCGTACATGTCAAAGGTCTTCAGGAAACCAGTTGTCGCTCCGAGAGTAGTCGTAGTGCCACTATCGGGAAGATCCAGCTCGGTGGACTTGTAAACCGCGAAATAGGTGCTGACGCGATCGTCGGATGTACCTCGACGTTGTAGTCACCAACGCACCATCCTCGTGCGGCAACGGAGTCGGTCGGGATATACCGACGATTTCGTTGCGACGTGGGATCGACGCTCTCGTAGGTCAGCATTTCCTCAGAATCCGTTCCCGGGTCGATCACTAGGACACCGCCTTCGGCATCGAACCCGTCGACAGTGTCAACATGAATCGATCCACCGTCCTCGGGCGCGTCGGACGTCATTGGATCGACCAGAACGGCGTAGTGGTCGTCGCCTGCTTGAGCGGACGCGGACGCGGCCGTGGTCACTGAGGCGACCAAAGCGACCATCGCTCCTATAGCCAAACGGGAGCGTGTTCTCTTCAACCTCATCACCGATACCCCCCTTCAGTACCCAAACCCGCCACGCAGTCGTCCAGTGCGCAAGCTGGTCCGAGCGGGACCTTGCCGCCCCCGAACCTCCGACGTGGAAGCTTGTATTGGTGTCTGGTATGTTGTCCGCCTGACGTCAGCCGACTGACGGAAGACTAGTTACACCTAACTAGTCTGTCAAGTCTGAGAGGGGAGAAGTCATGCCGTCGCTGGGAGATCGCCTAAGAACCTCGCGGCAAGAGAAGGGCTTGAACCTCACGGAAGCAGCTGAGCAGCTGCAGGTCGCTCGGACTGCCTACCGCCTTTGGGAACGAGACGCCGCGACACCGTCGCCCGAGCACTGGAACGCCATTGCGCTTTGGTGTGACGTTCCACTCGCAACACTCTTGCGCGACCTTGGCCTGCTGTCCGCTGAAGAGGAAGACGTGCTCCTTCGACTCGCAGCACGCGAACTCCGACGCCGGAACTAATCGGTCGAACCGGACGCTACCTCGGACACACGGGGTAATCTCGGGATAACGTGTCGAAGACGTGCACGACCCGGAAGCCACGGATCTGCTGCAGGTTCTGCTCTTCGCCGTCGTCCATTTCGACCTTCGTCTTGTACTTACAGGGAGCGAGGATCGATATGCCCTTCTCGCCCTTCTTGACGAAGCGGCCCAGGGACTTCCAGCGATTGAAGCCGGCCACCACAGTTGCATCGGGACGTTGGAGGAAGACCAGGAGCTGGTTGTTGAAGCTGTAGTTGTGGAACTTGGCTGCAACACTGAGCATCCGCTTCCATTCATCGCCAGAGACGATTTCGGCAACCGCCTCTTGGAGCTTGTCGTGAGCTGCTCGGAGTTTGTCGTTCATCACTCCGCCTCCTGTCCGAAGCGGAGTTCGACGGCGACCTCGACCAGGTCGGCCTGACACCTGATGCAGTTGCCGAAGACCTCGCCGTCGCCATCTCCGTCGGCGTGGATCCCGTCGCATCTTCCGCAGAGTCCGAATGCCGGCTGCAGACACTCGCCGGTCTTGAACGACTTGAGCCACGCCTCCAGATCGCGTGGTGTCTTCGCTAGGTGAACCCGTCCATCGCGCAGGTCCTCGATCGCCAGGACATAGTCGTCATCCCAGATTGGTTTGACCCCGACGACACGACCCAAGGGCCGATGTGACAGGTAGTGGGTGACGATCGCCACTGCCCGCTGCTTCACGACTGCACCTCCTGTTGCTCGGCGGCTTTCCGAGCCGGAGGCACCCGCGCCGTTCCCTAGTCGACGAGGTCAACCGTCGCCGAAGGCGAGCGAGCATCCATGGACGCGCAGCGTGCGGTTGACGGAGGAGCGGACGGCGCTAGTAGGAAAGAAATAGCCGCCGAGCCTGGAGGGGCGAAGCAGCGCTGGCGGCGAAACTGTCACAACCCCCCGCTATAAAGAGAGTCGGACAAATAAGGGGGCGGGGATGCCGGGGAAATGGCCTCAATATCTGCTCGAACGAGCGGCCTTGCGCCCGCCCGAAGACTGCGCCGTTGTTCTGGGGTCAACTCCGGTCGTCTCCTTCGGGCACCCGCTGAACCCCCGCGTGGCGACCCTCGGAATCAACCCAAGCAGCGGCGAGTTCCTCTCCGGCGGCCAGCTCTTGCAAGGGGATCAAAGGCGGCTAGCCACTCTGCAGTCCATAGAAGCTGGCAGCTATGAGGGCGTCGACGAGGCCAAGGCCGCCGAGATCATTGACGACTGCTCGTCGTACTTCGAGCGCAACCCATATCGATGGTTCAACGTCCTCGATCGCATCCTCACTGAGGCGCTGGGCGTTTCCTACTACCACAAGACGACTTGCCATCTCGATCTCGTGCAGTGGGCAACCGATCCGATCTGGAAAGAGCTTCGTCGCGATCAACAGGAGCGCCTTCTCGAAGGCGACCGCGACTTCCTGCGTCGACAACTAACTCACGAGGGCTACAAGGTCGTGATCGTCAACGGGGCGACCGCGATGCGGTGGGCACAAGCAGCCGGCATCGTCACGTGGCAGGAGACTGACCGAATCCAAGCCCCGCCAGCGGCTCGGTTCTCGGTTGGGCAAGGGGAAGGTGCCCTCTTCCTCGGATGGTCCTGCAATCTCCAGAGCCAACCAGGCGCGCTTCGACACGTCACCCCATTGATCGACTTAGTCAAAAAGCATGCGGGAAACGAGCTAGGAGGAGATCGAATGAACGAACAGACATCGTTCGAGCGGGGAACGCACTTCCAGAGCCGGGCGCAACTCGTTGCCGCGCTAGAGCGCTGGGTGACCGATGAGAACGACGAGACGATCGGCGACCTGAAGTTCGGACGTGCTCCCTGGATCAGCTTCGATACCTCCGCAGGGATCGCCGACATCAACGCCGATACGCGTCGCGATGCCATCGAGCGCATGCTACGCCAGACGCGTGATGGCCAACCGTGGCATGTCATCGCGAACAACCGAGGCAAGGTCAACAAGGTCGTGTTCGACCTGAGCGATAGCCACGAGGGTTGGTACTCGTACCTCCGTGAACCGCTCGATGCTCCGCAGGAGATCTCTTGAGCGCCTATGTGATCCAGTTCCCGCACCCGGGAGGCGAACACGTCCCCAAGCTAAACGACATGCCATGGAACGTCGCTCCACACAAGCGGAAGTTCATGGTCGCGCCGGGCGAGTACCGCGACTCGGGGGGCGAATCTGGCAGTGGCGAGATCGCTTTCTGGGGTGAATGGGAGGGTCCGTCCCGCGTCATTCGTCGCTGGGAGCGTCGGCCTAGGTTCCCGACGGTGTTGCATCGGCCCTTCATGGGCGACCCTCCCAGCGAAGGTTTCCGACAGAACACCGACCCGTGGGTCTTCGGTGATCGCTTCCACTACAGCAACTGCAAGCAACTCACGAATCGGGGGCGCACGATCACCGCGATGCAGCGGATCACCCCGGGCTCACTGATCCTGTTCGGCAGCAGCGTGAACAACGAGTTCGTCCTCGACACCGCTTTCGTCGTCGGCCGGGTCCAGGGAACCTACACGGTGCGCGAGCACGACCATCTGCAGGTGAGCGAGGAGTTCCGCATGGCGACGATCGAGTCGATGGCGTCTCCCGATGAAGCCCAGATCGATCTGCAGTTGACGCTCTACGACGGAGCGACACCGGACGAACCGTTCGAAGGCATGTTCTCGTTCACTCCGTGCGTTTCCTACGAAGGGGAAGCTTCACGCTTCCCAAGACCGACGATCGAGCTGCCCGGCCTAATCAACCCGAAGAGCAGACAGTCCGTTAATGGGGTGAGTAGACCCCTTCCCACGAAAGAGGTGCGGTCCGCTTGGGATCGAGTGGTTCAGCAGGTTGAATCCCAAGATCTCTTGTTGGGGACCAGGCTGCAGCTCACCCGTGAGGACCAGGATGCAGCACATGTCTGATGCTCGATGAGTGACGGCGTGACTGGAGCGAACAAGATCCCGAGGCCCAGCGCGTCCTGGGATGAGATCATCAAATTCGCCCACACCTTCGACGGCTATGAACATTGGGGAAGCTTCGAGCGGTGCGCGGATGTAGCCAACAGCGCTGCGGAGATGTTCGAACAAGGCGAGCCCATTCCCGATGATGCCGACGTGATCCGCACATGCCTATTCTTCGAGGCGCGCAGATGGCGTCATTCCGGGTGGGAGCCTGAAGATGAGGACCGCCCCTACATTGCGGCGCTCCTGAACGCGCTACGCGAGGCGAGCGACGGAGCCGAGCATGTCGATCAGCGCTGACGATCTCTACCGATTCATTCTCGAAAACGCGGAGGAGAGAGAGGGGCAAATGATCTGCCGGGTCCCGACAGGCCCGTGGCTTCGAACCAAACAGACACGCGGCAACAGGAGACTGGCCAGAGCGAAGCTGATCAAAGAACTCGAAGAGCGCGGCCTCGTCACCCGTCCTCATCCTCAGTCAGGCTGGGTGATCGTGAACGACCCTCCGAGCTCAGCGGCATCCGCCAACGTTCAGTTCCGACACGACGCGCAGGCCACCCGGCAGCGTCACCGCCGCTTGCAGTCATACATGCGGCGAAACGTTCTCAACGGCAAGCAATTCATCTGCTCGAGCTGGGACGAATTCGAATCATCCATCCGCGCCGACTGCACCTTCAAGGAGGGTCAGCTCTCCCATATCGGGAAGCACTACGACCTAACTCTCGCTGCCCGGCCACTTCGGATCGTCGTGGTTGGACAAGAAGTCGGCGCCAAGGGCAAAGCCCGAACGACGTTGGCTGAGCGATATGCCAACGTCCACGGCGGCAGCGGCATGAACAAGCGTTTCGTAAAGGACGGTAAGCACCCGAGCCGCAATCCCCACATGAAAGGCACGACTCTCGCTCTCCGGACGATCCTCGGAACGGGTTCGGGGATAGAGCGAAAGGGGGAGTTCATAAACGTAGACGGCGAGCAGGTTCACCTCTTCGACTGCTTCGCTCTCGTCAACCGACTGCTCTGTGCCGCCCACCTGACGGGTACTTCCACGGGGATGTCCACGAAGACGATGCTTCGCAACTGCCAGCGACACTTCCAGGCGACCCTGGAGATCCTCGAGCCGACAGTAGTGGTCCTTCAGGGCGTGCGGATGTGGAAGTGGAGCAAGAACGTGCTAGTTCCGAAGCGCACCCTGAGCGACAATCTCATCGAGTGCTCCCTTGGAGGCAAGACAACGCTGGTGGCGGCATTTAGTCATCCCTCGTCCTACGGCAAGAAGCCCATCCGGTGGGACTCGCCGGATGCCCCGTACTTCAAGGACGTCGTGTACCCGACCCTCAGGCAGGCGGTCCCTCTCTAGACAGATTCGTCCAGGGGAACAGCGACAGGTGAAGCCCTCTCCCTGCGCACGGTCAGTCTCCCGCTACAGCGGGAGGACCTGGATCAGCGGCGAACGGGGTAATGATCCAACAAGAGAGACGTGGCTTGGCGATATGCCGTGAGCGAACCGTCGAGATCGCCCTGGTCGGCCAGGACGTCGCCCAAACCGGCGAACGCCTGAGCAGTTTCGACCACCGGCCCTTGATGCTCCAATGCGAGCTCAGCCGCCTGCCGCAGATGCTTCTCGGCTATGACCGGGTCGTGGCTTCGCTCGGCGAGCCCGAGCTCGCGATGCATCACGGACAGGACGTAAGGCGAGACCTGCCCTGCACGCTCAAGGTTGGTGAGCGTCCGCTCTAGCAGCCCGTAGGCCTCGCGCGGGAGGCCCTGCGCCCGCAGATCCTCTGCCATCTCCACCGCCCAGTTCACACCTCGGCCGCTCCACAGCTCTTCCACCCCCACACCGAGCCTGCCCGCGATATACCCAAGCGCTTCGTTCGAAGGCTCCCGCTTCCCCGCCTCGAGATGACTGATGTAGGCGGCCGAATACCGGTCTCCAGCGAGTTGCTCCTGAGTCATCCGCTGCGCGGTGCGGTATTCGCGCAGCCGCTTGCCGAAAGAGACCAGGTCCTCGGGACCCCCTCGGCGACTGCGCCCGCCACCTCCCCGCTTAGCCATCAGGCAAAACTAAGGCCTTAACGAAGCTGACTCAAGCCCGACAGGTGCCGAGACAAGTGACATCAGCGGCCGGCGACGGCCGGCCCGCTTCACTGCGACGAGTCCGTCGGGCGAACAGCTTCCGCGAGGACCCGCCCTTCTTCATCCGAACTCCAGCGCTTCAGGATCTCTTCTAGCGGCACCTCTCGATCACCGTGCCGATGGAAGACGGTGCCATCCCGCACTAGGAGGTTCGCGTTCGTGAGCGCCTGGGCGACCTCCATGTAACGGTCTTCGGTACGGCAGAGCTCTTCCTGCCGGCGCCGGACCTGCTCGTCGATGATGTCACTGATCGTGCCGTCCGCTTCAGCCGCCATGACGAAGTTCAAGATCCGCTCACGCCATGCGCTGCCCTGGGTGAGCCGCTCCACCTCGGCGCGCAACCGAACGAGTTCCTCGTCAGTCCCCACACGTCCCCCTACCCCAGTCGATTTGTTTGAGCAATGAGGTTAGCCGCCCGCTCCTCGCAGCGCTTCGTGTTGATCAGTCGTAGATCATCGACATTCCGTCGGGGTCGCGGTCGAAATCCGCCGATCCGCACTTGGCACACCGGGCCGGCGCATCGGCTGAGAATGCCCCCCCCCCGCAGTCGCAGGGCGGGGCGTTCGGCTCTTTTCCATCGGGGCCTCCTGGTCCGAACTTCCACCACATTCCTTCCGCAGCGCTCGCAGTGGAAGGGCATCGCGACCATCTCGGACCCTTCGTTCACCTCGAAGTTCGCTCCGCATCCCTTACAGATCGCGTCGTAGCCGTAGCCCATTCACTGACATTGCCACGCACGTGTGACACCGCCCCACGTCCTCTCACCTCAGCTCGGCGTTGATCTAGCTCAATAGCACCGCCCGCTGCGCCATCAAGGCGCCTGCGGTACCCGCTTCGCTCTCGTTCCTCGGCGCCCTCCGGGTCCCCTTGATGACTCCGCTAGAGCCGGTGCTCGCAGTGCCTCCAACAACGCCGAGCAGACGGAGGTGCGAGCACATGAACCAGCGCGGAGTCACCCTTATCGCTACCTATCTCAAGAAGCGTCCCCTGGGTCGCATCGTCCAGGTTCGCCCGGTTGACGGCGACGACTACATCGTTGCGGTCGAAGATCGTCGTGACGGACGCACGCAGTTGATCCATTCCTCAGGAGATCTGCGTCGGTGGTTCGACTCCTTCCGCCACGGTGAGTGCCTCATCCCTACCGCCGGAATCTGCGCACGCTGTAACAAGCTCCACGTCGACCGAGACGTAGACGGAGAGCTACTTGCCCACTGCATCGCCTGCGCGGGCGAGTTGATCGAGGTCGGGGCGGAGATGTTCCTCCGCGAGCCGGAAGTTTCAGACTAGCTGCCAGCGTTTTTCACTGGACCTCGGCCTGCGCTCGTCGTCTAAGAGCCACGAACGCAAGCGCTCCAGGGATCAGTGCACTCACTGTAACGAGAACGTGCTGGATGGTGTCGCCGGCGCCAAGCTCGATCTCGCGGTGTTCGTAGATAACTTGGCATCCACGGGGAGACTCACCTCCGTCCACCACAGCCATCGGCGGTCGATCACGTACCCAGTCGAAGTGGGTCGAGCCTCGACGTGTGAGCCGGGCCATGCGGCCCCGTAGTTAGAGAACGCTTTTCGCTGAGCTTCTTCCAACGACGAGAACCTGACGTTTTCAGGCGGGCCCATAGTGAAACCACCCGTCACAAACGCCAGGGGCAGCCACACCACCAGGAAGACGAGCGCACTTGCCAGGAGGTAGCCGATCGTCCGGAATGGTCGGTAAGGCGCGGTGTCCCTGGCTGCGTTCACTTGACCTCCAAAGGGAGGAGACGCGCGTGGCGGAGACCGCCGGCGGGGCTCCATTCGAGATACTTCACCTCACCGACGATCGGGGCAGCCCCTTCCCACACGCGACCTGGCTGCTGTAACGATCCAAGTTCCCGGCGAGTAAGCGCCGGAAGCTGCTCGACGAGATCACGTCCGTAGCCAGATTCCACGACGCCGGCCACCGCGATACCCGCTTCTGAACGCAAGCCCAAGACGACGCAGCCACGGTCCTGTCTCCACTCCTCCGGAGGCAACCAACCGAGCAGAGCGAAGTTGCGAGTCTGGAAGTGCTTCGTCTTGGTCCACGACCTCGATCGGAGACCTGGCCGGTAACGAGAGTCCAGGCGCTTCGCCACCACGCCCTCGAGGTCCATCTCTTTCGTGGCGGTGAAGAGGGCCGCTCCTTCTCCGACGTGGACCTCCGGTGTGCACCAGTGGGGCCCGCTGAGGTCGAGGTCTTCGAGGATGTGACGACGCTCGCGGTATGGCTCGTCAATCAGATCTTTCCCTCCCACCTCCAAAACGTCGAACGCCATGAAGCAGACAGCGGGAGAGCTCGAACCACGGCTGCGGAACCAAAGCGCCGCGAAGTCGGGGTTGCCTTTGTCGTCCAGACAGACGACCTCTCCGTCGAGCACTACCGAGGTCGTGACGGAGCATGCGAGTCCCTGGAGCTCGGGGTAGCGAGACGTCATGTCGTGGCCGTTGCGGCTCCAGATCTTGATGCCACTCGGAGTTGCCTCGATCAAGGCGCGGAATCCGTCCCACTTCACCTCGAAGGCATAGCGATCGTTGTCTGGGCGGAGGGGTCCGCTGGTTACCAGCATCGGTCTGTGCTTCACGCTGTCATTGTCCGGCACCTGTGGCCCTACACGGGCCGTGACGCATCGCCTCACCGCCACCTCCCCAGCCGCCGGTCTCTTTCACATAGCAGAGCCGGCCCACCCCGCAAGGGCGCTCCGTTCCTCCCTAAAGGTCCGGTACTCGCGTCTCTTCGAGAGAGCTGTCGCTCCCCTTGCTGGCTGGTCCTAACGCCCTGCTCGCGGCCTTGGTCGACCGGCGACTGGACCCAGGAGGTGGCTTGATGGCAACGGCGAAGCGAGATCTCACGAACCCCCCGGTGCAAGGACCACCTGTGCCCAGCCTGCTGACCGTCCGGCAGGTTGCCGCACTGCTTTCGGTCTCCGAGACCACCGTTTACCGGCTCAAGCGTCGTGGTCAGATCAGCTGCGTGAAGGTCGGTGGCTCATTGCGGTTCCGGCCGGCCGACGTCGCCGACTACCAGAGCCGCCAATCCGTCACAGCCCTTGGATACGCTCAGCCAGAGCGCCCGGAGCCGCCGAGGTTGAACCTCGCGTTTCCGGTGAAGCGCCGGCGCGCGAGAAGCATGCAGGAGGCGTAGATGGCAACGATCAAGGAACGACCCAAGTCCGACGGTGGCGGCTACCAGGTCCGTTTCTACGCGCCAGATGGCAGTCGACGCTCGAAGACATTCGCAAAGAAGAAGGAAGCGGAGCAATTCGCAACCAAGATCGAGGCGGACAAGCTGCGCGGTCAATGGCTCGATCCCAGACTAGCCAAGACGCCGTTCGAAGAAGTAGCGGCCATCTATCTGGATGGCCTGGTCCACCTGGCCCCGTCGACGAGGATGAAGGTGGAAGGACACCTGCGCAACTACATCCTTCCGACGTTCCGCCGCTTCCAGATCGCGAACATCAAGCCATCTGACGTCAGGTCGTGGATCTCCGCCATGATGAAGCACGGCCTCTCACCCGCGACCGTCAAAGCGATCCACGGAACCTTCTCTAGGGTGATGAACCAAGCCGTTCTGGACGGCATGGTCCCACGCTCACCGTCGTTCGGAGTCAAGCTTCCCAAAGAGGACGCGGGCGACGAGATGAACGTCATCGAGCCCGAGAAGCTGGTCGCCCTGGCCGATGCACTGAAACCTCGCTTTCGAGCGCTGATCTACACCGCGGCCTACAGCGGTTTGCGTTGGAGCGAGCTCGTCGCGTTGAAGGTGCACAACCTCGATCTACTCAAGGGCACCATCCACGTAAGAGAGTCGCTAGTAGAAGTCAACGGACACCTGTTCGCCGGCTCGACAAAGACAGGCGTGAAGAGAACCGTTTCCATCCCGCGCGATCTGTGCCAGATGCTCGGCGAACACCTCGCCGAGTTCCCCGCGCCCAACGGGTTCGTTTTCACGTCGGTCAAAGGAATGCCGCTTCGACGAAACTTCTACAAGCGGCACTTTCTCCCGGCGCTGGTGAGGTCCGGTCTCGACCCTGGCCTGTGCCTGTGTGAGGCAGAGGACTGTCGGGAACGACACACTCCGCTGTATCGCTTCCACGACCTGCGCCACACGTGCGCCGCGCTCCTCATAGCGCAAGGAGCCCACCCTAAGGAGATCCAAGAACAACTGGGACACTCGACGATCCGCATAACCCTTGACCGCTACGGTCACCTGTTCCCGAGCCTGCATGAG
>Ga0247713_1000952_pt1 | contig 15544 bp, 18 predicted proteins | sample 21E_NmetaG_FD_189936 | JGI IMG/M metagenome (GOLD analysis project Ga0247713, IMG submission 189936) | Soil microbial communities from hillslope of Landscape Evolution Observatory, University of Arizona, Oracle, AZ, United States - 2-1-E_N | ecosystem: Engineered > Artificial ecosystem >... | reverse complement strand
TTGGTGGTCTGCGCCACCCCGGGGCCCTTGTAAAGGGTGCCTGGGATGGTCTTAGGGGCGGCCAGGTATGGCGTTCGATGTTCAGGCCCGGATCGATCATGCAGAAGGGCTACCAGGACTCACCTCGTAACCGCGCCTACGTGATCATGAACTCGGTCATCTACCACCTGCACCCGGTGAAGGTGAAGCGGCACGGCATCAAGTTGTCCTACACCCTGTGCCTGGGCGGCCTCTCGTTCTTTTTGTTCATCTTCCTGACGATCACCGGCATTTTCCTGATGTTTTTCTACCGGCCTTCCACCGAGGTCGTGTACACCGACATGGTGGGCCTGGCCACCTCGGTGGCGTTCGGCCAGCTGGTACGAAATATGCACCGCTGGGGCGCCCACCTGATGGTGGTCACGGTGTTCCTCCATATGTCGAGGGTCTTCTACACCGGGTCCTACAAGCCGCCCCGGGAATTCAACTGGATCGTCGGGGTAACCCTGCTTTTGATCACGCTGCTCCTCGCCTTCACCGGCTATCTGCTTCCGTGGGACCAGCTGGCCATCTGGGCGGTGACCGTTGGTACACAGATGGGCTACGAGTCTCCGCTGGTCGGTAAAGAGGTCTCCTTCATCCTTCTGGGAGGCGTCCAGATCGGTGCAGGCACACTCATCCGTTGGTATACGCTGCACGTCCTCGCACTTCCCTTCATCATCGTTATTCTCATGGCGGTGCACTTCTGGAGGGTACGTAAGGACGGCGGAATTTCAGGGCCACTATGATCGGCACTTCGCTCGAGAGGACTAGGAATAGCTGATGCCAACTCCTGACGAAATCTACGACCAGACTCTGGCGGAGGAAAACGCCAAGGGCTCGTCCCCGGCCGTTGCCGAAGCTCGCGCAAAGGCGGCCAGACACCGGGCGCGCAAGGCCGCTGCGGCCGGCTCTGCGCCTCCCAAGCCGCCCGCTGCTCCGGCCGACAAACCGGCAGCCGCTGCTGCGGCTCCCGAGCCGGCTTCGGTCGGCGCAACCGCTCCGGCGGCCACCGCGGCCCCGGCTGCTCCGGCGGCTCCGGCGGCTCCGGCGGCTCCGGCAGGAGGGCGCCGGGCGGCTGCCCGTGCCGGGGTAGGTGCCGGCGATGCTGCTCCGGAGCGCATCCAGCGCCTGCTGGCGGTCGTCAAGCCTGAATCGATCCAGCGGGTGGAGAAGGAGCCCATCGATCGGGTCAACACGTGGCCCCACCTGATGGCAGGAGAGTTCCTGGCGATCTTGGCGGTGACAGCCTTCCTCGTGCTCACTTCGGTGTTCGTCGACGCCGAGTTGCGGGAGCTTGCCAACATCAACGTCACTCCCAACCCATCCAAAGCGCCGTGGTACTTCCTCGGTCTTCAGGAGCTGCTTCGTTACTTCCACCCGCAGGTTGCAGGAGTGACCATTCCCCAGTGGATCATCCTCGGCCTGATGGCTGCTCCGTACATCGATCGGAACCCGTCCAACAAGCCAGGTGACCGCAAGCTGGCGATCTCGCTGTGGACGATTTTCATGCTCATGTTCGCGATTCTCGGCATGCTAGGGTCGATCTTCAGGGGACCCGGATTCAACTTTGTCTACCCATGGGACGCGGGGATATTTTTCGAGCTATGACACCTATTCAGTTCGCCATCGTTATCGGCCTGGCCTCGCTCCTGGCCTGGGTACCATTCGCACTTATCGGCGCCAAGGCCCGCAAGGCGGCCGGCTCCGCCGGCTCATCCAACCAGCTCGAGGTTCGAGCGGTCTCCGACGTCACCGATGTCGGTCGCCGCAAGTTCCTCCTGCGGGGAGTGGGTTTTGCTTCGCTTGCCTTCCTGGGCCAGTTCGCCCTGGCATCGATCGACTTCCTCTACCCTCGTCTGAGGGGCGGATTCGGATCCAGGATCTCGATCGGCTCCGAGTCGGATCTTCGTGCCGAGATCTCAGCCACCCGGGAGCCCAAGTTCATTCCCGACGGCCGGTTCTACCTCACCATCTACGAAGGGGATGCGGAGGAAGCGGCCGACATCCCGGCCTACAAGTCGGCCAACGTCGACGTCGCGGGCCTCATGGCGCTCTACCGCAAGTGCGTCCACCTGGGATGCAGTGTTCCGTGGTGCCCGCCGGCCAAGTGGTTCGAGTGCCCGTGTCACGGATCCAAGTACTCGATCAACGGCGAGTACCGGGATGGGCCGGCGCCCCGAGGTCTTGACCTGTTCCGCGTCGAAATCGAAAACGGAGAAGTCTTCGTGGACACCGCTACGATCATCGCCGGTGCGCCTCGCGGAACCACTACCACTCAGCCTCAGCCCGAGGGCGCTCACTGCGTCACCGGCGTTTAGCGTGCCTAAAACCAGTTAGCAGGAGATCATGGGTCAGCTACTTATTGCAGTTCTAGTCGGAGCCGTAGCCGCAGGTGCGGCTTTGGTGGTTCTTCGAACCAGGTCAGCTTCCAAAACCAAGTCCAAGATCCCGCCGGCTCTGCGGCCTGCGGACATCGACGCCGTGCTGGAGTCCACCCGCCTCACCAAGATTCACGGGTGGGGCCTGGCACTGACCTTGTTCTTCGCCTTCTTCATGCCCGCCTACTGGGTGCAAGAGCCCCAGAACCGGCTGAACAACGAGCGAATGTTCGCCGAGGAGTCGCTGCACCGGGGCGAGAGATATTACGGGATGGCCACCGACCAGGAGACAGGCGAGCCCAACCCGGACGGCAAGGAGTGCGCCCGCTGCCATGGGGTCAATGCCGAGGGCGGCACCAACGACTTTTTGAACCCGGCCACCGGCGTTCGCTCGGTCGTTCAAGTGCCCGAGCTGCTGACCGTCTTTGCCCGGTACGAGACCCCGCCGGCCGGCTTTACCGATGCCCGTGAGTACATCCGAGAGGTGATCGAGCGCGGCAGGCCCGGCACCGACATGCCCACCTGGGGCGCCGAGTACGGCGGTCCCCTGACCGAGCAGGAACTGGACGACATCGTGAACTGGCTCGAGAGCATCAACGAGGAGCCGGACGTAGACGCCGACGCCACGGGCGACCAGATCTTCAACCAGTTCTGCGCTACCTGCCACGGGGTCGGCGGGACCGGTGGTTCGGGTCCGCCGATGCAAAACGGCGGCACGGTGGCAGAGTTCCCCGACGTCGAGGAGCACATGAACTTCGTGAGGGAAGGTTCCCAGGCCGGACAGCCGTACGGCACGTCCGGAATGGGCACCGGGGGAATGCCTGCATGGGGCGGAGTGCTCACCGACGAGCAGATCCGGTTGGTTGTCGAATACGAGAGGAGCTTGTAGATGCGCTCGGACGTAGCCCTCCTGGCAGCCGAAGCCGTTACCACCGGCGGAGGGGACCACTTCTGGAAGGGCATTGCCATCACGGTCGCATTCATCGTGGTCTTCGTCGGCAGCGTATGGCTGCTGACCGCGATGATCCTCGGGGCCAAGCTCGGCTACTTCGTAACGGGCGCCTGCCTGTTTGCCACCATGACCATCATTTCGTTGATCTGGTTTGTCACGGCTTTGGGACCCAAGGGTGAATCGGGGTTCTGGGGAGACTTGGGGACCGATACCGCCTGGCACCCGGCTGCCGTGGCAACCGACCTACAAGAAACAAGCACCCGATGGGGAACGTGGGAGACCGGCGACTACCCCGACGGCGAAGGCTGGGTCTCGCCCCAGTCCGACGCGCAGCTTGCCGATCTCGACGAAGGCGGTTTGAGCAGCGAGCTCGAGAACGCCGAGCCGGTGATGGAGGCCCTGGTCGGTGAAGCGGTCAGCGAGATCCCGGGAATCCGCGACGGGGTCAGTGACATGGTCGACGGCGACATCACGCTCGACCCGGCCCAGTTCACCGTCACGGACGTTCGGATGAGGCAGGTGGAGGTGGCCGGCAAGGACTCGGTTCTGGCAGTCGGGCGCGCGGTGGCCATCGATCAGCTTCAGTCCGGGGACCTGGGCGGCCAAGAGGAAGGGCGAGTAACACAATTCTTGGTCGAGCGTGGCGCCGAGATCACGCCCGGAATGCCCGTAGCGGAAGTGGAAGTTAATGGCCAGACCACCCAGATCATGGCCGACAAAGCCGGCAGGCTGATTCGTTTCGGCTTCCGGGTCGACGACCTGGTCAAACCGGATGTCCCATTTGCGACCCTGGACATGACCGGGCAGCCGGGAGCCCCCGATGACGCTCTGGTTGCAGCGGTGCGCGTGCGCGGCTCGGTCCGGGTGCCGGCGTTCATCTACCTGGTGGTGAGTGTGATCCTGTTCATCCTGCACCTGATTGGAGTATCCAAGATCGAGCGCCAGGCTCGTCTCACCCAGCCTCAACTCGCTTAACCTTTAGAGAAAGAAGCGAGGCCCGGCCGGACAACAGGCCGGGTCTTTGGTGTCTGCCGGTCTGCCCCTCAGAAAACGGCCTTGAGTCTCAGCGCTCCCCGATTGCCTGCTTGACCAGCTCGGGGAGATCAGCGGGGTTCATCCCCGCCTCGAAGACCGCGTGGCCGCCTACCTCCACCACTGGGATCGAGACGCCGAACTCGTTCATCAATCCCGGGTCCCGGCTGATGTCGACCTCACGGAAGGCAGTTCCGGCAATGTGCAGGGCTGCTTTGGCGTCGTCGCACAGGCAGCACCCCGGTTTCGAATACAGCACGACGTCGCTCATAGACCGATCAACTGCTCCAGTCCCGCCGCGTCCATCCATCGCTGGATCGCTGCGGAGACGATGTACACCCGGTTGGTGAAAAGCAACAGGCCGAATGCCACCAGGAGCCCGCCGCTGGACTTGAGTATTGCGCCCTGGTGTCTGCGGAAGAACTTGAGCGTCCCGGTTAGCCGGGAGACCCCCACCGCAGCCAGGACGAACGGGATCCCCAGCCCGAGCGAGTAGACAAGAAGCAGAAGGCCTCCCTCGGCCACCCGTTCGGCCTGGGAGGCGATGACCAGCGTCGCGCCAAGCGTCGGACCGATACAAGGCGTCCAACCCAGGCCGAAGCTGAGGCCCATGAGGTAGTTGCCGGTCAGGGTCCTTCCGGTCCGCATGTCCAGTCGCTTCTCCTTATATAGGAACGGGAGCGGAAGGACCCCCATGAACGCCAGACCCATGAGAATCACCAGTACCCCGGCGATCCGGGTAAGCAGCAGCTGGTTGTCCCTTAGAAGTGCGCCGGCGAGGCTGGCCGACATACCCAGAGCAACGAATATCGTCGAAAACCCTGCGACGAAAAGAAGGGTGGGACCAAGCAGCTTGCGAACCGGGGCGCTGCCGGCCCGGACCATCTCCAACGAGATCCCGGACATATACGAAAGGTAACCGGGCAGCAGCGGCAGCACGCAGGGGGACAGAAACGATGCGGCCCCGGCGACGAAGGCAACAAAAAGGCCGACGGAGACGGCGTCAGCCGCCACCAGGTGCACTCCAACCGGCGCGAGTCATGGCCTCTAGCCCAGAGCCTGGTCCGTGGCGGTTCCGTTGGGGGTCTCGAACCTGTCCGTCCGCCGCTGCCGGGCGACCGATCCGGCCGTACGCAGAAACCCGGCGTACATCACGGTGACTCCTGCGGCGAGGCCGATGGCGAACACAGTTCCCTGACCCTGGCGGGCAAATGCGCTCCCGATAGCGACCACGGCAGTGCCTGCCGCGATGAGACCGTTTCCCTGAGCCAGCCGCTTGAACCGTTCCCCCGGCTTGCGCGCCAACCGGACCGCCGACCAAACCGCTCCGGCCAGGACGACTATGAACCCCACATACGAGTAGTAGCGCGAGAGCGCGCGCACCGCAGGCGGCATGACCGCCGACCCCATGGGGATCGAACCCTCTACCGCAAGGCCGCCCGACATGAGATCGGCACCCACGACCGCTACCGCTGCGTAAGCCGACGCGGCAGCGACCACGATAGCCGCCCCGTGGCCCACCCGCCGCGGAAAGTGCAGATAGATGGTTCCCAACGCCAGGATCGGCACGTTAACCAGAGCGCCGAACAGGTAGTAGGCACGGAAAACCGGAGCGGACCAGCCGGCGAACATGCCCACTGCCGCGAACAAGCTGGCCGCGGCGAAGGTGGCGAGGGAGATCCCCCAGGCGAGTTGGTGAGGGCGGCGCCGGCTCAGGAACTGACGGATCACGGAGGCTGAAAATGCGCCGCTCACCAGTGCTGCAGCCAGAGGAAAAAGACCCATCACCCCTACACCTTATCCGCCAAACTTCAAGTAATGTGAATTGAAGGGTTTGTACGGGAGACGTCGCCAACCGGCCCGAGCGAAAGGAACACCTTGGCGATAGACATAGTGGTCGTCGACGACACCAAGCACGTCCTCGACATGCTCGTCTCTTTGCTGACCCTCGACGGATTCAACATCGTCGGGCAGGGCGCCAGCGGGCCTCAGGCCATCGAGCTTGCCGCCGAGCACCGTCCGAGTGTCCTGGTCATAGATCACGCCATGGCCGGCATGAATGGACTGGAAGCCTCTCGGCGCATCCTTGCCGAGCACCCCGACCAGAACATCATTCTGTACACCGCGTATGTCGACAAAGCGCTGAAGCAGGAGGCTGCAGGAGTGGGAGTCGCTCTGTGCGTGGGCAAGGCCGAAGGCCTGCAGACCTTGGAGCGGGCTATCTGCGAGCTAACCCTTCAATTGGGGAAGTAGCGGTTTAGTAGTAGCGCCGGCCACCCGTAAGCAGACGAACCACCGCCAGAAGCAGGGAGGCCCCCACGAAGGCCACCAGGATAGGGCCTACCCAGGCTCCGCCCGGCATCTGCCAGTTCATCTGCTGAAACACCCAACCGCCGATAACGCCGCCGATAATGCCGACCACAATGTTGAGCAGGCATCCCATCCGTTCGTTGACCCCGGTGACGATACTGGCAAGCCAGCCCGCTATCCCGCCCACAATGATGCTGTAAATGAAACCGTTCATTTTCAAATCCCCCAGACCCGGCCGACCATGCACCGGTCAGGATATTCTCATTTGGTGAGACGGAATACGATCCTGGCAATTGCCGTTCTGCTTCTGGCAATCCTGGTAATGGGCGCACTGGGCGTGATGCAGGTCAGCAGCATTCCCCGCTGACCCGTCCGCAAGTTCCCTATCCTGGCCGGTTCGGCTCCGGCGCGCCCACAAACACCGGCGATCCGGCTTCGTGGATTCCCAGCAGCGCAGCGGCACTGCCGCGATTGACGCACAGCGAAAGGCTCGCGTGGGAGTCGAGGATCACCTGCAGCTCACCGGGTTCGCCGAACGAGTAGGACGCCCGAACGACGGCCGCAAGCCGCTTCTCCTTGAATCCGACCACCACCGGGTCGCCCGGCTGCAATCCCAGCTCTAGCAACTCGCGCGCACGAAGACTGGTTTGAATATTGCCGAAGCGATCGACCAGGAGGACCTCGCCCCGGAAACCGCTCCCTTCCCGGACCACCTCACCGGGCGGCAACTTAATCAGAGAGCCGACCGGCACCCGGGGGCCGAACTCGGACGGAGAAGTCCCCGTCGCCAGGTGGGCGGCGGCAGGAGCAAAGACGTCCCGGCCGTGGAAGGTGCTCGAACGCTCCGGCAGCCCCAGCCGGCGATTTGCGATCTCCCAAACCGACTCGATACCGCCGAGGCGCTCGGCTGCCGGGACCAACAGGCCGTTGTCCGGGCCCACCAGGAGCGAGCCCGCAGCCTCCAGGATCACCCCCCGCCTGGTCGACCCCACGCCCGGATCCACCACAGCCAGATGCACCGCATCGGGAATGTAGCCGACGGTCTCGGCCAGCACGGTTGCCCCCTCTCGCACGCCGTAGGGGCGAATGAGATGGCTGACGTCGGCTATCAAGACCTCTGCCGCGATGCTGCGGATCACCGCCTTACAGACTGCAACGTACTCGTCGGCAAGTCCGAAGTCGGAGAGAAAGGTTATTTGGTGGAAGGGCTACTTACCCTGCTGACGACGCTGCCAGCGCGTACGCTTCAGCATCTTCTTGTGCTTTTTCTTACGCATCTTCTTCCGGCGCTTCTTTACGACAGATGACAAATCGAGCCCTTCTCCTGGAAATTTACGGCGGTTGTCCGAGCGTGCGGTACCGAAAACCCGGCAATCGACCCTATTGACGATACCATCCGGTGATTCCCCGCGGATCGCCGTGCCCCGGGGCGCAGTTACCAGGACCGCGGGAGCAAGACCCGGCCGGACCAACTCCCCGACAGTTGGGCCTAGACCGCCCTCACGTAGTGATCGTCGAGATACTGGTGAACGTCCGACTCCTTGACGCGGTAGCGGTTCCCGACCTGCACAGCCTTCAGGGATCCCGATTTGATAAGCCGGTACACCGTCATGTTGGACACGCGCATCAACTGAGCTACCTCGCTCACGGTCAAAAACTCAAAACCTTGCTTTTCACGAGCCATTCGTTCACCCTTTTTTTCGGGAGTATACATCTCGCCACAAAGGGCAACATGGGGCAACCTGTGGCATCGGACGGGGTACAATCCCACACCCGGGGCGGACACAGTCCCAGAGTGGGACTCAGCCAGCGTGGGGCCCAGGGTTTGCCGGCCTGCGCTAGGACCACCACCCGGGTCGAAGGGAGGCACTGTGGCCAAGCAGCCCGCACCAAAAGAGAAGAAGCGCCCCAAGAACGATGCAGCGCAGGCGGCCAAGAAAGCCAAGAAGGCCGCCAAAAAAGCTGGAGGAGGCTCGGCCTGAGGACCGGACGGTCCATTAGCCGGGTTCCGCCAGCATTCTCGCGCGGTCCAGCGCAGCCTGGACCGCGTCAAGGACCGCCGCCCGGACGCCCGCCCGCTCGAGCTCTCGCACCGCCATTGCGGTGGTTCCCCCTGGCGACGTAACCGCCGCCCGGACCTCCGACGGCTGCATGCCGGCCTCGGTAACGAGGGCCGCTGTTCCCTTCAGGGTTTGTGCGACCAGTTGAGAGGCGATCTCCCGAGGGAGGCCCACCGTGACTCCCGCCTCGACCATCGCCTCGGCGAAAAGCGCTATGTAGGCCGGTCCGGAACCCGACACCGCGGTGACCGCATCGATGTACTGCTCCTCCACTACGATCACAGGGCCTACGCCCTCCAGCAATTGCCTCGCCACCACCAGGTGGCGTTCCAGGGCCCGGTTCCCGGCGCAAATGGCCGTCATGCCCTCCCCCACCTGGGAGGCAACGTTCGGCATAGCCCTCACCACGGCGGCGGAGGCCCCCAACCCCGCCTCGAGGGACTTGGTCGTGACCCCGGCGGCGATGGAAACCACGAGGCGGGAGTCCGTCACGCAGGGCGCTATCTCCGCCATGACCGCCGCCAGGTCTTTCGGCTTAACGGCCAGGATGACCACTTCGGACGCCTCGACCGCCTGCCGGTTCCCCTCGGCGGCACAAAACCCGTGCCGGGCGGACACTTCGGCAACCCGAGCCGGGTCGGCATCGGTCATCAGAACCCGCCCCGGCGGGCAGACTCCTGCACGCACCATGCCTGCGGCAAGGATCTCGCCCATCTTGCCGGAGCCGATGACCGCCACCGAACCGGTGAATGTGTCCATGCAAGCAGTATCGCAGACGATATAAACGGATAAAGATTTAAGGCTCAGGAGTTGGGGCCGCACAACCCGGCGGATAACCGGCGGGCCACGCGACCTTATTAACCTGAGCCCTAAAGAGACTCCCGAGCAATGCCTGTTTGGCCTTTGCGGCCGCCTGCGAAGCTCTCCGACTGTACTTCCTGTGGACGGTTAGGTTTCCCAACACCGCCGACAAGGGTTCGGCCAAAAAGAACACCCGCAGGGACCAGCTGCCGGTCCCCGGTACTGCTCGGGAATGAAAGGAAACTACATTTGCCCTGAGAGCGCGGTCAAGGTCGATCCCGCAGATTTATTCCCACTCTTGAAGAAGGATCTACCGAGGGACAAGCCTGAAAATACGCAGGGCCCGAGGTACCTCTGGTCACACTCCGCTGCGCACTTCCCCGAACACAGCTCGGCGCTTCCTTACGGCATCTTGGGCCCTGCGTGCCACAGGCAGTTAGGTGAAACCGTCAGCCACAGTCCTGCAGATGCAATGCCTTCCCGCCCAAATCCTCGTCGTTGCAGGCAGAACCTTCAAAGACGAGATTGTGACGAGGATTCGCTAAAGCTCTTACAGAACCGCTCGCTGCCGGGCTCCCCCAGATCGCTTGCGACTGGGACAAGTTACCGAGGGCCGGTTGGGCCAGTCAAGACCGCTTGAGAACAATTGTTCGCGACCCAAAAGGTTTCTTCGCGCCCCCCATAGAAGAAGGCGAACAATCGTCGCTTTGGGATCCCGCCGTGTAAAGATCGTGCAGTTCGGCTGCCGACCGCTCCCAGGCAAAATCGCCCGAGGAACAGACCGCGATCCTTCCCATGCTGTCCGAAAGACGGTGATCCGAGAGAACCATCCAGGCTCGCTCGGCGAACGATTCGGAAGCTCCCGGGGCCACCAGAAACCCGCTTTGTCCGTGGCGAACGATCGCCTTGAGGCCCCCAACTGCCGAACCGACCACCGGCACCCCGGAGGCCTGGGCTTCCAAGGCCACCAGGCCGAACGACTCGGTGTAGGAAGGGACCAGGCAGACGTCCGCCGCCTGATAGAAAAGAGGCAGCCGGTGGTGGGGCTGGGCAGGGACGAACCGAACCAGGTCCGAAAGGCCGAGCTGCGCCGCCTGTTGGACCAATCGCTCCGACTCCCCGGCCCCGGAAGGACCACTGGAGCCTCCGACGATCAAAAGCCGTACGTCGTCCAATCCGAGCCGGCCCCACTCCACCAGGTGTCCAAGAGCCGAGATCGCAATATCCGCCGCTTTGAGGGGCTGGAGCCGCCCGACGAACAGCATCACCTTTTTACCAACCAGCCCCAGCGCTTGTTTTGCTGCGTCTCGGTCGGCGGGGCGGAAGGTGGCGTGGTCCACTCCGGGAGGAATCAGGTGGATCCGCTCCGGATGCGCGGAGTAAAGGTCGATGAGTGCCTTGCGCTCCTCCATCGTGCTCGCCACGATGGCGCAGGCGTCGGCAATGACCCGGGCTTCCCCGTCCAGCCGGAACTCCGGCTCCAACAGGTCACCAGGACGCCTGGCGCGGTTCTTCTCCCTGCCGAGCGTGTGGAAGGTGTGAACGAAGGGGACCTTCCAGCGGGCACTGACTATCGCCGCCACCTTGCCGGACAACCAGTAGTGGCTGTGCACCACGTCGTAGGCCAGCCCGGAGGCTTCCACCGTCTCCGTGAGCTTCGCGCTGAACTCGGGAAGGAAGGCCGGGATCTGTTCCTTGGACAGGTCAGGGGCGCCAGCCTCGACCTGGATGACCCGAACCCCGGGCCGCAGCGTGATCTCGGCCGGCGTGTCTGGGGAATCGCGGCGAGTGAAGATATCCACCTCGATGCCGCGCTGGGCCAGGCTGTAGGCCATCTGGCGTACGTACACGGTCATGCCGCCGGCATCCTTTTCGCCCGGCTCTGCCAGGGGATTGGAATGGACCACCAGCATGGCGACCCGGCGCACGGCTCGATAGGCCGGCGATACCGGGGAGGGGAAATCTCTAACGGCCAATGTTCGGGCCCTTCGATCGGAACGGAAGACGATGGATGTTGCACGCTCAACTACTAAGGAAAATGGTAGCCCAAGCTCGTCCTTAGTATGCGTTCCTGAGCATGGGTGCCGGAACACGCTGCCTGCGGGATACCCGCTATCCGGTGGGCTTGCGCAAAGTAATCCAGTGGAGCGGCAGCGGCTCGGCCCCGAGGTCGTACTTGTACCGCTCCCTGCCCCGCAAAAAGTCGAACCTGCGGTTTCCCTCCTCTATGGACCTGCGTATCAACCTCGCCACCAGAATCAGCCCGGGAGATATCGGCCGCAGGGAAAGGTCGTATGCCGAGTTGTAAAGGTAGAACACCCCGTCGTACCGAAACGAGATCGTGGCAGCAATAGGCCGGCCCTGCAGCTCCAAAAAGTCGAGCGACAGCATCCCCAGCGGCTGCAGGGTGGCGGCCATCTCGCGGAAGAAGGCCTCCCGCGCAGGCTGCATGAACTCTCCCTTCTCGCCGGCGCTGGTCTTGTGCAGCCGGATGAAGGCTTCGATGTCCGCCGCCAGCGAATCCTCGTCGCTGGTACGAAGCCGGGCCGACTCGGCCTCCCGATCAAAACGGCGTGTCTTGCGTTCAAGTTCGTGCCGCTTCTTTGAGCCCAGGCCGGCAAGATAGTCCTCCCAGGTGCCGGGGAGCATGAGCACCGCAGTCAGTTCGTGCAGTTCCAGGTCGAAGTCGAGGCGGCTGCGGTGCGCCGCCTCGACCAGCCACTCCGAAAAATGGAACGGCACCGGCAGGCCCTTCGCCTCGAGGTAGTCCCAGGCGTCGAAGTCGTCGACCAGAAAACGCAAGAACGCCTCCGCTACCGGCTGGCGGAACTCCTCGGCCGCGATCAAAGGTCCCTGATAGTCGGTCAGATCGTCGCCCCCGAGGAACCGGACCCGCCGGCCGGCGGGGGTCTGGTCGATCGTCAGGGCGGCAAGTGCCACCGGGTCAGGGGCGCAAAAGGTAAGGACCAGACCTTCCTGGCGGCCCTCGCCGAAACTCTGCCACCACAGCCGGCTCCATTCCGGGCCGGCGAAGACATGCCGGTTGGGGTCTGCCTCCACTAGCGTTCTCCACTCGGCAAGCCCGAAGGAGTCGGGGAGGTGATGGGTCTTTATGTCCACGGAGACGACGCTAACAGAACCAAGCAACGCTACCGCCGGCCCGCAGGCCTACCAGTCTTCAGGTGACTGGATGCTCTGCATCAGACCCTCGAACTCAGCCACCACCTCGGGGTCGAACTGCTTGCCCGATTCGGCCCTCAGTCTGGTCAGGGCCTCGTCCAGGGCCAGAGCCTTTCGGTAGGGACGGTCCGAGGTCATCGCGTCAAAGCTGTCCACCACCGAAAAAATACGCGCCGGGAGGGGAATGTCCACTCCGGCCCGGCCGTCCGGATAGCCGGTACCGTCGTAGCGTTCGTGATGGTGGCGGATCACGTCGACCGTGACCCCGTTGAGAACCCGGCGCATCGGCGCCACTATCTGCAGGCCGATCAGCGGGTGGGTGCGCATGACCGTCATCTCTTCATCGGTCAACGGCCCCGGTTTCATAAGGATCGCCTCGGGGATGCCGATTTTGCCGACATCGTGTAAAAGGAAACCGTACTGAAGCTGGGGAGTGATCAAGCTCGGGTCGATACGGCTGGCCAGGGCAATGCCGTACCTCTTGCAGCGCTCGAGATGGTTGGCGGTGTACTGATCCTTCGCTTCGACCACCAGGGCCAGAGTTTCCACGATCGACAGGTAGTCGGTCCTCAGCTCCTCCAGGAGCGCGCCCAGCTTTTGTTCGTGTTCGCGCTTGCGCTGGTAGACGGCGCTCATGTCCCGGGCGAAAACAAGCAGCTGGGATCGGGTGCGCTCGAGCTCCAGGCGGTAGTCCGTCTCCGACTCGAACTCGGCGGGAGTGGAGGAGTCGGGCTCGTTCACCTCAACAGCCTGCGGCTCGTCCAACCAACTCTCCGGCTACGAGCTCAGCAGGGCCGACGGATCCTCTTCACCCTTCTGGTAGCGCCTCACCAGTTCCGCATTGAGTCCGTCGATGATTCTTTGTGCCCGTCGCCGGTCTTCGGAAACCTTGCGCTCCTCGCGGGCAAGCTCCTCCACCATGGCGGACAGCTCCTCGGGCGAGGACGACTCGATGTCGGCCAGCCCGGTGGCAAGGCGCTCGGTCTGCCGGCGGTACTTGCCGGCGTTCCCCGGCAGCTCGGACTCCACCAGGCGGGTGGTGCCGCCGGAGCGAGGTTCGTCGGCCAGTATCGAGGGCAGCCGGCTCACCAGATCGCTCATCCCGGCGTCTCCCCCTTCCGAACGGCGCTTCAGCTCGGCGCCCAAAATGTCGATCTTGCCCTGCAGTAGGCGCCGCGCATAGGAAAACTCGGCTTCCAACTCCCGGCATTCATCCCTGCGGCGGCGAAGGTCGGTCGTGGGCACCGACTCGACATCGTCGAGGATTTCGGGATCCAGAATTCTGTCATCCCGTCGGTCACGCTTATTGGGCAAGGCTGGATCCTCCGGCCGGCATCGGCCAAACTGAACTGGTGTTAAGCCGCATAACGTCTGATGGAGCTGATCGGGTCAAGCGAGCTCGAGCACTTCAAGTTTAACCGCTGCCGAAAAGTCAAAGACCTAATACGCCGTCCCCAATAAAAAGGCCATCGAGAGGTGAACCCGATGCAAGAGCTCGCGCTGACGGCAATAGGAAGAGACCGGCCGGGAATAGTGGCCGGGGTGACAGGGGTCCTGTTCAAGTTGGGCTGCAATCTCTCCGATTGCTCGATGACCCGGTTGAGCGGACAGTTCGCCATGATAATGCTCATCGAAGCGCCGGATGAAGTGACGGCCACCTCCCTCGAAGACTCTCTGGCATCGGCGTCCTCCGAACTGGGATTGACGGTCACCGTGACCACCGCGTCGGGGACCTCCGAGGATGATTTGGATGCCCGGCTCTACGTGATCTCCCTGTACGGCTCCGACCATCCCGGGATCGTGTACAAGATCACAACCGAGCTGGCCGGCCAGGGTGTCAACATTGCCGATTTGCTAAGCCGGGAGGCGGGAGGAATCTACACCGTCATCCTGGAAGTGGAGCTGCCGCCCAACCTGGATCCCGGTGCCCTGGCAGCGAGGCTTCGCTCGATGGCTGCCGAGGTGGGGGTGGAGGTCAACCTTCGCACGGCCGATCCCGATGCGCTCTAGTGGTTCGCGACGTCCTTATCTACCCGGATCCACTGCTCAAGCAACCGGCTGCAAGGGTGGATGGAATCGACGACACGATTCGCGCGGTAGCCGAGGATCTGCTCGATACTATGGCGGCCCACAACCGCTGCGTCGGAATAGCCGCTCCCCAGATCGGAGTTCTGGTGCGAATGATCGTAGTCGACGTCAGCAGCCACCCCAAGGCCGAGCAGCATCACGGCAGGCTACTGTTGATCAACCCCAGGGTCACCGAGTTCGACGGTCAGGCAATCGGCCGCGAGGGCTGTTTGTCACTCCCCGAGATAACTGCAAACGTCAAAAGAGCGGAGCGGATAACGGTCGAAGCCATCTGCCTGGAGGAAAAGCCACTCACTTTTTCAGCCTCGGGATTCGAAGCCCGGGCCCTGCTTCACGAGATCGACCACCTCGAGGGCATCCTCATCCTCGACAGGGCCGCCGCGCCCTCGGAGATCTTCCCCCGGGTGAAAACCGCTAAGAAGAAGTCAGAATCTTGAAGTAGGCCGCAAGGCCAAGTAGTATTCACGGGCCAAGGTCACGGATGAATTACTTGAAGAACTTTGCCTTAAGGACTAGCACCTTGGGGTAAATCGAGTAGGATCCATTCGTTAACTAGCACTATTCGAGCAGCAAACTGAGCAGCATTTTCATACGGACGTGGCGGCAAGGTCCACGAGACGTAGCAGTACGCAGCAATACGAGGAGGTAGTAATGATCAAGAAGCTCATGGGTACCCTCATGATGCTCGCCCTTGCGGCGGCTCTGTTGGTCCCGACTGCAGC
>Ga0247713_1000951_pt1 | contig 15600 bp, 14 predicted proteins | sample 21E_NmetaG_FD_189936 | JGI IMG/M metagenome (GOLD analysis project Ga0247713, IMG submission 189936) | Soil microbial communities from hillslope of Landscape Evolution Observatory, University of Arizona, Oracle, AZ, United States - 2-1-E_N | ecosystem: Engineered > Artificial ecosystem >... | reverse complement strand
GGTTCCCCGTCGGGGGGCGTCGGGCTCATGGCTCTCCCAGCCGTAACCGGCCGTCGAGGATCTCACGCGCGATGTCGTGGAGCTTGCGGCGGTTGCGCCGCGCGTGCTGACGCATCCGCTCGAAGGCCTCGGAGGGGCTGGTCGCGAGCTGCTCGGACAGCTTGCCCTTGGCCTGCTCGACGACGACGCGGGTGTCGAGCGCGTGCTGCAGCTGGCCGGTGAGGCGGACGGAGTGCTCGAAGGCCCGAGCGTTCAGGATGTAGCTCGTCGCCACGTCGGCGAGGATCTGCCCGGCCTCGCGGTCCTCGTCGCCGAAGTCCCCGGGACCCGCGGTGTAGAAGTTCAGCGCGCCGACGTGCTGGTCGCCGTCGTGCAGGCGCATGGGGAAGCTGTAGACGCCACGCAGGCCCGCCTTGACCGCCCGCGGCGCGAACCGGGGGAAGCGGGAGCCGACCTCCAGGTCCTCCTCCACGACCTGCTCGCCGGTCATGTAGGCGTGCAGGCAGGGACCCTCCCCGAGCTCGATCTGCAGACTTTCGATCTCGCGGACGAGATCGTCGGAGGCGGCGACGAACCGGAGGTTGCCCCCCTCGTCGGCGATCATCACCCCGGCTGCGGTCACGGGGAGCGCGGCGGCCACCTCCCGGCACAGGGCGTCGAGCATGACGTCGATGTCGTAGTCGCCGACAAGGTTGCGGGCGAAAGCCACGAGCACACCGGCAAGCCGCTGGTGGTCAACCATCGTGTGCGGCACCGTACTCGACGGCGATGCTGTCGGCCAAGGGTGCGACGGGGGGCGATGGGACCGCGGCGCGCGTCATGCCTCCTCGAGCTCCTCGCCCTCGATGACCGGCGCGACGGAGACGACCTTCGCGCCCTGCGAGGGCTTCATGAGCCGGACGCCCTGGGTGGAGCGCCCTGTGGGCCGGATGTCGCCGACGTCCATGCGGATGATCGTCCCGGTGTCGGTGACGAGGAAGATCTCCTGCTCGTAGGCGGCGACGAGCGCCCCCGCCAGTCCTCCGCGCGACGCGACGAGCTTGGCGGTCAGCACCCCCTTGCCGCCCCGACGCTGCACGGGGTAGCGCTCGAGCGGCGTCCGCTTGCCGTAGCCCTCCTCGGTGACCACGAGGAGCTGCCCGTCGACCATGGCCTGGGTGGCCGACAGCACCTCGTCCCCCGCGGAGAGCGCCATGCCGATCACCCCGGTGGTGTCGCGGCCCATCGGGCGCACGTCGGACTCGGAGAAGCGGATCGCCATCGCGCGGCGCGACACGAGGATCACCTCGTCCTCGCCGGAGGTGACCTGCACGCCGATGAGCTCGTCACCGTCGCGGAGGTTGATGGCGATGAGCACGCTGCGCGGGGAGTCGTAGTCGGCGAGGGGGGTGCGCTTGACCATCCCCTGCCGGGTGGCGAACAGCAGATAGGAGGTGCTCTCCCGCAGCTCCTCGTCGGTGACCGCGACGACCGCCGCGATCTTCTCGCCGGGCGCGAGCGCGAGGCCCTCGACGTTCGCGACGTAGACCCCCCGGGCGGTGCGGCTCTTCTCCGGCAGCTGCCAGGCGCGGACGCGGTACACCCGGCCCTGGTTGGTGAAGAAGAGCAGCCAGTGGTGGGTCGTCGTGACGATGAGGTCGCGGATGATGTCGTCCTCTTTGAGCGCCCCGCTCGTCACCCCCTTGCCGCCGCGCCGCTGCGTGCGGTACTCGCTCACCGGCACCCGCTTCACGTAGCCGGCCCGGGTGAGGGTCACGATGATGTCGGTCTGCGCGATGAGGTCGGCCAAGTCGACCTCGCCGTCGCTCGGCACGATCTGGGTGCGACGGGCGTCACCGAACCGGTCGCGCAGCTCGGTGAGCTCCTCGATGATGATGTCGCGGATGCGCTCGGGTCGGGCGAGGATGTCGCGCAGGTCGGCGATGCGCTCGGTGAGCTCGGTGTACTCGTCGAGGATGCGCTGGCGCTCGAGCTGGGCGAGGCGGCGCAGCTGCATGTCGAGGATCGCGCGGGCCTGGATCTCGGTGAGCGTGAAGCGCTCCGCCAGCTCGCGCATGGCGGCGTCGGCGGACTCCGCCGCGCGGATGAGCGCGATGATCTCGTCGAGGTGGTCGAGGGCGACGATGAGCCCCTCGAGGACGTGCGCGCGCTCCTCGGCCTTACGCAGGCGGTAGCGGGTGCGCCGGGTGATGATGTCGACCTGGTGGTCGATGTAGTGGCCGATCGTCGCCTTCAAGCCGAGGGTGCGCGGCACCCCGTCGACGAGCGACAGGTTGTTGACCCCGAACGTGTCCTGCAGCTGGGTCATCTTGTAGAGCTGGTTGAGCACGACCTGAGGGTTCGCATCGCGCTTGCAGAACACGACGAGGCGCATGCCCGTGCGATTCGACTCGTCGCGCAGATCGCGGATCCCCGTGACGCGCTTCTGCGCGTGCAGCTCGGCGATCTTCTCCGCGAGGCGGGCCTTGTTGACCTGGTAGGGCAGCTCGGTGACGACGATCCGTGCGCCCTTGTCGTCGTCCTCGATGTCGGCGACGGCGCGCATGCGCACCGACCCGCGCCCGGTCTCGTAGGCCTCGCGGATGCCCTGGAGGCCCATGATGAGCCCGCCCGTGGGGAAGTCGGGCCCCGGGACTATCCGCATGAGCGCGTCGAGGGTGATGTCGGGATCGCGGATCTGGGTGATGACCGCGTCCGTCATCTCGACGAGGTTGTGCGGGGGGACGTTCGTCGCCATGCCGACGGCGATGCCGGCGCTGCCGTTCACGAGCAGGTTGGGGAACCGGCTCGGCAGCACGACCGGCTCGGACTCCTGCCCGTCGTAGTTGTCGACGAAGTCGACGGTGTCCTCGTCGATGTCGCGCAGCAGCTCCATCGCGAGCGGTGACAGCCGGGCCTCGGTGTAGCGCATCGCCGCCGGTGGGTCGCCGTCGACGGACCCGAAGTTGCCGTGGCCCTGGATGAGCGGGTAGCGGATGGCCCAGGGCTGGGCCATGCGGGCGAGGGCGTCGTAGATCGCCGAGTCGCCGTGCGGGTGGTACTTCTTCATGACGTCGCCGACGGCGGCGGCGGACTTGCGGTGCTGGGTGCCCGCTCGCATCCCGCCTTCGAACATCGCGAACAGGATCCGCCGGTGCACGGGCTTCAGGCCGTCGCGCACGTCGGGCAGGGCGCGCCCGACGATGACGCTCATGGCGTAGTCGAGATAGGAGCGCTGGAGCTCCTCTTCGATACCGATCGGCTCGACGCGGCTGGTGGACCGGGGCCCGTCGCCGGGAGGGACGGCGTCGCTCATCGTGCGGTCGACTTCGTGACGTCGAGGACGACACGGGTGGGGCTGGACAGGTTGTGGAGCAGGAACTGCCGGGCGTCGCGCGAGGCGACGACGATGCGCACCCGGCCCTCGACGTCGTCGACGGTGATGCCGTGCACGGCGGGGTCGTCGATCTCGACGCGCTGGCCGGGTGCGAAGTCGGCGTCGTAGCCGGCGACGCCGGCGAGCTCGAGCACGACGTCCGCGCCGGCGGGGTAGGCCTGGGCAGGCGGCACCGCCGCGGGCGCGTCAGGGTCGGCGACGTTCTCGAGCTCGACGACCACGCGCAGGTACGTGGTGCGGTCGCGGATGCGCACGCTCGTCACCGCCACGGGCTGGCTGGTGTCCGCGCCGAGCGCCTGGGGTTGGGTGGAGAACTGCTCGAGGGCCGGCACCCCCTCGCCGTCGGCCGGGGGGGAGAGGATGCTGTCGTCGCGGACGAGCACCTCCGGCAGCCCCCATCCGCCCCAGAACCTGCCGACGTCCACGCCGTCGTACGAGCCGGTCTGGCGTCCCTCCACGAGCAGGCGGACCCGCTCGATGGCCGGGAACTCGGTCAGCGTGCCGACGATCGCCGCGAGCGCGAGCGCCTCGTGCTCCGGCGACGGGTTCGCCTCCTCGGCGTGGGTGATCACCTCCCCGGAGAGGTTCACCGTGGCGGTGCCGTCGGCGACCCGCAGGTCGAGCACCCTCGTGGCCGACGGCAGCGGCGCGGCGACGTCGTGCCCGTCGGTGTCCTTCGGTCCCGCGAGCAGCAGCTGCAACGCCGTGCGGGGCAGGTCGTCGTCGATCCGCGCCTCCCGCCGGACGGGGACGAGGTAGGCGCTCGACCCTTCCCCGGCGCGGAAGTACACGGTGAGGTCGACGATGTCCGGCGGCTGCATCGTCGGCTCGGTCGAAACCGGCCCCGCGGCGGGCGACGGGGTGCCCGTCGCCGCTCCCCCGCCGCCGGACGTGCAGGCGGCCACCGCGCTCAGCACCCCGGCCAGGGCGGCGAGAGCCCGCACGACGCGCCTCATACGTCGAGGAACCGCACGTCGCGGGCGTTGCGCACGATGAAGTCCCGGCGCGCCTCCACGTCGTCGCCCATGAGCGTGGTGAACATCTGGTCGGCCGCGGCGGCGTCCTCCATCGTCACCTGCAGCAGCGTGCGCGCCTCGGGGTCCATGGTCGTGTCCCAGAGCTGGGCGGCGTCCATCTCCCCGAGGCCCTTGAACCGTCCGATCATCGGGGGCTTGCCGTTGCCCTGGGCGCGCATCTCGGCGACGAGCGCGTCGCGCTCGCGATCGCTGAACGCGTAGAGGATCTTGTCCTTGTCCTTCGCGCCGGCCGGCTGGATCTGGTACAGCGGCGGCTGGGCGATGTAGACGTAGCCGGCCTCGATCAGCTCGCGCATGTGCCGGAACGCGAAGGTCAGCACGAGCGTGCGGATGTGCGCGCCGTCGACGTCGGCGTCCATGAGCATGACGATCTTGTGGTAGCTCGCCTTCGACAGGTCGAACTCGTCGCCGATCCCCGTGCCGATGGCGGTGATGAGCGCCTGGATCTCCTTGTTCTCGAGGATCTTGCCGAGGCGGGCCTTCTCGACGTTGAGGATCTTGCCCCGGATCGGCAGCACGGCCTGCGTCTCGCTGTCGCGAGCCTGCTTGGCGGAGCCCCCCGCAGAGTCGCCCTCCACGATGAATATCTCGCACGCCGCCGGGTCGGTCGACCGGCAGTCGGCGAGCTTCCCCGGCAGGTTGGTCGACTCGAGCAGGCCCTTGCGCCGGGTCAGCTCGCGCGCAGCCCGCGCGGCCAGGCGCGCCTGCGCCCCCTGGATGGCCTTGCCGACGATCACCCGGGCCTCGGCCGGGTGCTCCTCGAACCACGTCGACAGGTGCTCGTTGCAGGTGCGTTCGACGAAGCTGCGGATGGGGGTGTTGCCGAGCTTCGTCTTGGTCTGGCCCTCGAACTGCGGGTCGGAGAGCTTGACCGAGACGATCGCCGTCAGCCCCTCACGGATGTCCTCTCCCGTGAGGTTGACCTCCTTGCCGTTGCCCTTCATCTTGCCGAGCAGTCCGGCCTTGCGGGCATGGCGGTTGACCACGGCGGTGAGCGCCTTCTTGAAGCCCTCCTCGTGGGTCCCGCCCTCGTGCGTGTTGATGGTGTTCGCGAACGTGTGGATCGACTCGTGGTAGCTCGCGTTCCACTGCAGGGCGACTTCGACCTCGCACGGACCGATCCCCGCGGTCGGCCCGGTGCCGGCCTCGTCGTCCTCGCGGGCGCTGAAGTGGAGGATCCCCTCGTGCAGCGGCTCCTTCTGCGCGTTGAGGTAGCGCACGAAGTCGCGCAGGCCGCCGTCGTAGCAGAACTCGAGCCGCCGCTCCCCGTCCTCGTCGGCGTGACCCTCGCGCTCGTCGACGACCGTGATGCGCAGCCCCGCGGTGAGGAACGCCGTCTCGCGGAAGCGCCCGGTGAGGATCTCCCAGTTGTAGTCGAGGGACTCGAAGATCTCCTCGTCGGCCCAGAAGGTGATCGTCGTGCCGGTGCGGTCGGTCTCGCCGACCACCTCCACCGGCCCCTCGGGCTGACCGCGCCGGTAGGACTGGCGGTGGATGCGCCCGTCACGGTGCACCTCGGCCTCGAGGCGCGCGGACAGGGCGTTCACGACCGACACGCCGACGCCGTGCAGGCCGCCGGACACCGCGTAGCTCTTGTTGTCGAACTTGCCGCCCGCGTGCAGAACCGTGAGCACGACCTCGAGCGCGGATTTGTGCAGCCCCCGGTGCTCGTCGACGGGGATGCCACGCCCGTTGTCGGTGACCCGGACCCCGCCGTCGGCGAGCAGCCGGACCTCGATGGCTGTGCAGCGCCCCGCCATCGCCTCGTCGACGGAGTTGTCCACCACCTCGTAGACGAGGTGGTGCAGACCCCGCGGGCCGGTCGAGCCGATGTACATCCCGGGCCGCTTGCGCACGGCGTCGAGGCCCTCGAGGACGGTGATGTCGCTCGCGTCGTACCCGCTCGTGGGGGGAGATCCGGATTGCTGCTCGTCCACGGGGCTCTCGTCTACTCCTCTCGACGCCCGCCAAGATGCGCGACTGCGCCGGCGACAGGCCAACGGCTCCCGGCGGTCACCACGCGCCGAACGCACGCAGGCCACGGCGAGGCAAGACCACAACCAAGGGGCTTACCGTTGAAGCCTACCACGAACCCCCCCGGACCGCATGCCTGGCGGGGGCACGTTTACGCTGGTCAGATGGCGTTTTCGCCCTTCAGCCCGGGCCCTTCAACGGGCCGCTCACCACCGTGACCCGCGTCACCTGTTCCGGGCCGAGCACGGCGTTGGCCCGCGCGGCGAGCTCGGCGCTGAGGTAGCGCACCTCGGTCGCCCATGCGGGGGAGTCCGCCCGCACGACAAGGACGCCGCCGTGCAGCCGCACCGGTTCGGTGTGGCGGGCGAGCTGGTCGCCGGCGATGTCCGTCCACAGCGCGTGCACCCGCGCGCCCCGCAGCCGGGGCGCCCATCCCCGGCGCCGGCTGACCGCGCCCCCGAGGACCTCGGTGAGCGGCACGGGCTCGGACCCGCGGCGCGGCGGCAGGTCGGGCGACTCGGCCTCGGGGTCGGAGCGGCGGCGGGGCCGGAGGGGGTTCACGGTGCGGCGACCCTACCGCTGGGCTGGCGGCGGGTCACGGCCTATCGGCCGGCCGGGTGGTCGCGCGTGAGCTCTCCGGCCCGGACCCGATAGCGTGGGCCCGGCAGCGGCACGTCGCCGTCGACCGCCGCGGTCACGAGCACCTGCTCGAACCCGGCGCAGCGCGCCGCCAACCGTTCACGCCGCTGCTCGTCGAGCTCGGCGAACACGTCGTCGAGCAGCACGATCGGCTCTTCACCGACCTCGTGGAGCACCTCGCGGCTCGCCAGCCGCAGGGCGAGGGCCAGCGACCAGTGCTCGCCGTGGCTCGCGTAGCCCTTCGCCGGCAGGTCGTTCAGCCCGAGGAACAGCTCATCGCGGTGCGGGCCGGCGAGCGTCGTGCCACGCTCGCGCTCCGCCGCGGCGACCGCGGCGAACCCCTCGCGCAGCTCCGCGTCGAGTGACGCGGGGTCGGGCACACCCGCGGCCGGGTCGGCCGGGATGGGACGTCCCGTCGACAGCTCGTAGCGCAGCACGACACGCCCGGCAGCCTCGCGCGCCGGCGACGCCGCGACGAGATCGCGGTAGGCCTGCTCGGTCGGACCGGCGAGGGCGTGGACCGCCGCGATGCGCGCGGCGAGCAGGGTCGCCCCCGCCCTTGCGAGCGCTGCCGTCCACGTGTCGAGGGCGTCGCCTCCCGCGCGGGCATCGGTGTCGGCGGGATGCGGCGCGCGGGATGCGCCCGACCGGGCGGCCCGCGCCGACTTCAGCAGGGCGTTGCGCTGGCGCAGGATCCGCTCGTAATCCTGGCGGGCGGCGGCGTAGGCGGGGCGGCGCTGGGTGAGCAGGTCGTCGAGGAAGCGGCGGCGCTCGCCGGGGTCCCCGCGGACGAGCTGGAGGTCCTCGGGCGCGAACAGCACGCTGCGGATCCGCCCGATCACCTCGCGGGTGCGGTTCTGGGGCTGGCCGTTGAGGCGGCAGCGGTTGCGCCCCCCCGGACGGATCTCGAGCTCGACGGTGAGCCGGCGACCGGGGCCGTCCGCGGCGAGGCGCGCGACGGCGCGCACGACGGCCGCCTCGGCCCCGACGCGCACGAGCGGGGCGTCGGCGGCCACCCGGTGGCTGTGCCCGACCGCAAGGTAGTGCACCGCCTCGACGAGGTTCGTCTTGCCCTGCGCGTTGTCGCCGACGATCACCCACACCCCCCCGCCGAGATCGACGTCGGCCGCGCGGTACGAGCGGTAGTCGCGCAGCTCGAGACGCTCGAGGTGCACGCGAAGGCCCGCCGGCCTGCTACACCCGGACCGGCATGAGCAGGTAGAGGAAGTCGCCGGCGGGCGCTTCGCCGTCGGTGTCGGCGGCCGGGCGCAGCACGGCGGGCTTGAGCTCGTCGCGCAGCTCGAACACGACGCGGTCGCCCCCCGTCGCGTCGAGGCCGTCGGTGAGGTAGCGGGGGTTGAACGCGATTTGCAGCTCCTCGCCCTCCAGCGTGCCGGGGAGCGACTCCTCCGCCTGACCGACCTCGCCGCTGCCGGCCGTCACCCGCACGGTGTCCTCGCTGAGGTGCAAGGTGACGGGCGTCGCCGCGATGTTCGTGTCGCCCACGACCGCCACGCGCTTCACGACCTCGGTGAGCTCTGCCCGGTCGACCGTCAGCCGGCGCTCGTAGCCGGTGGGGATCAGCTGGCGGAAGTCGGGGAACCTGCCCTCGATGAGGTTGGTGGTGAGCCGCCGGTCACCGAACACGAACGTCACCCGCGTGGCTTCGAGCACCATGCGCACCTCGCTGCCGAGCTGCTCGGCGGAGCGCCGGGCCTCCTCGAGCGCCCGGCGCGGCACGAGGACCGTGCGGTCCGTGCCCTGGTCCCAGGGCACGGTGCGCACCGCCAGGCGGTAGGAGTCGGTCGCGGCCGCCGTGAGCGCGTCCGCGGTCGCCTCCAGGCTCACGCCTGTCAGCACGGGGCGGGCGTCGTCGAGGCTGGCCGCGCGGGCGACCTGGGCGACGGTACGGGAGAACTCCTCCGCCTTCATGACGGCCGCGCGGGCGTCCGCCGCGGGCTCCGGCAACGCCGGGAAGTCCTCGACCGGCATGACACGCAGGTCGAACCTCGCGCGGCCGCACCGCAGGTGCAGGCGGTCGCCGTCCGCCTCGGCGCTGACGGCGGCGTTCGGCAGCGAGCGGACGATGTCGCCGAGGAGCTTGCCGGGCACGAGCGTGACGCCCTCCCGCTCGGCCTGCACGGGGATCGACAGCTCGCTGGAGGCCTCGAGGTCGGTCGAGGCGAGCACCAGCCGGTCCCCCGCGACCTCCAATCTCACCCCCGACAGCGCCGGCAGCGTCGCACGCGCACCGACCGTGCGCAGCACCCACGACGCTGCGTCCGCGAACTCCGCCCGCTCACAGCGAAACCTCATCACAACCTCCCCGAGACCGGGCCGGTGGGTGGTTGTCCCCACAACGCCGGGGTGCCGAGTAGTGATCTTCTTGATAATTGCAAGAACCAGTCACAGTCGTAGGGGCCCCGGGAACCTGGGGACGACCGGGGGCGTCGCTGGTCACGGGTGGCGCGACCCTGGGGAGCGCGTGTGGGCGAGGGTGTGGGGGCCGTGTGCGCGCAACCCCGGTTGTCCCCGACGCCGGTGTGATTCACCGGGCAGACGGGGACAACCCCGGTTCGTCCCCCGGTTCGTCCACTGGTTGTCGACCGGCAATCCCCAAGCCCCCGACGGCGGCTCACCGTGGTTGTCTCGCGGCGGTCTTGACCCGACTCGTGAGCTCCTGGAGCTGCTGGTAGATCGCGGGACGCTCCTGCATGAGCCCGCTGATCTTGTTGTTCGCGTGGATGACCGTCGTGTGGTCGCGGCCGCCGAAGGCCTGACCGATCTTCGGCAGGCTGAGGTCGGTCAGCTCACGGGTGAGGTACATGGCGATCTGCCGGGCGTTCACCAGCTGGCGTGTGCGGCTGCCCGAGCACAGCTCCTCGAGCGTGAACCCGTAGTAGGCGGCCGTCTCCGACATGATGAGGCTCACCCCGATCTGGGAGCTGCCCGCGTCGGGGAACAGGTCCTTCAGGACGAGCTGGGCCATGTGGAGGTTGACCTCGGTGTGCTGGAGGCTGCCGGCCGCCGTCACGCGGATGAGCGCGCCCTCGAGCTCGCGGATGTTCGACGAGATGCGGCTCGCGATGAGCTCGAGCACCTCGTCGGGCACGACGAGACCCTCCTGTCCCGACTTCTTGCGCAGGATGGCGAGTCGGGTCTCGAGGTCGGGCGGCTGGATGTCCGTGGTGAGGCCCCACTCGAAGCGGGTGCGCAGGCGCTCTTCGAGCCGGCCGATCTGCTTCGGCGGACGGTCGGAGGAGATGACGATCTGCTTGTTCGCCGTGTGGAGCGCATTGAAGGTGTGGAAGAACTCCTCCTGGGTGCGCTCCTTGGACTCCAGGAACTGGATGTCGTCGATGAGCAGCACGTCGACGTCGCGGTACCGGCGCTGGAACGGCACCTGGCGACCGTTCGAGATCGCGTCGATGAACTCGTTGGTGAACTGCTCGCTCGTCACGTAGCGGCACTGCAGGGACGGGTAGAGCATCGTCGTGTAGTGGCCGACGGCCTGCAGGAGATGCGTCTTGCCGAGGCCGGCGCCTCCGTAGATGAACAGCGGGTTGTACGCCTTGGCGGGCGCCTCGGCGACGGCGAAGGCGGCGGCGTGCGCGAACCGGTTGCTCGCCCCGATGACGAAGCGGTCGAACGTGTACTTCGGGTTCAGCAGGCTGCCCCGGTCCCCCGTCGGACGGGGGAACTCCTCGGGCCCCCAGGCGGCGCGCGGCGCTTGGGCGTCGAGGGCGTCGACGCGCGGCGCCGACTCAGGGGGACGGACGGTGACGAGAACCTCGACCGGGCGCCCCGCCGCCTCGGTCAGGGCGGCTTGCAACGCCTCGGTGTAGCGGTCGGCGATGCGGGCGCGCGAGAGGTTGTCGGGGGCGGCGAGCACCACGGTGTCGTCGCTGTAGCCGACGGGGCGCAGCTGGTCGAGCCACGTCCGCAGGGCCGCCCCGCTCACGCGTTCCCGCAGGTCGCTGAGCGCACGGTTCCAGAGGCCCTCCGATTCCATGGCCGTGGCATCCGACACGTGCTCCCCCTCATCGCTGCCGCGCATACGTCTCCATCAAATGTCCGGTCCGTCCCGGATCGACAACCCTTATCCACAGCATGCTCCACAAATGTGGATGGGGAAGCGGCCCCTTGTGCGAGGGCCAAGGTGCTGGCGTGCTGGCTGGCCGCGCTCTGGTGAGCGGGCGCCCCCCTGAGGCGCAACCGGCGTGGCGGCCGGTCACCGGGATGCGGAGGCGGGTGATGGGCACCGACGCCGTGCACCGGGGAAGCGGCGACATGTCTGCGGGCGTGGTGGCGCAGTCACCGTGCGGAAAGAGCCTTTGAAGCCACGGGGAACCTCTCTCGCGAGATGCGGCTGCGGAGGAAGCGGGCCGTGACCGCGCACCGTCTGTACTTGTCGAACGGGGGCGGAGTATAGGATCGCCGCCACCGTGGAGGCAACCTCCTTTTCCCCACCACCGCGGTTCGCGGGTCCCCCGGTTGACACCCCCGCGGAGGCCTCCTAGACTCGGCTGTCGTCCCGTGGCGTCCGTTGCCGTGGCGGCCGTTTCGTCCGGCGCGCGTCTCTCCCAAACACTGCGCCCGGGCCCGCCTCCGACGTCGCCGCTGCCAGGCCGTGGGGGCCGGACCACCGCTACCTCGACCGGCGGGCGCAGCCCGCGAACCGAAAAGAGCCTCGTCATGAAGCGCACGTACCAGCCGAAGAACCGGCGCCGCAAGCGCAAGCACGGCTTCCGTCATCGCATGAGGACGCGGGCGGGCCGGGCCATCGTGAACCGCCGCCGTGCCAAGGGACGCCGCCAGCTGAGCGTGTGAGCCGTCGGCTGCGGCCCTCCGGCGGGGGTCCTATCGTGGATGACGTGGGTGCACAGTGGGCGCGCCGAGTCGCCCGGTCATCTCCAGCCCCCGCGCCGGTCCGCAGCTAGGGTCTTCGTCGTGACCGCTTTCGACCGCCTCCGAACCGCCGGTGACATCCGTGCGGTCTTCGCCGTGCGCAACGTGGCCCAGGGACCGGCGATGGCCGTCCACGGGCGCCGTCGCCTCGACGACGGGCCCGGGCGGGCGACCGTCGTCGTCGGGCGCAAGCTGGGCGACGCGGTGCGCCGCAACCGGGCGAAGCGGCGTCTGCGGGCGGCCTTGCAGCACTCCTGCCCCCCACCGGGACTCGACGTCGTCGTCGTCGGGCGCTCTTCTGTCCTCACCGCCGACTTCGGCGACCTCGTGCGCCAGGCGCAGCGTCTGCTCGAGCGGGTGCACGCACGCGCCGAGGCGTCGACCCCCGACGCCTCCCCGACGGGACCGGGGGCGCCCCCGGGGGGGTCCGCCGGCGCGACGGGACCGGAGCTATGAGCGCGGCCACCCGCCACGCCGCCTCCGGGCGGGCGCCCGGCCCCGTGGCGCGGCTGCTCATGCTGGCCGTGCGGGCCTACCAGCTCGTCCCCCAACCCGTGTCGGCCGCCCCTCGCTGCCGGTTCCTGCCGAGCTGCTCGGCGTACGCGCTGGAGGCCCTGCGCCGCCACGGTGCCCTGCGGGGACTCTGGCTGGCGGCCCGCCGGCTGGGGCGCTGCCATCCCTTCAACCCCGGTGGATTCGACGAGGTTCCGCCCGTGGCGGGCACCGACAGGGAAAGGACCTGACCCGTGGCCCTCTGGGAAGGCCTGATCGACGGACTGGGTGCCGTCCTGCGCTTCTTCCACGACGTGGTCGAGCCGCTGCCGCTCCTCGGCGCCGCACCCTGGGGCTGGGCCATCATCCTGCTCACGTTCGCGGTCCGGGTGGTGCTCGTGCCGCTCGCGGTGAAGCAGATCAGCTCGATGCGGGCGATGCAGGGCCTGCAGCCGCAGATGAAGAAGATCCAGGCCAAGTACAAGGCCGACCGGTCGCTCATGCGCACGGACCCCGAGAAGTACCGCGAAAAGCGACAGAAGCAGCAGGAAGAGATGATGAAGCTCTACAAGGAGCACAACGTCAACCCTGCCGCCAGCTGCCTGCCGCTGCTCGCGCAGATGCCGGTCTTCTTCGCGCTGTTCACCCTGCTCCGCGACGACCGGCGGGTCCCGGAGCTGGCCACCGAGGGCTTCTACATCATCCCCAACCTCGCCGAGGTGCCGACCGCCCAGATGGGGATCGGCGTGATCATCCTCATCGGGCTCATGGGGCTCACCACCTTCCTGTCCCAGCGGCAGATGATGGCGAGCAACCCGGCCGCCGCGGACCAGCCGCAGCAGAAGATCCTGCTCTACGCCATGCCGGTGCTCCTCACGGTCTTCGCCGTGAACCTGCCGATCGGCGTGCTGCTGTACTGGGTGACGACGAACGTGTGGACGATGGCCCAGCAGTACGTCATGTTCCGCAACATCGAACCCGCTGCGGCTCCCGGCAAGCCGAAGCCGAAGCCCAAGCAGGCGTAACATCCGGTGTGCGCTGGGCGCCAAGCGGGTTGGCAGGGAGGGACGACGGTGACGCGAAGCGCGGAGGGACAGGGGGCCACGGTCGACGAGGCCGTGCGGCGCGCGCTGGCAGACTTGGGGCTCTCCGAGGAGGAGGCGACGGTGGAGGTCCTCGCCGAGGGCCGACGGGGGCTCTTCGGGGGCGGGCGGCGGGCACATGTCCGGGTGACGGCCCGCCCGGTGACCGACGAGCACCACCCCCCGCAGGCAGCCGCGGAGGCCGCCCGCAGCGACGAAACGCGCGACGAGGAGGATGGCGTGGCACAAAGCGACACCGAGACGACCCAGAGCGCCGATGGCCCCGACGACCCGCGCACGGACGGTGCGACGGCGGGCCACGCGGAGGACGCCGGCGACGCGGCCGGCGGGCGTGAGGGCGGCGGAGCCGGCGAGGTCGAGCGCGAGCTCACCCCCCAGGAACGCATGGACCAGCTCGACGAGGAGGCAGAGCTCGCAGCGGACTTCGTCGAGGGGCTCCTCGACCGCTTCGACCTGCCCGGCGACCTCGAGATCGAGGTTCACGAGGACCAGGCCTTCGTGAACCTCCAAGATGTGGACAGCGGCATCCTCATCGGGCGGCGGGGGGCGACGCTCGACGCCCTGCAGGAGCTCGTGCGCTCCGCGGTGCAGCGCCAGACCGAACGACGGGCCCACGTGCGCATCGACGTGGAGGGCTACAAGGCCCGGCAGACCGAGAAGCTGAGGGACAAGTGCCGCGAGGCCATCGCGCAGGTCCGCGAGACGGGCGAGCCGTTCCGGCTCGAGCCGATGGACGCCTACGAGCGCAAGCTCATGCACAACCTCGTCGCGAAGACCGGCGGGGTGACCTCGGTCAGCGAGGGGCACGAGCCCAAGCGGCGCGTCGTCATCCACCCCGAGACGTAGCGCGCGGCGCGCTGTCGGGCGCCCCGTGCGCCACGGCGCCTGGCCTGTTCGGTGATGTGCCGCCACCCTGCGGACCGCACCGCACCGCTTCGGGCGCCGGCTCGACCGGTTTGGTTGCATTTGCCCTCCCCGGCTTACCACACACTGAAGCTGAACTCCGCTTTTGTGGTTCAGCCTTGAGATGGTTGGCTCTCCGACGGCGCGGCCCATGAGCCCCGCGCCGCCCCCGGGAGCTGCGGCACAGCTCGACAGGCTCGCGGCGCTCATCGCCGCCTCGCCCCACAACCTCGTGGCACGCGGCGAACGGGCGACGCTGCGCGATCGGCATGTTGCAGAATGTGCCGCCCTCGTCCCGGCGCTCGGGATAGAACCGGGACAGCGCTGGATCGATGTCGGCACGGGTGGAGGGCTTCCCGGTCTCGTGCTCGCCGTCCTCACACCTGAGGTCGAGTGGACCCTCCTCGATGCGACGCAGAAGAAGATCGATGCCGTGCGGGCGTTCGCCGAGGACCTCGGCCTGCGCAACGTCCGGGCGGTCGCCGCCCGGGCCGAAAACCTCGCCCATGACCCCGCCTACCGGCAGAGCTATGACGGAGCGGTGAGTCGCGCGCTGGCCGCCCTCCCCGTGGTGCTCGAGCTCTCGCGCGGTTTCGTCTGCCAGGGCGGTCTCGTCGCGGCGATCAAGGGCCCGCGGTGGTCCGAGGAGCTGGCCGCCAGTCGTGCGGCGATGGAAGCACTCGCTCTTGAGCTCCTCCACAGCATCGAGGTCACCTCCACCGATCGGCCGACCTGGCTTGTTATCATGCGGGCGCTTGGTCCCGCTCCCCCCCCGTACCCCCGCGGGGAGGGCCGTCCGCGTTCAGACCCGCTGGGAGGCAACCGCCGTTGAACCGGCCGACGCCCCAGACTCCCTGGTACCGCTACTGGGAACAGGCGCATCCGGGCGCTCCCGCCCCCAAGGCCCGCGACGGCGAAGAAGCCCCCGAAAAACCGCCGCCCCCGCACGCGACGGGGTTTCACGTGGAACAGGCAAGGCGAGCGGACCCACCTGTGCCGAGTCCGGTGGACGCCGGGCCCATGACGGGGCAGCCGTCGATGCGAGACGCCGACGCCGGGCCGTTTCACGTGGAACATGTACGAGACGCACCGGCAGCCGAGGCGTTGCACGGGAAACGACCGGGGCCTGCCGGGCGGGGGGCGGCTTTGGAGGCGCCCTCGGGAGATC
>Ga0247713_1000950_pt1 | contig 15612 bp, 15 predicted proteins | sample 21E_NmetaG_FD_189936 | JGI IMG/M metagenome (GOLD analysis project Ga0247713, IMG submission 189936) | Soil microbial communities from hillslope of Landscape Evolution Observatory, University of Arizona, Oracle, AZ, United States - 2-1-E_N | ecosystem: Engineered > Artificial ecosystem >... | reverse complement strand
GTGGTGGGGGCGGGCTGGCGGGGCAGCGTGCTGGCCAGATCGCCGTCGGTCAGCGGGCACGGCGACAGCGTCGTGCCCGCCGGCTCGACGGTGCAGCGCCGGCCGCGCGACAGTGGCGCCCCGGCGGCGCCCCGGTAGGCGACCTGGTCGGACTGGCGCCGGATGCCGACGCCGGTGCCCTCGGCGGACGCGTCCGACCGGGCGGCGACAGCCAGCCGGCCGGCGGTGTCCTCCAGGATGCGCGGGTCGAACGTCACCTCCGTGCCCGGGCTTCCCAGCGTCCACACCCGCCGGCCGGCGGTGTCCTCGAACACGACCTCGTAGCTGCCGGGCGCCGGTGGGTCCCATGCGATGCGGCCGGCCCCCACCGTCACCGCCGGCTGCCAGGCCTGCAGGTCGGGCAGGCGCAGATCCTCGGTCTGGATCTTGAAGTTGGCCGTCACCGTGGCCCCGGCGACCCCGGTCGTGACGGTGAAGGAGCGGGCGTGGCCGAAGGCGGTCCGGGTGTCGGCGCCCGTCAGGTCGAAGGAGTACCCACCGTCGACCGTGGTCGTGGCCCGCTTGACCGAGTGACCCCGGCACAGGGCGGCCTGAGGGTCGGCCAGGCAGGCGGTCCCGAACGTGAGCGGGATGAAGACGAGCCCGGTGGTGACCTCACCGAAGCTCGGAGCACGCAGCAGGGCCACCGCCACGCCGGCGGCGGGGCTCCCGTCGGCCCGCAGCACCCGGCCCGAGACCACCACGGCCGCGGCGCGGTCCAGCCTGCTGGCCTCGCACCCGGCCAGCGTGAGGGCCAGAACCAGCACGACCAGGACCCGGCGCATCGCGATCTTTCGACCGCCGACGCGACGAACTGGTGACGTTTGCGGGGGTCGGAGCCCCCGAATTCGTCACCAGTTCAGGGCGCTTAGTCGGCGGGGCCGGTCTCGGCCAGCTCGACCGGGGGCGGCTCGATGCCCTCGATGGTGCGGAAGGCGATCTCGCCGTCTTCGACGTCGACGATGATGGTCTCGCCGGCCCGGAACTCCTTCCAGAGGATCCGTTCCGACATCTTGTCCTCCACCATGCGCTGGAGGGCACGGCGCAGGGGCCGGGCGCCGAGGGTGGGGTCGTAGCCCTTCTCGGCCAGCAGCAGCTTGGCCGCGTCGGTCAGCTCCAGGGTGAGGCCCTGGCCGGCCAGCTGGTCCTTGAGCCGCTTGCTCATGAGGTCGACGATCTGGGTGACCTCCTCGCGGCTGAGCTCGTGGAAGACGATGGTGTCGTCGATCCGGTTCAGGAACTCGGGGCGGAAGTGCTGCTTGAGCGCCTCGGCCACCTTCTCCTTCATCTTCTCGTAGGTCACCGCCTCGCTCGACTTCTGGAAGCCGATGGAGGCCTTCCGGAGGTCGGCGGTGCCCAGGTTGGAGGTCATGATGATCACGGTGTTCTTGAAGTCCACCGTGCGGCCCTGGGCGTCGGTGAGGCGCCCGTCCTCCAGGATCTGGAGCAGGGCGTTGAAGACATCCGGGTGGGCCTTCTCGATCTCGTCGAAGAGGACCACGGAGAAGGGCTTGCGGCGGACGGCCTCGGTGAGCTGGCCGCCCTCCTCGTAGCCCACGTAGCCCGGGGGCGAGCCGACCAGGCGGCTGACCGTGTGCTTCTCCATGTACTCGGACATGTCGAGCTGGATCAGGTGGCTCTCGTCGCCGAACAGGAACTCGGCCAGCGTCTTGGCCAGCTCGGTCTTGCCCACGCCCGAGGGGCCCAGGAAGATGAACGAGCCCGACGGGCGCTTGGGGTCCTTGAGGCCGGCCCGGGTGCGGCGGATGGCCTGGGAGACGGCCTTGATGGCGTCCTGCTGGCTGATGACCCGCTTGTGCAGCTCCTCCTCCATGCGCAGGAGCTTGGCCGTCTCCTCCTCGGTGAGCTTGTAGACGGGGATGCCCGTCCACAGGGCCAGCACCTCGGCGATGCCTTCCTCGTCGACCTCGTCGAAGAGGTCGATGCCCTCGGCCTTCCACTCCGCTTCCTTGACCTTCTTGCGCTCCTCGAGCGCCTTCTCCTGGTCGCGGAGCTTGGCCGCCTGCTCGAACTTCTGGTTCTCGATGGCCTGCTCCTTCTCCTTGCGGACGCGGGACAGGTCGTTCTCGAGCTCCTTGTAGTCCGGCGGCGTCTTCATCCGGCGCATCACCATGCGGGAGCCGGCCTCGTCGATGAGGTCGATGGCCTTGTCGGGGAGGTGGCGGTCGGAGATGTAGCGGTCGGAGAGGTTGGCGGCGGCGACGATGGCCTGGTCGGTGATGGTCACCCGGTGGTGGGCTTCGTAGCGGTCGCGGATGCCCCGGAGGATCTCGATGGTGTGGGCCACGGTGGGCTCCTCCACCTTGATGGGCTGGAAGCGGCGCTCGAGGGCGGCGTCCTTCTCCAGGTGCTTGCGGTACTCGTCCAGCGTGGTGGCGCCGATGGTCTGCAGCTCGCCCCGGGCCAGCATGGGCTTGAGGATGGAGGCGGCGTCGATGGCCCCCTCGGCGGCGCCGGCGCCCACCAGGGTGTGGAGCTCGTCGATGAAGAGGATGATGTCGCCCCGCGTCCGGATCTCCTTGAGCACCTTCTTGAGGCGCTCCTCGAAGTCGCCGCGGTAGCGGGAGCCGGCGACCAGGGCGCCGAGGTCGAGGGTGTAGAGCTGCTTGCCCTTCAGGGTGTCGGGCACGGTGTTGGCCACGATCTGCTGGGACAGGCCCTCGACGATGGCGGTCTTGCCCACGCCGGGCTCACCGATGAGGACGGGGTTGTTCTTGGTGCGGCGGGACAGCACCTGCATGACCCGCTCGATCTCGCGCTCGCGGCCGATGACCGGGTCGAGCTTCTTCTCCCGGGCCAGCTGGGTGAGGTTGCGGCCGAACTGGTCGAGGACCAGGGACCCGGCCGGGGTGGCCTCGCCGGCGGGGCCGCCGGAGGTGGCGCCCTCCTTGCCCGCGTAGCCGGAGAGGAGCTGGATGACCTGCTGGCGCACCCGGCTCAGGTCGGCACCCAGCTTGACCAGCACCTGGGCGGCGACGCCCTCGCCCTCACGGATGAGGCCGAGGAGGATGTGCTCGGTGCCGATGTAGTTGTGGCCGAGCTGGAGGGCCTCACGGAGCGAGAGCTCGAGGACCTTCTTGGCGCGCGGAGTAAACGGGATGTGCCCCGATGGGGACGAACCACCCTGCCCGATGATCTCCTCGACCTGGGTGCGCACTGCCTCCAGGGAGATACCGAGCTGCTCGAGGGCCTTGGCGGCGACCCCCTCGCCCTCGTGGATGAGCCCGAGCAGGATGTGCTCGGTGCCGATGTAGTTGTGGTTGAGGAGGCGTGCCTCCTCTTGGGCCAGCACCACGACACGGCGGGCTCGGTCTGTAAATCGTTCGAACAAGGTGAACCCCCTAACGGGGACGGCGGGCTCTTGACGTCAGTGTAGTGGTGCCCGCAAGAAAACGAACACTCAGCACCCTCGCCTGATTCCTCTCATTCCAACCATTTGACGTAGCGTCGGGCCGTGGTCAGCCTCGCCCCGCTGCTCTCCCTACCCTGCCTGGAAGACGATCTGGCCAGGGTCGAGAAGGCCCTGCTGGCCAATGTGAGGACCGGGGACCCCTTCCTGGCCGAGGTGGCGTCGCACCTGATCACCGCCGGCGGCAAGCGCCTGCGGCCGGCGCTGGCGGTGGCGGTGGGCGAGCTGGGCGGGGGGCCGGCGGACGACGACGTCATCATGGGGGCCGTCGCCGTGGAGCTGGTCCACCTGGGGTCGCTCTACCACGACGACGTGATGGACGAGGCCCGCACCCGGCGCAACGTCGATTCCGTGAACGCCCGCTGGGGGAACCTGGTGGCCATCCTGGCCGGCGACTTCCTGCTGGCCCGGGCGTCGGAGATCGCCGCCTCGCTGGGGACAGAGGTGGCCGGGCTGCTGGCCGCCACCATCGGCCGGCTGTGCGAGGGCCAGGTCCGGGAACTGGCCCAGACCTTCGACGTGACCCGCTCCGAGGAGTCCTACCTCGTCTCCATCGCCGGCAAGACGGCCGCCCTCATGGCGACGGCATGCCGGGTGGGGGCCATCACGGCCGGGTTGGACCGTGCTGGAATCGATGCGCTCACGGCCTACGGCGAGCAGGTCGGCATGGTCTTCCAGATCGTCGACGACATCCTCGACGTGGTCGCCACCGACGAGGAGCTGGGCAAGCCGGCGGGCAACGACCTGGTGGAGGGCGTCTACACCCTCCCTGTCATCCGGGCGCTGGCGTCCACCGAGTCCTCGGAGCAGCTGCGCCGGCTCCTGGGCTCGCCACTGGAGCGCGACGAGGTCGACGTCGTCCGCGCCATCGTCCGCTCCAACGGGGCGGTGGGGGCGGCGATCGACGTAGCCCGTCGCTACGCCGGCGCGTCGGCGGCGGCGCTGGAGGGGGTGCCGGCCGGCGGCGAGGGGGGCGAGCGGGTGATGGCCGCCCTGGCCTCCCTGGGCGACCACCTGATCGAGAACATCCCCCGCCACGACTAGCCCTCCGACGCCCTCCGGTCGGCTGCGACGCCCCCTGACGAGCGGCCCTCTCCACCGGGTGGGCAAAGTCCGGTCCCGGAGACGGAACTCTGCTCACCCGATCAGGACTCGGGGCGCAGGGTCGGAAAGAGGATGACGTCGCGGATGTTGGGGGCGTCGGCGAGGAGCATGACCAGGCGGTCGATGCCGATCCCCAGGCCGGCGGTGGGGGGCAGGCCGTACTCGAGCGCCCGCACGTAGTCCTCGTCCACCGACATGGCTTCCTCGTCGCCGGCGGCCTTCTCGGCGGCCTGGGCTTCGAAGTTGGCCCGCTGGACGTCGGGATCGGTGAGCTCGCTGAAGGCGTTGCCCAGCTCCCGGCCGGCGACGATGGGCTCGAAGCGCTCCACGTAGCCCGGTTTGGTCCGGTGGGGCCGGGCCAGGGGCGAGACCTCCTGGGGGTAGTCGCACACGAGCACCGGGCCCCAGATCTCGGCCTCGGTCGTCTTCTCGTAGATCTCCAGGACGAGCTTGCCCGGCCCCCACGCCGGCTTGAGGGTGACCCGGCACTGCTCGGCGATGGCCCGGAGGTCCTCCACCGGCATGGCCACGTCGACCTCCACGCCGGCGTGCTCGGCGACCAGCTCGACCATGGTGGCCCGCCGCCACGGGGGGGTGAGGTCCAGGTCGCGCCCGCCGTAGGTCAGCTTGGTGGTGCCGCACAGCTCCTGGGCCAACCCCGCCACCAGCTCCTCGGTGAGCGCCATGGCGTCGGTGTAGTCGGCATAGGCCCAGTACAGCTCCAGCATGGTGAACTCGGGGTTGTGGCGGGGCGAGATGCCCTCGTTGCGGAACACCCGCCCGATCTCGTAGACCCGCTCCAGGCCCCCGGCCACCAGCCGCTTGAGGTAGAGCTCGGGGGCGATGCGCAGGTAGAGGTCCTGGTCCAGGGCGTTGTGGTGGGTGACGAACGGCTTGGCCGTGGCCCCGCCCTGCACGGCGTGGAGCAGCGGGGTCTCGACCTCCAGGAACCCCCGCTCCTCCAGGAACCGCCGGGTCAGGCTGACGACCTTGCTGCGCAGGACGAAGGTGTCGCGGGCCTCCTCGTTGACCCACAGGTCGACGTAGCGCTGGCGGTAGCGGGTGTCGACGTCGACCAGGCCGTGCCACTTGTCGGGGAACTGGCGGCGGGCCTCGGCCAGGACGCACCAGTCGTCGACCCGGACCGACAGCTCCCCCCGGCGGGTGCGCATGACCGTGCCGGTGACGCCGATCCAGTCGCCCAGCGACAGGGAGCAGAACGCCTCGAACCGGGGCGTCGTCTGCACGCCGGCGAACAGCTGGATGCGGCCCGTGGGGTCCACCAGGGTGGCGAAGGCCACCTTCCCCTGCACCCGCCGAAGCAGCATGCGGCCGGCGACAGAGGCGACCTCCTCGGTCTCCGCCCCGTCGGCCAGCTCGGCGTGGCGCTCGTGGAGCTCCCCGGCGGTGGCGGTGCGGTCGAACCGGTACGGGATCACGTGGAGTTCATAGCGTGGATCAGCCGCAGCCCACGGAGGGTCAGCCACGGCTCGTGGTGCTGGATCGTCGCCGAGACGGGTGTGATCAGCTCGGCCAGGCCGCCGGTGGACACCACGGTGCACGGCCCCAGCTCGGCCTGGAAGCGGGTGACGAGGCCGTCGACGGCGGCGGTGTACCCGTACAGCACCCCGGACTGGATCGACTCGGCGGTGGTCTTGCCGATGACCCGGCGGGGCTTGGCCAGCTCGACCCACGACAGGGCCGCGGCTCGGGCGAACAGGGCGTCGAGGCTGATCTCGACCCCGGGCAGGATGGCGCCGCCGAGGTACTCGCCCTTGACCGAGATGGCGTCGACCGTGGTGGCGGTGCCGAAGTCGACCATGATCGTCGGTCCGCCGTGGCGCTCGAAGGCGGCGAGGGCGTTGGCGATGCGGTCGGGGCCGACCTGGCGGGGGTTCTCGTAGAGGATCGGCATGCCGGTGCGGGTGCCCGGCTCCAAGACGACAGGGGCCACCCGCAGGTAGCGCTCGGCGAGGGTGCGTAGGACGGCGGTGAGGCGGGGGACGGTGGAGGAGACCACCATGCCGCTGACCTGGGAGAACGTCGCCCCGTGCTGGGCCAGGAACTGGCTGACGAGGAGGGCATGCTCGTCGGAGGTGCGGCTGGCATTGGTGGCGATGCGCCAGTGGTCGACGAGCTCGTCGCCGGCGAACAGCCCCAGCACGGTGTGGGTGTTGCCGGCGTCGACGGCGATCAACATCAGCCGGCGCCGGCGGGGTCGGGGCCCCGCTTCGGCGAGGAGGGCGGGGATGGGGCCCTTCCCGGGGGAGAAGGCACGAGATCGAGGCCGACGTCGAGGATCGGCGCCGAGTGGGTCAGGGCACCGATGGCGACGAGGTCGGCGCCGGTGGCGGCGTAGGCGTCGACGTTGCCCAGCGTGACTCCCCCGCTCACCTCGACCAGGCACCGCTTGCCGACCAGCTCGACACACTCGTGAACCTCGGCCGGCAGCATGTTGTCCAGCAGGACCAGGTCGGCGCCGGCGGCGAGGGCCTGCTCCAGCTGGTCGATGTCGTCGCACTCGACCTGCACGGTGCGACCCGGCCACTGCCTCCGGGCCGCAGCCACGGCCGCGCCGACGGTGAGGCCCGCCAGGTGGTTGTCCTTCACCAGGATCCCGTCGGACAGGTTGCCCCGGTGGTTCACGCCCCCACCGGCCCGGACGGCCGCCTTCTCCAGGGCTCGTAGGCCGGGCGTGGTCTTGCGGGTGTCGCGGATGGCGCACCGGCCGGCGGCGATGTCGACGTAGCGGCGGGTCAGGGTGGCGATGCCCGACAGGTGGGACAGGAAGTTGAGGGCGGTGCGCTCGGCGGTGAGGACCGAGGCGAGAGGACCCACGACCCGGGCCACGGCGTCGCCGGCCCGCACCCGGTCGCCGTCCGAAGACGTCCACGCCACCGCGATGCGGGTGTCGACCTGGCCGAAGGCCTCGTGGGCCGCGTCGCAGCCCGCCAGCACCCCGTCGTGGCGGGGGACGATGACCGCGTCGCCGGTGGCCCTGGGGGGCAGCAGCGAGGCGGTGAGGTCGCCGAGGGGGCCGATGTCCTCCTTGAGGGCGTTGGCGACGGTGTCCTTCAGGTTCATGTCAGCACCAGCCGGCGGGCGAAGGCGGGTGAGGTCCCCGGGAAGTCGGTGCGGGTGTGGCAGCCCCGGCTCTCCTCGCGGCCGAGGGCGGCGGCCACCAGGCCGGCGCCGACAGTCGCCAGGTTGCGCACCTCGTACACGTCGACCCGGTCGGCTTCCTCGGGCATGGCCAGGTCCACCCCTTCCAACGACGCCCTGGTGCGGACCACGCCGGCGCCGATGGTCAGGGCGTGCTGGATGCGTTCCCTGGTCTTGGCGACGTCCTCCGTTCTGGCTGCGGTGACGGTCGTCCGCGACCGCAGCTGCAGCCAGTTGGAAGGGCGCATGGCTCCGGTCTCCTGGCAGCGGTCCTTGCCGGCGGCGATGGCCTCGACCACCCGGGCGGCGAACACCATCCCCTCCAGCAGCGAGTTGGACGCCAGCCGGTTGGCGCCGTGGACGCCGGCGCACGCCACCTCGCCGGCGGCCCAGAGGCCGGGCAGCGACGAGGCGCCGTCGAGGTCGGTGAGGACGCCGCCGATGCAGTAGTGGGCGGCGGGGGCGATGGGCAGCCAGTCGGCGGCAGGGTCGAGGCCGGCGCCGGCCAGGGCGGCGGCGATGGTCGGGAACCGCTCGCCGAACCGCTCCAGGCCGGTGGCGTCGAGCCACAGGTGCTCGACGCCCTGGGCCAGCATGCGGGCGGCCATGGCCCGGGATACCACGTCTCGAGGCAGGAGCTCGTCGACGAAACGCTCGCCCTCGGCGTCGCGCAGCAGGGCTCCGTGGCCGCGGAGGGCCTCGGACAGCAGTGGTCGGGGCATCTGGGGGTGATGGAGGGCGGTGGGGTGGAACTGGACGAACTCCAGGTCGGCCACGGCCACGCCGGCCCGCAGGGCCATGGCCACGCCGTCGCCCGTGGCCTCGGCGGGGTTGGTCGTCACCGCGTAGAGCTGGCCGGCACCGCCGGTGGCCAGCAACGTGTGGGGGGCCCGCACCTCGTGGCGCCGGCCCGCGGGGTCCAACGCCACCACGCCCCGGCACCGGCCGTCCTCCACCAGGAGGTCGACGGCGAACCAGCGCTCCATGACCGACGCCGCCGTGAGGCCCACGGCCTCTACCAATGCCCGCTCGATCTCGGCCCCGGTGGCCGCGCCCCCCGCGTGCACGACCCGGGCGACGGAGTGCCCGCCCTCCCGGGCCAAGGCGAGGCCGCCGGTGGCGTCGAGGTCGAAGACGGCGCCGAGCGCGATGAGGTCCTGCACCCGCCCCGGGCCCTCGTCGACGAGGATCCGCACGGCGTCGACGTCGCACAGGCCGGCGCCGGCGGACAGGGTGTCGGCCAGGTGCAGGTCGGTGGAGTCGGGGTCGCCGCCGAGCACGGCCGCCACTCCCCCTTGAGCCCAGCGGGTGGTGGCCTGGTGGAGGTCGGCCTTGGACAGCACGCCCACCCGCATGCCGTCGCCGGCGGTGGCGGCCTGGACGGCGGCCGACAGGCCGGCGACGCCGCTGCCCAGCACCAGCAGGTCGAGTTCGGTCACAGAACCCGGTTCTCGGCGTCGACCTTCACCACGAGGGGCTCGAAGCCGGAGGCCAGCTCCGAATCGTCGTAGTCGGCGTAGGTGATGACGATGACCTTGTGCCCCACCTCGACCAGGCGGGCGGCGGCCCCGTTCAGCTGGACCTGGCCGGGATCGCCGGCGATGACATAGGTCTCGAAGCGGTTGCCGTTGTCGACGTCGAGCACGGCCACCTGCTCGAACTCCAGGATGTCGGCCCGCTTCATGAGCTCGGTGTCGAGGGAGATGGAGCCGGCGTAGTCCAGCTCGGCCCCGGTGACGGTGGCCCGGTGGATCTTCGACTTCATCATCCGGCGGCGCATCAGACTCTCACTCTCGTGTTGTCGATCAGGCGGACGCGGCCCACGCGGGCGGCGACCAGCAGGCGGTCGGGCAGCACTTCGGCGTAGTCGAGGGCGGCCAGGGGCTCGCCGGCGACGGTGTCGGCCATGATCCGCCGGACCGTCTGCGGGTCGCGCTCGCCGGCCAGCCGGGCTGCCACTCCCGCCGACAGCGCCCGGTAGAGCACGGTCGCGGCCCGGCGCTCCTCCTCCGAGAGGCGAACGTTGCGGCTGGACAGGGCCAGCCCGTCGTCCTCCCGGACGGTGGGGCACGCCACCACCTCGACGGGGAACGACAGGTCGGCCGCCAGCCGGCGGACGACCCGCAGCTGCTGCCAGTCCTTCTCCCCGAAGTAGGCCCGGCACGGGCCGGCCAGGTTGAAGAGCTTGGCCACGACGGTGGCCACGCCGTCGAAGTGGCCCGGCCGCGCCGCTCCCTCCATCACGTCCTCGCCGGCCACCGTGACCGTCACCGTGGGCCGTTGGGGGTACATCTCCTCGGCGGAGGGGGCGAAGAGCACGCCGGCGCCGGCGGTGCCGGCCACCTCCACATCGGCTTCGAGGTCACGGGGGTAGGTGGCGAAGTCCTCCGACGGCCCGAACTGGAGCGGGTTGACGAACACCGTCACCGCGGTGAGGTCGCACTCGGCCGCCGATCGCCGGATCAGCGAGGCGTGGCCCTCGTGGAGGGCACCCATGGTCGGTACCAGCCCGACCCTGCGGCCGGCGGCCCGGGCTGCGTCGAGCTCCTTGCGGAGCTGTTCGCCCCGGTCGAGCACTCTCATCTGTGGACCTCTCTCGTTCCGGCCCCGGACGGGTGCCGTTCGACGAGGCCAGACTACCGCCCACCCGGGGGGCCGCTCGGGCCCTACTGGCGGATGACGGGGCGGGTGACCGGTGAGTCCACCCGGAAAGCGGCGGAGTACACCGCGTTGGCGGCGTGGGCGGCCAGCAGGGGCAGCGTCGAACGGGCCAGGGCGTCGGGGACCACGCCGGCGGCGAACAGCCACCCGGTGCCCAACCCCTCGTGCAGGGTGAACGGCACGACGTAGCCCTCGGCGGCGGCGCCGGGCTCGGGTTCGGTCTGGTCGTCCAGGTAGGCCTGGATCTTCTCTGCCGCGGCCGCGGCGGCCGCCGCCGGCGCCTTGGGGTCGTCGTCGTCGGACGACGTCGCCAGGTGCACCACCGTGCGCAGCGGCTCGGCCCCCTCGCGCTGGAGCTCGACGCCGACCACGGCCAGGGGCGTCGGCACCAGGGCGGCCATGGCCCCGAGGACGCGCTCGAGCATGAGCCGCAGGGGCTCGTAGGGGTGCAGCGACGCCGCCGTCTCGTTCAGCAGCAGCAGGGCCCGGCGGTGGCGGTCGAGGTCGACCAGCTCCTCGTACGCCTTGAGGGCGGTTCGGACCGCGGCGTAGAGGCGGTTGGTGGTGAGCTCGGCCTTGGGGAGGTAGCCGTCGATGTCGTAGTCGTCGATCGTCGCCCGCTCCGGGGCGGCGCCGGGCTGGCCCGTGCGCAGGAGGATGCGGACGTAGCGGTTCCCGAGCTCCTCCCGGATGGTCCGGCAGGCGTCGAGGCCGGCGGTGTCGGTCTCCATGACCACGTCGAGGAGGATCACGGCGATACCGGGGTCGGCCTTCATGGCCGCCACCGTGCCGGCGCCGGTGGTGGTCGGGACCAGCTCGACCCTGCGCCCGCCGTGACGCATGCCCCGGAGGCTCAGGCGGGTGACGGCCAGGACGTCGGGTTCGTCGTCGGCCACGAGGACGCGGATGGGCTCGATGGTCACTGCCGGGCCTCCTCGGGCGTCCGGGGGAAGTGGAGGTGCACGGCGGTGCCCTCGCCGGGCTCCGATTCGATCTCGGCCCTGCCGTGCATGCCGTCGGTGACCAGGTTGTTGACCACGGCCAGGCCCAGGCCGGTGCCCCCCAGCGACCGGCCGGTCGTGTAGAAGGGCTCCCAGACCTTCTCCAGGTTCTCGGCCGAGATCCCCCGGCCGAAGTCCCGCACGGTGACGTCGAGCTGGCTGTCGTCGCCGGCCAGCACGATCTCCACCCGCCCGCCGGCCTGCCCCGGGTAGGCATAGCGCTCGACGTTCTGCAGCAGGTTGAGCAGGGCCTCGGCGAGGGAGCCGGGGTTGCCGATCCAGGGGGCGTCGGGGTCCTTGCGGTCGTCCAGCACGTCGATGGTGAGGTGGGCGGCCCGGGCCTTGGGGGCGTAGAGGGCGAGGACGTCGGCGACCACCGCGGTGAGGTCGACCTCCTCCACCCGGGCGATGGCCTGGCTCGTGGACAGGCTCTTGAACCGCTCGACCAGGCGGCTGGCCCGCTCCAGGTTGTTGGAGATGAGCTCGGCCGCCTCCAGGGCGTCCTCGAGGGGGCCGGTGATGGGGCCGGCCTTGCACACCAGGGCGGCCAGGTCCTCGGCCAGGACGGTGGAGGCGATGTTGATGATGCCCAGAGGCGTGTTGATCTCGTGGGCCACGCCGGCCACCAGCTGGGCCAGCATCCGGTACCGGCCGGCATGGAGCTGGACCTGCAGGTCGTGCTCGCGGATCGTCTCCCGGAAGAGGCGCTCCTGGGTGCGGCGCAGCTCGGCGCCGATGCCGGCCAGCAGGCCGGGGGTGGCGTCGGGCATGGCCTTCATGTAGGTGATGAACTCCCGCCGGCTGAGGACGAAGAAGCGGCTGTCCTCGACGGCGGTGACCAGGGCCGAGCGGGGGGCGGCGTCGAGAAGGCTGGGCTCGCCGAAGGAGCCCCCGGGGCCTCGGTGGCCGAGCTGCACCATCTGGCCCGTGTCGCCGGGCCGGCTGATGGCGACCTTGCCGCTCAGCACCACGTACAGGCCGTCCGACGGCTCCCCCGGCCGGCAGACCACCTCGCCGGCGCTCACGGCGCGGTAGCCACCGACCGCGGCCAGCCGGGTCAGCTGGGCGTCGTCCAGATTGCGAAAGGGCAGCGCCGACCGGAGCTCGTCCACGACGCCGAGGTTAGAGCGGCCCGGCGAGGCGCACACTGCCGGCGGCCAGATCGGCCAGCGGGGCCAGCACGAAGCGGCGCTCCCACATGCGGGGGTGAGGCACGACCAGGTCGGGCTCGTCGACGCAGAGGGAGCCGACGAGGAGGACGTCGACGTCGAGGGTGCGCGGGCCCCAGCGCTCCTCGCGCACCCGGCCGGCGCCGGCTTCCAGGCGCTGGGCCCAGCCGAGCAGCTCCCGGGGCGAGCGGTCGGTCTCCAGGGCGACCACGAGGTTCAGGTACGGCTCCTGCCCGGGAGGCCCGCCGACCGGATCGGTCTCGTAGACGGGCGAGACGGCGACCACGTCGGGCAGGGCGGCCACTGCGGTGCGGAGGTGACCCCACCGGTCCCCCTGGTTGGAGCCCAGGCCCAGGTAGGCCCTCACGGGCGGGTGATCGTCACCGCGGCCGACGACAGGTCCACGGCCACCGGCGGGCGCAGCTTGCGCACCGTGACCGTGACCGAGGTGATGCGACGGTCGACCTTCAGCACGTCGTCGGCCAGCCGGGTGGCCAGCCGCTCCAGCAGACGGTGCTGCTCGCCGGTGACCACCCTCTCGACGACAATGGACACGTCGCCGTAGTGCACGGTGTCGGCCAGGGCGTCGGTGCGGCCGGCGACGGAGACGTCGACGCTCATGTCGACGTCGACCTCGAAGGGCTGGGCCCTCCCCTGTTCCTCGGGCAGCGCGCCGTGGGTGCCCATGAGGCGCAGCCCCTGCAGCCGGATCACATCGGTCACGTCAGGGGCTGGGTCTCTCCGGTGGCCCGGTCGGGCCCGGCTGCCCGCTCGTCGGGCCGCCCGGGCCCATGGTCAGTGCCACGGCCACCAGCTCCCGCCCGGGAGGGCCCATCTGGCGGGAGTTGATCTGTTCGACGATGGAGATGGCATGGGCCGAAGAGGGCACCATCCCCGACCACACGAGGTAACCGGCCACCACGCCCAGCAGGCGGTCGCTCATCTCCTCCTGGTGGATGAGGACCTTGTCCTCTTTGGCCAGCCACTCGGCCAGCTTGGGGTACAGCTCGCCCAGCATGCCGCGGGGGTCCTCGTGCAGGGGCAGGGGGATGTGCTCCCACGCCACGCCCAGCTCGTCGTAGGCGTGGAGGTTGTGGGGCGAGGTGAGCAGGGAGATCACCCTGGCGAAGCCCTGCTCCCGGATCCAGATGATCTCCTCCTGCCGGCGGACCGGCCGGTGGGAGCGGGCGTAGCCCCCTGGCCGCTCGCTGATGGCCAAGCGGTCCTTGATGATCCAGGCGAAGTTGCGGGGGGCGATCCCGCTGGCCCACTTGCCTTTCATGCCACCCCGCTCGAGGGGCCGCTCCGGCCCTCGAGCAGTCGCGCCGCCGCGACCGTGGGGGCGACGTCGTGGACCCTGACCATCGCCGCTCCTCGTGACATGGCCCAGGCCGCGGTGGCCACCGAGGCTTCGACCCGGTCGGCGGCCGGGGCGCCTCCGGTCAGGCGGCCGAGGAAGGACTTGCGGCTGGTCCCCACCACCACCGGGTAGCCGGTGCCGACCAGGGCGTCGAGGTGGGACAGCAGGGTCAGGTTGTGCTCCATGGTCTTGCCGAACCCGATTCCCGGGTCGATCCAGACCTCGTCCACGCCGGCGGACTGGGCCCGTTCCACCAGGAAGGCGCGGACGTCGGCCACCACGTCGTCGTAGGTGGGGTCCTGCTGCATGGTGCGGGGCTCGCCCTGCATGTGCATGGCCACCCAGCCGGCGCCGGCGGCCTTGGCCACCGGAGCCAGCGAGGCGGACACATCGTTGAGAAGGCTGGCGCCGGCGGCGAGGGCGGCTTCGGCCACCTCGGCCTTGCGGGTGTCGATCGACACCCTGGTGTGGGGCGCAAGGGCCTCGATGACGGGCAGGACCCGGCGCAGCTCTTCCTCGGCGTCGACGGGGTCGGCGCCCGGGCGGGTGCTCTCGCCGCCCACGTCGATCACGTGGGCGCCCTCCTCCACCATGCGCAGGCCGTGGGCGACGGCCCCGCCGGCGTCGAGCCAGAGGCCGCCGTCGGAGAAGGAATCAGGCGTGACGTTCAGCACGCCCATGACCAACGGCCTCATCGGAGACAGAGAGTAGTGCGGCGGCGGCCCACCGCTCTTTGTCGGATGACCTGCCTCAGGGGCGCACCGGCCGACAAGGAACGGGGCGGCGGCCTGAGTCGCTACCGCCTGCCATGGATGAACGCCATGGCCTCGGCCCGGGTGGCGGCCTTGTCCCGGAAGGCGCCCCGGACCGCCGAAGTCACCGTGGTGCTGCCGGGCTTGCGGACGCCTCGCATGGACATGCACAGGTGCTCGGCCTCGATCACGACCAGGGCGCCCCTGGGGGCCACCCGCTCGACCAGCTCGTCGGCGATCTGGGACGTCAGCCGCTCCTGCACCTGAGGCCGGCGGGCGAAGCAATCGACCAGGCGGGGAACCTTGGACAGGCCGGCGATGCGGCCGTCGGTGTTGGGGATGTAGGCCACGTGGGCCCGCCCCAGGAACGGGATCAAGTGGTGCTCGCACATCGAGTACAGCGGGATGTCCCTGACCATGATCATCTCGTCGTGGTCAGCGGCGAAGGTGACGGCAAGGTGATCGGCGGGGTCGTCGGCCAGGCCGGCGAAGATCTCTTCGTACATCTCCGCCACCCGCGCCGGCGTGCGCACGAGCCCCTCCCGGTCGGGGTCCTCGCCGATCGCCTCGAGGATCTCCCGGACGGCGCGGGCGATGCGCTCCTTGTCGATGCTCAATGGCTCGCCCTTCGGCTCGTCACCAGTCCCGGGTCGGGCGGCCGTGCTCCTTGCGCCACGCCTCGATGAGCTGGGCCCGCCAGATCAGGGCGCAGACCAGCGACGAGACGCCGGCGATGATGGCGATGACCAGGATCGGCGTCCGGCCGGTGACGAAACCGATGATGAGGAAGAAGAGTCCCACCGCGCCGAAGGCCGTCGAGGCGCGCAGGGCCGGCGGGCGAGATCGCGCCTCAGCCGTCGCCACCGCTAGTTCGACGATCCGAACGGGCGGATACGGCGGGGGGCGGCGATGGCGGAGGGGGACGTCGCCGGCC
>Ga0247713_1000949_pt1 | contig 15620 bp, 15 predicted proteins | sample 21E_NmetaG_FD_189936 | JGI IMG/M metagenome (GOLD analysis project Ga0247713, IMG submission 189936) | Soil microbial communities from hillslope of Landscape Evolution Observatory, University of Arizona, Oracle, AZ, United States - 2-1-E_N | ecosystem: Engineered > Artificial ecosystem >... | reverse complement strand
GACGCAGCAGAGGCTCGTCGCCGTTGGTAAGAGTGAGGGTGAGGTAGCTCGCGTCCGCGGCAACGGCCGGGACGAACGTTCTGCGCATGAGGCGGAGGTGCCCACCCCCACCTCCACCTCCACCTCCACCTCGCCGAGCCCCGTAGGCCCGGCCGAAGTCATCTCCCACAGATAAATCGTGAGCAAGAAGACCTGAAAGTTCCATGGCACCTCAAGCTCCACGCCAACAGGGACGACGTGACGGAGTGACTGGCGGGGCCGTTCGTCGAACGGCATCCGTCGGATGTTGCCGGATCCGGGCTCGCGGCGCAGCCGATATCAAATGGATGCCGCGCGTCACCAGCGTGGTCGTCGACGCGCCAGGCCCGTCAGCCGTCGCTGGAGAAATTGCTCGTAGTCGCTGAGGACACGTCGCAGCTGTATGCGCTCACGTTCAGCTCTGGCCGCGGCGTCCGACTCCATGTCCACGACGTTGTCCTCGTCATCGACGCCGGCCGCCTCCTGTAGCCATTCCTCCCATTGCCACAGGAAATGTTGAATCGCGTCCCCGTGGTACGCATCGCGACCACCCAGACTCTGCGCCGCGCGAATGGCCTCATCCCAACGCGCCCCACCGCAATCCCGCCGATGCGGCTGGTCGGGCCCGTCCTGCCACACGGTGGGCAAGAGAACTCGGAAGATCTCAGCTCGAATCTCGCGAGACCACTGCCGCTTTGACACCCAATATGACCCCAGGGCCGAGGCGGCCCCACCCACCAGCGCACCAGCCAGCGCCGAAAGCACAGCGACGTCCGACATCACTCACCTCCACGTGAACAGATCGTCCCATGGGCGTGTGACGGCAGGCGGCTATCAGAAGGCTCCTCGAGCCGTCGTTCGTAGAGGACATGGTGAGCAGCAGCGTCGGTGTATCCGAGCTGCCGGTAGAACGTATGCGCCGCCGCGCGCTCGGGACGTCTGCCACTGCTGACCTGGATGACAGCGCATCCTGCGGCTTGGGCGAGACGTTCGGCCTCAGCGACAAGTGCTCCGCCAACTCCTTTGCCGCGATGGGACTGGTCAACGATCAGCGCGGTGATTCGAGCGAAGGCACCCTCAACGAGCAGAGGGGTGACGCTCACCGCGATCAATCCGAAGTTCTGGTCCTTCTCGGTTGCGAGGAGAACGTGGTCGGTGCGGGACTCGCGGAACCTGGCAAGACGCTGCGCGAGTTGGGCGACCGCTACGGAGTAGCCCAATTGATCCAAGAGTGCGGCCACTGCCTCAGCTTCTGAAGGTTCCGCCGCGCGGACATCGAACGCAGGCATAGCCAGAGACTATGAGGCCCCGAGGTCCAGCAAGTATCGGCGGCCAGCCGATACCTCAGGGCTTCGGCCCATCTTCCAGCACTGCGCCGCCTGACCGCTGGTGCTTCGGCCGTCCCGGCGCACGCCACTTGCTACTGCTGACAACAGGCGATGGGGACCGTAGGTTCACTGCGTGCCGCAAGTGGTGTCAACGAGGTCGCACCGTCGAGGGGTGAGGATGCTGGAGCAGCGGACTTCGACGGCGTCGTGGCCCATCCGTATCGGTGTCTCCTTGGCATTCCTTCTCGCATGCAGTGGCAGTGCGGACGATCTACATCCTCTTGATCAGATGTCAATCTCTTTCGATGGGTCACCGAGCCGTAGCCAGGTACAGGCAGCCCTCGATCCTGTGATGGAGGCATATGGGCTGGAGCTCACGGAGGAGAACTACTCGCGCGCTGGGAGCACTCTCGTCGTGCTGAAGCAAGAGTTGGGCATTCCGGAGTTGGAGGTCCTCCGGTGCATGTCGCGGCGTAGAGCGAGATGGCGCTCGCGGGGCTTCGCTGAAGGAGCAGGACTTTCGGCATACACCTTGCAGGAAGCGGGCGCATGCCGGCCAGCTGCGGCAGGAACGTGACGTGCGCCGCGATTACCAACTCCATGTACCTGATGCGCAGAGCCGAACTGGTCAGTGAGCAGCCGATATCACCATTTACGTCGGCCCGTAGAGCCTGACGGCTCCTCGAGGATAGAGAGGGACCTGATGACCAGCGACCGTAGAGAGCGGGCGATCATCCTAGCGTCCGGCCCTGACGACGAGGCCGTCAGGCTGGCCGCGCGCTGGGCTGTCGGGCAGGCCCGCGAGTCAAGCATTCTGCGGGTTGCCGTCCTGGTCCACGGGTTGAGTCAGATCCGCACCGCGGCACAGACGCTCGGCGCCGCTAACGCTGAGCGCGTCACTCGCGAAAAGACCATGCGTGCGGCCGACTTGGATTTCGGCTTTTACAACAGCCGTGCGTGGACTCAAGCTCAGCAGGTTCCCCAGGTGTGCCTGTGGTTGACGGACGACGACATGGCCAAGGTCGAGCGGACGGTCGCACCGGCAACAGTGCTGGTGACCTGGACCCGTGAGGAGGGCCGGTCCTGGGCCGCAGGGCACGGCGCTGTTGACCTGCGAGGAGGTGACCCGGCGGACGACCTGCCGACTCTCGACCCCGTGGTCCAAGCGGCCTTGGAGACCATCGAAGGCGTGAACCCCTCAGGCAACCTCTCGCATCCGTCCGACAAGGGGCGGGTCGTTCAGGCCTTCGAGGTGCTGAATCAGGCCGGCTACGCACTTGACCCTGAAGCGATCCGAGCGGCACTTACTGGTAGGCGCCTCACCGACCACACCGCCGCAGCCGTAGCCAAAATCGCCGCCATGATCATCGAAGGACACCGGTTCCGTGTACATCGTCCTCTCCGCGATGACATCCTCGACCTGTGGCGCGAACAGGCGGCTTCGCCGTAGAGATAACCGGTCCCTACGAGCAATGTCGATGCTGTCGCAAGATGCTCGACGAGCAACGACAACGCTTTGCAGCTGCGGGTACGACGCGTGTCGAGCCGGCGAGCAGGTGGATCCTCAAAGCGGTCGTCGAGTGCCTCGGGGACGCTTCATACGCGCGCTCCAGGTAGAACCTCGTGCACCAGTCGACCTGGAGCGGACCGAACCCGGCTCACTATCGAAGGCGATGGCCCATGCCGAGGAAGACAACCGCCGTGGCCTTGGCTTCCCCTACTTTGGGCGCGACCTACCTGCCCAGCTGTGTCACCGCCAGCGTTAAGGTCTTCCTTGATGAGCATCCCTGATCGCTATGAAGCCTTCTGGATCCCAGGTCCTGATGAGCTCGACATCGACGAAGGCCTCCACCTCGCCTACCGGTGGCTGGAGACCGCGCCCTACCGCGGCGAGCGGGTGGTGGTCCTGAACGCGAAGAAGATGGTGAACAACCGCAGGACGCTGGCCGAGGCGAGCCGCTACCACGTCGTCTCACCGCGCGCCCGAGACATCTCATATGCGAGTGCAGGGCCGGTGCTGGCGATCTGGCCTAACGCCGACACGCTCGAGTTGGCTCAGGAGCTCGCCCTGGACTCGGCGCTGTGCGTGATTCCGTACCGACACGACATCACTTGGTGGATCTCCCGCACTGGCGCCGTGAACATCGCTGAGCCTGAGAGTCAGCCGGTCAGTCTGGCATCCCTTGATCCGGCGGTCGTCGCCACGCTCAACTCCATCCTGGCGTTCGGCGGCCACAACGGCTTTCTCGGCGGAGGCGAGAAGGAGGAGGCCGTTCGTGACTTGCGCGCCATGCTCGCTGACGGTCACCAGCCCGCTCCTTCCGACGTCGAGGACTACGCGCGCGCGAGCGGGGAGACGGACGTCGAGGGCGCGCGCCGGCTGCGCTCCTTCTACGAGAAGATCCTTGCCGGAGGGCACCTGCGTGACTATCACGGACGCGCGATCTGAGGCAGCCCGACACTGTGGGAAAAGGTTCGCCGTGCTGCGTTCGCGACCGCCCTCGCGTGCTACGAGCTTGGCCGGGTTACGAATTCAATAAGGGCCGCTGCGTGAGCGATCGCAGGCGCAGGTCAGCCGATACCCCATGGCTCAGTCGGGGATAAGCGGAGCACCGAGTGGGTCAGGCTCAACGGACACCGCCCCGCTCGGCTCTACCCAGAACACACTCACACCCAGTCGGGCGAGGGCAGGCGCAACTGCGTCAACGCGCGACCGATGGGCGGGCGTGGCGGGCAGTGCGACGCGGCGTCAGAGCACCGGCTGACACAACTGCCAGAGCTGTCACGACCGCGCGACCGATGTGGGATCCGATTTGGCCTGAGTTGAACGGCAGGTTGAAGCGGCCAGACTCCGGATACGAGGACGTCTCGCCCTTCGCTTCGATGCTTAGACGGCGGTCCTCCCGCTGCATGACGAGGTTTCACCGCGCTGCTTGCCGCCTGCGCTAGCGGACTTCACGTACGTCCACCCTCGGGACTCCAGTATGACTTCACTGCATCGACGACCGCATCCTCAGTGAGCATGAAAGGAGTATGGCGGAGACGTTCGAACGCGTGCGAGTAGGGCAGCCCAGACGACCTGGTCCAGGGGATGTCACGCGGTTCCCGGCCATGAGGGTGACATCCCGAGAGTCAACTATCTGTATCTGCTCAGGCCTTGTGAAGGTTCTTCGCCGGTGCGTTTGCGGGGACAGGTTCGCCTTGCAGGTCGAAGGTGAACATCGCTATCCCCACCTTGGAGCCCCACGACAGCGCGTCAGGCGTGTAACCACCGAGTGAGAAGAATAGGCCCTTCTTCTCTTCCGCTGTGGCCACGCCAAAGAGGGCTTGCACCACGGGGCGCGAGGTCAAAATTCCCTCCATCTTGACCTGCGCAACAGCGGCCTTTGACGTCACGTCAATTCCCTCGTCCTTGCCCACTGGGGTCGGGCGCGCGTCGCTGAAACCGAAAAACTTCATCCACTCTGCAACGACAAGTTCCGCATCTCGGGGCGTCCGAATCAACCTCGGGGCCGGCCGTGCGCCGTCCCGCGTCGGCTTCCCGCGTGATCCAGCAGTGGCACCGGATTGTGCACGAGCGCGCCGGGCGTTCAACACATGGGGGGCGGCGTCCAGGGCGTTCTGAAACCGCTTCCCTGGACCCGTCCACCGCAGTGTCTGAGTCTTCTCGATCCAGTGTTGCTCGCTCTTCTCGCCGTTGAGGGTGTGAAGGAACAATTGGGGGATGCGGAACCCGTTATGCGTGGCGGCTCCCGGTAGCACGATGCCGACGCCGCCGGCCGTGCCGGTCAGGTATGCCGATCCGGTCGCGTAAGCCTGGGGTGCACCAGTCCGCCGGGGGCAGATGTAGAGATTCGCGTCCGTCACCAACAACCACAGCGGCTTAGTGGAACAGCCACGCCCGGAAAGGGTCTCTGCGGTCGCTGCGTAGATCAAAGTCTCGCCGGCCACCACATATTTGCGAAGGCGCCCGAGCACCTGTTGCACATCCATACGCAGGTGCGCCGGCACGCATCGCTCCACGATCTGGGCAAGGGCGGCATCGAACGGAACCTCACCCGTGTCAACCGCCCGGTCAACACACGCCTTCACATCGGGATCCATGCGCTTCCTCTTGACAGTCGGTCAAAAGAGCATTGGGATGTCCTCGCCCACAAGCGCACCTGTCAAACCAGATGGCAGCCGATATCGGAGGTTGAGGTGGCGGCTCTTCAACTGATCGATAACCGACGGATCTGCGGTCATTCACCATCCACGCTGGCCTACGGCGGCTCAGTGCCCGTCTGCAGCCGATCGTGGATGGCTCTGAAAACGCCGGCGGCTTCGGGGTGTGTCGCCGTCCGCGCCGCTGCCGCCAAAGCGGCAAGCACATCATCCGGTTGCTCATTGAGCGCATAAGTCGGCGCTGCCGACTGAATCGAAGGGAGCACTGCGCTGTGAACATCGGCAAGGGCTTCGCCGTCCAGGCCCTCCAGAATTCGCCCAGCAAGCTTCACTGTGTCGGCTGTCATTCGCAGGTTCCCGCGGGCGTTCAAGAGGAGACCTTCCAAAACACCTCGCGTGAAGGCTGTTGGAAAGTCTGCTGTTCCCCCGGCCAGCGGCTCGATCACATCCTCTAGCGCTAGGAACGTTCCGCCGTCAGCCCAGCGACGGGCTACTGCCAAGCCAAGCCTGTGCTGCTCACTGTCGTCGAGGTCAGTGAGCGGCAACTCCGAAAGCAACCTCGGAAGCCCACCTCGATAGAAGACGGACTCCTGTATCGCGTCGATGGCCTCGTTTACCCGCCCGAGATCCTGCAGTACCACGCCGACGGCGGCAAGAACCCAGCGGCTCCATGCCACAGCCGCAGCGGCAGCGAGCTGCGCACTGGGGACTCGAAGGTCAGTCAGGTTCACACGGCCATGCCCCGTGCCGTCCTGATTTCGTAACTCCGCGACGGCGGCCGGAAGCCCCGAGAGCGCTCCCGTCATCCGCTGAATCGGCGGCCGGCCCTGATAGGCGCGGGGATGTAGCCCGAGTGCGTCAAGGGCATCCTTCGCGAGTTTGGGGAGATCTTCGTTTGAGCCGTAGCTGCGGCCGAGCGCATCTAGGGCGACCTTGGCGACACACTCCACCAAGTCTTTCGATGCGCCGACTACCTGCTCAACGTCGTCGGCAGCTGCAGCACGAGACAGTCGGTCCGCGTTGACGAGTACCGCCTCCGCCGCATCCTTGTGGACCTGCGACGGCACGTCGTCCGGATCGATCATCACGTGCAAGTCCATGCGGGTAAGTATTCAACGGCGAACGCTTGAGCCTTACGCTTTCCGAGGGCTGACGGCTCCCGTGGACCGTTGTCGCAGCCGATACTGCAGGCTCATGACAACCGGGCCAGTACCGAAGGGCCACCGGCGCCGACGGAGTAGCGTCTCGTTGAGGACACGACGCGACGGTGGTAGGCCGCGGCACTTGAACGCGATGCCAGGGAAGGTGGCCTTTGACCGAGGAACCGACTTGGGACGTGGGTCCCGAAGCTCTGCGAGCGGCTGCCGCCGTTGCCTGGCTGGCCGAGGAAGCGGCGCGCCGGGTTGAGGGCACTTCGTTCGTCCACGACCAAGCCCGCGCGTGGAACGAGGGGCAGATCGATGAGCTCGCTGTTGTCTCGAAGGCCTTCGTCGCCCTCGAGGAGGCCGTCGACCGACTGCAGGCGTTCATGCCCTCCTGGACACTGGAAGGCACGCCTGGGGAGGACTGGGATGTCGATCACAACGGCCGGGTTCGACCCAGCAATCACGACGACCCAGACCCTGTCCGATACACGGGTTCTGAAGGTTGGGACTTCTCAATGTGGATGGCGACCAAGATGTCGCCCATGAAGTCCGCCCTCGACAGCGCCACCATGATGTGGCAGATGCTGCTGCAGCAAGGTCCTACGTTCTACAGCGAGCACCTCGGGAAGACGTACGAGGTCCGACCTGAAGTGACGGGCGGCCTACACGGCGTTGCCAGCTACGCCGCCCGCATCGCTGAAATGCTCATGGACGGGCGGGTCGAGGGCCGCTTAGGACCGGAGTCTTGACGAACTTCATGACTACGCCGTGCCTGGCAACGAGTCCGCTCGTCGAACAGCCGACCTCAGAAGGTTGACACGGGAATGCGCGTGGGATGTAGCAGCCAGGACCCAGCGACCTGCCCTGTACTGATATCTGACTCGGTCCGGGGCGCTGGTTGCGGACGGGGTGGGAATGGTCGCCAGGTAGTCGCCCGGGTCGTCACATCGGAGGGTGGCCCAGCATGGCCCGGCTGCTCGGAAGGTCGTGTATGAGCAGCGAGCACAGCTGCCCGTCAAACTCACTGGAAAGAGCGACTAACGACCTAGTGACCTCATCGATATCGGAAATGTCGACGCTCGTGGTCTCTACCGCGGGGCCAGTAAGCAGGCGTGCAACCGTGGCTCTGGCGAGTCCGCCGTTGGCGTCGCGGCCAAACGTGCCGTGGATAACGGCGCTTCGCTCCCTGTAGGCGGCTCGGACGCGACCCGCCCAAGAAGCGGCCCTTTCCTTTGCCTCGCACTCGGCTGTGACCTTGAGAGCATCAGAGATTACGTCGAGACCGCGGGACGTATTCTGCCGACCGAATAGGTAGATGCCGACCCGCTGTTGATCGAGCCCGAGCAGGGCACCGGCTAACAGGGGCACACGGAGTTCGATCTGCCCTGCTGCGACGACGAGCGCGCCCAGCGACCGAAATAGGTTGTCCATCCCGGCATCAGTATTCGCAGCCAACGGCGCCTCACATTCATGCGTCGGGAGGATCCAGTGTCCCACGCGCATCAGCCGCTATCAGAAGGCAGGGACTGGCGTGGTGATCAGGCAGAGGCGGAGCGTGTCCAGCTGCGACGCAGGTGCTCGGCGACATCCCGCAGAGCTTCCAGCTGAACCGTCTTAATTCTGAACTTCTCGCCAGCCTGCTCTAACACTTCGTTGGCCTGCTTAGCGACGTTGACCGCAGTGACCGCGTGCTGCACGACGTGGGTCAGCCGCCATGGTGCATGAGGCTGTCCGCGCAGCACGGCGAGCTGGCGCGCGCGACTTCGAACAGCATGCTCCAGCGGCTTATCGAGCGAGTTCGACCATGAAGCGCAACACCCCTCGTCTTCGCACATGATGAGTGGTCTGATTCGCTGGTCCGACAGCAGTACCTCGCCGGCCCGGAACGGCACGCTGTGCCCCAGCGTGTCGAGGTACAGCCCGCGATAGGCCCCAGGGCCACCGGGGGGCTTCGTCTTGCTCCGGGCGTCGTCCGCCGCCTTGGTGGCTTCGAGTTTGCCCATGCCCGTGGAGTACCCGTCGATTCCCGCGGCCACGGCGGCGGCTCCGAAGATGCCCTGCTTCCACGCAACCACGCGGATGCCGAGGCGTCGCGCGTGCGTCAGTGTGTCGAGATATCGAAGAACCTTCTCATACTTGTCCGACGTGCTGTTGCCGACCGGAGACAACGACATCCCGACCACGTCTGCTCCCACGTGCCGGGCGGTCTCAATGAACTTGTCAACGCCCGAGGCCCACGCCGGCGCCCTACCGAAGTGGTCGATCCGACCACAGAACACGGGGAAGATTGGCATCCCAGGATGAGCTTGGGCCGCGTAGCGCGCCGTTTCAATCAGGGCGGCGCGGCTGATGCCGAACCATGGATCATCCGAGCTGGTGGCGTAGAAGTACGGGGGTATCAGCATGCTCGCGCCGAGCTCGACTTGGAGGTCAACGGCTTCGCGAACCAGCCGCGCCCTGGCCTCTGCGGCAAGCAGTGAGTCCGGGTGTGTCGGAGCCGAGTTCGCGTACGGCAATCGAAGCCACGCGTTGTCCTCATGGGCGCCATGCGGCAGGACAGACGTCATGGGGTCAACCAGGAAGGGGACCCCGTTTTCGCTTGCAACGCGGGCGTACTCGTCCTGGCCCCGGGCAGTCACGGCATCAACAACGAGTCTCGTGATCGGGCGCGCTGAGGCCCAGAAGATCCGGGGCGCCAGCAGTTCCGCGACCGTTTTGTGCTCGTTGTGGCCCGCGTGAATCAGCAGTTCGGCCATGACCCCTCCGGGGTGGACTTGTCGTACCGGCTACGTTATCATCTACGCAACGCTATACGCAACCACCCACGAACTGCGACACGATACGGAGGTGCAATGCCATCAGCAGCGGCCATGCAGGGCTCAGGTGTCTCCTACAGACACCTGGTCAATGAAATCCGGACGGCCGCCCGAATGACTGCAGCGGAACTCGCCGACCTCACAGGGGTGAAAGAGCGCCAAGTCCAGAACTGGGCGGCGGGTTCGTCACGTCCCGCGGACGAAACTCGCGACCGGTTGGTTGACGTTCACTACGTCATCCAGCAACTGAGTGGCATATACCTGCCCGAGGGCGTCGAAATTTGGCTCCACGGGAGAAACCGTGGCTTGGACGGCGAACGCCCAATCGACCTTCTTCGCCGGGGTGATTTTGAGCGCGTTATCCGCGAAGTTGAGAGCCTCAATAGCGGGGGTATGTAAGTGAGGCGCGACCTTGTAGCCAGGGTCGCGGCAGTGCCGCGCACCGACGTTGCGGGCACCTTCTACCGCCATGCCCGGGTCGGGCTCCGCGAGTTGACCGGTTCCAATGGCGGCGGCCGCTGGGGGCCGCCAGGTGGTTTCGAGGTTCTCTACCTAGGCCGACCAGAGCACTCGATCGTCATCGAGGCACATCGCCACTTGGTGGAAGCATCCGAGGGCATGAGGCCTGAGTTGGTCGGCCCTCGAGACCTCATCATGGTCGAGGTGGATGTGACCAACGTGGTGGACTTGCGAACAGCAGAGGCGCAGCGTGCCGTGGATCTCTCGACTGAGGTATTGCACAGCGCCGCGCGAGACCCAGAGGCGTACGCGGAGTGCCAGCAACTTGGGCGCGCCGCGCATCAGTTGGAAGCGCACGGCATCTTGGCGCCAGCTGCCGGAGGCCTTGGCGGTGAGACCCTTGCGTTGTTTCCAGCCCACCTCCCGATCAATGAGCACCCTTCCGTGTTAGGGGTGCGCACGTGGGCGAGTCTGCCGCCGGACCCGCGCAGGATGCGCTTGGCCGAGGGAACCCAAAGCGGGTGACGGCGCGAGCACACGCGAGGGTTGTGCAGACCTGACCGGCGCAATGCCTGGCGGCGTCAGTTGCGACGATGACAACTTCCGGTATCCCCGGATACCGCAGGCCCGGCACGGGTCACATGCGCGCGGCTAGGGTGCCCCCATGATTGATTTCGCCAACGGATCCGTGTTCAAGCTCAAGCAGTGCGATCCCAAGGAGATCTGGGACGCCGTATCGCCACTCCTGATTCCTGAGGAGCAAGGCGTCGCCACTTTCAAGGCCGTCCGCGACTTCGTGGTCTTCACGAACAAGCGACTGATCGCGGTGAATGTCCAGGGCATGACTGGCAAGAAGCGCGACTTCACGTCGTTGCCGTACTCCAAGGTGCAGGCGTTCTCGGTCGAGACGGCCGGGACATTCGACCTCGATGCGGAGTTGGACCTGTGGTTCAGCGGCCTCGGCAAGGTCCGTCTCGAGTTCAAGGGCATGCGGACATCCGTCAGCTCGGCCACATGATCGCGACCTACGTCCTGTAGGAGCGGCGCCGCGGCCGTGAGGCTGTGTACATCGAACTGCTCGAAGGCGCGGGCATCTCAACCACGTGGAAATAGCGACGGCCCGGGCGCATTGCGCCCGGGCCGTCGTTGTTCTTGACGTTCCGGCGGCTAGCTGCAGCCGCTAGTCGTGCCGCAGCTGGAGCAGACGTGGCAGGAGCCGGCGCGCTGCATCTTGATGCCGCAGGAGTAGCACATGGGGGCGTCGCCGTAGACGTCGTCGACGGGCTTGGGCTGCTCGACCGGCAGGACGATCTGGCCCTCGGCGTCGGCAACCGGCGCCGCCTCGGCGGGTGCGGCAGCCGGCGCCGGCGGGTAGCCGGAGTCCAGCGAAGCCGTCCGCTCCTCGAGGGTGTAGATGCCCAGCTCCTGGCGCTTCTCGGCGGGCAGGTACTCGATGGCCAGCCGGCGGAAGATGTAGTCCACGATCGAGCTGGCGAACTTCACCTCGGAGTCGTCGGTCATGCCGGCGGGCTCGAAGCGCATGTTCATCAGCTTCGACACGTACGTCTCGAGCGGCACGCCGTACTGCAGACCCAGCGACACGCTGATGGCGAACGCGTCCATCACCCCGGACAGCGTCGAGCCCTGCTTGCCGAGCTTGACGAAGATCTCGCCGATCCCGTCGCCGGGGTACTCCCCCACCGTCAGGTAGCCGTCGGCGTCGCCGACCTGGAACGCGATCGTCTGTGACGGCCGCTGCCGCGGCAGCCGCCGGCGCACGATCCCGTGCTCGGCTGCCGCGGCCTCGGTGGCCGTCGACGCCGTCGCCGCGGACGTCGCCGCGCTCTTCTTGCTCGCCAGCGACAGCGGCTGCGCGACCTTGCAGTTGTCGCGGTAGATCGCGATCGCCTTCAGGCCAAGCCGCCAGCCCTCGATGTACATCTCCTCGACGTCTTCGACCGTCGCCGACTCCGGCAGGTTCACCGTCTTGGAGATCGCACCCGAGATGAACGGCTGCACCGCCGCCATCATCCGAATGTGGCCCATCGCGGAGATGGACCGCTCGCCCATCGCGCAGTCGAACACCGGCAAGTGCTCTTCCTTGAAGGCGGGGGCGCCCTCAATGGTGGCGTGCTCGTCGATGTAGGCCACGATGGCCTCGATCTGCTCGTCCTGGTACCCGAGGTGCTTCAGCGCCACGGGGACGGTGCGGTTGACGATCCGCATCGACCCGCCCCCGACCAGCTTCTTGGACTTGACCAGACCCAGGTCCGGCTCGATGCCCGTGGTGTCGCAGTCCATCATCAGGCCGATGGTCCCGGTCGGGGCGAGGACCGTGGCCTGCGCGTTGCGGATCCCGTGGATCTTGCCCAGGGTCAACGCGTCCTTCCACGACTCCTTGGCCGCCTCCAGGATGTTGGCCGGCGCGAGCGTGTCGACCTCCTCGGCGGCGTCCTTGTGCTTGGCGATCACGCGCAGCGTGCCGTCGCGGTCGTCGGCGAAACCCTCGAACGGCCCGACGACCTTGGCCAGCTCTGCTGACGTGCGGTACGCGTGGCCGGTCATAAGCGCGGTGATCGCGGCGGCCCAGGCACGGCCCTCGTCGGAGTCGTACGCCAGGCCCTGGCTCATCAGCAGCCCGCCGAGGTTGGCGTAGCCCAGCCCCAGCTGGCGGTACTTGCGGGCGTTCTCGCCGATCGCCTCGGTGGGGTACGAGCTGTTGCCGACGATGATCTCCTGCGCGGTGAACACGATCTCCACCGCGCGGCGGAACGACTCGACGTCGAACACGCCGCCGGACTCGAACTTGCGCAGGTTCAAGCTGGCGAGGTTGCACGCGGAGTTGTCCAGGTGCATGTACTCGCTGCACGGGTTCGACCCGTTGATCCGGCCGGCGTTGGGCGTGGTGTGCCAGTCGTTGATCGTCGTGTCGTACTGCATGCCGGGGTCGGCGCACTCCCACGCGGCCTGCGAGATCTGGCGCATCAGGTCGCGCGCCTTGATCGTCTTAACGGTCTCGCCGGTGGTGACGGCCTTCAGCGCGTAGTCGCCGTCGTTCTCAACGGCCTGCATGAACGCGTCGTCGACACGCACCGAGTTGTTGGCGTTCTGGTACTGCACCGACGCGGAGTCCGCGCCGTCGAGGTCCATGTCGAACCCAGCCTCACGCAGCGCCCGCGCCTTGAGCTCCTCGCGCTGCTTGCACCAGATGAACTCCTCGATGTCCGGGTGGTCGGAGTTCAAGATGACCATCTTGGCCGCGCGCCGGGTCTTGCCACCGGACTTGATCGTGCCGGCCGAGGCGTCCGCGCCCCGCATGAAGCTCACCGGGCCGCTGGCCTCGCCGCCGCCCTTGAGGATCTCCTTGCTCGAGCGGATCCGGCTCAGGTTCACCCCGGAGCCCGAGCCGCCCTTGAAGATCGTGCCCTCCTCGACGTACCAGTTGAGGATCGAGCTCATCGTGTCCTCGACGGACAGGATGAAGCAGGCCGAGCACTGCGGGGTCTCCTCGACGCCGCAGTTGAACCACACGGGGCTGTTGAACGCCGCGCGCTGGGTGACCAGCAGGTACTTCAGCTCGTGGTTGAACACGTCGGCGGAGTCGTCGTCGGAGAAGTAGCCGTCCTTGCGGCCCCACGCGGTGATCGTGTCCGCGACGCGGTCGATCATGTGCTTGACGCTGCGCTCGCGCTGCGGGGTGCCCAGCGTCCCGCGGAAGTACTTCTGCGCCACGATCGTGGTGGCGTTCATCGACCAGTCGGCGGGGAACTCCACGTCGCGCTGCTCAAAGGACACGCCGCCCGTGCGCCAGTCCTTGACCACCGCGTCGCGCAGCTCCCAGGCGATCTCGTCGTAGGGGTGCACGCCGGCGGACGTGAAGTGCCGCTGGATCTTCAACCCCATCGTGTTGCGCCCGGTGCTCACGGCTGCCAGTGCTTCCTTCGTCATGACCATCTGCGGCTCCCTGCTGCCGAATCTCACCCTGGTAATTACGCCGACGGAGAGTGCCGCAGCCCGATGGCTGGGTCAAGGACCTGTTGCCACTCGCGTACCCAACATGCGGGTGTGCTAGCAGGTGTTGACCACAACATCTAGTGTATGCCTCGAAGTCCCGGTCGGCTTCGAGACAGACCGTAACAGGGGGGTGAGACAGCCCGAAAGGGCGCCGCTGTGCAGATCCTGTGCACAACGGGCGGGGCCGACCACTACATGTTGGGGGCCGCGTGATCCCCAGCTGTTGACGACGCGGTGGACAACCTCGCGGCGGTGGCGCAACACCGCGGCGGGGCGTGTGGACGAAGATGAACAGAAAGTCACAGGCAGATTTTTTTCTGCGAAAGGACCCACAGTGCGCTGCCCGTACTGCATGAGCGAAGACGACCGCGTCGTCGACTCGCGCGCGGCCGAGGGCGGGGCGGCGATCCGCCGGCGGCGCGAGTGCCGCTCGTGCCGGCAGCGCTTCTCGACCTACGAGCGCATCGAGCAGACCGGCGTGCTGGTCCGCAAGCGCAGCGGCATCGCCGAGCCGTTCGACCGCGCCAAGGTCCGCGCCGGCATCGAGAAGGCCACCAAGAACCTGCCCGTCTCCCCCACCGCCGTCGCCCGCGCGGTGGACGCGGTGGACCACCGGGTCCGCGCGTCGGGGCGGCGGGAGGTCGACTCGAAGGCCGTGGGCGCGGAGGTGCTCGACGCGCTGCGCGAGCTCGACCACGTCGCGTACATGCGCTTCGCCTCGGTCTACAAGGGCTTCACCTCGCCCGAGGACTTCCACCGGGAGCTGGCCGCCCTGGACAAAGACGCCCCGCCCAAACCGCCGGGCTCGTAACCCCCAGAAACCCGCGCCCGTGCGGGTTTGGGCGACCGAGGGCGCCGGCGGCCGAAGAAACCCGCGCCCGTGCGGGTTTTGGGCGAGCGAGGGCGCCGGCGGCCGAAGAAACCCGCGCCCGTGCGGGTTTTGGGCGACCGAGGGCGCCGGCGCTACCGGCGGCCGGGGCGCTCGAAGGGCTTGGCGGACATCTCCGGCGGGATCTGCACGGCCTCGGGGCGCCAGCGGTCCTCGGCGGCCTCGCGCCGGCGGCGCTCGCCGGCGTGGTGGGCCAGCCACGCCAGGCCAACCGCCAACGCGGCGACGCCGACGCCGGCGCCGAACGCCCCGCCGAGCAACGCCCATGGCACCGCCGCAGCCTGCTCGCGCACCCGCTCGAGCTCCCGGGACAAAGCGATCGTCTGCAAGCTCAGGCTCTCGTGGGACCGGCGCATGTCGCCGATCGCCCGGTTGGCCGACTGCAGCCGGCTACGGGTGTCCTCCAGGTCCTGCGCCAGAGACGCCTCGGCGGCCTCGCTGATCTCCAGCGCCTTCTCGGCGTTGCGGGCCGCGCGGGCGGTGGCCGGGTCGCGCACGACCGTCACCGAGGTCGGGATGACGTCGGCGAGCGGCTGGCGGCACCCGCGGTCGCACAACATCAGCGCCCACGAACCGACGGCGACCCTCGGCACCCGGATCCGCCCCGACGCCACGGCGAGGTTGGCGTCGTCGGTGCGCACCCGGACCACCCCGACGCGCACCTTCGTCGCGTCCGCCGGCACCGCCCACCAGCCCCGGCCCGGGTCGGCCTGGCCCAGCGCGTGGTCCAGCCGCCGGCGGTCGAAGTCGCTGAGCAGGTAGGCGAAGTACCGCCGGCGGCTGGACC
>Ga0247713_1000947_pt1 | contig 15662 bp, 14 predicted proteins | sample 21E_NmetaG_FD_189936 | JGI IMG/M metagenome (GOLD analysis project Ga0247713, IMG submission 189936) | Soil microbial communities from hillslope of Landscape Evolution Observatory, University of Arizona, Oracle, AZ, United States - 2-1-E_N | ecosystem: Engineered > Artificial ecosystem >... | reverse complement strand
GCGCCGCGGGGTGGCGTGGCTGCAGGGCGTCCATGCCCTGCAGCCACGCCACCCCGCGGCGCTGGTAGGGACGCAGCTCGCCGACGAACCCCTCGGGGGTGGAGGGCGCCGGGGGACCCTGGACCGCCTGCGCCAGGCGGTCGAGCAGCTGTGCCACACCTCCGCCCGCCACGACCTCCACGTCCTCGCCCGCGACGCCCTCGCCCGCGTCCGTGGTGGTGCCGGCCAGCCCGAGCGCCAGCGCCTCGGCCAGCGGCAGCTGACCGCCTCCCGGCGGCGGCGCCTGGTCACGCACGGCGCGCAGCTGCGATTCATCGACGCGGACCCAGCGGTCACGCCAGCGCACCAGCGGGGAGGACAGGCCGAGCAGCGTGTCGAGCTCGTCATCCGACAGCGGCTCGCCGCCCAGGGCGACCTCCCATGAGACACCGGCCAGCGCACCGGCGAAGGGGCCGTCGTCGCCGGGCCCGGGCGTGGCGCCCGCGGCCGCCTCCTCGGGGGCGTCGACCCGCAGGCGCACCCGCAGGTCGTCGCGCGCGAGCTCGTCGGGCAGGACGAGGATGGCGCCGGCTTGCGCCAGGGCAGGTGCGGCCTCGCTCAGCAGCGTCCACGCCCCTTCGAGATCGAGCACCACCTGCTCTGGGGTGGCCTCCTCCAGCGCTGCGTCGATCGGGGGGAAGATCCGGGCGCAGCGGCCGAGGCCCGCCAGGAGCGCTTCCTGGCGGGTGGCGTCCTGGTCGTTCCACACGTCCCCGGCGGGGATCCACGTGCCCTCCACGGTGCGCAGCCCCAGATCCAGCCTCCACCGGCCGTCCTGCTCATCGGGCGCGCGCAGGCGGAGCTCGGGCACGTCCCCCCGGGAGGGGGCGGCACCCGCGGAGTGCCACCCGGCGACGGCGGCGACGAGCTCCTCGGCGTCGTCACGCAGCGGTACGCCCGCGTCCACGGGGTCGGCGAGCGCCTCGGCCCAGCGCGCGGTCCACGGCAGCAGCCGCTCCCGGGGGCGGCTTCCCCGGGGGGCCGGGTTGGCCTGGCGGACCGCGAGATCGGCGACCGCGTCGAAGAAGGCCTGCAGGAGCGCGGCGGCATCCCACACCGCCTCGGCTTCGTCGTACGCGAGCGCATGACCGGCGTGGGGCATGGCGGCGGCAAGCCAGCCGACGACCGCTTCGAGCTCGCGGTCTCCCCCGAGCCACGCCTTCCAGACGCCGTGGACCCCACCGCCGGGAGCACGCGCCAGCGTGGGCACGAGCCGCCCGCCGGCCACGGCGCGCACGGCCAGGCGCGCAGCCAGTGCCCAGGCCCGCAGGGAGTCGGGCGGGCGGCGGTACGCAGGCCGCTCGTCGACCGGCACGGACAGCAGGCAGGGAAGCGCCTCCGTCAGGGCGATCGCGCAGACGGGGACGTCGCGCAGAGCCGCCGCGCCGCCCTCGAGGGTGGCCAGCCGCGCCCGCACCGGCTCCCCGCTCGGCAAGCCCAGGTGGTGTGGTTGCGGCGCCTGTTCGTCGTTGCCGCCGGGGCTGTACAAGCCGAGTCGCCCGCGGGCGGGGACCCCCGGGTCGGGCAGGAACACGGCAGCCACGCTGCCCCGGCTCCACACACGCGGAGGCTGCGACGGGAGGGGGGCGGACACATCGTGATCGGTCAGCAGAGCACCTTCAGGGAGCCGAACGGCAGTCCGACTACGCTACCCGCCGGCCCGCCGCAAACCCAACCGAGGTGCCGCCCGGCTGGATGGGAGCGTCAGGTGCCCTCGAGCTCGGCCAGCAGCTGACGCAAGGCACTGGCGGGGATCTGGTCGCCCTCGGCGGCGGTCAGGAGCTCGCGCAGCGCGGCGGCGAGCGCGGCACGGCCGGCAGCAGGTCGTGGGCGAGGCAAGGCGGCGACCGGCGCAGTGCGCGGCGCCCGCGGCTCACCGCCGGGTCCCGCGTCAAACAGCCGACGTTGGGTCGCCGGCGGCGGGCCAGAGCGTGCCTCGAACTCCGCGGGGGTCGTCCCGGCGATCACCGCCGCCCACCAGGTCAGGCCCCGGTCCCACGCGGTGCCGGGCGGGCGGCGGGTCGGCAGACGGCCGTGGAACGCCACCTCGGCGATGACGGCGATGACCACGTCGCGCACGAACGGGTCAGCGGCGAACTGCGCGCGCAGCTCGTCGAGGAAGGCCGAGTCGGGCGGTTTGCCGGTGAGCTGGCGGGCCATCTCGTCGAGCACGGGACGTGACCGCTGCACCCACGCCCACGCGTATGTCGGCACCCGCGGCACCCCTGCGGTGGGTGGAAGGGACTGCGGGTCGGCCACACGGGCTCCTGCGTCGGGGGATGTGGCACAAGGCTCCCCCTCCGACCGCCCCCGGTCAAGGACCCTCGCGCTCCACGCGGTCATGGTTGGGCACTCCGCGCCGACGGGTGAGGGGGAACAGCAGGTCGACGAACCGCTCGACCGTCGGCTGCGGCTCGTGGTAGGCCAGGCCGGGCCGCTCGTTGGCCTCGATGAAAACGTAGTCGCGGTCCTCCACCGACGGTACGGCAAGGTCAAGGCCCACCACCGGGATCCGCAGCGCTCGGCTGGCACGCACGCAGGCGTCGGCGATGTCCGGATGCAGGCGCTCGGTGACGTCGTGGATCGTGCCGCCCGTGTGGAGGTTGGCGGTGCCGCGCACCTGCAGGACCTCCCCCTCCGGCAAGACGTCGTCCAGGTCATGGCCGGCCTCGGCGACGGTCTCACGCGTATGGTCGTCCAGGGGAATGGTGAACTCCCCGCCGGTCGCCTCGGCACGCCGGCGGCTCTCCTCCTCGATGAGCTCGGCGATGGTGTGCGCACCGGTCCCCACGACTTGCGCAGGGCGGCGTACGGCCGCGGCGACGACCTCGTGGTCGATCACGACCACCCGCAGGTCTTCTCCCTCTGCCCGCTCCTCCAGGAGGACGCGGGTGCTCTGCCGACGGGCCTCCTGCACGGCACGCTCGAGCTGCTGGGGGTCGCTCACCCCCACGGTCACGCCCGCGCCCTGCTCGCCTTGCACCGGCTTGACGACCACGTCGCCCAGCTCGGCGAGGAACTCGGCGTCGCCGTCGTCGAAGGTAGCCTCCCGGCCGCGGGGCACACGCAGCCCGACCTCGGCAAGCAGCTGACGGGTGACGCGCTTGTCGCCGCACCAGCTCATCGCCACCGCGCTGGTCAGCTCCGACAGCGAGTCCTGCGTGACGAGCTCGCGTCCGCCGTGGGACAGCTGCAGATACGACTCCTCGGCGTCGAGCACCTTCACGACGATGTTCCGGCGCCGGGCCTCGTCGGCGATGACCCGGGCGTAGATGTTCAGCCGCTCCTCGGGAGCGGCGGGCAGGTACAGCGGCTCGTTGACCGCGTTCTTCCGCTTGACCAGGAAGTGGGGGACACGCTCGAAGCCGGTCTTCTCCAGCAGCGCGATGGTGGACGCGTCGTCGTGGTGCGCCCACATGTCGAGGTACGCGCGCCCGTGGGCCTGGTGCCGTTCCGCGGTCCTGCGGATCAGCGCCTCGCCGACGGCCGACCGGTCAGCCGCGGGGTCGACCGCCAGGCACCACAGGCCCGAACCGGCCTCCGCGTCACGGAAGGCGAACACGTGGTCCACACCGGTCACCGCGCCGACGACCTCCCCGGTGTCGGCGTCTTCCGCCACGAGGTAGGTGAAGCAGCGGCTGCGCTGGTTCGCCAGGATGGACTCGGCGTCAACCGGCACCATGTCGTTCGCCTCGTAGAGGCGGTGCACCGCGTCGGCGTCTGACTCGGTGCGCAGCTCGCGCACGAGCACGCCTCCGATCGGCTCGCCGGCCGCGTGTTGGTCGTGCAGCCAGAGCCGGAATGCAAGCGACGGGTCGATGAACAGCTCGTCGGGGGCACGGGCGACGAGCACGTGGGCGTCGGGTACGTACACCGCGACGTCGGTGCGGCCGGGCTTCTCCTCGCCGAGCGCCGTTCGCAGCCGGTCGTGGTCGACGAAGGTGTTCCCGAACAGCAGCCGCCCCCAGCCGCAGTCCAGCGCGACGTTGCAGGCCATGCCGGCCTCTGCATGATCGGTGGCATGCCTTTCGGTTCCCGTGGCCAGCCGGTCGGGGCGGCCCAGCCGGTGTTCATCGTGCGTCGTCATGGGGCCTCGGAGCGCTCGGGGAGGGTCGACCGCGATGCGGTACCCATTCCCGGGCCTGCCGTCACCCACGCTCGCCGGTGGCCCTCTCGTCGCCGAGGCGCCTTGGCGACCCAGGTCCGGTCAGCTCGTGGCGGTGGGCAGCCACGACGGACGCTGGGCCTCGAAAGCGGTGATCGCCTCGTCGCGGGCCAGGGTGAGCGCGATGTCGTCCAGGCCCTCGACCAGAAGGTGCTTGGTGTGTGCGTCGATCTCGAAGAAGGCGTGCACGCTGCCGGCGACGACCTGTTGCTCGGGCAAATCGACGCGGACCGGCGCCCGCGGGTCCTCCTCGGCCAGGGCGACGAGCTGCCGGCATTGCTCGGCGGGCAGCTCCACGGTCAGCAGGCCGATCTTGGCGCAGTTGGTGCGGAAGATGTCGGCGAAGCTCGGGGCGATGATCGCGTCGAAGCCGTACTGCTGCAGCCCCCACGGCGCGTGCTCCCGCGACGAGCCGGACCCGAAGTTGGGGCCGGTGACCAGCACGTTGGCGCCCGCGTAGCGCTCGTCGTTCAACACGAACTCCGGATCGGCACGCCAGTCGTGGAACACGAACTCGCCGAAGCCCGTGCGTTCGATGCGCTTGAGGAACTGCTTGGGCATGATCTGGTCGGTGTCCACGTCGGCCCGCCACAGCGGCACCATCCGGCCCGTGATCACCGTGACCGGGGTCATCAGGCCAGTTCCCGGACATCGACGAAACGCCCGTGCACGGCCGCGGCTGCGGCCATGGCTGGGCTCACCAGATGGGTGCGCCCGCCCTTGCCCTGGCGGCCCTCGAAGTTACGGTTGGAGGTGGACGCGCACCGCTCCCCCGGCTCCAGGATGTCGGGGTTCATGCCCAGGCACATCGAGCAGCCGGGCTCGCGCCACTCGAACCCGGCGGCGCGGAAGACCTCGTCGAGGCCCTCGGACTCGGCCTGCAGCTTCACGGGGTAGGAACCGGGCACCACCATCGCCCGCACCGTGTCGGCCACGCGCCGGCCCTCCACGACCCGCGCCGCCGCCCGAAGGTCCTCGATGCGCGCGTTGGTGCACGAGCCCAGGAACACCCGCTCGACGGGGACGTCGGTGATGGCTTCCCCACCCGACAGGCCCATGTAGTCAAGGGCCCGGCGCGTCTGGTCGGGGTCGCCGGTGTCCTCGGGGCGGGGCACCCGCCCGGTGACCGGCACGCTCATCGCCGGGGTGGTGCCCCATGTGACGGTCGGCTCGAAGCCGGTCGCGTCCAGGCGCACCGTGCGGTCGAAGACGGCGCCGGGGTCGGTTGCCAGGGTGCGCCAGTGCTCCAGGGCGGCGTCCCAATCCCTCCCGCCATGGCTCGCGCCATGTGCACCCCCCGGCGCGTGCGGGCGGCCCTTCAGGTAGGCGAACGTCGTCTCGTCCGGCGCGATCAGCCCCGCCCGTGCGCCGGCCTCGATGGACATGTTGCACACCGTCATGCGGCCCTCCATCGACAGGGCCTCGATGGCCTCACCGCGGTACTCGATGACGTGGCCGACGCCGCCGCTCACGCCGATCTCGGCGATGACCGCCAGGATCAGGTCCTTGGCGGTCACCCCGAACGGCAGGGCCCCGTCGATCTGCACGGCCATCGTCTTCGGGCGGGCCTGGGGCAGGGTCTGGGTGGCCAGCACGTGCTCGACCTCGCTCGTGCCGATGCCGAAGGCCAGCGCCCCGAACGCGCCGTGCGTGGCGGTGTGGCTGTCACCGCACACGATCGTCATGCCCGGCTGCGTGAGTCCGAGCTCCGGGCCGATCATGTGCACGATGCCTTGCTGGTTCGACCGGCGGGTGAACACCCGCACCCCGAACTCGGCGCAGTTGGTCTCCAGGGTTTCCATCTGTGTTGCGGACAGCTCGTCGGCGACCGGCAGCGAGCGGTCGGTGGTCGGCACGTTGTGGTCCATGGTGGCCAGGGTCAGGTCCGGTCGGCGCACCCGCCGGCCGGCAAGGCGCAGGCTCTCGAACGCCTGCGGGCTCGTGACCTCGTGCACCAGGTGCAGGTCGATGTAGAGCAGGTCGGGCTCGCCGCCGGAGCCCGCCGGCGCTCCGGGTACAGCCACATGGCGATCCCAGACCTTCTCCGCCAGGGTACGGGCCCCCATCTCAGGCACCCCAGCGGGCGCCTCGGCTCATGCGGTCGGCGACGTTGCCCTCGACGCGCATCTGCTCGCTGCGGGTCAGCTCGAAGGTGATCTGGTCGTGACCGGTGGACTCCTCCACCGCGGCGGCCACCCGCGCGACCAGCGCCGCCTCCTCCTCGGGGGTCTGGTCGGGTGCGACGGTCAGCTTCACCGTGGTCCGCGACGTGGGGGACTGCTTCTTCTCGTTCTTCATGGCGTCTCCGTGGTGCCCGTCCGCACGCGGTTGCGCAGGCGGACAGACCGGTTGAGCGCGGACAGGAACGCCCGCGCGCTGGCTTCCACGACATCGGTCGACACGCCCCGCCCCGTGTAGGAGTGGCCGTCGACCTCGACCTGGCACGTGACGTCACCGAGGGCGTCCACGCCCTGGGTGACCGCGGCCACGTGGAAGGTGACCAGCGTCCCGTCGATGCCGGTCGCCCGGCGGATCGCACCGCAGACCGCGTCCACCATGCCGTCGCCCATCGCCGACTCGTCGACCGCACGGTCCTCGGCGACGTTGCGGATGCGCACGGTGGCGGTGGGAGCCGTCGCGGTGCCGCCCGAGACCTGCAGCGAGACGAGCTCGAACGCCTCCTGCTCGGTGGCGTAAACCTCGTCGGCGACGATGGCCTCCAGGTCCGAGTCGGTGATCTCCACCTTGCGGTCGGCCAGCTCCTTGAATCGCGCGAACGCCCGGCCGACCTCCTCGGGGCTGAGGTTGTAACCCATGTCCTCGAGCTGGCGGGCGAAGGCATGCTTGCCGGAGTGCTTGCCGAGCACGATCTGCGCGCCGGCGACGCCGACGTCCTCCGCGCGCATGATCTCGTAGGTCAGGCGGTCCTGGAGCACGCCGTGCTGGTGGATCCCCGACTCGTGCGCGAACGCGTTGCGACCGACGACGGCCTTGTTGAACTGCACCGGGTAGCCGGTCAGCGTGCTGACCAGGCGGGAGGTCCGCGCGATCTCCCGCGTGACGACCCCCGTGGGCTCGCCGAGCAGGTCGAAGCGCGTGGCCAGCGCCATGACGACCTCCTCCATCGAGCAGTTGCCGGCGCGCTCCCCGAGGCCGTTGACGGCGACCTCGATCTGCCGCGCACCGTTGCGAACCGCCTCGATCGAGTTGGCCACGGCCAGACCGAGGTCGTTGTGGCAGTGCACGCTAACCGCCACCTCCGGTCCGACCCGCCCGACGATGTCGGCGATCAGCGTGCCGAAGTCGTGCGGCAGCGCGTAGCCGACCGTGTCGGGGATGTTGATCGTCGTGGCGCCGGCCTCCACCGCGGCGTCGACGACGCGGACGAGGAAGTCGTAGTCGGTGCGCGTGGCGTCCTGGGGGCTGAATTCCACGTCGTCGGTGTAGCCGAGGGCCTGCTTCACCGCTTCGCGGGTCTGGGCGACGATCTCCTCCTCGCTCGCGCGCAGCATCGCCCGGCGGTGGATCTCCGAGGTCGACAGGAACACGTGGATGCGCGAGCGGGCGGCCCCCTTCAGGGCCTCTGCCGCCTGGTTGATGTCGTCGGCGCGACAGCGCGCCAGCGCCGCGATGACGGGGGCGCCCGGCTGCGTGCCGACGGTGTCGCTGATGGCCTTCACCGACTCGTAGTCGCCGCGTGAGGTGATGGGGAAGCCGGCCTCGACCACGTCGACGTGCAGTCGCGCCAGCTGCTCGGCGATCTCCAGCTTCTCCTTGGTGTCCAGGGAGATGCCGGGGGCCTGCTCGCCGTCGCGCAGCGTCGTGTCGAAGATGCGGATGTTGGCCTTGGGTTCGACGGTGGTGCTCATCCCGTATGTCCTCTCGAGTCCTTGACGATGCACCCTACCGGGGTTCTCCGCGGGGGGCTCGAGTGCTGTGCGTGGCCGCCCGCGGCGTCAAAGCAGGAGAAGGAGGAGGCCCGGGATGAGGGCCGGAAGCAGACGCCCGCCGGCGACCGCGGTGCGCGCGTCGCGCCCGATGGGGCTGGCGGTGGAGTGGGTCTGCATCACCACCGTTTGTACGCGCTTTCACCAGGCTCGTCAATCGGGTGGCTCCTGGGCCGCCGGACGTGCCTCGTCAGCCCCGCGAGGTCCAGCGCCTGTTCGACGGCGTCGGCCGCGTCGCGGGCCGTCGGGAAGGCGTCTCGGGGGCGCCCGCCCCTGGCGAGCTCCCACGTGGACAGCCCGACGACGGGCGTGCCGGTCTTCAGCGCGAAGGCGATCTCCGTCAAGGTCCCGTACTCGCCGCCCACCGCGATGACCGCCACGGCGGCACGCACGACCAGGGTGTTGCGCGCCTCGCCGAAGCCGGTGGGGACGACGACGTCCACGAAGGGGTTGGCGGCCGCCCGGTCCGTGCCCGGCAAGAGGCCGACCGTCAGCCCTCCCGCCTCCTTGGCGCCGCGGCAGGCCGCCTCCATCACGCCTCCGAGGCCGCCGCACACCACCCCCATCCCCGAGCGGGCCAGCTCGGCGCCGACCTCCTCGGCGGCGCCCGTCAGCGCGTCGTCGCCCACGCCGGCGCCGAGCACGCCGGCACCCACCACGGCGACCAGGGTGTGCATCTGCGGTTGCTCACGCTCCTCCGGACTGCGGCATGGACGGGTGGCTCACGCTTTGGCTGCGGCCCGTGACCGCAGCGAAACACTGGCGGATTAGCCTATGCCCATGGAGATCGTCCTGCGGTGCGCCCTGACCGACCGTCCCGGTGCCCTGGCCGCTCTGGCCGGGGCCGTGGGCGAGGCCGGTGGCGACATCCAGTCGGTCGAGGTGCTCGAGCACGACGGGGGCGAGGCCCTCGACGACCTGGTCGTGGTCATCCAGCCCAGTGCCCTGGGCAACCTCCTGGACCGGCTGGCGGGCATGCCGGACGTAGAGCTGCTGCATGCGGGGCCCTCACGGGGCCACCCCGGTGATGCGGTCAGCCGCCTGGCCATCGGGTTCGAGGCGCTGCTGGCCGGCACCATGCCGCCCGAGCGCGCGATCGTCACCCTGGTCGGTGGCCTCCTGCGCGCGAGCTCCGCGGAGGTGTGCTCCCCCGTCGACGCGCCACGGGGAGGCCGGCGCACGCTCGTGGTCCCGCTCGACGACACGGCCCTGGTGGTCCGCCGTGACTACCCGTTCACGGCGGCCGAGCGGGAGCGGGCGGTCACCGTCGCGCAGGCGTGCGTCCGAGCGGCGGCCGTCGGTCAGTCCTCGCTGGGCTCGTCCTCGCCGGGGTAGTCCAACCGGTCGAGCGGCATCACCACCGCGGAGACGATGTTCAGCAGGTTGGCCACGATCCTGCTGAGATGTCGGTAGGTCAACACGGTTGCCGCGGCCTGCGGCACCTCGTCCTGGTCGCGCAGGAGCGTGTCGATCTGGCGGTGGCAGTGCTCCTGCAGGTCGCGGGCCGTCTCGATGAACGCCTCAGCCGCGGCCCGGTCGTCGTCCACGAAGAGACGCGCCGCCTCGCTGATCATCGGTGAGATCTTGTCCCGCAGCCGGACGAGGTCGTCGCGCGCCTCACCGTCCGGGGCCACCCCGACGGTGTCGGCGATCCCGAACAGGTTCTTCGACAGGTCCGCGATGCGCTCGGCGTCCTTGGCGATGCTCATGTACATGAGGCAGGCCGGGATGTCGCTTGCGCCGTGGACGCTCGCGTGCACCAGCACCAGTCGGCGGATACGGCGTTCCGCCTCGTCGGTGCGCTCTTCCGTGCGGTTCAGGGCCTCGGCCACGGTCGCCGGCTCCGCCCCGCCCACCCGCGCGCTCATGGCGAGGTCGAAGACATGCCGGTCGTCGCTCAGCATGTCGGCGAAGGTCTCCTCGACCTCGTCAAGGCCGGTGCCTCCTGCGCGCAGCCACTTGAACATGGGTTGCAGTCTATGGCGGTCGCTGCGGATCAGCGCACGATCACGATGACGCCAAGTGGCAGGACGAGGAAGAGCAGGATGACGTACACCAACACCATGGTGCGCCGGGCGACGGCCAGATCGGCCATCTTCCGCGATGCGCGCAGGGGTAGCCGGCGCAGGAGCGGGATCGGGTAGAAGATCAGGATCCCGGTGAGGTTGAACAGCAGGTGCACCAGCGCGATCTGGAGCCCGGCGATCTGCGGGATGGCCAGCGCCGCCAGCAGCGCGGTGATCGTGGTCCCGAGGTTGGCCCCCAGGGTCACGGGATAGGCGTTCTCGAGCCGCAGCACGCCCGCAGCGATCATGGGGATCAGCAGAGACGTCGAGATGCTCGACGACTGCACCGAGACGGTCAGGAGCGCCCCGACGAGGATGCCCAGCACCCCGCTGCGGCCGAGCACGGCGTTCAGCGAGCGCTCCGCGGGGCCGGCCATGACCACGCGCATGTTCTTCGTGATGGCCACGAGCGTGCCGAAGAGCAGCCCCAGGCCGGTGGCGAGCAGCAGCGCGGCGGCCACCCGAGGCGGGCCGACGAGCGCCGCCGCCGCGCTCTCCACCACCCCGGCGCCCGCCTGCACGCCCTCCTGCACGGGGCTGTTGAACTCCCCGCCGGAGGCGTCGCCGACGAGGTCGCTGAGCTCGACCGCCAGGCGGGCGAGCACACCGGTGACGACCTCGATCGGCAGCAGGATCACGACGCTTGCCACGTTGAAGAAGTCGTGCATGGTCGCCCCGGCGAACGCCCGGCGGAACTCCTCGGGTCGGCGGATGCTGCCGACGGACGCCAGCGTGTTCGTGACGGTCGTGCCGATGTTGGCGCCCATGATCATCGGCACGGCGTCGTGCACGCTCAGCACGCCGGCGCCCACCAGGCCGACGATGGTCGCGGTGGTCACCGACGAGGACTGGGCGAGCACGGTGGCGAGGATGCCGACCGCCAGCCCCGCCAGCGGGTTGCCCACCCCGCGGAACAGGCGGTCGGTGAACTCCTCGCCCAGGCCGGCGATGCCGGTGCCGAGGAGGTCCACGCCGACGAGGAAGGCGTACAGCAGGACGAGCAGGAGCCCGACGCGCACGGCGCGGATGACGCCCGACACCTCGGGGGACGGAGCGCGACCCGTCGGTCCGCCGGCCGTCGTCATCAGCGCAGGCGCAGGAGGGATACACCGGGGGCCTTCACAGGCCGGGAGGATAACCGCGGCATCGCCTGGAGGCGCATTTCCCCACTGCACGTGTTTGCTGGACGAGCTGCACGGTTACGGAGCAGGCGCCAGCGGAGGAAGGACGAGGCATGGCCCTGCGCAAGCTGCTCGCATCATGGCCGGTGGTGCGGCAGCTGACCGGGGAGGACCGGTTGGGCCTCGGGCCGGCGGCGCAGTCCCCGACGTCCGCGGCGCTGCGGCCGCGCACGGCCGACGCCGACAAGACCGTGCAGTCCGTCTGCCCGTTCTGCGCCGTGGGCTGCGGCCAGCGGGTGCACGTCAAGGACGACGAGATCACCCACATCGAGGGCGACCCGGACTCGCCGATCTCCCGCGGGCGGCTGTGCCCCCGCGGCTCCAGCAGCTATGACCTCGTCGCGGGACCGGGGCGGGAGCGCACGATCAAGTACCGCCGCCCGCACGCCACCGGATGGGAGGAGCTGGACCTCGACACGGCGATCGACATGATCGCCGACCGGGTCATCGCCGCGCGGGAGGACTCCTGGCAGGACCTCGACGACCAGGGCAACACGTTGCGCCGGACGCTGAAGATCGCCTCGCTCGGGGGCGCGGCCCTTGACAACGAGGAGAACTACCTCATCAAGAAGCTGTTCACCGCGCTGGGCGCGATCCAGGTCGAGAACCAGGCCCGCATATGACACTCCTCCACCGTCCCCGGTCTGGGGACCGCGTTCGGCCGCGGGGGGGCGACCACGTTCCAGCAGGACCTGGCCAACGCCGACTGCATCGTGATCATGGGCTCCAACATGGCCGAGTGCCACCCGGTCGGCTTCCAGTGGGTCAGCGAGGCCAAGCTGCGGGGCGCGAAGCTGTACCACGTGGACCCGCGCTTCACCCGCACCAGCGCGATGGCCGACCGTCACGTGCCCCTGCGCGCGGGCAGCGACATCGCCTTCCTCGGCGGGGTCATCAACTACATCCTCCAGGGCGGCCGGGAGTTCCGTGAGTACGTGCAGCACTACACCAACGCCAGCCAGATCATCTCCGAGGACATCGCCCTGCCCGACGACCTGGACGGGGTCTTCAGCGGCTACGACCCGGAGGCCAAGGCCTACGACGACACCAGCTGGCAGTACGCGGGGCTGGACGTGCCGATCGTCGCCTCGGCCGGCAAGCGAGGCCGTGAGGCAGTGGGCGGCGGTCGGGAGGAGAGCGCCGAGCAGGCCGGCGGCGAGGAGTTCGAGGGCGCCAGCATCGACGCCGACCTCGACGAGACGCCGCAGGATCCCACCCTGGAGCATCCCTGCTGCGTCTTCCAGCTGCTGAAGCGCCATTACGCCCGCTACACCCCCGAGGTGGTGGAGCAGGCGTGCGGCGTGCCGAAGGAGCTGTTCTGCGAGGTCGCCGAGGCGCTGTGCGCCAACTCCGGGCGCGAGCGGACGTCGGCGCTGGTGTACTCGGTCGGCTGGACCCAGCACACCACCGGGGTGCAGTACATCAAGGCGGCCACCATCGTCCAGCTGCTGCTCGGCAACATCGGTCGCCCCGGCGGCGGGATCCTGGCGCTGCGCGGTCACGCCTCGATCCAGGGCTCCACCGACATCCCGACGCTGTTCGACCTGCTGCCCGGCTACCTGCCGATGCCCCACGCCGGCCCCCACCCGGACCTGGACTCCTACGTGGCGGCCAACAAGAGCTTCAAGGGCTTTTGGGGCAACACCCGCGCCTACCTCGTCAGCCTGCTCAGGGCCTGGTGGGGCGAGGCCGCCACGGCGGACAACGACTACTGCTACGACTATCTGCCGCGCCTGACCGGAGACCACTCCACCTACCGCACCACCCTGGACATGCTCGACGGCAAGATCGCGGGCTTCTTCCTGTTCGGCGAGAACCCCGCGGTGGGGTCGTCGCATGCGCGGCTGCACCGCCTGGCGATGGCCAACCTCGACTGGCTGGTCGTCCGCGACCTCGTGGAGGTGGAGAGCGCGACCTTCTGGAAGAACGCGCCGGAGATCGAGACGGGGGAGCTGCGCACGGCCGAGATCGGCACGGAGGTGTTCTTCCTTCCGGGCGCCTCGCACACCGAGAAGGACGGCACGTTCACCAACACCCAGCGGTTGTTGCAGTGGCACTCCAAGGCCGTGGAGCCCAAGGGCGACTGCCAGAGCGACCTGTCGTTCACCTACCACCTGGGCCGGCGCATCCGGGAGAAGCTCGCGGGGTCCGAGGACCCGAAGAACCGCCCGCTGCTCGACCTCGCCTGGGAGTACCCGACGGAGGGCGAGCGCGAGGAGGTGGAGGCCGACGCGGTGCTGAGGGAGATCAACGGCTGGACCACCGCCGACGGCGAGCCCCTGTCCAGCCTCACGCAGCTGGCCGAGGACGGCTCGACCGCGTGCGGCTGCTGGATCTACTGCGGCTGCTACGCCGAGGGGGTGAACCAGACGGCGCGCAAGAAGCCCGGCCGTGAACAGGACTGGGTCGCCGCCGAGTGGGCGTGGGCGTGGCCGGACAACCGCCGCATCCTCTACAACCGCGCGTCGGCCGACCCGCAGGGCAACCCGTGGTCGGAGCGCAAGCGCTACGTGTGGTGGGACGCCGACCAGGGCGCGTGGACCGGCTACGACACGCCCGACTTCATCCCCGACCGCGCGCCCGACTACGAGCCTCGGGATGGTGCGGAGGCGGTGGAGGCGCTGCGCGGTGACGACCCGTTCATCATGCAGGCCGACGGCAAGGGTTGGCTGTTCGCACCCGACGGGCTGGTCGACGGTCCCTTCCCGACCCACTACGAGCCCCACGAGTCACCCGTGGCCAACCCCCTCTACACGGTCCAGGCCAACCCGACGCGCCAGCGCTTCCGCCACCCGCTGAACCCCGACAACGTGCCACGCGATGGGGGGGAGTCGCGCGACGAGGAGCCCTATCCCTTCGTGGTCACCACCTACCGCATCGCCGAGCACCACACCGCAGGGGGGATGAGCCGGTTCGGTCACCGCCTGTCCGAGCTCGCCCCGGAGCTGTACGTGGAGGTCGACCCGGATCTGGCCCGAAGGCGCGGGCTCAGCCACGGCGAATGGGCGACGGTCATCACTGCACGCTCGGCCGTCGAGGCCCGCGTGATGGTGACCGAGCGGATGCGCCCGCTGCGGGTCATGGGCCGCACCGTGCACCAGGTCGGGCTGCCCTACCACTGGGGCCACAACGGCACGACCGTCGGGGACGCGGCCAACGACCTGCTGCCGGTCGTGCTGGACCCCAACGTGCACATCAGCGAGTTCAAGGCCGCCACCTGTGACATCCGGCCGGGCCGTCGTCCCCGGGGGCCGGCGCTGCGGGCCCTGGTCGAGTCCCACGGCGGCGGGATGCAGGACGACCGGGAGGACCGCGACCCATGAGCAGGCTGAACGTCGACGGCGGCCCGGCTGACGGCACCGAAGGGGTGCGCTTCGGCTTCTTCACCGACACGAGCATCTGCATCGGCTGCAAGGCATGCGAGGTCGCCTGCAAGGAGTGGAACGCGGTCCCCGACAACCCGCTGGGGTTCACGGGGAACTCGCTGGACAACACCGGCGCGCTCGGCGCGAACGCGTGGCGCCACGTCGCCTTCGTCGAGCAGGTAGGGCTCGAGTGGTTCGGGAACGAACCCGGGTTGCCGGCGGGGGCACACGGAGCCGCGCCCGACTTCAACGGCGGGGCCGCGCCACCGGGGTCCGACTTCCGCTGGCTCATGGCCTCCGACGTCTGCAAGCACTGCACGTCCGCGGCGTGCCTGGAGGTCTGCCCGACGGGTGCCATCTTCTACACCGAGTACCGGACCGTCGTCGTCCAGGACGACGTGTGCAACGGCTGCGGGTACTGCGTCACCGCCTGTCCGTACGGCGTGATCGAGCGCCGGGAGAGCGACGGTGGCGCGTGGAAGTGCACGCTGTGCTACGACCGCATGCGCGGCGGCCAGCAGCCCGCGTGCGCGCAGGCGTGCCCGACCGACTCGATCCAGTTCGGGCCCCTCGACGAGCTGCGGGAGCGCGCCGCGGGCCGCGTCGACCAGCTGATCCAAGCCGGGCAGGCGGGCGCTCGACTCTATGGCGCCGACGAGACCGACGGGGTCGGCGGCAACGGCGCGTTCTTCCTGCTGCTCGACGAGCCCGAGGTTTACCGGCTGCCACCCGACCCCGTCACCCCCACCCGCAACCTCGCGGCGATGTGGCGCGTGGCCGGCATGGCCGCGGGCGCGCTGGCAGCGGGCCTGGCCGCCGCCTTCCTGGCAGACGGCAACAGAGGCCCTCGATGAGCACCACAGCCGGGGACCGGGCCGCGACCCGGCGGCCGGGCACCG
>Ga0247713_1000946_pt1 | contig 15667 bp, 14 predicted proteins | sample 21E_NmetaG_FD_189936 | JGI IMG/M metagenome (GOLD analysis project Ga0247713, IMG submission 189936) | Soil microbial communities from hillslope of Landscape Evolution Observatory, University of Arizona, Oracle, AZ, United States - 2-1-E_N | ecosystem: Engineered > Artificial ecosystem >... | reverse complement strand
TTTCTAACCAGGCGACTTTGTTGGCGCGCCACGCGTGGCGCGCCAACAAAGTCGCCTGGTTAGAAAAGGCAACGGCGAGCCTGCTTATGCGAAGGCTCGCCGTGGAGCGGATCAGATGCTCCGCTCCGAGGCGGGAATTAACGCTCCCGCCCTTCCTTCCATGCCTGCAGCAGGACATCGTAACGGATCGTCTGGCCCTTCGGCTTCTCGTTGTCGAGCTTCTTCCATGGCGCGCCGGTATCCGATAGCCACTTCGCCGGATCGCTCTTCGGATTGAGCTTGGGCGCGCAGTTCTTCATGCCGCTGCGTTGCAGGCGCGCCATCACCTGATCCATTTCCTCGGCAAGCGTGTCCATCGCCTGCTGCGGCGTGCGCTCGCCGGTCACGGCGTTGGCGACGTTCTTCCACCACAGTTGGGCCAGGCGCGGATAGTCCGGCACGTTGTTGCCGGTCGGCGTCCAGGCCACGCGTGCCGGGCTGCGGTAGAACTCGACCAGGCCGCCGTACTTGTGCGCGTTGTCGGTGAAGTATTGATGGTTGATGTCCGAGTCGCGCACGAAGGTGAGGCCGACGATGGACTTCTTCAGCGACGTGGTCTTCGCGTTGACGAACTGCGCATAAAGCCAGGCCGCGGCCTTGCGGTCGTCCGGGGTGGACCTGAAGAAGGTCCAGGCGCCGACGTCCTGGTAGCCGTTCTGCATCCCCTGCTTCCAGTAAGGACCGTGCGGCCCGGGGGCCATGCGCCACTTCGGACGGCCGTCCGGATGCACGACCGGCAGGCCCTGCTTGGTCATGCTGGCGGTGAATGCGGTGTACCAGAAGATCTGCTGGGCGATCTGGCCCTGCGCCGGCACCGGCCCCGCTTCCGAGAAGGTCATGCCGATCGCCTCGGGCGGCGCATACTTCTTCATCCAGTCGACATACTTGGTCAGCGCATAAACCGCCGCCGGCGAGTTAGTCGCACCGCCGCGCGCCACCGAGGCGCCGACCGGCGTGCACTTGTCGTCGGCGACACGAATGCCCCATTCGTCGACCGGCAGTCCGTTCGGAATGCCCTTGTCGGCGGCGCCCGCCATCGACAGCCAGGCATCGGTGAAGCGCCAGCCGAGCGACGGATCCTTCTTGCCATAGTCCATGTGGCCGTAGATGCGCCGGCCGTTGATCTCCTTCACATCGTTGGTGAAGAAATCGGCGATGTCCTCATAGGCCGACCAGTTCAGCGGCACGCCGAGTTCATACCCGTACTTGGCCTTGAAGCGGTCCTGCAACACCTTGTCGGCGAACAGGTCGGCGCGGAACCAGTACAGATTGGCGAACTGCTGGTCCGGCAACTGGTACACCTTGCCGTCCGGGGCGGTGGTGAAGGACAGGCCGATGAAGTCCTTCAGGTCCAGGTTAGGATTGGTGAATTCCTTGCCCTTTCCCGCGATGTAGTCCGACAGCGGCTCGATCGCGCCGTAGCGGTAATGTGTGCCGATCAGGTCGGAATCGGAGATCCAGCCGTCGTAGATGCTCTTGCCAGACTGCATCGAGGTCTGCAGCTTCTCGACCACGTCGCCTTCCTGGATCAGGTCGTGCTTGACCCGGATGCCGGTGATTTCCTCGAAGGCCTTGGCCAGCGTCTTCGATTCATAGACGTGGGTATCGATGGTTTCCGACACCACGTTGATTTCCTTCACGCCGCGCGCGCGCAGCTTCGCGGCGGCGTCGATGAACCATTTCATTTCCTCCAGCTGCTGTGCGCGATTGAGCGTCGAGGGCTGGAATTCCTGGTCCACCCAACGTTCAGCCGCCTTCATGTCCGCCCAGCTTGCGCCGCAAGCCAGCATGGACGCCATTGCAAGTGCCGTCAGTTTCAGTCTCATATCTCCCACCTTCCGTGTATGCCTTCCCCGTTCTTGAAGGTCGCCCGGCACCAGGGAAGGCTTGTGCCGGCCGCCGCAACGCTGGTTAACCCCAACGCATCACGATCCAGAGCACCCCGAGGCCCAGGACCGCGCCGACCCATTGCGTCAGGTCGGTCAGGCCAGTCCATGCCAGGTTCACATAGGCGGCGCTGAGCAGGCCGATGAACAGCCGGTCGCCGCGGGTGGTCGGAATCGGGAGAAAGCCCTTGCGCATGATGGTCGGCGACCGCAGTTCGAGCACGGTCATCGCGATGAGCATCAGCACGATGGCTGTAAAGAAGATGGCAACCGGCGTGGTCCAGGCCATCCAGGCGAATGCTTCCTGCATCTCACACCCTCCCCATGGCGAAGCCCTTGGCGATGTAATGGCGCACGAACCAGATCACCAGCGCGCCCGGCACGATGGTCAGCACGCCGGCGGCGGCCAGCACGCCCCAGTCCATGCCGGCGGCAGAGACGGTGCGCGTCATCGTCGCGGCGATCGGCTTGGCGTTGACCGAGGTGAGCGTTCGCGCCAGCAGCAGTTCGACCCAGCTGAACATGAAGCAGAAGAACATCGTCACGCCGACACCCGCCTTGATCATCGGCAGGAAGATCTTCACGAAGAAGGCCGGGAAGCTGTAGCCGTCGATATAGGCCGTCTCGTCGATCTCCTTCGGCACGCCGGACATGAAGCCTTCCAGGATCCATACCGCCAGCGGCACGTTGAACACCATGTGCGCGAGCGCGACTGCGACGTGGGTATCCATCAGCCCGACGGTCGAGTACAGCTGGAAGAACGGCAGCAGGAACACCGCCGGCGGCGTCATGCGGTTGGTCAGCAGCCAGAAGAACAGGTGCTTGTCGCCGAGGAAGCGGTAGCGCGAGAACGCATAGGCCGCCGGCAGCGCGATGGCCACCGACAACACCATGTTGATGAGGACGTAGATGATGGAGTTGATGTAGCCGTCGTACCAGGATGGATCGGTGAAGATGGTCCTGAAATTGTCAAAGGTCAGGTTCTGCGGCCACAGCGTCAAGGTGCCAACGATTTCGGCGTTGGTCTTCAACGACATGTTCAGCATCCAGTAGATCGGCAGCAGCGACAGCAGCAGGTAGAGCGCCAGCAGCGGCCGGGTAATGTGCTTGCTCATCATTTGGCGTCTCCCGTTCCGACACGTTGCATCCAGTTGTAGAGCACGAAGCAGAACAGCAGGATGATCAGGAAATAGATCAGCGAGAAGGCTGCGGCCGGACCCAGATCGAACTGGCCCACCGCCTTCGTCGTCAGGTATTGCGACAGGAAGGTCGTCGTGCTGCCCGGGCCGCCGCCGGTAAGCACGAATGGCTCGGTGTAGATCATGAAGCTGTCCATGAAACGCAGCAGCACGGCAATCATCAGCACGTTGCGCAGCTTGGGCAGCTGGATGAAGCGGAATACCGCCCAGCGCGAGGCGCCGTCGATCTTCGCGGCCTGGTAGTAGGCATCCGGGATCGCTCGCAGGCCGGCGTAGCAGAGCAGCACCACCAGCGGCGTCCAGTGCCAGACGTCCATCGCGAGCACGGTGACCCAGGCGTCGATCGGATTGGCGCTGTAGTTGTACGAGAAGCCGATCTGATTGATCGTGTAGCCGAGCAGCCCGATGTCGCCGCGGCCGAAAATCTGCCAGATCGTGCCGACGACGTTCCATGGAATCAGAAGCGGAAGCGCAATCAGCACCAGCGCGAGCGAAGCCCGCCAGCCCTGCGCGGGCAGCGTCAGGGCGATCAGGATGCCGAGCGGGATCTCGATGGCCAGCACCGACAGCGAGAACAGGATCTGCCGCAGGAGCGCGCCATGCAGCTCGCTGTCGCGCATGACCATCTGGAACCACTCGGTGCCGACGAACACGCTCTGGCCGGGGCCGAGGATGTCCTGGACCGAGTAGTTCACGATGGTCATCAACGGCAGGATCGCGGAGAACGCGACAGCCAGGATCACCGGCAGAATCAGGAACCAGGCGCGATTGTTGTAAGGTTTCATGTCAGGCCACCCGCTTGTCGTTGACGTAATACAGCGTGCGTTCCGGCGGCAGGCGCAGCCACACCGTCTCGCCCGGCACCGCATGCATCGTGCGCAGCTTGGCCGCCACGCTGCGCGCCCCCACCTGGAACTCGGCGAGGAAATGCGTGCCGAGGTCGCGCACCGTGCTGACGGTTGCCTGCGCCGCGCCCTGCCCCGGCGCACTCGCGCATTCCACGAACTCTGGCCGGATGCCGAGCGTCGCCTGCGCCGCGCCCTTGAGCGCGGCGCGCGCCTTGTCGGACAAGGCAATGCCGTTGCCCTCCACATAGGCCGCGCCGTCGCGCACGGTGCACGGCAGGAGGTTCATGCCGGGGTTGCCGATGAAGTAGCCGACGAAGGTGTGCGCCGGTTCTTCGAACAGTTCCTGCGCGCTCCCCGCCTGCACGACCTCGCCCTGGGTCATCACGACGACCTTGTCGGCGAAGGTCAGTGCCTCGACCTGGTCGTGGGTCACATAGATCAGCGACAGCTTGAGTTCGTGATGGATCTCCTTGAGCTTGCGACGCAGCAGCCACTTCAGGTGCGGATCGATGACGGTCAGCGGTTCGTCGAACAGCACGGCCGCCACATCCGGCCGCACCAGGCCGCGGCCGAGCGATATCTTCTGCTTCGCATCGGCAGACAGCCCGCTGGCGCGGTGCTTGAGGTCGCTGGTGAGGTCCAGCATTTCAGCGACCTGGCTGACCCGGCGACCGACTTCGGCCGCGCCCCAGCCGCGATTGCGCAGCGGGAAGGCGAGATTGTCGAACACCGTCATCGTGTCGTAGATGACCGGGAACTGGAACACCTGTGCGATGTTGCGCTGTTCGGGCGGCAGCGCGGTCACGTCCTTGCCGTCGAACAGCACGCGTCCGTGCGAGGGCCGCACAAGGCCGGAGATGATGTTGAGCAGCGTGGTCTTGCCGCAGCCGGACGGGCCGAGCAGCGCGTAGGCGCCGCCGTCATCCCAGGTCATCGTCATCGGCCGCAGCGCGTAGTCGCCCGGCTGCGTCGGATTGGGCTTGTAGGCGTGCGCCAGTTCGACCAGTTCTATGCGCGCCATGCTTCGCCTCCTTGCTGGTACTGATTGGGCGCGTACAGCAGTTCGCCGTCGCGCGCGAAAACGAACAGGTCGTCGGGCTGGCAGTGCAGGCTGCAGGGCAAGCCGATCTCCAGGTTGTGCACGCCTTGCAGCTGGGCGACCAGTTCGATGCGGCCGCGGTGCACGTGCACATAGGTCTCCGAACCGCTGATCTCGGCCAGCTCGATCTCGGCATCGATGGTGGCGTCGCCCGGCCGCTGCGTCAGGCGCAGGCTGTGCGCGCGCAAGCCGAGGACGATGTCGCGGGCGCCGGCCGCGGCGCGCTTCTGGTGTGGATTGAGCGGCAGCAGCAGGCCGTTGCCGAGATTGGCGCGGCCGTCGTCCTGCAGGACCGCCGGCATCAGGTTGATCGGCGGGTCGCTGAAGGTGCGCGCGGCCTGGATGCAGTTCGGCGCGCGGAACACGTCCAGCGTCGGCCCGCTCTGCAGCAGCCGCCCTTCATGCAGCACGCAAACCTGCCCGCCGAGCTGCAGCGCTTCGAGCGGCTCGGTCGTTGCATAGACGACGGTGGTCTTGCCGTCCGCAAACAGGTCGCTCAGCTCACGACGCAGTTCCTCGCGCAGCTTGTAATCGAGGTTGACCAGCGGCTCGTCCAGCAGCAGCAGGCCCGCTTCCTTGACCAGTGCGCGCGCGAGGGCGGTGCGCTGCTGCTGGCCGCCCGACAGCTCGGCCGGAGAACGCTGCAGATACGGCGTGATGTGGAGACGCTCGGCCATCTCGGTCACGCGCTTCCTGACCTGGTCTTCGGGCAGGCGGCGCAGCCGCAGCGGCGAGGCGATGTTCTCGTAGACGGTGAGCGACGGATAGTTGATGAATTGCTGGTAGACCATCGCGAGATTGCGCTCGCGCACCGGCACGCCGGTGACGTCGCGCCCCTCCTCCAGCACGCGGCCGCCGGTCGGGCGGTCGAGCCCGGCCATCAGGCGCATCAGGCTGGTCTTGCCGGCGAGCGTCGTTCCCAGCAGGACGTTGATCGTGCCGGGAGCGAGTTGCAGCGACAGCGGATAGACATGATCTTCCGCGCCGTGCTTCTTGCTCACGTTCTCAAGTGTCAGTTGCACTACTCCTCCTAGTTGTTCAAGCGCCGCTTAGAAGCCCCAACAAGAAGCCGCTGGCAGCGTTGCGCCTCCTTGCCGTACTACACGTACTGTCTGCGTCGGCGCGCCTTGCCACCGGCTTCTTGTTAGGGCTTCTTATGCCTGCGTGCGTCTTCTTGTCACTCGTTGCGCCAGCCTCGCGTCGAGCGCCGCTTCGGCACCCGGGGGCGCGCGCAGGCCAAGCTTGGTGCGGCGCCATAGAATGTCGGCCGCGGTCCGCGCCCACTCATGCTCGACGAGGTAGTCGATTTCCGCTTCGTACAGGCCGGACGTCACTTCGTCACCCATGTCGGCGATGCAGTTGCGCCCGGCCAGCAACAGCTCGGTGCGGGTGCCGTATGCCCGCGCGTAGCGCGCCATCAGCACGGGCGGCAGCCAGGCGTAGCGTTGCTGCAGCGCCTGCACGAAGCTGTCGAACTCGAGCACCGCGCGCTTGCAGGGCGCGCTGCCGTACAGATCGCCGCCCGGCAGGCAGGCGTCGGCGGTCCACCGTTCGCCGCGGGCGGACAGCAGCGGCGCGATCAGGTCGACCGCTTCCTCGGCGAGCTTGCGGAACGTGGTGATCTTGCCGCCAAGGACGGACAGCAGCGGCGCTGTGCCGGCTTCGAGCTCGAGCTTGTAGTCGCGCGTGACGGACGACGCGTCGGACGCCTCGTCCTCGACCAGCGGGCGCACCCCCGAGTACGACCACACGACGTCGGCCGGCGTGACCGGCCGGCTGAAGTAGCGTGCCGACAGGTCGCACAGATAGGTGATTTCCTCGCTTGAGATCGCAACCGTGCCGGCATCGCCGTGGTATTCGATATCGGTCGTGCCGATCAGCGTAAACTCGCCCTGGAACGGAATCGCGAACACGATGCGCCCGTCCGGATGCTGGAAGATGTACGCATACGGATGATCGAACATGCGCGGCACCACGATGTGGCTGCCCTTGATCAGGCGCAGCGGCCGCGCGGCGCCGCGCTTGCTGGCCAGTTCGAGCACCTGGGCAGCCCAGGGACCGGCCGCATTGACCAGTGCGCGAGCGCTCACCGACCATGCGGCGCCGTCCTGCCCCCACAGCGTCGCGGACCAGCGGCTGCCGACGCGCTCGACTGCCGTGCAGGCGGTACGCGTGAGGATGCGCGCGCCCTTTGCGGCGGCGTCGACTGCGCTGAGCGCCACCAGCCGGGCGTCGTCGACCCAGCCGTCGGAATAGACGAAACCGCGCGTGAACTCGGCCTTGAGCGGATCTCCGGCGGGATGGCTGCGCAGGTCGACGCTCTGCGATCCGGGCAGCAGGTCGCGGCGCGCGAGCGAGTCGTAGAGAAACAGGCCGGTGCGGATCATCCAGGCCGGGCGCTGGCCGCGATCGTGCGGCAGCACGAAGCGCATCGGCCACATGATGTGCGGGGCTGCCCTGAGCAGCACTTCGCGCTCGATCAAGGCCTTGCGCACCAGCCCGAACTCGCGGTTCTCCAGATAACGCAGGCCACCGTGGATCAGCTTGGATGATGCGGACGAAGTGTGCGCGCCGAGGTCATCCTTCTCGCACAGCACCACCGACAGCCCGCGGCCGGCGGCGTCGCGCGCGATGCCCACGCCATTGATGCCGCCGCCGATGATGAGCAGATCGCATTCGAGTAGCTGGCGCGGCATGTCCATGGCTTAGCGGGAGAAGGATGAAAGGGATGAAAATGATGAAAAAAACCTTGTCATGTACATACAATACGCCAAGCTCCGAAAATTTTGCAACGCCTTTTTTAATCTTTTATTTTCGTTTGCGTTCGTTTTGGAGTTATATTGCATGCGAGAAATGATTTTCGAGGGGAAGGAATGACGCTCAATCCACGCCAGCGACAGTTGCTGGACATGGTGCGCAGGAAGGGCACGATCTCGGTCGAGGAATTGGCTCAACAGCTCGAAGTGACGCCGCAGACCGTGCGCCGCGACATCAAGCAGATGGAGGAAGCGAAGCTGCTGGCGCGCTACCACGGCGGCGTGGGCGTGCCTTCTTCGGTGGAGAACATCGACTACGGCCAGCGCCAGGCGCTCAACATCGAAGCCAAGCGGCGCATCGCCGCCGCAGTGGCGGCGCAGGTGCCGGCCGGGTGCTCGCTGCTGATCAACATCGGCACGACGACGGAGGAAGTGGCGCGCGCACTCGTCCACCACGAGGGCTTGCACGTGGTGACGAACAACCTGAACGTGGCGGCAATCCTGGCGGACAACCCGCACAGCGAAGTCATCATTGCCGGCGGCGTGGTGCGTGCGCGCGACCGCGGCATCGTCGGCGAGGCGACCATCGACTTCATCCGTCAGTTCAAGGTAGACATCGGCATCATCGGGATCTCGAGCATCGAGCCCGACGGCACGCTGCGCGACTATGATCCGCGCGAAGTGAAGGTGGCGCAGACCATCATCGAGCAGTCACGCGAGGTGTGGCTGGTCGCCGATCACGACAAGTTCGGCCGCCCGGCGCTGGTGCGCCTGGCCCATGTTTCGCAGATCGACATGTTGTTTACCGATGCCAGGCCGCCGGAGGCGCTGGCGCGGGCGCTGAAGGAAGCACGGGTGAAGGTGGTGGTGGCGCCGTAGCGGGCAGCCGGAAGGATTCCGACAGACATCAGGACCGGGAGCAGAGCCCGGTCCCGGATACACAATTCTTCAGACCTGCGCCAGCATGGTTTCGGCGTTTGACACCTCGAACTTGCCCGGCGCCTCAATGTTCACCTGCTTCACGACACCATCCTCGACCAGCATGGAGTAGCGCTGCGAGCGCACGCCCATGCCCTTGGCGGTCAGGTCCAGTTCCAGTCCCACCGCTTTCGTGAACTCGCCGCTGCCGTCGGCCATCATGCGTACCTTGCCGCCGGCCTTCTGCTCGCGGCACCAGGCCCCCATCACGAACGCGTCATTGACCGAGATGCACCAGATCTCGTCCACGCCTTTGTTCTTCAGCGCATCGGCGTGCTCGACATAGCCGGGCACATGCTTGGCGGAACAGGTCGGGGTATAGGCGCCGGGCAGCGCGAAGATCGCGATCTTCTTGCCCTTGACCAGGTCGCTGACCTTGAATGCGTTCGGGCCGAGGGTGCAGCCTTCGGTTTCGGTATCGATGAATTCGTACAAGGTGGCTTCAGGCAGGCGGTCGCCGATTTTGATCGTCATGATGGTGTCCTTGTTCTGATGGGAAATCACGCGCTGCGGCCGCCGTCCCGCGCATGCGGAAGCGGCGACTGCGGCACAAGTAGAAACGCCGCGCCGGGGCGAGCCCTCGGCGCGGCGCTCAGAGCGCAGTATGCCGGCGAATTGCGATTTCTGCAGTGGCGGCCGGCTGGCGCGCGTCAGTCCGCCTGCTTGCGCAGGAAGGCCGGGATGTCGTAGGTCTCCATCCCGTTCTTCTCGAGCGCGCGCACGGTTTCCGACGCCGATTCGCGACGCCACACCGCCGGCGCCTTCAGGCCGCCGAAGCTGGCGCCGACGGCGCCCGTGGCGGTCTGGGCGACGGTGGCGTCGGCCATGATCGGCTCGTTGTGCGTGCCGGTGCGCAACACCGGGGTCTGCACCAGCTGCACGTTCTTGCGGGCGCGGCCCAGGCCAGTTGCAACCACGGTCACGCGGATGTCGTCGCCCATCGAATCGTCGTAGGCAATGCCCTGCGCGATCGATGCGTCCGGAGCGGCGAAGGCGCGCACGGTGGCCATCACTTCCTTGATCTCCTTGCCCTTCAGGCTGCGGCTCGCGGTCACATTGACCAGCACGCCGCGCGCGCCGGACAGGTCGATGCCGTCCAAGAGCGGCGAAGCGACGGCCTGCTCGGCCGCGATGCGCGCACGGTCGACGCCGGAAGCCGTCGCGGTACCCATCATCGCCTTGCCCTGCTCGCCCATGATGGTCTTGACGTCGTTGAAGTCGACATTGATGTGGCCGGGCACGTTGATGATCTCGGCGATGCCGGCGACCGCATTGTTCAGCACGTCATCGGCATGCTGCAGCCACTCGATCATGCTGTCGTCCTCGTAGATGTCCTCGAGCTTCTCGTTGAGGATCACGATCAGCGAATCAACATGCTGGGACAAGGCTTCCAGACCCTCGTCGGCGATTTCCATGCACTTGGCGCCTTCGTAGGAAAAGGGCTTCGAAACGACCGCCACAGTCAATGCACCGAGTTCCTTGGCGACCTGGGCGACGATAGGCGCGGCGCCAGTGCCGGTGCCGCCGCCCATGCCGGCGGCGATGAACACCATGTGCGCGCCGCGCAGTGCGTCCTCGATGCGCGCGCGCGATTCCTCGGCCAGCTTGCGGCCGACCTCCGGCTTCATGCCGGCGCCAAGACCCGTGTCGCCGATCTGGATCACATTGTGCGCCTTCGACTGCGCGAGCGCCTGGGCGTCGGTGTTGGCAGCGATGAATTCCACGCCGGACACGCCCTTGTTGATCATGTGCTGCACGGCATTGCCGCCTGCACCGCCCACACCTACCACCTTGATCACGGTGCCGAGATTTGCGTTATCGATCATGTCGATTTCCATGGTTGACTCCCTTATCAATGATGCAGTTGTCAGTCGTTAGTCACTACGCGATGTGGCGACTAGCCACTGCTAACTGCGGTTAATTACAGATGCCCAAAACTTAAAACGTCCCGAAGAACCACTCCTTCATGCGCTTCCATACCGCCCCCACCGAACCGTCCTGGCGCGTCACCAGATGCCCGCGCAGGTATTGCTTCTTTGCTTCCATCAACAGGCCGAGCACCGTGGAATAGCGCGGACTGCGCACCACGTCCGCCAGCTGGCCGCTGTATTCCGGGACACCCAGGCGGGTCGGCTTGAGGAAAATGTCTTCGGCCAGCTCGACCATTCCCGGCATCGTCGACGAACCGCCGGTCAGCACGATGCCGGAAGACAGCACTTCCTCATAGCCGGATTCGCGCACGACCTGGTGCACCAGCGCGAACAGTTCTTCGACCCGCGGCTCGATCACCGCCGCCAGGGCCTGACGGGACAGCGCACGCGGACCGCGGTCGCCCAGGCCCGGCACTTCCAGCGTTTCGTTCGGATCGGCCAGCACCTGCTTGGCCACGCCGAAACGCAGCTTGATCTCCTCCGCCTCGGCGGTCGGCGTGCGCAGCGCCATCGCGATGTCGTTCGTAATCTGGTCGCCGGCAATCGGGATCACCGCGGTATGGCGGATCGCGCCTTCGGTGAAGATCGCCACGTCGGTGGTGCCGCCGCCGATGTCGACCAGCACCACGCCGAGCTCCTTCTCATCCGGCGTCAGCACCGCGTCGGCGGAGGCCATCGGCTGCAGGATCAGATCCGAGACTTCAAGCCCGCAGCGGCGCACGCACTTGACGATGTTCTGTACGGCCGACACCGCGCCGGTGACGATGTGCACCTTCACTTCCAAGCGGATGCCGCTCATCCCGATCGGCTCGCGCACGTCTTCCTGGTTGTCGACGATGAATTCCTGCGGGACCGTGTGCAGCAGCTGCTGGTCGGTCGGGATGTTGACCGCCTTGGCGGTCTCGATCACGCGCGCCACGTCGGTCGGCGTGACTTCCTTGTCCTTGATCGCCACCATGCCGCTGGAATTGAAGCTGCGGATATGGCTGCCGGCGATCCCGGTGTAGACATTGCGGATCTTGCAGTCGGCCATCAGCTCGGCTTCCTCGAGCGCGCGCTGTATCGATTCCACCGTCGCCTCGATGTTGACCACCACTCCCTTCTTCAAGCCCTTCGACTCGTGCTGGCCAAGGCCGATGACTTCGTGCCTGCCGTTGGGCAGCACCTCGGCCACGACCGCCACCACCTTCGAGGTGCCGATGTCGAGGCCGACGATCAGGTTCTTCGCGTCTTTTGTCATGATGATCCGCTTATTTTTTCTTCCCTTCGGTAGCCAGCTTCAGGCCCTGCGCGCTCAATGCCAGCCCGTTCGGATACCGCATATCGACTGTTTCAATCCTGTCCTGCAGGCGCGCGGCCAGCTGCGGGTAAATCCCGACCAGCCGCTGCGCCCTTTCCTGCACCGAAACGCGCGCCTGCTCGCGTCCGAGTTCCACCGTCATGCCGCCGACCAGCTTCACCGTCCACGCATAGCGCTCGGACAGGGCAACCGATTCCGGCACCAGCCCCGCGGGCTTGAGCCATTCATGCAGCTCGCGAAAGCGCGCCACCACGTCCTTCGCACTGCCCTCCGGTCCGGAGAACACCGGCAGCGGCCCGTCCGCCTCCGCTTCGGCCAGGTTCGCGGTGAATACTTCCCCCTTCACCGACAGCAACCTGCCGTCGTCGCCCCACGCGCCCAGCGCGCGGTGCTCCTCCACGTTCACGATCAGCCGGTTCGGCCATTCGCGCCGCACTGTCGCCTGGCGCACCCACGGCACGCTCTCGAACGCCTGGCGCACCGCATCGAGGTCGGCGGTGAAGAAATTCCCCTTCACGCCCGGCAGCGCCGTCGTGCGGATCGTCGGCGCGCTCACATGCCGCAGCGGCGCACCTTGCGCACCTTCAACGACGACCACCCGGAAGGTGAACATCGGTCGGTGCGCAACCCACCAGAAGCCCGACGCGAGCAATCCCAGCACCAGCAGTCCGAGCAGTGCATTGGTTGTCGCATTGAGCGTCCGTACGTCGTGCCACATCGCGTCAGGCCGGCCGCCACTCCGTATTCGGTTTCAACTCCAGCGTCGCCATGCGCAGGATTTCCACGCACAGGTCCTCGTAGCTCACGCCGTCGGCCTTGGCCGACATCGGCACCAGCGAATGTCCGGTCATCCCGGGAGAGGTATTGATCTCCAGCAGGAAGGGCTCGTTGTCCGTCGCGCGCAGCATGAAATCCACGCGCGCCCAGCCGGCGCAGCCGAGCGCATTGAACGCGCCCACGGCAAGCGACTGGATGCGCCTGGTCAATGCCTCGTCCAGCGGCGCCGGGCACAGGTACTGCGTGTCGTCGCTGAAATACTTGTGTTCGTAGTCGTAGTTGCCCTGCGGGGCGCGGATCTCGACGATGGGCAGCGCGCGCGCATGGCGGCCGCGCCCGAGCACCGGCACGGTCAGTTCGCGTCCGCTGATGAATTCCTCGGCCAGCACGACTTCGTCATACTTCGCGCACAGCTCGAACCCGTTCTGCATCTCCGAATAGCCGGCGACCTTGGCGATGCCGATCGTCGAACCCTCGTGCGGCGCCTTCAGCATCAGCGGCAGGCCGAGTTCGTCCGGCACCGCGCGCAACTGCTCGCGCGTGGTGTCGCGTGCATCGAGCACGACGAAGCGCGGCGTCGGCAGGCCGTGGTTGATCCAGATGCGCTTGCTCATCACCTTGTCCATGCCGATCGCCGAAGCCATCACACCGGATCCGGTGTACGGAATCCCGAGCTGCTCCAGAACGCCCTGCAGCGTGCCGTCCTCGCCGTAGCGGCCGTGCAGCGCAATGAACGCGCGATCGAACTTCTGCGCCGCCAGCTCGGCGATGCTGCGCTCACCGGTATCGAAACCGTGCGCGTCGATGCCCTTGCTCTGCAGCGCCTTCAGCACGCCGCTGCCCGACATCAGCGAGACTTCCCGCTCCGCCGAGCGGCCGCCGTACAGCACGCCGACCTTTCCGAATTCCTTGCCCATTGCCTACACCTTCCCCGCCAGCTTCCCCGGCACTGCACTGATCGATCCCGCGCCCATCGTGACCACGACGTCGCCATCCTTTGCGACACTCCTGATGATCTCCGGCATTTCCGCCACATCCTCGACGAACACCGGCTCCACCTTGCCCAGCACGCGCAACGCATGCGCGAGAGAGCGGCCGTCGGCGGCGACGATCGGCGCTTCGCCGGCCGCGTACACTTCGCCGAGCACCAGCGCATCGACGCTCGACATCACCTTCACGAAGTCCTCGAACAGGTCGCGGGTGCGGGTGTAGCGATGCGGCTGGAAGGCCAGCACCAGACGGCGGCCGGGATAGGCGCCCCGTGCGGCCGCGATGGTCGCCGCCATCTCGACCGGGTGATGACCATAGTCGTCGACCAGCGTGAACGCGCCGCCGCCCGGCAAGGCCACGTCGCCGTAGCGCGTGAAACGGCGTCCAACGCCGTTGAATTCCTTCAACGCCTTCTGCGTCGCGCTGTCATCGACACCGAGTTCGCGCGCGATCGCGATCGCCGCGCAGGCGTTCTGCACGTTGTGCATGCCGGGCTGGTTCAGGTGCACCTGCAGCGGCGGATAGTCCTTCTGCAGCACGGTGAATTCCATGTGGCTGTCGACCGCCTTCGCATCCACCGCGCGCACCTCGGCCTCCGGATGAAAGCCGTATGTGACGATGGGCTTGGAGATGAACGGCATGATCTCGCGTACGTTCGGGTCGTCCAGGCACAGCATCACCACGCCATAGAACGGCAGACGCTGGGTGAACTCGACGAAGGCCTGCTTGAGTTTCGCGAAGCTGTGGTCGTAGGTCTCCATGTGATCGGCGTCGATGTTCGTGATCACCTGGATGCATGGAGACAGATTCAGGAACGACGCGTCCGACTCGTCGGCCTCTGCGACGATGAAATCGCCCGCGCCGAGCTTGGCGTTGGCGCCGGCGCTGTTCAGGCGCCCGCCGATCACGAAGGTCGGATCCAGGCCGCCTTCGGCCAGCACGCTGGCCACCAGGCTGGTGGTCGTGGTCTTGCCGTGGGTCCCCGCAATCGCGATGCCCTGTTTCAGTCGCATCAGTTCGGCCAGCATCACCGCGCGCGGCACGATCGGGATCTTGCGCGCGCGCGCTGCCAGCACTTCCGGGTTGTCGCCACGCACAGCGGTTGAAGTCACGATCGCATCGGCAGTCTCTACGTTCTCCGCCGCATGGCCCTTGCTGACCTTCGCGCCGAGTTCGGCCAGCCTCTCGGTTGCAGCATTGCTGCCGAGATCCGAGCCGGACACCGTATAGCCGAGGTTGAGCAGCACTTCGGCGATGCCGCTCATGCCCGAGCCGCCTATGCCGACGAAGTGGATGTTCTTGACCTTGTGTTTCATGTTTTCCTGCTGCTCAATTCTTCCAATACCTGCGCGATCGCGGCATTCGCGTCGCGCCTCCCTGTTGCCCGCGCGGCCTCGGCCATCGCAAGGCATTGTTCACGCGTAATCGACTGCAGCAGCCCGGCCAGCTTCTGCGGCGCCAGTTCCGCCTGCGGCAGGTGGATCGCCGCGCCCTGCTCGGCCATCCAGCGCGCGTTGTCGCGCTGGTGCGAAGTCGTCGACGCGACGAAGGGCACCAGCACGCTGGCCACGCCGGCGGCGGTCAGCTCGGACACGGTGATCGCGCCGGAACGGCAGATCACCAGGTCCGCCTCGGCATAGCGGCGCGGCATGTCGTCGATGAAATCGACCACCTCGGCCTCGACGCCGGCGTCGGCATAGCCGCGGCGCAGCGCATCGACATGCGCCTTGCCGGACTGGTGCGTAACGCGCGGCCGCGCATCCTCGGGCAGCAGCGCCAGCGCCTTCGGCAGGCATTCGTTGAGCGCCTTTGCGCCCAGGCTGCCGCCGACCACCAGCAGCGACAGGCGGCCGCTGCGCTGCCC
>Ga0247713_1000945_pt1 | contig 15685 bp, 13 predicted proteins | sample 21E_NmetaG_FD_189936 | JGI IMG/M metagenome (GOLD analysis project Ga0247713, IMG submission 189936) | Soil microbial communities from hillslope of Landscape Evolution Observatory, University of Arizona, Oracle, AZ, United States - 2-1-E_N | ecosystem: Engineered > Artificial ecosystem >... | reverse complement strand
GGCGGATTTGATCTTCGACACCTGCAACGCATTCGGGCGCGTCGACGACAACATCATCCGGCTGTAGGGGCGCGGGTTCCGGAGAGCTCCGCTGCGGAAAAGACAAACTGAGGCTCTTTCGCCTTGGCTTTTGTCGAGGGGAGTGACAAGCTCCACCCGTGCATCCGGCGCGCTATCTCGAGCTTCTTCGGAGCGAGGGTGAAGCCCTCGCCGGCGCCGCCGAGCGGGATCTGAAGGCGCCGGTGCCGTCGTGTCCGGAGTGGGACATGGCCGCACTGGTTCGCCATACCTCGCAGGTGCATCGCCGCCGCGCCGCGGTGGTGCGTCGCCGAAGCATCGAGCCGCCCGAAGGTATCGAAGCCGATCCCGGTCCTAAAGACGACGACATCGTCGCCTGGTACCGGGACGGTGTCGACGACCTCCTCGACGCGTTCTCAGAGGCGGGGCCCGACGCCCAGGCGTGGACGTGGCACGGCGAGAACAACGTCGCCTTTTGGATGCGCCGCATGGCCCAAGAGACCGCGGTGCATCGGTGGGACGCCGAGAACGCGATCGGCAGCGCCAACGACATCGATGCGGAGCTGGCGTCGGACGGGATCGACGAGTTCTTGGACAAGTTCATCCCGCTCGACGAGATCCCCTATCGCGGCGCCGCCGGGACCGTCCACCTCCATTGCACCGACGTGAAAGGAGAGTGGACCGTGACGCTCGCTCCGGGCGAGGTCCCGACCCACGAGCGGGGACACTCAAAGGGCGACGCCGCGGTGCGCGCCGCCGCCAATCAGTTGCTTCTGTGGGTGTGGCGCCGAGTAGATTCGTCCGCGGTCGAGGTGCTCGGCGATGCCGGGCTGGCGGAGGCGTTGTGGCGCTACGCCGAGGGCCCGGCGCAGTAGCCGGGGCGGGCTCCGGCCGCTCTACGTGCGAGAAGTCGCGCCCGGCGCGACCCGAGGACCGGAAAGCAAAGGGCGCCGGAGGGATTGCGGATGCGACTTCCGTTCACGTCTCGCCACCGTCGTCGAAGTCTCCGTTCCATGCCCACGCGAGCGCCCGCGGCAAGCCCCACCGGCCCAGCGGCGTGAGACGGTGATCGGCGTCGATTGCACCGGCCGCCTCCCAGCTCGGTAGCGCCAGCTCGAACCCACCTTCGACGAGGAATGCCTCCTCCGGATCGACGTCCCCCTCGACCTCCGGGCACTCATCGACGTAACGAACCAATGCCTCGGGCTCCGCCGATGCGCCCACGCCCGCCCGCACCAGCCCGAGGATCGCGCCGAGCCAATCGGCGTGCTCGAGCGTCATGAGCGACGACTCGACCTCGACATCGAGCCCGGATTCGCCGCGCATCGCGATGAAGCTGCCGGCGGCCGCGACCCACAACTCGAGATTGCTCTTCGGCAGCTTGGCCGCCTCGAAGTCGGCGGCGCGCCGCATGTTGTCGTAGGGCCATGTCCGGTTCTTCATCCCGGCGCGCAGCCGGTCGGCGGCGGACGCGAGCGCCCCGGCGGGCGGGTCTTCGTCGATGAGCTCGGGGAGCGAGCGGCGGAGCAGGTCGACCGCGCCGGCCTCCGCCTCGTCCCACGCCCGGAAGAACTCCTCCTCGTCGAGATCGCTCAAGAGGCCGGCATCGATCGTGTCTTCGGGCGATGCAGCCGGTTCCGCGTCCGGCAACTGGACCACGTTGGAGGAGGCGGCGACGTCGCCGGAGTCCACGAACTCGTCGTCGTGGATGCGCAGGGTGAAATCCCACCCCTCGAACGGTTCCAGCGCCCGCCCGAACTCCTCCCAGCTCAGCCGGCGCCCGTCGACGACGACGTCGTAGGAGGCTCGGGGAGCCTCGGCATCCCCATCACGATCGAGATGCGCTCGTCGAAGCAACTGTCGCACAGCAGCTCGTCGACGAGATGGACCAGGGCGCCGGGGGGCCCGCAGGCCACGCAGGTCCCGCTTCCCGCGATTTCCATCCTCGCCGTAGCGTAATTCAACGGAAAACCCGTCACACCCCTTGACTACGGTGATCCGTGACCGTTTGCGACCAGTGCACCGGAGGACGACAATGGCCATAGATGAACGCTCTCGTCACGAACTGTTCGTGCGCCTCGAAGAGGTGCTCGGGGACGAGCACGCGAGCGTGCTGATGGAGCACCTGCCTCCGGTCGGATGGGCCGACGTCGCCACCAAGCGGGACCTCGACGTCCTGGCGATCGCCACCAAGCGGGACCTCGACGCGCTCGAGGAGCGTTTCACTCTGAAGCTCGACGCGCTCGAAGAGCGACTCGATCTGAAGCTCGGCGCGCTGGAAGAGCGGCTCGATCTGAAGCTCGGCGCGCTCGAAGAGCGGCTCGATCTGAAGCTCGACGCGCGGTTCGAGCAAGTCGACGCGCGGTTCAAGCTATTCGACGTCCGCTTTGACGAGTTCGATGCCAGGCTCGAAGCGAACCAGCAGCGCGTGCTCGCCACGGTCAGGGGCGACATCGCCACTCTCAGGGCGGACATGAACGTCCAGACCCGCACGATCATGTTCTCCATGATCGGTTCCCTCATCGGTGCTGCGGGGTTACTCCTCGCCGGCGCCCGCGTCGTCTGACGACGAACGGGCAGATCTTCGGCGCCCGGCCGGTTTACGCTGGATCTCGACGACGCCGTCTAGTTGAAGGAGCTCAGCCGTGCCCGAAGCCGTGATCGTCTCCGTCGCACGCACGCCCATCGGGCGCGCCAAGAAGGGCTCGCTCGTCGACGCCCGGCCCGACGACCTCATGGCGTTCGCGATTCGCGCCGCGCTCGACAAGGTCGCTGCAGTCGATGGGGGTGAGGTCGTCGATGTCATGGTCGGCTGCGGGTTCCCCGAGCAGAAGCAAGGGATGAACCTTGGGCGGCGCGCCGCGCTGCTGGCGGGACTCCCCGAGCACGTGCCGGGAACCACCATCAACCGCTTCTGCGCGTCGAGCCTCCAGACGATTCGCATGGCGTTCCACGCGATCAAAGCCGGTGAGGGCGACGTGTTCGTCGCCGGCGGCGTGGAGTCGATCTCACAGGTCGACGGGTATCCGAAGGACATGGAGGAGCTCCACCCCAAGCTGTTCGGCGACGATGCCGCCATCGCCAACGTCTACATACCGATGGGGATGACTGCGGAGAACGTCGCCAAGAAATACGGGGTGGAGCGGGACGAGATGGACCGGTTCGCACAGCGGAGCCAGGAGCGCGCGGTGGCGGCGCAGCAGAGCGGTTTCTTCGCCCGCGAGATAGTCCCCTATCAGCTCGACGACGGCACCGAGGTATCGGCCGACGACGGCCCTCGGCCGAGCTCTACGTTCGAGAAGCTTCAGAGCCTCGAGCCGGCGTTCGACCCGAACGGCGTCGTGACCGCCGGCAACGCGTGTCCCTTGAACGACGGCGCCGCCGCGACCGTCGTCATGAGCGACGAGCGGGCGCGCCAGTTGGGTATCGCGCCGCTCGCGCGCATCGTGGCGTCGTCGGTGTCGGCGGTGGCGCCCGAGATCATGGGGGTGGGGCCGATCGAGGCGGTGCGCAAGGTGCTGAAGGCCACCGGGATGTCGATCGGCGACGTCGACGTCTTCGAGCTCAACGAGGCATTCGCGGCGCAGGTCATCCCCGTGTGCCGCGAGGTGGGGATCGATCCGTTCGACGAGCGCTTCAACGCGCACGGCGGTGCGATCGCGCTCGGGCACCCCTACGGGATGACCGGGGCGCGCATCATGGGGACGATGCTGAACGGGCTTGCGGAGACTGGCGGCACGATCGGACTCGAGACGATGTGCGTCGGGGGCGGCCAGGGCATGGCGATGATCGTCGAACGCCTGGCCGGTGCGGAGACGTTCTTCGGTTACCGCGGCTGAAGCCGGGGGTACGCGTCCTTCCCTCGTAACCACCCGCATCTGCGGCGCCGAATTATCACACCCCTCGGTCAGAGTGATCCGGTGACTGTTTGCCACCACTGCACCGGAGGACGACAATGGCCATAGATGAACGCTCTCGCCACGAACTGTTCGTGCGGCTCGAAGAGGTGCTCGGAGAAGAGCACGCAACCGTGCTGATGGAGCACCTGCCTCCGGTCGGCTGGGCCGACGTCGCCACCAAGCGGGACCTTGATCAACTCGAAGAGCGCCTCGAGATGAAGCTTGACGCCCGGTTCGCACAGGTCGATGCCCGGTTCGCACAGGTCGATGCCCGGTTCGAGCAGATGGAGGCTCGGTTCGACCACGTGGACGCCCGGTTCGATCAGGTGGAGACCCGCTTTGACGCCAAGCTGGAGGCTAGTGAGCAGCGTGTGGTCGCCGTCCTGCGCGCCGAGATGAACGTCCAGACGCGCAACATCATGTTCTCGTTGGTCGGTTCGCTCTTCGGCGTGGCCGGGCTCGTCGTGGCCGGCGCGCAGCTGGTCCCGTGACGGCCGGGGAACTACGTACGACGTAGCGGAGACCGGCTCCGAACTTCGGCGCGCCGGCAGGGTTATCGCCCCCGACGTCTAATCACCCAAGTACAGCCCCTCGATCTCAGGAGGATCCTCCACGTGGAGTTCGCCACCTCGCCGCGCGCCCGCATCGCCACTGCGATCACGGTGTTTGTATCGCTTGCTCTCGTCATAGTGGGGCTACGTGGATCAACCGAGGTCGCGGCGCAGAGCGGGAGGGCCGGCACCGGGTACGTGGTAGCCCACAAGGACGGCGCCGTGAAGGTGCCGGGTGCGAAGGGCGCGCCGCGGCTGTTCCGGCTGGGCGAGAACGCGGCGGAGCCCACCCTCGGGCAGACCGACGACGGCGACATCTTCTACACCGCGGCCGACATCGCGGCCGGCAACCAGGTCGACATCGTCCGCTCGCGCGACGGCGGCAGGAAATGGAAGGACGTCTCTCCCAAGCTCGGCGGGCGCAACGTCCATGCCCTCACGCTCGACCCCTACATCTACGTCGACCCGTGGACTAACCGCGTGTTCACCATCGATCTCCTGGTCGCGTGCTCGCTCCTTTCGTTCACCGACGACGGTGGGAAGAGTTGGATCACGAATCCGCTCGCGTGCGGGCGTCCGGTCAACGATCACCAGACGTTGTTCGGCGGCCCGCCGGCGACCAGCACTCCTATTGGATACGAGAACGTCATGTACTACTGCTGGAACGACGTCGCATCGTCGTCGTGCTCGAAGTCGATCGACGGCGGGCTCACCTTCCGCCCCACCGGCGCGCCCGCGTTCACCGGCGTGTCCACCGGCGAGGGTCAGAGCGAGCCGGGAAGTCTGTGCGGCGGCCTCCACGGACACGGGGTGGTCGGCGAAGACGGAACCGTTTACCTCCCGCGCGAGTACTGCGGCGGGCCGTTCGTCGCGATCAGCAACGACGAGGGCCAGACGTGGAGGCAGGTGCGGGTGTCGAACCTGCCGGCGGTGGACGGTGCGGATCCGTCGGTCGCGGTCGACAAGAAGGGCAACATCTACTACCTGTTCGTGTCGGAGGACCGGCTCCCCTATCTGGTCGTGTCGAAGGACGACGGCAAGTCGTGGAGCCGCCCGGTGATGGTCGGCGCGCCGGGAGTGAACGAGGCCAACCTCGCCACGATCGACGTCGGCAAGCCGGGTGCGGTGGCGATCGCCTACATGGGCACCACGAACTCGCCCGGCGCGCCGTGGGAGCGATCGATGTACACCAAGACGTCGTGGAACGCTTACGTGATGACCACCACGGATGCGCTCACGCGCAATCCCAAGCTCCACACCGGAATCATTAACGACCCCCGCGACCCGATCTTCAGGGGCCGGTGCGGGCCGGGACGCTGCGGCGCGGTGTTCGACTTCATCGACGTGATCGTCGGCAAGGACGGGCGCGCCTACGGGGCGTTCGTCGACGCATGCACGGAGATCTGCGCGCGGCCCAGGGGTGCGGCTAACTTCGGCTCCGAGGGCCTCGTCGGGACGATCGCCGGAGGCCAGCGCCTCAGATAAACCGGCGCGCCGCCCGGCGCGCCGTAGGCCATCTGTGGACGCAGGTGACCGGATGCCGGTCATACCGGTCCACAAAACGGGACGACCCCCTCGCGGGCGGGCGGTGTCACGCGGTCGTAACGAAAGGTTTACAGTCCAGAAACTGCTAGCGATGGCTGCTCGAGACGGGGGAGACTCGTATGGCCCAGATCACGATGGCGGGGGTCACCAAGCAGTACGGGGGCGAGGGGCCGCTGGCGGTCGACGATCTCAACCTCGATATCGGCGACGGCGAGTTCATGGTGTTCGTCGGTCCCTCGGGGTGCGGGAAGACGACCGCGCTCCGGATGATCGCCGGCCTCGAGACCGTCACCGGCGGCGAGGTGAAGATCGCCGACCGGGTCGTGAACGACCTTCCTCCCAAAGACCGCGACATCGCGATGGTGTTTCAGAACTACGCCCTCTACCCGCACATGTCGGTGTACGACAACATGGCGTTCGGCCTCAAGCTGGCGAAGATGGACAAGCCCGAGATGGACAAGCGCGTGCAGCGCGCGGCAAGCATTCTCGGTTTGCAGGAGTTCCTCCATCGCAAGCCCAAGGCGCTATCCGGCGGCCAACGTCAACGCGTTGCCATGGGGCGCGCCATCGTGCGCGAGCCGCAGGCGTTCTTGATGGACGAACCGTTGTCGAACCTCGATGCCAAACTGCGCGTTCAGATGCGCGCCGAGATCGCACGCATTCAGGACGACTTGAAGGTCACGACCATCTACGTCACGCACGATCAGGTCGAAGCCATGACGATGGGCGACCGCGTCGCGGTCATGCGCAAGGGGAAGCTGCAACAGGTCGGTAGCCCCAAGGAGTTGTTCGCCCACCCCTACAACCTCTTCGTTGCCGGGTTCATCGGGAGCCCGTCGATGAACTTCGTCCAGACACGGCTCGAGCGCAACGGGGGCGGGCTGCGCGTTGCGATCGGCGGCCAGTCGGTGGATCTACACGAGGGCGTGTTGGGAAGTCGTCCGGCGCTCGAAAAATTCATCGACAAGGAGGTCATCGTCGGCATCCGCCCACAGGACCTCGAAGACGCAGCCATTCAAACGGAGGCCGCGTCGGGATCGAGGTTGAAAGCGCGCGTCGACCTCGTCGAAGCACTCGGAACCGAAACGCAGATCCACTTCGTGGTCGACGCTCCGGTGGTCGTCACCGAAGACATGAAGGAGCTCGCGGCCGACGCCGGCGGCGACCAGGTCGAGCGGTTGGAGGCGCAGGCGCAAGAAGGCAGGAACGAGTTCGTCGCGCAGCTCGATCCCAAGACCAACGTCTCGAACGGTGACGACATCGAGCTCGTCGTCGATACGACACAGCTCCACTTCTTCGATCCCGAGACGAGCCTCGGGATCTACGAGTAGGGCCCGGGTGCGGTTGCAGATCGGCAGCCGCGTGAGAGCAAGGGGGACGATGGTGTTCATGAGGAGCAGGGTCTGGTTCGTGGCGCTCGCCATGATGTTGTTCGTTGCCGCGTGCGGAGGCGGGGCCGACGCGCCCGAGCCGGGCGGCGACGACGGGGCCGCCCAAGGCGGCGGCGGTGAGATCAACGTCGTCGCGGTGTGGACCGGCGAAGAGCAGGCGAGCTTCGAAGCAGTCCTCGATGCGTTCACGGAGGAGACCGGAGTCGAGGCGCGCTACACCTCGACCGGGGACGACGTCGGCGCCTATCTCGGAACACAGATCGAAGGCGGGAACCCGCCCGACGTCGCCATGCTCCCCCAGCCGGGCCTTCTGCGCGACCTCGCCGGGGCGGGAAACCTGACCCCCGCGAACGACGCGGTGAAATCGGCGCTGGAGAAGAACTTCGCACCGGTGTGGCTCGACCTCGGCTCGGTCGAAGGTGACCTCTACGGCGTCTACTTCAAGGCCGCCAACAAGTCGACGTGGTGGTACAACACCGCGGTCTTCGAGCAGGCGGGCGTGGAGCCTCCCGAGGATTGGGATGCGATGCTGGAAGCGGCGTCGACGGTCAACGCGTCCGGCACGCCGTGGGTATCCATCGGCGGCGCCGACGGATGGGTGCTCACCGACTGGTTCGAGAACATCTACCTGAGGACCGCGGGCCCCGATCTCTACGACCAGCTCGCCAACCACGAGATCCCGTGGACCCACGAAAGCGTGATCACCGCGCTGGAGACCTTCGGCGAGCTCGTCGGAGACGACGCCAACCTGGCGGGCGGGGCAAAGGGTGCGCTCAACACCGACTTCCCGACCTCGGTCACGCAGACGTTCGCCGATCCGCCCGAGGCCGCGACCGTCTACGAGGGCGACTTCGTTGCCGGCGTCATCGTCGATGAAGCGGGCGGAGAAGCGGGGACCGACTTCGACTTCTTCGACTTCCCGTCGATCGACGGTTCGGAGCCTGCGGTCGTCGGTGGTGGCGACGTCGCGGTCGCGCTCACCGACAGCGAAGAGGCGCAGCAGCTCCTCGAGTTCCTGGCGACGCCCGAAGCGGCCGAGGTGTGGGCCGAGCGAGGCGGATTCACGTCGCCCAACCAGAACCTCGACACCTCCGTGTACCCGGACGACATAACGGCCCGTTCGGCGCAGGCGGTGGCCGAGGCGGAAACGTTCCGCTTCGACCTCTCCGACCTGCAGCCGGCGGCGTTCGGCGGAACCGTCGGGCGCGGACTGTTCTCGCGCTTCCAGGACTTCCTCCGCAACCCCGACGATCCCGAGGCGGTAGCCGACGCACTCGAAAAGGACGCGGCCAAGGCGTTCAAGTAGGCGAGGGTCTCCGGTCAATGGGCAAGGCTCCGGTTCAAGCCCCTCGGGGGAAGAAGCGCTCCGAAGAACCCCCGGGGGGCGCGAAGAAGTGGATGGCGATCGCGTTCCTCGGGCCCGCCGCGATCCTGCTCGGTGCGATCGTCGTGTATCCGTCGATCGACACGATCACGCAGAGCTTTCAGGCGAACGAGGCGGGATATCCGTGGCAGCGCGACTTCGTCGGGCTCCAGCACTACCAGGAGATGGCGAGCAACGACCGCATCATCACCGCCATCAAGAACAACGCGATCTGGGTCGCTACCGCGCCGGCGATCATCACCGGGCTCGGGCTCATGTTCGCGATCCTCACCGAGCGGGTGAAGTATTCGACCGCGATCAAGGTGATCGTGTTCATGCCGATGGCGATCTCCTTCCTCGCAACCGGCGTCATCTGGCGAGTGATGTACGACCCCGACCGCGACCGCGGATTCATCAACGCGGGAATCGGCACGGTCGCCGACAGGGTAACGACGCCCGGCTATCTAGAGGGCGCGACCGCGCCGCCCGATAGCAACGTCGAGGAGGCGGAGGGCGGCGGGTTCACCACCACCGATCAAGTGGCTCCCGGCGAGGCCGCGCTCGTGGGCCTCACCGCGATCGCGGAGCCGGCGGTTCCCGCCGAGGCCACGCAGGCCGAGGAGCCCGAGGTCGGCTCCAACGACGTCGGCGTCGTGGTGTGGCGCGATTTCAAACCGGGCGGCGGCGAGGCCGGAGTCGTGGAGGACGGCGAGGTGGGGCTCCCGAACGTCGAAGTCGAGCTTCTCGATGCCGACGGCAACGTCGTCCAGAGCGGCCGTACCGACCCCAACGGGACCGTCGTCTTCTCAGGTGTCGACGGCGAGGCGTTCCAGCCCCGGCTCACCGCGGCCAACTTCGTCGCCGGCTACCAGGGAAAGGACTGGCTCGGCCCCGGCCTCGTGACCCCGGCGATCATCGGCGCGTTCTGCTGGATGTGGGCGGGATTCGCGGTGGTCGTGATCGGCGCCGGGCTCGCCGCATTGCCGCGCGACGTTCTCGAAGCGGCGCGCGTCGACGGTGCCACAGAGTGGCAGACGTTCCGCCACGTCACGCTCCCGTTGCTCGCGCCGGTTCTCGGGGTGGTGTTCGTGACGATGTTGATCAACGTCTTGAAGATCTTTGACATCGTCTACGTGATGGCACTGGGCGCGGTCCAGAACGAAGCAAATGTGATCGCGCTCGAGATGTACCGGACCGCATTCGGCGCGCGCGACTTCGGCCTCGGCAGTGCCATCGCCGTCCTTCTGTTCATCCTCGTCATCCCGATCATGCTCATGAACATCAGGCGCTTCAGAAGGGAAACTTGATGGCGACGGCGACAGGAGATCTCGATATCGCGGGCGGGCAACCGCGCACCACTGCCGGCCGCATCGCGAGGTTCCTCACCAAGGGCCCCCTACACGTCTTTCTGGTTCTCATGGGGCTGTTCTGGTTGACCCCGTCGTTCGGGCTGCTCATCACGAGCTTTAGAAGGCCCGAGGACATCGCCGACTCCGGATGGTGGAGCGCGCTCGGCGCGCCGCGACAGCTCACGCTCGACCCTTACCGGGAGATACTCCAGGACGACAACATCTTGCAGGGCATCCTCAACACCCTCTACATCACGATCCCGTCGGTGCTCCTGGTGGTGTTCATCGCCGCGCTGGCGGCTTACGCGTTCTCGTGGATCGACTTCCGCGGGCGCGACGCGTTGTTCCTGTTCGTCATCATGTTGCTCGTCGTTCCCCTTCAGATGGCGCTGATCCCGGCGGCCCGCCTGTTCGGCGACCTCGGCCTGTTCGGAACGGTGTGGGCCGCGATCTTGTTCCACGTCGCGTTCGGGCTTCCGTTCGCGGTGTTTCTGTTACGGAACTTCTTCATAGGGATTCCACACGAGCTGCTCGAGGCGGCTCGCATCGACGGCGCGTCGGAATGGGCGATCTTCTCGAAGATCATCTTTCCGCTCGGGATGCCGGCGATCGCGTCGCTGTTGATCTTTCAATTTCTGTGGGTGTGGAACGACCTGCTCGTCGGTTTGGTCTTCACCTCGGGGGGTTCGACCCCGATCACGGTCGTCATCCGCGAGAACATGCGGCAGTTCGGCGCGAACCTCGACATCATTGCCCCCGGGGCGTTTCTGTCGATGATCGTGCCGTTGATCGTGTTCTTTGCGTTCCAGCGTTACTTCGTGCAAGGGCTGCTTGCGGGCTCGGTGAAGTGAGTCTCGACGCTTACCCGCGGCTGCGCATCGCCGCCGTTGGGGTGGCGGCGGCGGTGGCCGTGGGCGGAGGCGCCGCCGCGCTCGCGCCGCGCTCGCCGGCGCCGATCCGCGTGTCGCCGCACGAGTCGCTGTCGGACGTGCTGGCGGCGGCCCCTGCGGGGAGCGCGGTCTTCCTCGAGCCGGGAGAGCACCGGGGTCCGATAACGATCACGCGCCCGCTGACGCTCGAGGGTGCTCCCGAGGCAACCGTGTCTGCTCCCCCGGGCGCGCGCGCCGCCGTGTCGGTGCTCGGCGACCGGGTGAGGCTCGAGGGATTCCGAGTCGCAGGCGGGGAAACGGGCATTTACGTCCGGGAGGCCGACAACGTGACGCTCGAGCACCTGACCGTGACCGGCGCCGAGATGCAGGGCGTCGACGTCGCCGACGCACACGCCACGATCACCGGCGTCAACGTGCGCGATCTATTGAGCCCGCGCGCGCAGGGAATCGAGATCCGGAACTCGGAGCACCGCGGCGTCATCATCGTCACCGACTCCAAGGTGCACGGCGGGCAGGAAGGGATCGTGTCGCACGTGTCGCGCGTTCGCTTCCTGAACAACCGGGTGACCGGTACGACGATGCATGCGCTCTCGATTACCGAGATGAGCCGCGGCGTCGCGGCCGACAACATCGTGTCCGGCGCACGGGGTGCCGGGCTCTACTGCGGTGACATGTCGCTGTGCGACTTTCGCGGCAACGACGTGGGCATCGTCGCCGCGACCGACTCGACGCGCTCCGGCGCCGGGTGGGGCCTCGTCGTTCATTACCATTCGAGCGCCCACAGCGACGCCAACGCACTGCGCGGGCGCGCCGGGGCGGTCGGGGTGTTCGGCGACTCCCATCTGAGGGACCGAAGCGCGTTGCGGCTCGGCGACGGGTGGGCGGGGCTCGCGCCGGGGCTATGGGTCGTTCCGCTCGCGCTCCTGATGCTCGCCGGCGCGGGCCGGGCCGGGTCTCGCTTGATTCGTCCGCAGGAACCGGCGGCTCCCGCGCGGTTCCGGTGGGTGCTCCCGGTCGTTGTCGCCGGGCTCGCGGTACAGACGTTCCACATGCTCGAGCACGGTCTTCAGGTGTACCGGGTTCACTTCGACGGTGTTCCGAGCCGCGGCGGGATCGTCGGACCGAGCGTGGAAGCGGAGTGGATTCATTTCACCTACAACGTGTTGGTGTTTGCGGCGCTGGCGGCCGTCGGGCGGGCGCGCGCCCGGGGATGGAGCGGATCGGCTCGAGTCGCGGCGGACGGTCTCCTTGCCGGGGCGGTTCTCCTGCAGGGCTACCACGTGATCGAGCACGGCCTCAAAGTCGTGCAGCACGTGTCGACCGGAGCGAAGGTGAATCCCGGGATCGCCGGACGCTGGGTGGACCTCGTCTGGTTCCACTTCGGCATAAATCTCGCGGTGTACATCGGGTTTGCGGCGGCAATGATTCTTCTTGTCCCGCGCGTTCGCATCGGACGCGTCCTTCGTCGCCCACCGGCGGCCGCCTCAGCCGAGTAGGTGCAGGCACATGCCGACGAAAAAGGTGCTCGTCGTTGCCGACGAGTCCGAACAGATACCGGGCCCCGCCGCGCTGCGCGATCTCGCTCCCGATCTTGTCCTCTCCTGCGGCGACCTCCCGTTCGAATGCCTGGAGGCCATCGTCGACGTATGCGACGTCCCGCTGCTGTACGTGCCGGGTAACCACGACCCTGCGCTAACCGGGTTCGGCGCGGCCCTTCCCGCCCCGCCCTTTCTCACCGCATCGTCGGCCGACCCTCCCGGCCCGCGCGGGTGCGTGAACGTCGACGGGACGGTGGAGGACGCGGCGGGAGTGCGCGTCGCCGGACTTGGTGGATCGGTACGCTACCGAAGCGGCCCCAACCAGTACACGCAGTGGCAGATGAAGATTCGGTGTTTGTCGTTGGAGGCACGCGAGCGTGCGCGCCGGCGCAGGCCCGACATTCTGCTTACGCATGCTCCGCCGCTCGGCATCGGCGACGACGATGACGCCGCGCATCAAGGATTCGCGGCATTGCACCGGCTCATCCGGGTGCTTGCGCCGCCCGTTCACGTGCACGGCCACGTGCACCCGCACGGTCCACGTCCTCCCGACCGCAAGCTGCGAGAGACGTGCGTGATCAATGCGGTAGGACACCGGATCCTGTCGATCGACGTCGACAGCGTCGACCGGAGGGTGTCGTGACCTGGCACGGGATATTCGATCCGCTGAGCTTCGACCGGGCGCGCCGCAAGGAGGCGTATCGCCGCTTTGGAAGAGTGGTGCGGCGGAAGCCGACACCGGAGCTCCTTCAGTTGACCGAGGTGGAGAAACGACTCGGGCTGTTCGAGCGAACCTACGTCGGGATCGAGCCGATTCCGGTGGCGAAGATCGTCGGAAGCTCCGATCGCACGCACGACTTCGACCGCAACTTCCTGCCGCTGCGTGACGAGGTGAAGGAGCGGTGGCAGGAGATCGAGCGTCAATACCCCCTCGGGAACTTCCCGCCGATCGTCGTGTACCAGGTCGACGACGCGTACTTCCTCATCGACGGCCATCATCGGGTCGCGGTCGCCAAGCACAAAGGCGTGGAGTTCATCGACGCGGAGATCACGCGTTTGCACAGCCGGTCCGCGCTTCCCGCCGACGCCGACATCGGGCGGATCATCCTCACCGAGCAGGAACGGCTGTTCATGGAGGAGAGCGGCCTGGCGCGGGCGCGCCCGGATGCGACGATCGAGCTGTCGCGCGCCCACGGATACCCCGAGCTCCTCGAGATCGTCAGGGTCCACGGTTACCTTTGCATCGTCGAGCAGGACCGGGTGCTGACGTCGGACGAGATCGCCGCCGACTGGTACGACAGGGTGTATATCCCGACGGTGGAAGCCATTCGCACGGAGCGCCTCACGGAGCTCGCGTCGCGCTCGAGCGAGGCAGACATCTTCCTGTGGGTGTATCAGCGACGGCGCGAGCTGTTTCCGGAGCGCGGTTCGCTGTCGCTGGAGGATGCGGTGAAGACGGTAGGCGAGGAACAGCGGGCGCGCCCGCGCCAGAAAGCGCGGCGCGCCGTGCAGCGCCTCAAGCCCCCGGCGCCGGACCAACCCGAGTAAGTGTGACCGCGCCCGTCACCGGCACCGGCTTCGTTGACTGACTCGCCGTGGTGGGCCGCCGCGGTCTTTTATCAGATCTATCCGCGCTCGTGGGCCGACTCGAACGGCGACGGCATCGGCGACCTGCAGGGCGTGATCTCGCGACTCGACCACCTCGCGTGGTTGGGCATCGACGGGATCTGGCTCAATCCCATTCATCCCTCCCCCAACGACGACTGGGGCTACGACGTCTCCGACTACCTCGGAGTGCATCCCGAGCTTGGAACCATGGCCGACGTCGACGAGCTTCTTCGGGAGACGGCGCGACTCCACATCAAGGTCCTGCTCGACCTCGTCCCGAACCACTCCAGCAGCCGGCATCCCTGGTTCGTCGATGCGTGCTCGTCTAGAGATGCGCGGCACAGGGACTGGTACGTCTGGGCGGACGCGCGCCCCGGCGGCGGCGCGCCGAACAACTGGATGAGCGTCTTCGCCGGGGAACCGGCGTGGGAATGGCACGAGCCGACAGAGCAGTACTACCTTCACAACTTCCTCGCGTCGCAGCCGGACCTCAACTGGTGGAACGAAGAAGTTCACGACGCTTTCGACGACATCCTCGGCTTTTGGTTCGACAAGGGCGTGGCGGGGTTTCGAATCGACGTGACTCATGCGCTCGTCAAAGACCGGGAACTGCGCGACAACCCCGAGGCAACCGACAAGGATCCCGAACAGGTCCGGCGGATCGGTCAACAGCAGGTCTACAACATGAACCGGCCGGAGGTTCACGACGTGCTGCGGAGCTGGAGACAAGTTTGCGACGCATATCCGGAACCCAAACTCCTCGTGGGCGAGACGTATGTATACGAATACGAGCAATTGGCGAGCTTTTACGGAACGGGCGTCGATGAGCTCAACCTCGCATTCAACTTCCCGTTCATCTTCTCGGAGTTCACCGCCGAGGCGCTGAGAGACTCGGTGGAGCGAACGCTGGCTGCCCTCCCGCAACACGCCACACCCGCGTGGACGGGATCGAACCACGACGCAAGCCGCCTCGCGACGAGATGGTGCGGGGGGGACGACCGCAAAACCCGGTGCGCCCTGATGATGATGCTCACCCTGCCGGGGGCGTGCTTCCTCTATTACGGCGACGAAATCGGGATGACCGACGTGGACGTGTCGTTCGAGGACCTGCGTGACCCCGTGGGAAAGAGAAGGTGGCCGGGCGACGTCGGCCGGGATCCGGTGCGGACTCCGATGCAGTGGACGGCCGCTCCCGGCGCCGGCTTCACGCCGGACGGCGTTCGGCCGTGGCTCCCGTTGGGCGACCACGGCGCTCGAAACGCAGCCGACCAGCGCGACGACCCTCAGTCGATACTGAACTTCTGCCGCGCGTTGATCCGCCTCCGAAAGTCGTCCCCCGACCTCCTTTACGGCGGCTACAAGATCCTCGAGGGCCCGGCCGCGACATGGACGTGGCGGCGCGGGACGTCGATTGCAGTGGTCCTCAACCTCGGCGACCGGCCGGCAGAGATTTCGGGGCTCGAGGGCACAATCGCCCTCGCCACCGCCGCGGAAAGAAAGGGGGAGGGGGTCGTCGGGGCGGCTGTCGTGGAG
>Ga0247713_1000944_pt1 | contig 15693 bp, 15 predicted proteins | sample 21E_NmetaG_FD_189936 | JGI IMG/M metagenome (GOLD analysis project Ga0247713, IMG submission 189936) | Soil microbial communities from hillslope of Landscape Evolution Observatory, University of Arizona, Oracle, AZ, United States - 2-1-E_N | ecosystem: Engineered > Artificial ecosystem >... | reverse complement strand
TCGAGACCATCGGCGCTTTGTGGCGCGGCAAGCGCACAGAGTGTTTTGGCATGGGCAAACCAGTGTAGCGGAGTTAAAGGAAGTTAAGTAGAACTTACGGTTCTTTTATTTCAACCTTTTCAATGGTAACCGGCTCCACCGGCGTCGACCTTTCCCCGGTAGGACCCGCTTCGGTCTCGACCGCATTCAGCCGGTCGACGGTTTCCATCCCGTTTACCACCCGTCCCAGCACCGCGTATTCAGGCGTCAAGCGCTCGGCAGCGGCATCGGAGGGCACGATGAAGAACTGGCTTCCGGCGGTGCCCGCCGGCTCCGGACCGGCCTTGGCCATGGCCACTGTGCCGCGGACGTAGCGAAAGCCGGCGGGAATGGAATCGACGGTTTTTTCGGGGGGTCCGCCGGTGCCGTCACCGTCGGGGTCGCCGCCCTGGATGGCGAAGTCCTGCACTATGCGGTGGAAGGTCAAGCCGTCGTAGAACCCGTCGTTGGCCATTGCGGTGAAGGCGGCAACCACGTTGGGGGAGGTGTCGGATGCCAGCTCGATCTCGAGCTCCCCGTGCGAGGTGGTCATCACGGCGATGGGCTTGGTCGGGTCGGCCGGAGCCGGCGGGGAGGCGTCGGCAGGGGGGGTTGGGGTGGCCGTGGCCGTGGTTTCCGCTTCGTCCTGCCACGGCCGGAACAGCAGGGCAGCCACCACCATGCCGGCGAGAGTGATCAGGATGAAAGCGGTTCTTCTCTTGCGGGCCAGCGCAGCCTTTCGCTCCTGCTCCAGCTTGATCCGGCGAAGTTCCTTTTGGCGCTGACGCTTGGCGTTCTGCCCGTTGTTCATGATCTATAGCCTCCCGGGCAACCGCGTGCGTTGCCTTCAGTTCGTCGGTAATGTTGGCCGCCCACTCACTCCATGCTCGCGTATCTGCGGCTGATCCCATGCAACGGAGGGGGGTCCGACGGGATTCTACTGTGCCCTCAGGGCGTGACGTCCCGGGGTGGGGAAAATCGGAGATCGCCAGGCGCTAACCGGCCAGGTCGGTGTCGTCGATCCTACCCATCATCTGAAGCACCAGGCCGTCCAGAATGTCCTTTTCCGAGACCAGGACCTCGCTGAACGACCAGTGGGCCAGTATGCGGGAGAGGATCGCGGCACCGGCGACGATGACGTCTGCCCTCCCCCTGGGCAGCAGCGGGATCCGGGATCGCTCGGCAATGGTCATTCGGGCCAGGTTGCGGTAGAGGGCATCCAGCGATTCTCGCCTCAGGGTGGTCCGGTCAACGAGCTCGGGGACGTAGCGGTCGAGTCCCAGATGAACGGCCGCCAAGGTGGTCACGGTGCCCCCCAGCCCGACGAACACCGCTTCGGAGCCGCCCGCTACCTCACGATCAACCTGCTCCAGCAGATCGTCGATCGCCGCTTCCATCGATAGGATCTCCTCGGTGGCCGGCGGATCCGACGCCAAGTAGCGCTCGGTCAATCGAACCGAACCCATGTCCACCGAGAGCCAGCCGGCAATCTTCGACGAGGGCATTCCCAGCACGAACTCGGTCGACCCGCCCCCTATGTCGCACACCAGGCAGTTGACTGCGGCGAGATCCCCGGTGGCCCCCCAAAAAGAGAGCCGGGCCTCCTGGTCTCCGGTTAGCGCCACCGCCGGGGCGCCGGAAAGCCGGGCGGCTGCCTGAAGAAAGGCGCCGGAGTTGCCGGCATCCCGTACCGCACTGGTGCCGGCCACGGTCAACCGCTCAACCCCGAACTCGCCGCACACCGAGCAGAACTCGGCAATGGCCTCGAGAGTTCGGTTCATGGCCTGCGGGTCGATGACCTTCTCGGAGTCCACGCCTTCGCCCAGCCGGGTGAAGGTGAAGCGCCGGTCCAGCTCCCGGTAGCTGCTCCCCTGGGCCTCGGCGATGAGGAGCCTGGTGGTGTTGGTGCCGACGTCGATGGCCGCCAGTCTCATACGCACGGCCTCTCGGGATCCCGCCAGTCCAGCTCCCGCAGTACCTCGGCCCCGGCCGGGTTGTCATCGCTCACGAGATGGTGGGCGGTATGAGCATGCAGGCACTTTATCCGGTCGGGACCGCCCCCGGGATGGGAGGTGGGACCCAGGGGATCCAGCTCGTCGCGCCGGCCGACGTAGGCCTCGGTTGAGCGCGCCAGCGCGGCGTGGAACTCGGGATCATCGGCCAGGCGCCGATTGAGGCCGCCCATCCACCCCGACGACTCCAGCCCGCCGATCTGCGAGGAAAGCTTCTTGCAAGTGAGCCAGTACAGCGTGGGGAACGGTGTCCCGTCGTCCAGCCGGGGATGGGTCTGCAGAACCTGCGGCTTGCCGCAGGCGCAGCGGCGAGCCACACTCCACCGGCCGCGGGGCTCGCGACCGAGCTGAGCCTTGACGGACGCGAAGTCCTGCTCTGAAGTGGGGGTCATGGAAGACATCGAGCCGCCCGATTGGGCGGTGGATCGCTTACTGGCGCTTGGAATCCCGCTGCCGTCGGACATCGGCCAGGCGTTCCTGAGACTCACGCATGAACCTCTTCAGCTTGGCTTCGAACTCGGGGTCTCTGCCGGAGCGTGCCCGGGTGGACTGCTCCTCCCAGGAGGGATCGGCCTGTTTGATCGACAGGTCGATCTTCCCATCTTCTTTGATGGCGACGACCTTGACGTTGACTTTGTCGCCTTCCTTGAGATGCTCCTTGATGTCCTTGACGTAATTGCGGTCTACCTCGGAGATGTGAACCAGGCCCGTCTCGCCGGCCCCTATCTGTACGAAGGCTCCGAAGTCCGCCAGACGCGTAACCGTACCTTCGACAATTGCTCCTACTTCTGCCAATCAACCCCCCAAATTTAGAGAACTGGTGAACGAACGCTGACCAACTCTAATCGTACCCTGACCGGCCGTGCCAGCACTACCCAGCATGCGCCGGCAACCAACCCCCGGGAATAGCCGGGGCAGCCGCCGTCTGCGACCGGCGGCCACGGCTGTCTACTCCTTACCCACCAGCTGCTTGATCCACTCCGCGACTCGGACCCGCAGCCCCTCCGGCGGCGGCTGGGCGGCCACCGGCTGAAGTGGAGCAGGAGCCGGAACCACCACGTACGACGACTCGCCGGGGCGGACAACCCCCAGCTGCTCGCGGGCAAGCTTCTCCATGTAGGCCACGTCGCTCAGCCGGTTGAGGCGGCCGGTCAGCTGGGCGTTTCGCTCCTTGAGAGCCGCCACCATGGCCTGTACCTCGGCCACCTCACGCCGCTGCTCGAATGCCTGGCGGGCCGGTGCGACGCCGGTGAGAGCCAAAGCTCCCACGACCAGTCCCACCGCCCCCATCCGGAAGCGGGACTTTAGGTGTTTTGGCGGCGCCATCTTGGAAATGCCTCGGAGCCGGCGTACCGGGCATCGGGCCCCAGCTTCTCCTCGATGCGCAGCAGCTGGTTGTACTTGGCCACCCGGTCGGAGCGAGCGGGAGCGCCGGTTTTGATCTGGCCCGCCCCCCATGCCACCGCCAGATCGGCGATCGTCGAATCCTCGGTCTCCCCCGAGCGGTGGCTGAGCATCGAAAAGTAGCCGTTTCTGGCCCCCAGCCTCACGGTGTGAGCCGTCTCGGTCAGCGTGCCTATCTGGTTGACCTTGATCAGGATCGCGTTGGCGGCCTTGCGTTCGATCCCGAGCAGGACTTTTTCGAAGTTGGTGACGAACAGGTCGTCGCCCACCAGCTGAACCCGGTCTCCCAGGCCGGCGGTGATCTGCTGCCAGCCCTCCCAGTCCTCTTCGTCGAGGGGATCCTCGATGCTCACAATCGGGTACTTGTCGATCCACCCTGCAAACAGCTCGGTCATCTGACCGGAGTCCAGCTCCAGCCCTTCGCCCGAGAGGTGGTACCGGCCGTCCCGGTAGACCTCGGACGCTGCCACGTCCATTGCCAGGGCCACGTCTTCGCCGGGCGTGTAGCCGGCTCCGTCGATCGCCTGGACCAAAAGCTCTATTGCCTCCTCGTTGCTGGCAAGGTTGGGCGCGAACCCGCCTTCGTCGCCGATCCCGGTGGAAAGTTCGTTGTTCAGCAGAACCTTCTTGAGAACCTGGTAGACCTCGGCCCCCATTCGCAGCGCTTCCGAGAACGACGCAGCGCCGTGGGGCACGATCATGAACTCCTGGATGTCGACATTGTTGTCGGCGTGGGCCCCTCCGTTGAGAACGTTCATCAGCGGAACGGGAAGCAGGTTGGCGTCGGCGCCCCCCAGGTAGCGGAATAGGTCCAGCCCGACCTCGTCGGCGGCGGCGTGGGCCACGGCCATCGAAAGCGCGGTGGTGGCGTTGGCTCCCACCTTGGACTTGTTGTCGGTGCCGTCCAGCTCCACCATCAGCCGGTCGATCTCTGGTTGATTCGTGACGTCCATTCCAACCAGAGCCGGGCCCAGGATGGTATTCAGGGCGTCCACCGCCTTGCTTACGCCCTTGCCGCCGAAGCGGTCGCCGCCGTCGCGCAGCTCGACCGCCTCGAACTTCCCGGTGGATGCGCCCGAGGGGGCAGCAGCTCTCCCCCACCCGCCGTTGGAGGTATGGACCTCGGCTTCCACGGTGGGGTTTCCCCTGCTGTCGATTATCTCTCGTCCAATTACGGCATCAATCATGGCCACAACATAACTCCTTTAACAGCGGCATCAGCGCATTCCGGGTTCCTGAATCCGGTCCGAGACCAATCCCCAATACCCCGGGTTATGTCTCTGGGTGGGTCGGATCAAGCCGGATTTGGGCAATGGAGAAAACCGGGCGGCACGGCGACTGTCCCGCCGGGTGGTTCATGGATCTCCATCGTATGCGTTGCGGAAGCGGCTCGCCCTGAGGCCGGCCTAGAGGCTGCGTGCCGGCTCAGCCTGGCGGGGCAAGTGCGTGGCCCATGCCGGTGATACCAGACGGCTCGTCTGACTGTCCGGTCACCTCGTCAAACTCCTGCTCCGTCATCGCGGCGTCGTCGGCCAGGTGCGCCCGCCCGTCGTCTTCGGGCAATGAGGGCCGGCCCTCCACTTGATCGTCGTCCAGCCCGGCGTCTTCAGCCAGGTGCCCGGACACGTCGTCGCCGCCGGGAAGGAACTTTGCGGTATCCATACAAAAGTCCTACCCCACTGGGGGCAGCACCCACACCGGTTTCAGGGTTCCGGGTTCTCGGCCCGGGCGATCAGCCGGTTTGAGCGCCGGCGTAACGCGCCCTCCGGGTCTATTCCCGCCGCACCGGCCAGGGCCACCACCTCCAGGAGCAGGTCGCCCACAGTCTCCTCGGTCACCGCGCCCCCCAGGGCGCCGGCCAGGCCGGCCAGCCGGCCGGGCGAAGCGTCGAACTCGTGCCCCACCCCGGACACCCGGCGAAGCACCTTGTGGGCATAGACCAGCGCCGGCAGGCCTTTCGGAAGCCCCTCGGTCAGCGTGGTCCGCCCCTTCTGCTGCTTTTTCAGGGTCTCCCAGTTGGCGACCACGTCGGCCGATCCCCTGACCTGCACTTCGCCAAACACGTGGGGATGACGGTCGACCAGCTTGCGCACCAGCCCGTCCACCACGTCGCCGATCTCGAAGCCGCCGGTCTCGGCGGCGATCTCGGCGTGGAAGACCACCTGGAGAAGCAGGTCGCCCAATTCCTCCTCGAGATCGGCCATGTTGCCCGAGTCGATAGCATCCAGCGTTTCGTGGGCCTCTTCCAGCAAGTGGACCGCCAGCGACTGGTGCGTCTGCTCGGCGTCCCACGGGCAGCCCCCGGGAGCCCGCAGACGTGCCATCACCGCCACCAGATGCTCGAAGGCGACTGCCGCCCGCGCCGCGGCGTCGCTCCCCTGGAGCCCAAGGGGCACGGCGGCGTCTTCCAACCTGGGGTTTTAGGGAGCCGTGGGGGCGGGTGTCCGGGCGCCCTGACTGGACCTGCCCTGCGCCTCAACCACCGACCGGGGGACCACGGACTGGGAGATCTCATCGAACACGCCGAACTTGGGGTTGACCTTCACCTGAGACCCTTTCACCGCATCGATCAGCCACTCCTCGAAGGCAGCATTGGCCTTCTGGGTGGCAAGCGCATTCGATATCAGCGGCTTGGCGTCCTCAAACGGCCGCCCCACCGCCAAAAGCTTGATGACGTGGAAACCGAACGGCGTCTGGACCGGATCCGATATGTCACCCTCCCGGAACAGGTTGAAAGCCGCCTCCTCCAGCTCGGGAACAACGTCTCCTCGGGATATGAAGTCCAGCTCGCCGCCCCTTTCCCTGCTCACCGTGTCAATCGAGAACTCGGTCGCCATCGCCGCAAAGTCGTCGCCTCGGCGGGCTCGGGCTGCGATGTCGGTGGCACGCTGTTGGTCGGCAGGGCTTACATGGCAAACCCGGTTCTCCTCGTCAAAGTTCCCGCAGACCACGATGTGCGCCACTTTGACCTGCTCGTCGAACTGTGACTTGTTCAACTGGAAGTACTGCTCGATCTCCTGTTCGGTGGCTTTGGCATTCCTGCCGACGGTCTCTCTGACCCGGGCGAGGATGCTGTCGTTCTCCAAAAAGCCCTTTAACTCCTGTTCGGTCAGGCCTTCCTGCTCCAGAGCCTGAGAGAAGGCCTCCTCGCTCTGAAAACCGGCCTTCAGATTCCGCAGCCGGGAGTCGACGTCGGATGCCTCGGTAGTGATGTTCATCCGCCTGGCCATCTGCAGGCCCACCTCTCGGCGGATGAGCTCACTGAGGATCTCGCGTTGCGCGTCCAGCCGGTTGGTGTCCCCCTCGGGACCTTTGAAGACGCTGGCATTTGCCGGGTCGTTCACCGCCGAGCTCAGCTGGCTGTTGATCCGGCTCTCCGGGATCTTCTGACAGTTGATCGCTCCGCAGACCACCGCGGCCGTGGGCGCGAAGTAGCTGCCCTGGTCGTCGAGGGAGGTTTCGCCGCCGCAGGCGGCCAAGAACAGCGCGGCTGCGAGCACGAGGGAGAGGCGGATTCGGGGTCTCACTGCCGGTCGAGAATATCACGGCGCGTAACTGAAACTTACCGGGCCTCGCTGCCGGCGGCACCCGCCCCCAGGCTCTGTCAGACTGCTGCGAGATGCAGCTATGACACAGATAAACGTTCGGATTCCCCACAGGCTTCCCACGAAGGACCATGCGCTTCACAAAATCCGCACCCTGGCAGCCGGGTTCAAATCGGCCTACGCCGACCAATTCCGGCTGGAGGAGGAGGTGTGGTCGGTGAGGGGGTGCCAATTCGTGCTCACCACGGGCCACCGGGGCAAACGCCGCCTGGCCGGTAACCTCAACGTCCATACCTCGTACGTGGAGATAGTTTGCGAGGGCAACATACCCCGCCATCTGGCGGGGCGGGTGGAACGGGCGGTCGAATCCCAGCTCGGCCGTTTTCTCAGTTGACCGGCAGGGGGCTCACCTCGGGTCCATGAGGTCCCGCAGCGTTGCGAGGACCCACTGCGCGGTGTCCGCCGCCGGCACCGGCAGGAGCAGCGTGCCCGACACCTCCTTGTAGGTGGCGTCCGGATACTTGCGCCTAAGCCGGACCTGCTGGGAGTCGAGCAATTCGGGTACCGGACGCAGCTTCATCAGGCCGTTGCGGACCCCGGCCTCGGCGATGCCCTTCTCCGCCAGGTAGGCGCGCAGCTCGGCAACCACGAGCAACGTGCTAAGCGGCTTGGGCACCGGTCCGTAGCGGTCGGTAAACTCCTCGGTCAGGGCCACCACGTCCTCGGGCGCCCGCACCTGCTCGATCTGGCGGTAGGCCTCCATGCGCAGCGACTCGCGCTGGATGTAGCCGGCGGGGATGTAGGCGTCGGCCGGGATGTCGAGCTTCACTTGAAGCTTGGGCTCGGGCGACCGGCCGGTCAGCTCCTCGATCGTCTCGGTCATCATTCGCATGTACAGATCGAACCCGACGGCTGCGATGTGTCCGGACTGCTCGGCCCCCAGCAGGTTGCCGGCGCCGCGAAGCTCGAGGTCCCGCAGGGCGATCTTGAAACCGCTGCCCAGTTCGGTGAACTCGGAGAGTGTCTTCAACCGCTCGTGGGCCTCATCGGTCAACACGGTTTCGTGGGGATAGAAGAAGTAGGCATAGGCCCTCTCCCTCGCCCGGCCCACCCGGCCCCGCAACTGGTAGAGCTGCGAGAGTCCCAGCAGGTCGGCTCGTTCGACGATCAGGGTATTCATCGCCGGTATATCAAGCCCGCTCTCGATGATGGTGGTGCACACCAGCACGTCGATCTTGCCGTCCCAGACGTCGACCATGACCTTCTCCAGCTCCCCTTCGGTCATCTGGCCGTGGGCGACGTCAACCCGGGCCCCCGGAACCAGTGAGGCGATCCGGCGGGCGGCCGACTTGATGGAGCTGACCCGGTTGTGGACGAAGAACACCTGGCCGTCCCTCGCCAGCTCCCTGCGGATGGCGGCGGTGACCATACGTCCGTCGTAGTCGCCGACGTAGGTCATCACGGGCCGCCGGTCGAGCGGGGGGGTGTCCATCAGTGAAAGGTCCCGGATACCGGTGACCCCCATCTCGAGGGTGCGCGGGATCGGGGTGGCCGTCATCGTCAGCACGTCGACGTTCTCACGCAATTGCTTGATCTTTTCTTTGTGCTTGACCCCGAACCGCTGTTCCTCGTCCACCACCAAAAGGCCCAGGTCGTGGAACTTCACGTCGGGCTGCAGCAGCCGGTGGGTTCCCACCACCACGTCCACCTTCCCGGAAGCCACCTCCTCCAGGACGGCGGCCTGCTGGGAAGGGGTGAGAAAGCGCGAGAGCTGCGCCACCTTGACCGGGAACCCGGCGAATCGCTCGGAGAACGTCTGGTGGTGCTGCTGGGCCAGGATCGTGGTGGGCACCAGCACCGCCGCCTGCTTGGAGTCCTGCACCGACTTGAAGGCCGCCCGGAGCGCCACCTCGGTCTTGCCGAACCCGACATCTCCGCACACCAGCCGGTCCATCGGTATCGGCTTCTCCATGTCCTGCTTCACCGCGTCGATGGCCCGCTGCTGGTCCGGGGTCTCGATGTGGGGGAAGGCGTTTTCGAGCTCGGTCTGCCACGGGGTGTCCGGCGAGAACTGGTAACCCTCGGATCGGATCCTCGTCGAGTACAGCCGGATCAGGTCCTTTGCAATGTCCTGTACGGCCTTGCGCGCCCTTGCTTTGGACTTCTCCCACTCGCCGGTGCCCAACCGGTTCAGCTTGGGGGCGTCCCCGCCGGTGTACTTGGTTACCGCGTCCAACTGCTCGGTGGGCAGGTAGAGCTTGTCGCCCGAGGCATAGGAGATCACCAGGTAGTCCCGGCTGATCCCGGCCACTTCCCGGGTGACCATGCCGTGGTAGCGGCCTACTCCGTAGGTCTCATGAACGATGTAGTCGTCGGCGGCGAGCTCCAGGACCAGTGCGGAAGCTCGGGCCGGCGCCTGGGGACCGGATGCCGTCACCGGCCGGCGCCGGCCGAACAGGTCGGTCTCCCCCACCACGGCCACCGGCGCCGATCCGCCGAGCCTTAAAAGGAAACCCTTGCCTACGGACTTCTCGATGATCACGCCCACTCCCAGAGCCGGCGTCGCCACCGGCAACCCCAAACCGGCATCGGCCAGAATCTGGCGGGCCCGGGGTGCGCTCAGCCCGGCGGCCACCACCACACTTCCCCCCTCAGACAACACGCCTCCCAGTGCGCCGGCAAGGCGGTCGATGCGGCCGGTGTGCTCGTCCCAGCCGGTAACGTCCAGGTCGATTCCCTCCTCGCCGCGGCTGTACGGCCACAACTCCACCGTTTCCGTGCCGGCGCTGATCTCCTCGACCGGGACGAACAGGCCTTCTGACTCCGCACCGCCCCAGCTGGCGGCCTGCTCGAGGAAGTCGGCGCTGCGGTCGGCGACCTGCTTGGGGTCGCAGAGCACCAGGCGGCCGCCGGCGGGCAGGTACTCGGTAATCGGCCTAAGCGGCCCGGCGACCAGGCTGAGGTACGCCTCCATGCCCGGGAAAACCACCCCTTCCGCCAGTTTTGTCAGGTCCGCCTGCAGGTCCGATTCGGCGAGGGTCTCGTCCAGAAGCTGTGCCGCCCGGGTTCTCACCGCATCGTCCAGGCGAAGCTCGCGGCACGGCGTAATCTCGATGGACTTCAGCCGATCGCCGCTGCGCTGGCTCGAGACGGAGAACTTGCGCAGTTCGCTCACCTCGTCGCCGAAGAACTCGGCCCGGACGGGGTCCTGGCCGTCGGCGGGGAATACGTCCAGCAAGCCGCCCCGGACCGAGAACTCGCCCGGACGCTCCACCAGGTAGTTGCGTTCGAAGCCGTAATCCACCAGGCGGGCCGCCGTCTCCTCGAGCGAAACCTCGGAGCCGGCGACCAGGCTGATCACGCCGGCGGGGGGCTCGGCCACCGCCTGGACCAGGGCCCTCACCGCGGTCACGATCACCTTCGGGTACCTTCCCTCCGCAAGGTCGCGCAGCAACTTCACCCGCCGCCCCATCGTCTGCAGGGTGGGTGACATAGCCTCACCCGGGACCACCTCCCACGCCGGGAACAGGGCCACTTCCTCCGGGTCCATCCAAACCTTCAGCGACTCGGCAAACGTCTCGGCGTCCCTGCTTCGCGGCAACACCACCAGCAACACCGGTGCGCGAGACGCCAGGCCGGCCACTGTGAAGGCGCGCGCCACGTCGGGCACTCCGCCGCCGCCCCGGTCGAGCAGCTCGTCAAGCAGCCCGGACGGCTCCCATGCTCTTAGAACGTCGTTCATTCTTCAGCCTCAGGTTGTTTGGGGGTTGAGTTGAACCGGTTCCTGGTGGCCTCCAAGCCGTCGTGTACCAAAGACAGCGCCGCGTCACCGGCGCGCTCCTCGAGCTCGAACAGCTCCAGGGCGTCCTTCTTCGACATCTGCTCCAGCACGAAGTCGGCCGGCTCCTGGAAGGGATGGGGAGGTCTACCCACGCCGATGCGCACCCGATAGAAGTCCTTTGATCCCAACGACCTGGCGACCGATTCAATTCCCCGATTGCCGGCGCTGCCGCCGCCGATCTTCACTTTTAGCGAGCCGGCGGGCAGGTCGATCTCGTCGTGAAGCACGATCACATTCTCGGGTGCCAGCTTCTTCAGGCTGGTCAGTGCAGCAACCGCCCGGCCGCTCTCGTTCATGAAGGTCGTCGGACGAGCCAAAAAGAGGCGGGCGCCCCCGCTGCGCACTTCGCCCATCCGGGCGACCGACCTGGTGGAGCGCAGCTTGACGTCAAGCCGCTTGGCCAGCCGCTCGAGTGCTCGAGCGCCGGCGTTGTGCCGGGTGAACTCGTAGCGGGTGCCGGGGTTGCCCAGGCCCACCACGAGCCAGGCGGGTTCCGCGGGAGACATGGCCTGTTCCTTGGATCTGATGGTGGAAGAAGTCTTACTGGGTCCCGCCGCCGACGTGCCCGCAGGTGCGCACCGGAGTCCTAGGACTCTTCGGAACCGCCGGCATCGTCCTCGGAGGGAACTTCGGAGGCATCCGCAGCCGCTTCTTCCTCGGTTTCTTCCTCGAGCTCTGCGAGTCTGGGCTCGATGACCGCCAGGACCAGCTCCTCCTCGGAAGTAAGAACCTCCACGCCGGCGGGTATCACCAGGTCGCTGACATGCAGGCTGTCGCCGATTCCCAGCTTGCTGATGTCGACCTCGACCGAGGCGGGAATGTCGGTGGGAACCGCTTCCACCTGCACCTCGTGTAGATGCTGGTCCAGCACGCCGCCCTCTTTGACTCCGTGCGACTCGCCGACTACGTGGACCGGCACGTGAGCCGAAATCTTCTGGTCCCGGGCGACGTTCACAAAGTCGACGTGAAGGATGGTCCCCCTTATGGGGTGCCGCTGAACCTCACGAGGGATGGTCAGGCGGGAAGTTCCGTCCACGTTGAGGGTGATCAGCACGTTGTCGCCGGCTTCGGTGCGCAAAGCTTGGCTCATCTGCTTGGCATCCACCAGCAGCGCGACCGGTTCAACGGACGGGCCGTAGAAGACTGCGGGGACCAGTCCGGAAGCGCGATAGCGCCCGGTTGGACCCTTGCCCAACTCAGTGCGCGGCTTTACATCAAGCGAGATCTCCATGAATTAGGAAGTGTACTCGGTCACAGCCACTCCCGCGCAGGGCGGGGTCAGTCGAGCGCCCCGAGGACCCGCTCGGGAGGGATCGCCTCGAGGTGCTCACCCTGGAAGATCTCCGAAACCGATTCGTCCTCGAAGACCGCTTTGATTGTCGAGGCAAGTATCGAAGCGATGGACAAAACGGTGATTTTGTTCGAGCGCGCTTCGGGCGCCGACGGGAGGCTGTTGGTGACTATGACCTCGCTGAGAGGGGAGTCCTCGATGCGGCTTATGGCCTGGCCGGAGAAGATCCCGTGGGTTGCCACCGCGATCACCCCCTTGGCTCCGTTGTTCATCAACTCCGTGACCCCGCCGCAGAGGGTTCCGGCGGTGTCGATCATGTCGTCCACCACCAGGCATATCTTGCCGTCGACCTCACCGATGAGGCCGGCCGACTGGCTGACGTTTCGCACATCGGCCCTGCGGCTTTTGTTCATCACTGCGATATCGGCCCGCAGGTGCCGGGCAAACTTGGCGGCGTGACCCGCCCGGCCGGCGTCGGGGGCGACCACCACCAGGTTGTCCGGATACCGGGTCTCCACGTACTTCGAAAGGATGGGGAGGGCGGTCAGGTGGTCCACCGGACCGTCGAAGAACCCCTGGGTCTGGCCGCTGTGCAGGTCGACGGTAAGGACCCGATCGGCCCCCGCCGCCGCCAGCAGATCCATTAGGAGGCGGGCGGAAATCGGCTCGCGCGCGAGCGACTTGCGATCCTGGCGCGAATAACCGTAGAACGGAATCACCGCGTTGATCCTTTTCGCGCTGGCCCGTTTCAGCGCGTCGATCATGAACAGCTGTTCCATGATCATCTCGTTGACCGGATGGCAGTGGCTCTGGACGACGAAGGCGTCGGTGCCCCTGACCGATTCGTGGAAACGGACGTATACCTCGCCGGAGGCAAAGCGGCTGACCTCAACCTCGCCCAGGCGCATTCCAAGGTGAGTGGCGATCTCTTCCGCGAGCTCCGGATTAGAGGTTCCCGAGAAGATCATCGCTCGCTTCTTCACAGCGATCTGCATTCTGTACTCTTACTCCAGCTTTCGCTTTCTAAATGGCCTGGCGGGCACCCCGGCGACGATCTGACCTTCCTCCACGTCCCTGGTGACAACCGATCCAGCTCCCGTGCCGGCGTTGCGTCCGATCCGAACCGGGGCAATAAGAGTGGTGTCCGAGCCGGTGAAGGCGCCGTCCTCAACCACAGTCGTGGACTTTACCTTGCTCTCGGTATCGTAGTTGGCGGTGATGGTGCCTGCCGCCAGGTTCACGCCCTTTCCTATCTCGGCGTCGCCGACATAGGAAAGGTGGGGCACCTTGGACCCTTCCCCGATGACCGACCCCTTGGTCTCCACAAAAGTCCCGACCTTCGCCTTCGGGCCAAGACGGGTGCCCGGCCGCAGGGAAGCGAACGGGCCGACGGTTGCCCCGGGACCGACGTGGGAACCTTTGACCACCGCGAACGTCACCTCCGCCCCCTCCTCTACGAGGGAGTCGACCAGGCGGGCTGAGGGCCCGATCAGGCACCCCGCTCCGATCCGGGTCGCTCCCTCCACGAAGGTCATCGGCCGGATAACCGTGTTCGGGCCGACCTCCACCCCGGCGTCGACGTAGGTGGTCTCGGGATCTTCCACGCTCACGCCGGAGGCGGCCAGATCAGCGATCTTTCGCCGCCACAGCACCCGAGCAGCCGCCGCCAGCTGCAGGCGGTCGTTCACCCCTTCTATCTCGGCCGGGTCGGAGGTGGTGACCGACCCCAGACCGCCTCCCTCCCGGGCCATCACCAGCGCAGCCTGGGGCAGATAGTACTCACCCTGGGCGTTGTTGTTGTCGATCCGATCAAGTGCCCGGAACAGGGCCTCCGGCTCAAAGGCCCAGATACCGCTCGACACCTCGTTGATGCGTTTGTGGGCCTCGGAAGCATCGCGCTCCTCGACCACGTCCACTACCTCGCCGCTTGTGTCCCGCACGATTCGCCCGTAGCCGGAGGGGTTGGGTACCGCCGCGGCGAGGACCGTGGCGGGGGCGCTTGCACTGGTATGGGCATCGACCAGACGGCCGAGCGTCTCGGGGGTGACCAGCGGGCTGTCGCCCGACAGGACCAGCACGGTGCCGGCGAACCCGTCCAGAGCGGCCCGGCACCGCTTGACCGCATCCCCCGTCCCCAACAGCTCGGACTGGTGGACGAAGACGGTTCCGGGAAAATGGCTGTCCACGTACCCGCTGACCTCGTCGGCGCCGTTGCCTACCACCACCAGGACGCGGTCGACGCCGGGGAGCGAATTAGCCGCCCGCAGTACGTGATGGACCAGCGGCAGACCCGCCGCTCGGTGGAGGACCTTGGGAAGATCCGAACGAAACCGCTTTCCCGCGCCGGCCGCGAGAATCACCACTGCAAGGGGGGATTTCGACGAACCGGCAGAATCGGGTGGCGGCATCGCTATCACGCTCCGGGACAAGGATTCGAACCTTGACTAAGGGATCCAAAGACCCTGGTGCTGCCATTACACTATCCCGGATAGACGGTAAGCGTCCTCGCCTACAATTAAACACCGCCGCCGGAAGCAACCCCGGCCGGAAGGCGCCGATGGCTCCCCCAAACTCGGGCATTGACCATCTGCTGGCAAAAAACTACTCTCGTCTAAGTGCGCGAAGTCTCAGGGATGGTTTACCGCCCGCTCATTGCCCGCTGGAACCTGATGAAGGCTTCCGCGGGCTCCCTCGGCGCGAACGGTCCCCGAATGCCACTGCTCCGGCCCTCGCTGCCGTCCCTAAGCCGGCGCGCCCGCACCGCCCTCGTGGTGGCACTGACCGTTGCTGTGGGACTGAGCGCTTTGGCCGCGTCCGGCCTTCTTGCCTTGCGGCAGACGAACTCGGTGGAACGGAGCGCCCAGGACGCTTTGCGCCGCAAGTTCATAACCGGCCTCGCCGCCGCTCCGGTTCAGGTGGTCAACGAGCCGGCCGCGGAAGGCAAGGTGCCGCTTCCGGTCCAGTTCATTCCCGAACGCTCTCAGCCTTCAGCGGGAGATCCGGTTGCCGTCCTGCGTATACCGGCGATCGATGTGGACAAGGTGGTGGTCGAAGGCATCGGTGACCAACAGCTGCGCACCGCTCCCGGCCACTATCCGGGTACTGCATTGCCCGGCCAAGGGGGGACCTTTGCGGTCGCAGGCCACCGGGCTACCTACGGGGCCCCCTTCTTCAAGCTGGACCGTCTGGAGCTGAACGACACCATTCACGTGACCACCGGCCGGGGTGATTTCGTCTATACCGTCACCGGCCGGAAGGTCCGCCTTCCCTCTCAGAATGCCTCCTTGAGCTCGTACGGCCGGGAAAGGCTGGTGCTCACCACCACGGCCCCGTCGATGAAGGACGACCGGCGCCTGGTGGTCACCGCGTTGCTGCAGGACCACACAACCCGGACCTTCGCCAAGGTGGAGTTGCCGGCGGGGGATGCCGGGGAGGACTACGCCGAGGAATCGGTTCCCGACCTCCAGCTGAATCCCCTGGGCAGGCTGGCGGCCACCAATGTGACGCCCAGAGTCGTCAACCCCGCCCGGCCTTCGGAAGCCGCCGCACCCCAGGAGCCTGCTCCACCGCCTGCTCCACCGC
>Ga0247713_1000943_pt1 | contig 15705 bp, 16 predicted proteins | sample 21E_NmetaG_FD_189936 | JGI IMG/M metagenome (GOLD analysis project Ga0247713, IMG submission 189936) | Soil microbial communities from hillslope of Landscape Evolution Observatory, University of Arizona, Oracle, AZ, United States - 2-1-E_N | ecosystem: Engineered > Artificial ecosystem >... | reverse complement strand
CGAAACCGACGTCGGCGTGGGCGCCGGCCCGCCCCAAGGCTACGTCCTGGACCCCGCCGGCAAGCCCGCCGCCGTGGTCACCGCCACCTCGACCGAGCACCTGCTCGACGACGGGCGCGGCACCATCACCACCACCATCAGCCCCCAGGGCAGCGTGGGGTGCACCGCCGCGTTTGACCCCTGGGGTGAGCCCCTGGACCCCCACGGCGGGGACCCCCACGGGGTGTGCGGCACCGGCACGACCGCCTCCACCGCGTTCTACCGCGGGCAACGCCGCGACCCCGCCACCGGCAACTACCAGCTCGGCGCGCGCACCTACAACCCCGCCGCCGGCGTGTTCACCACCCCCGACAGCTACCGCACCGCCACCCCCAACGCCGACGTGTCCATCGGCACCGACCCCCTGACCGCCAACCGCTACAGCTACGTCAACGGCGACCCCGTCAACCTCGTCGACCCCGACGGGCACCGCGCCCGCCCCAACGACAACGGCGGCTGGTGGTCACGCACACTGTCCAAAGCCCAACGGGCCACCGCACAAGCACTGTCCAAAGCCAAATCCTGCTTCGGTGACCACGGCACCTGCCGCAGCATCGCCCGCGGCCTGGGCTACGCCGCCCTCGGCGCCGGCGTCGCCGCCGCCTGCGTCGGCTCACTGGGTATCGGCTGCGCCCCCGCCATCGGACTCGGCCTAGCCGGCGGCGCCGCGATCGGCGCGGGCACCTGCGACTCAGGACGATCCCGCAAACGCTGCGCCGCCGGCGGCATCGTGGCCGTAGGCGGCAGCGCCTTAGCGGCTGCCGCCCTCCCCGCCGCCCCCGCTGTGGCCAGCGTGCTCGGGCTGACCGCCGGTACCGCCCGCACCCTCGGCTACGTCGCCACAACCACCGTAGGGGGCACAGCCCTGGAAGGCGGCGAGCAGATCAGCAGCGGCCACTACGACGCCGGCGGCCTCCGCGACGCCGCCATCCGCAGCGCAGTCACTGGCGGAGTACTCCGCGGCCTGGGCGCCGTCATCGGCCGCCTCCGCACCGCACGCACACCCACCAGCGGCACCACAGCCCCAAACACGACAGGGCTGGTCGATGATGGTGTGAACGTTCTTCCGTCGTCGGGGAAGACGTTTGTTGGTACTCCGCAGGGCACCGTCTACGACATCCCGAAGGGTTGGGCGTCGCGGCCAGCCACCAGCGGCAAGGGCATCGTTTTCCAGCGTCCCGGTGCTACGGGGAACGCGGACATGATCCGCATCATGGAGCCGACGTCGAAGTATCCGAGCGGGTACGTCCGCTACACCAACGAGTACGGTCAGCCGCTTGATGTCCTCGGCAAGCCAGGCGCGGCATCGGCGACGCACATCCCCCAGAACTACCAGGGCCCGTGGCCGGGGTGGCCACAATGAGCGGTGCGGTCACGTTGGTCGAGGCCGAGGATCGGTGGGTGCTGCCGTTGTCGGGCCGCAGCGTTGATCGGTTGTGCATCGACTTCGCGGTGACTCTGATGTTCAGCGGGGGTCTGGAGTTACGGATCGAGCAGCCGTTCGTAGTGCAGCGCGCTGACGGCAGCGAGGTTCTGCTGGTGCCGGGCGGCGATCCTGACCGGCTGGGTTCGGTGACGATGCTGGCGCGGCAAACCGTCGTTGAGGCCGAGGCGTTCAAGGACGGTCACCTGCGGATCTCGTTCTCCGATGGCGCTATCCTGGGCGCGCCTGCCGACGAGGGCTTCGAGGCGTGGGAGCTGGTGGGCCCCGCAGGGCTTCGTACCGTGTCGTTGCCAGGCGGCGAGCTGGCCGTCTGGCGGCCGGACGGCGACGCGGCGGGTCGCTGAACCGTTGATCGCGGCAACGCCATGACACAGCGGATGATGATGTTCGTCGTTGGGCAGCACGTCATCGATATCGAGCTAGACGGTCGCGATGCTCCTCATTCGTTGAGCGTGACCGCCCGCGTTGATGCGACCGACGGTGGTCGTCGGAGGAGCCGGGGTGGCGTGAGCTCGGCGTCGGCGCGAATGGGACAGTGCCCTATCTCTGGTCGGCGCGGAGGCTGGTGGTTCTCGGCGTCGACGCTGATGAGCAGTCTCAAGTGTTCGACGTCGATGAGGACATCGTGACCGTGTTTTGGATCCGTGAAGGCTGGCTCGTCGTGTGTGAGACGTCCGTTCGCCTGTTGTCGTCCCGTGGAGAGGCTTGCCGTCTGGAGCTGCCCGATGTCGTCGTATCGGCTCGATGGGCGGGCGCGGCACTCGAACTGCAGCATCCGACAACCCGTACGCGTCTCGGCATCGCCGACGGGCGACTGCAGGTCCTGTGACAGTTTGACGGTGAGCGCTCGGACCGCGAGCCATGCGGCTGGTCAGTCCGACTGCCGTCGAGGCTAGTTGCGTAGGGCGTACAGGACGGCGTCGGCGAGTTGGAGGTAGTCCAAGGCGCGGGCGGTGTCGAGGTTGTCGCGGTCGGGGTGGGCGTGGGCGGCGAGGTTGCGCAGCACGGTCATGCCGTGCACGGCGTTGAGGGTTTCGGCGTTGAGCCGTCCGTGGCGGTGGGCGAGGTCGGCGAGTTGGCGGCCGCTCATGCGGGCGAGGTCGTCGTCGGGGGCGAGCCCGTCGGTGATGCGGCGCAGTTCGCGTTCGATGCGCACGTATGCCTCGAGGATGGCGGCGCCGGGGGCGACGGCGGCGACGTCGGCCAGCTCGTCTGCCAGCGCGCCGCCGGTGGTCTGTCGGGCAGGGCGGTGGCGTGCTCGAGCTGCTGGCGCGTTTCGGCGACGGTGTGTTGCCAGTATTCGACCTCGACGCCGCCGGGGCCGGCCTTCCAGCGTTTGACCTGCCCGGACAGCGCAGCGGACAGCGGGCGGCGCAGCACCAACGTGATGATGACGGCGGCGGCCGGCCAGGCGAGCGCGTCGATGACCGCGGCGGTGAACTGCAGCCCGTCCATGGTCAGGCGGTGTCGGTGGTGATGGTGCGCAGCCGGTTGCGCGTGACGTAGGCGTCGATGACGTCGAGCAGGGCGGCGCGGTCGTGGTCGTCGAGTTCGGTGATGGCGGCGGCGCGGTCGCCGAGGATGTGTTCGGGGGCGTGCAGCGCGCGGCGGGGGATGTCGTCGATGAGCAGGTGGTCCAGGCTGACGTTGAAGGTTTGGGCGAGGCGGACCAGCGCGTCGGCAGACGGGGTGATGCGGCCGGCTTCGTAGCGGCTGATGCGCCCGGGGTCGGTGCCGATCTTTTCGCCGAGTTCGGCTTGGGACCAGCCGTGTTCTTTGCGCAGCTGGCGGATCGTGGGCCTTGGCCAACAGCGCGTTGTTGAGCGCGGCGACGGTCTGCTGTCCGCAGCGGGTGGTGATCTTCATCAACGTGGTCGGGTGCGGCACCCGGGCGCCCAGGCCGATGCGGCAAAACCGCGTCCACGAGATCGAGTCGGCCACCTCCCGGCTCAGCGTCTCGTAGCTCACTCAGGCCGTAGCGGTACTTCAACCACATCATCCGCAGGTAGGTCTCCATCGGGATCGACGGGCGACCCAGCACCGCGTGGAAGTGCGCGGCGAACGGCGCGAAGAACACCTCGTCGTCGAGCAGCGCGTCGACCGCCGCCAGCTCCGGCGGCAGATCCAGGTAGGGCTCGGGCAGCACGGCTTCCCACAGGGTCGCAGGCTGCGGGTTGCGACAGACCAGCATCGAACACCTCCAATCGTTCGACAACCAGAGTTCATCTTGAAGTGTATAAGTTTCAAGACAACAGATGTCGGAGGTGCGACAATCCGACCATGCCCACCGCCCGCGCCCGCCGCGCCCGACAGCGCCTGGCCACCACCATCGCCGACCTCCTGGGTAACGACGAAGCCTTCGCGCTGCCCGGCAGCATCACCGAACGGTTCACCCGCTGCGGCAAGACCACCTGCCGCTGCAAAGCCGACCCCCCACAGCTGCACGGCCCCTACCTGCAATGGACTCGCACAGAGCACGGCAAGACCGTCACCCGCCTGCTCGACCCCGACCAAGCCGAGCGCTACCGCACCTGGATCGAGAACACCCGCCGCCTCCGCGCCCTTCTCCGCGAACTGGAACACCTCGGCGTCCAGGTCGCCGAGCACGAAGAAGGCTGGTCACGCTAAACGCCCAATTCAGCACTGGCCGCCGCCGTCCCCGCGTAGAAACCCGCAGGTCAGCGTCGTCTCGGCCCTGACTTTTTCAGGTCGATGTAGCTAGTCCTCAAATAAGCGTGTCGGCTGCACTGGGTCAGCCGGAAAAGACGGGAAAGGCCTTATCTTGTGCGGAGTAGAGCTCTGAGGACTACCCGCACAAGAAAGGCCCTTTCCGGTGAAGAAGATAGCGCATGAGCAGAGCCGACGGAACAGCGCGCGACGGGCGGCGCAAGGTGGCGGCCCGGCACCGGCGGGCGGGGCATTGGAGCGCGCAGCCCAAGCCGATGCTGACATCGGGCAAGGTCAACTACGAGATCGGCGCGAACACCGACGCCACCGGTTTCGGGGGCATCGCGGCGGTGCACCGGCTGGCGGTCAAGCTGGAGTTGGTCGACGAGATCGACGAGGCGCTGGAGCTGTTGAAGGTGCACCTGCCCTACCACGAGTCCGACCACGTGTTGAACTTGGCCTACAACGTGCTGTGCGGGGGCACGAGGTTGGAGGACATCGAGCGGCTGCGTCACGACACCGCGTACATGAACGCCCTGGGCGCGGACCTGATCCCCGACCCGACCACGGCGGGGGACTTTTGCCGACGCTTTGCTGACGACGACGTGGTCGCGTTGTCCCCCCTAGCCGGGGTTCCGCAGATGATGGAACCCCGGCCTAGCTGGCAGACCGGACCGGGACCCCCTCGAATATCAGACCGCTGCAGCCTGCGCGGCGAATCGCCTCGCACACCGCTTCCGACAGCACAGGTGGAAAGCCGTATGGATACTTAAAGGCATTGCGGCCACCGATCAAGCCGGGATCAATGACCCCCTTTATTACACCCGCCAGGCCACCGTATGTAGTAGCGCCCACGTTCATCGGCATGACGTCGGGCGGGTGCATAATCCACCAAGTGCCCGCCGGACTACCGTCCTCGGCAAGCAGCGTAGAGCCAAACCACTGGACGACATCTTCCTCAGTCAGGCTGGCTTCGATTACCTGCCGGAGCTTGGCACTATAGAACTCGAAGGCTTTGGTGCATGGGACGACGTCACCCCGAGCATGCCAGTCGTGGACGGTGAAGGACGTGACTTGGGGGAGATCTTCTACTCGCCCCGGCCGCTTAATGCCTAGAAAATATGCATCGCGGTGACCAGGTGTCCACTCGGCGGGGTCAGTCGGCTCGGCCATCCCATGGCGGGCGTCCATGGCAGGGAATAGGCGGTAGAATCGAGAGGCCATTAGCAGACCCAATAGTCCTTGCGGACGATCGTGGGGTCGTTGGCCAGCGTCCAGCGCACATACTGCCATGCCTGGCGGAAGAGCCGCTCGCGCAGGAGGCGCTTTACGTCTTCTGGAGCGGCTGGCGACAGCTCGTTGGTCAGGTTGTTCGCGTAAGATGCCGCTGCCTCCAGGTTGTCCAAGACCCACCGGTGGTATCCGGTCGGATGGGGCCCGAGGTGTGGGATATTGATCAGGTTCCAATCGCCTTTGGCGATGTCGAGGTGCCCGAGACCGTAGTCGTTGAGAGCGGTCTGGTACGCGCTGAGCCACTGGCCCTCGAACCTGGTGGCGATGTGATGCCGCTGGAGCGGCGTCCCCGCGATGATGCTGGCTTTGGCACTGTCGTCCAAGCAGTGGTCCGTCGGCGGCAGCATGGCGGCCCCACCGGCGGCCGCGGGCTGAGGCTCGAACTCGACGTCCCATTGGTCGGCCCACTCTTCCTCCGGGCCAGCCGGCCATATGACGACCGGGCCTTCTTGCGTCGTGGTAGTGGAGAGGTCACTTGCGACAACTGCGCCTACAATCAGCGCGTCAATCAACACCTGGGACAAGCCGGGGTTCCGGAGCGCCAGATCCTGAAGGAGCGCGCTAATCCCGCCGCCGGCGAGCCGCACACTCTCGCAGTCATTATACTGGTCGGTCGTAGACGTGCCCTGCAGGTGCGTGCCAGGTGCTGTCAGCAGTGTTTCGCAGGCTTGGTTGATGGTGAGGCGCCCGGCCAGCGGCGGCACCGCGAACGCGTCAACCAACGTAGTGCGGTCCTCAGCTGGCAGGGTTACGGGCTTCCAGTCGCTGTAGTAGATGTACCCATAGCCGGTATGGTTAACGGCTCGGGCACGCAGCTGCGTGTAGTTGCGCAGCGGTTGATCGGAGTCCGCCAAGGCGATCGTGAAGGCGCCATCGTCGTCCGTTACGCTTTGGGTGGCGAGCGTGAAGGCCTTGGAGTTACCCGGCTCGAGTGCTTGGATAGTGATGTTGCATGTTGAGATGCAAGCACGGTTGTACAGAGCTAGCGCGGTGGCGGTCACGTTGAGGCTGTAGTCAACGAGTCCGCTGTTGGGGTCACGGTCCCAGCGGCCGACCGATAGCGCCAACTCGCCCGGCGGATAGATATCGCCGGTATCGATCCAGTCAGTGTATGGCGTCGAGGTGTAGGGACTGCTGATGCGGGCTCGCAACTGGGTGTAGTGACGCAGTGGTTGCTGGGAGTCGGACAGAGTTATGGTGAATGCCCCGTCGTCATCGGCGACTTCCTGGGTGGTCAGGATGGGGGCGGTGGAATTACTAGGCTCTTTGGCTTGAATTGTCACCTTGCAGGTGCCGACGCACGGCCGACCAGGGAGGGCCAGCGCCTTCGCCGCCACGCTGAGGCTGTAACTCACAAACCCGGTGCTGGCGTCCCGAGTCCAGCTTAGGCCAGACAGGGTCACTTCACCGGGCGGGTAGGCATCTCCGGTCGGCACCCAGTCACTGGATGACGTGTAAATGGAGTCCTGCACCCGGGCGCCGACCCGATCGAGGTGGCGCAGTCGTTGATTGGCGTCAGACAGGATGACGGTAAAGGCACCCCCGCTAGCGGTGACGTCTTTGGTTTGCAGGGTGTAGGCGCTTGACCCTCCCGGCTCCATGGCGCGGAGAGTAACCTTACAGACGGAACCACAGGCGGCTGCGACCGTGACCGTGTAGCTGAGGAACCCTGTGTCGGCATCCCGCGTCCAGGTGTTGATGGTGACATCGACGGCCGCTGCCTGGGCGGGTGGTGTCGGGAGCAGTACAGCGACCAGCACGGCGCCAAGGATCATGGGTATCATCTGGCGAAACGGACTCGCCTGCATCTTGCTTGCCACGGGCAGTCTCCGAGCGTCGGTGGCCAAGTGTGGCTAGGCGGCTTAACCCGCGGGCACTCTAGTCATCATGGAACGGCCGACCCCTTCCGCAATGTTCGTGGGTCATCCACGATCGGCGCGGAAGGTGCCACATACGGATAGGAGTCGGCCGTGACCAGTATTCACGATCCCGAAGCGATCCACCTGGGCTTGGACGTGCACAAGGACACGATCTCGGTGGGCGTGCTCGAGCCGGGCTGCCAGATCCCGGTGGTGGACAAGATCTTCCACGACGAGGCGTCGGTGCGCCGCCTGATCGACCGGTTGGGTGACCGCAGTCGGCTGCGGGTGTGCTACGAGGCCGGCCCGACCGGCTATGAGCTGGCGCGTTTGCTGGCGTCGATGGGGGTGTCGTGTGAGGTGATCGCCCCGTCGTTGATCCCCACCGCGCCGGGTGATCGGGTCAAGACCGACAAGCGTGACTGCCGGCGGCTGGCGCGCCTGCACCGCGCCGGCGAGCTCGTGGCGATCCGCATCCCCACGGTGGCCGAGGAGGCGGTGCGGGACCTGTGCCGGGCGCGTGCGGACTTGGTCGATGACCGTGACCGGGCGCGCAAGCGGCTGCTGGCGTTGCTGTTGCGCCACGCGCGGGTGTACCGGGGCGGCAGCTACTGGACCCACAAGCACGACCAGTGGCTTGCCGCCCAACGCTTCGACGAGCCGGCGCTTGACGCCACGTTCGGCCACTACCGGGCGGTGCTTGCCGCCCGCGACGCCGCGGTGGCCGCCGCCGAGGCCGACTTGAAGGTCTGGTTCGACCGTGACCCGTTCGTCGACTGTGTGGCTCGCCTGGGCGCCTACCGCGGCATCGCCCACCTGGGCGCGTTGACGTTGGTGGCCGAGGTGTGTGACTGGCGGCGGTTCCCCCGAGCGACGACGTTCATGGGCTTCACCGGGCTGGTGCCCTCGGAGTACTCCTCGGGCGGCTCCACCCGCCGCGGGCACCTGACCAAGACCGGCAACGCCCATGTGCGCACCCAGCTGGTGGAGTCCGCGTGGGCCTACCAGCACCGCCCCGCCGTGGGCGCGGCGCTGCGCCGCCGCCAAGACGGCGTGTCGCCGGAGACCGTCGCGCGGGCGTGGAAGGCCCAGACCCGCCTGTGCGGGCGGTTCCGACGCATGGCCGCGGTCAAGGACACCAAGTCGGTGGTGGCCGCCGCGATCGCCCGTGAGCTCGCCGGGTTCGTGTGGGCCGAGATGACCAGCGACGTCAACTGACAGGCAGATGATCAACGATGCGCTGGCTGGCTGATCGGCCCCGCCGGCGCATGCAGCTGTGCAGAACGTGTCGGGCCGCCGCCGTGGCAGAACCGATCCCCGTCCTAGCTAGCTATGCCCACCCCCCGGGGCACGGGCGCCTTTAGTTTAGTCAGGGGCACCCTTCTGCGAATGACCGACCTGCGGTTTCGACCCGCGTACCTCAGAGTGGCGGTCCCAGCCGATCCACCCGAGGCCCGACACGTCTTGCCCCACCCTCAGGAGCAACCACTACGAACCCACCCCAACCAGCAACGCGGCCTGCCCGCTTCTTCGCTTGCCACCCTGGCTCGTCGCTGCTCGCGGTCAACATCGTTCGTCCTCGCTGCGCTGCGGGCGCTGGCATGTTGACCGCTCCCGACGCGACGGCCGGTTCGGCAGCTACGAAGCAACCAGGCCGCTGACCATCAGCACACGACAAGCCCGGCTACAGGAGGGCTCTATGCAAACCCGCCCCAAGTCAAGCATCAGGTTTCTCTTGACGGGCCGTTCCACCTCAGCTAGTCAGCTGGCGGTGCGGGAGGCTCAGCCCGCCGTGCCGGGGGCCGGCGGTTTCGGGGTCGCGACGTTCTCGACGCTGGCCGCACGCGACAGGTGCACCCACAGACCGGCGTGGGCGGCGATGCCGACGCCGAGGATGACGACGACCGACCACTGGCCGAAGAGGGCGGCGACGAGGGCCGCGAACACGGCGCCGGCGACGAGCAGGCCCCGCATCGTGTTGATCGTGCTCATGCAGCAAGCTCCCGTTCCCCGTGCCCCTCGGCCTCTGGCGGCCATGGTAGGACTCCACGCTAGAGTCAACCACCATCCCACGAAGGAGAACCCGTGGCCGCAACCTCGACGATGATGCCCCTCGGCACCCCGGCCCCGCCGTTCGCGCTGGCCGACCCCGACGGGCGGGTCACGTCGAGCGAGGCGCTGGCCGACGCACCCGCGCTGCTCGTCATGTTCCTCTGCAACCACTGCCCGTACGTCCGCCATGTCCGCGAGGGGCTCGCAGCCCTCACCGCCGAGTACATCGACAAAGGCGTGGCGGTCGTCGGCATCAACCCGAACGACTACGAGGCCTTTCCCGACGACGCGCCCGAGCGGATGGCGGAGGAGGCGCGGGAGGTCGGCTACCGCTTCCCCTACCTCATCGACGAGGACCAGGAGGTCGCGAAGGCGTACGGGGCCGCCTGCACCCCCGACTTCTTCCTGTTCGACGCCAACCGCCGGCTCGTGTACCGGGGGCAGATGGACGACTCGCGGCCCAACAACGGGGTGCCCGTCACCGGCGAGAGCCTGCGCGCCGCGCTCGACGCGGTCCTGTCCGGGGACCCGCCACTCACCGAGCAGCATCCGAGCATGGGTTGCTCCGTGAAGTGGCGCCCGGGCAACGAGCCGGGCTGAGCCTCCCCCTCGCCTCAGTTGGCGGTGGGATCGGCGGGGATGGTCGTGAACACCCCGCCCTGGCGGCGCAGCACGCCGCGCCACAGCGCCCCGGGCGCCTCGGTGAAGACGTCCTCGGCGCGGGCATCGACGACGAACCAGCTGCCGGCCGCTATCTCTGTCTCCAGCTGACCGCCGCCCCACCCCGCGTAGCCGGCGAACACCCGCACGCCGGCGATGGCCGCCCCGAGGAGCGTCGGGTCGGCGGAGAGGTCCACGACGCCGACGCCGGGAAAGATCGCGGCGAGCCCGTCGCCCTCCGGGGGACCGTACGTGCGGGCGAGCCCGATGAGGGCGTCGGGCTGCACGGGCCCCCCCGCGAACACGACGGCGGGCTCCGCGGCGAGCGTCGCCCACCTCGGCAGGGCCACCGACAGCGCCGCGTCGGTGGCGCGGTTGACGACCACGCCGACCGCGCCGTCGGTCTTGTGCTCGAGCAGGAGCACGACCGTGTGCGCGAAGTTGCCGTCGGTCAGCGCGGGCGTGGCCACGACGAAGCGCCCGGTGAGGAAGGCGGTGCTCATGGCGCCATCCGACCGCGCAACGCGCGCCGGCGCAAGCCGGCGCCGGTTGCTGCGGGGCGGCGGCGGAGATCGGACCCGTTGCTGAGGCCGGTGGCGTGTCCCGTTTGATCCTTGCGTGGGGCGGAAGGTTGGCAGGGAGTCGACGGAAGGCACATCGATGAACACGAGGGACCTCGCGATCTCCAGCCCCGCGTTCGCGCGGGGGGCGGTCCCGGCGACGTGCACCTCGGACCGGATGGAGGGCCAGGTCATCGACCGGAACCGGCTCGTCGGCACCTACGAGCGGTGAGCGGGATGCACGCGGTGCTGCTCCGAGAGGCCGGCGACCCGGAGGTCCTGCACCTCGAGGAGGTCGACGACCCCCTGCCGGGCCCCGGCCAGGCGGTCGTGCGGGTCGAGGCGGCCGGGCTGAACTTCATCGACACCTACCAGCGCAGCGGTGCCTATCCCCTCGACCTGCCGACGGTCATAGGCTCGGAGGGGGCCGGCGTCGTCGAGACGCTCGGCGAGGGGGTCGTGGGACTGTCCGCGGGTGACCGGGTCGCCTGGGCCGGACAGCCGGGCAGCTACGCCGAGCGCGTCGTCGTCGACGTCGGCGGCGTCGTCACCGTGCCCGACGGGGTGGACACGCGCACCGCCGCCGCGGTGATGCTGCAGGGCATGACCGCGCACTACCTCGCCCTGTCCACGTTCGCGCTCGGGCCCGACCACACCGCGCTCGTGCACGCCGCGGCCGGCGGTGTCGGCCACCTGCTCGTGCAGATCGCGAAGCGCCGCGGTGCCGAGGTGGTCGCGACCGTGTCCACGGAGGAGAAGGCGGAGATCGCCCGCGAGGCCGGGGCGGACGAGGTCATCCGCTACACCGAGGTGGACTTCGCGGAGGAGACCGCCAGGCTGTACGGGCGGGGGATGGACGTCGTGTACGACTCGGTCGGCAAGGCGACGTTCCTGCGGAGCATGGACTGCCTGCGCCCGCGCGGTGTCATGGTGCTGTTCGGCCAGTCCAGCGGCAAGGTCGACCCCGTCGACCCCCAGGTGCTCAACACGAAGGGCTCGCTCTATCTCACCCGCCCGACCCTCGCCCACTACACCGCCGACCCCACGGAGCTCCGCTGGCGCGCCGGCGACCTGTTCGGGTGGATCGCCGCCGGGCAGCTCGCGGTCCGCGTCGACCGGACGTTCTCCCTGGCCGAGGCGGCCGACGCGCACCGCTACATCGAGGGTCGCCAGACGAAGGGCAAGGTCCTGCTCCTGCCCGTGGCCTGAGGGACGCCCTCGCCGGCCACGGCCGGGCCCGCCGGTCCCGGGACGCCGGTGGGCGCGGGGAGTCAGCGGGCGAGTCCCCAGACGTACTCGCGCCGGCGGCGGCGAGCGCGGCGGGCGCCGACGAGGATCTTCAGCCGGCGGCTTGCCGCCCCCCACGACGACCCGGTCGAGGGCGGTCGGCGTCGAGCACCTCGAGCGCCGCGAGGACGACCCGCTCGGCCCGGGCGGCGTCGGTTGCGGTCACTGCCCGACCTCGTCGAGCCGGGACAGCAGCCAGCCCGCCCCGGTCACCGTCGCGGCGCGCCGGCGTGCGCGCGCCGTCAGGGCCCGGTCGGAGGTCACCACCGTCACGGTCGCCGGGTCGGCGGCGCCGAGCAGCTCGACGATCCGGTCGTCGGCGGCGTCGGGCCCCGACCGGTGGGCGTAGCGGACGGCGACGCCGGCGTGCTCGCCCTCCTCGAGCCCGGCGGGGGGTCGCCCGTCGAACACGACGGTGACCGCGTGTCCCGTGGTCGCGTGGAGGGCCTGCAGGCGCGCCACGAAGCCGCGGACCGCCGCATCCCGGTCCCGCCACCAGCCGTCGGGGCGTGAACCGATGACGTTCATCCCGTCCACGAGCAGTTGGACAGGCCAGCCGGCCCGCGGTCCGTTGGCGGGCAGCGGCGAGCACCCGCCCCGACGGGCTTCCCCGCCGCGCGGGTCGCCGACGCTCAGAGGGCGTTCAGCAGGTCGGCGCCCCCGCCGGTTGCTGGACCCAGCAGCGCACGATGTCGCGCATCGACAGGATCCCCGCGACGCCGTAGTTGTCGCCGTTGTCGTTCGTGACGATGAGGTGGCGGAAGCCGCCACGGATCATCGCCTGTGCGGCCTCCTCGAGCGACCAGTCGCCGGTGGCGACGATCACCTTGGCGGTGACATGGTCGATCACGCGTTCCTGGTCGGGGTCCTTGCCGGCGGCGATGCAGCGCATCAGGTCACGCTCGGTGAAGATGCCGGGCCCCTCGCCGTCGAGGTCGAGCACGAGGGCTGACCCGATGTTGCGTTGGCTCATCAGCTGAGCGGCCTCACGCAGGGTGTGGTCCGGACCGACGGTCAGGAACACCGTGCTCATGTTCTCGCGGATATTCATGCTGGGCTCCCCCTTGGGATCGCCTGGCCCGCCTCTACCGTAACGAGCCCCGGTCCCTGCGGGAAGGGGGAGGTCAGGAGGTACGAGCGCGTCCCCCGCGAGAGGCAGGCGCCACGGCGGCCGCTGGTCAGGCGGCGGCGATGGCCACCGCCCACCGCGCGCTGACCGCCGGGAAGCGGTCAGGGTGCAGCAGGGACGCGAGCACCGGTGCGGCGGTGACGACCGCCGGGGAGAGCCGCGAGAACAGGCGTGCGGCCTCCACGGCCCAGAACCGGCCCGCGCGCACCGCCCGCAGCTGCGTGACCTCCGGCAGGCCGGCGAGCTGCGACGCTTCCGCGACGGCGCGCTCGACGCCGTACCCGCAGGGCAGGAAGACGATCGCGTCGGGATCGACGGCGGCGACCTCGTCCCACGACGACCGCCGGGACGCCTCGCCGGCGCCGGTGAGCAGGTGACGACCCCCGGCGACCTCGACGAGCTCGGGCACCCAGTGGCCGGCGAGGAAGGGCGGGTCGCCCCACTCGAGGGCGACCACGCGGGGGTGGGGGCGCCCGGCGACCCTCCGGCGCACGTGCCGGTGCGCCGAGGCGATGGCGGCGATCTGGCGCTCGGCGCGGTCGCTCACGCCCATCGCCGCACCGACCATCATGAGGTCCGCCTCGAGGCCCGCCAGGGAGGCGCCGCGGAGCAGCACGAGCTCCGCGCCCGCCGGAAGGGCGCCTGCCGCGTCGGCCCCGGGCAGGGCACACACGTCGCAGACGTCCTGGGCGAGCACCACATCGGGGGCGAGCGACCCGAGCAGTGCGACATCGACGCGGTAGAGCGGCTCGCCGGCGCTCACCGCCGCGCGGACCCGGCGGTCGACCTCACCAGCGGGCGACGCAACGTCGCCGAGCGCAGAGGCGGTGAGGACCGGCAGCCCGTCGGCCACGGGGTGGTCGCAGGCGTGCGACACGCCGACGAGCGCGGCGCCGAGTCCCAGGGCGGCGACGATGTCCGTGCCGGCAGGCACGAGGCTCGCAACCCGCGGCACGGCGCTCATGGCTCCACGCTATGCGGAGTTTCCCAGGCGGTGTCGTTCGAGAAGATGCGGGAGGTGGGCAGAGCGCCCGCCGGGGAGGATGCCGAGCGATGCATGCGGTCCGCATACAGGCTGTCGAGGTGCCCGCCATCGGCCTGGGCACCTGGCAGATGAACGGCGAGGCGTGCCGCGAGGGTGTGCGCCATGCGCTGCAGGCGGGGTACCGCCACATCGACACGGCGCAGATGTACGGCAACGAGGAGCAGGTGGGTCAGGGCATCCGCGACGCGGGGGTGGACCGCGACGCCATCTTCCTCACCACGAAGCTCAACGCAGGAGCGCTGGCCCCCGAGCGTGTCGGACCCGAGACCGAGGCGAGCCTTCGCCGGCTCGGCACCGACCGGGTCGACCTCCTGCTCATCCACTGGCCGCATCCCGCCATACCGCTCGCCGCCACCCTCGACGCGATGCGCCGCGTGGTCGACGACGGCAAGGCGACGCACATCGGGGTGAGCAACTTCCCCTCCGGGATGCTGCGCGAGGCGATCCGGGAGGCGCCCATCCTCACCAACCAGGTGGAGTACCACCCCCTGCTCGCCCAGGACCGGCTGCTCGCCGTCTGCCGGGAGGAAGACGTCCTGCTCACCGCCTACTCGCCCCTGGCGAAGGGCAGGATCCTCGACGAGGTGGAGCTCAAGGAGGTCGCCGAAGCGCACGGGCGGACCGTCGGGCAGATCGCGCTGCGATGGCTCGTGCAGCAGGATCGGGTGGCGGCCGTCCCGAAGTCGGCCAGCCCCCAGCGCCGCGAGGAGAACCTCGCCGTGTTCGACTTCACGCTCACCGACGAGGAGATGGCCCGCATCACCGCCCTCGCGCGCAGCGAGCGGCTCATCAACCCGTCGTTCGCTCCTGACTGGGAGCGGTAGCTGAACCGCGCGGTCGAACGTTTCGCGGCGATCGCCGCCGGCCCGGCGGTGGACCTCGGCGCGGCGGCGATCGCCATCGGCGGGGGCGCCGACCCCGGCCTCGACCCGCAGGTGTGGCTCGACGAGCTCGACCGGCTCGCCGCGGGGGTCACCGACCGTGACGGGCTCGTGCGCCGGCTGTTCGTCGAGGAGGGTTTCACCGGCAACGCCGCCGAGTACTACGACCCGGACAACTCCCTCCTCCACCGGGTGCTCGCCCGCCGCCTCGGGATACCGGTCAGCCTCGCGGTGGTGATGATCGAGGTCGGCCGGCGCGCCGGCGTGACCCTCGAAGGCGTCGGCATGCCCGGCCACTTCCTTGTTCGGGAGCCCGGCGGGGGCCTGCTCGACCCCTTCGCCGGTGGTCGCCGGGTCGACGAGGCCACGGCGGAGGCGCGCTTCCGGGCCGCCACGGGCGCCGGACCCGACGTCGCCTTCGGTGCCCACCTGCTGCCCGCGGTGAGCGCGCACGGGATCCTCGACCGGATGCTCGCCAACCTCGCCGCCGTCTACCGGGCGCGTGGGGCGGCGGGGGACCGGGAGTGGGCGCTGCGGATGCGTCTTGCCCTGCCCACGGCAGACCCGTCGCTCGCGGTGGAGCTCGGCGAGGTGCTGGCGAGCCGTGGGCGTTTCCTGCAGGGCGCCGTAGAGATCGAACGCCACGCCGGTGACGACGAGCGCCTGCTCACGGCTGCCCGCGCGCTGCGGGCCCGCCTCAACTGAACCTCAGTCGTCCCCGGAGCTTCCCGAACGGCGCTCGGATGACGCGCCCGCGGGCGGGGGCGTCATCCGAGCGCCGTTCGGGAA